>Ga0335085_10013988_pt1 | contig 11739 bp, 12 predicted proteins | sample Lox_Sample_45_FD_206712 | JGI IMG/M metagenome (GOLD analysis project Ga0335085, IMG submission 206712) | Soil microbial communities from Loxahatchee National Wildlife Refuge, Florida, United States - Lox_Sample_4.5 | ecosystem: Environmental > Terrestrial > Soil > Wetlands | place: USA...
CGTCCCTCGATGCCGGATCACCCCCATCGTCGCCACCGTCATCGCGCCCACTACCGCGCCAAACCCTGAACACGCCAGCAGCCACCCCAGTCCGCTCTCGCCCGCGTTCAGCTGCACCTTTGCGAAGTAGGGAATAAAGGTAAGAAACGGAAAACCCAGAAGACTCGCGGCCGCTGTCATCCACACTAGGATCATCATCTGCCGCTCCGTGCGGATATACCGGAACCCGCTCTGCAGGCTCTGCCACATGCTCTCGTGCCGCTTCAGGTTCTCCTCCGGATACTGGATCCGCGTCAGTGCCCAGAGCACCGCCAGAAAACTCAATCCGTTCAAAAAGAAATTCCCCGCCACACCGAACAACTCCATCGCGTAGCCGCCCAGCGTCGGCCCCAGGATGCGCGACATGTTGAACTGCGCGGAATTCAACGCAATCGCATTCGTCAGGTCTTCGCGTTTCACCAGCCGCGGCACCAGCGCCTGGTAGCTCGGCGCATTCATCGACATCGCCACCCCGTTCATAAACGAGATCGCCGCCACCTCCCACACCGTGATCACCTTGAACCACGCCAACCCCGCCAGCAGAAACGCCAGCACCATCATCGCCGTCTGCGTCACCAGCAGCAGCTGCCGCTTGTCCACGCGATCCGCAATCACTCCGCCAAAAAGCGTGAAGATCAGAAACGGAATCGATCCCGCAAAGCCCACCACGCCCAGCCAAAATGCCGAGTTGGTCAGCAGCAGCACCAGCCACCCCTGCGCCACGTTCTGCATCCACGTGCCGATATTCGATGTGAAGTTGCCGCTCCAGAACAGCCTGAAGTTCGCGTTGCGCAGCGCCCGCACCGCCTGCGGAAAGCGGTCTTCCTCTGCCGCCGCCATCGCGCGCCGCACCGCTTCCGTCGATTGCGGAGTGGCTGCAGCGGTCGCGTTCTCAGTCTGCCGCTCCGTATCCAATCCTCGACCTCTTCCTTGCCCTGCCGGGGGAGATGATTAGAACCATAGTGTAAGCTGTTGTGAATTGAGACGGGTGCCCGCTGAACCGCCTCCCTGCGACACATTCATTCCACCATTCAGGCCCGCCCATGCTTATGCGCAAATCTCTGCTTCTTCTGTTGCCCGTCGCACTGCTCTCTTGCCCGCCGTTACCCAACTCCTCCGCCCAGGCGCCGCAATCCGTCTTCGGCTATCGCGATTTCGCCAAACAGGCCGCCATCGAAGCGAAATTCCTCGACGTTCCCAGCGCCCAGCTTGCCGGCGAAGAGCTCAAGATCCTTACCGCCGAGCCCCACGTGGCCGCCACACCCGAGGACCACAAGACCGCCGAGTACGTCGCCGAGAAATTCCGCGCCGCCGGCCTTGAAACCGAAATCGTTCCCTACCGCGTGCTCCTCAACTGGCCCAAAGTCGTCCGCGTCGAAGCCTGGGACGCCGCCGGCAAACAACTCATGACCGGCCCCACCCGCGAGCACGTCAGCAGCGATCCCTTCCAGGACAATCCCCGCGTCGTCATGCCCTTCAACGGCTCCTCCGGCTCCGGCGACGTCACCGGCGAAGTCGTCTACGCCAACTACGGCCGCCTCCAGGACTTTCAGCAGCTCGACGCCGACCACATCGACCTCCACGGCAAAGTCGTCATCTGCCGCTACGGCGGCAACTTCCGCGGCGTCAAGGTCTACCTCGCCGAACAGCGTGGCGCCGCCGGCGTCCTCATCTACAGCGATCCGCAAGACGATGGCTATTACAAGGGCGACGCCTATCCCTTAGGCCCGTGGCGTCCTGAAACCGGCGTCCAGCGCGGCTCCGTGCAATACCTCTTCAAATATCCCGGCGATCCAGAGACCCCCGGCATCGCCTCCACCCCCGATCTGCCTGACTCCGCTCGCACCAGCCCCTACGGCGATCAGCCCCACATCATCTCCATTCCCCTCAGCTATCACGATGCCGCGCCCATCCTCCAGGCCCTCAAAGGTCCCGGCGTACCCTCCGGCTGGCAGGGTGCGCTGCCCTTCCGCTATCACCTCGGTGCCGGCGGCGTCCGCGTCCACCTCGTCTCGCAGCAGGACTACCAGCGCCGCACGATCTGGGATGTCATCGGAAAAATCAAAGGCACTGAGTTCCCCAACGAGTGGGTCATCAACGGCAACCATCGCGACGCCTGGGTCTACGGCGCAGTCGACCCCAACAGCGGCACCGCCGCCATGCTTGAAGCTGTGCACGGCATCGGCGCCCTGCTCAAAGAGGGCTGGCACCCGAAGCGCACCATCGTCTTCTGTAGTTGGGACGCCGAAGAAGAAGGCCTCATCGGCTCAACCGAGTGGGTCGAGCAGCACATGGACGCCTTGAGCCACGCCGTCGCCTATTTCAACACCGACGTTGGCGTCTCCGGCCCCGACTTCAAAGCCGCTGCCGTTCCCTCCCTCAAAGCATTCGTAGAATCCGTCACGCAGGCCGTGCCCAGCCCTTCCGGCGGCACCGTCTTCGACCAGTGGCGTCGCGACCAGGTGCGGGAAGAACATCACGCCGCGAACACGCCTCCCCAGTACGGCCAGGACGTCCACGTCAGCGATCTCGGCTCGGGCTCCGACTACACGCCCTTCCTCCAGCACGCCGGCGTCCCCTCCACCGACATCGGATCCGAAGGCCCCTACGGCGTCTACCACTCGACCTTCGACGACTACACCTGGTTCGTCATGAACGCAGATCCTCACTTCGCCTACCTGCAGCAGATGGCGCGTGTCTTTGGCCTCGAATCCATCCGAATGGCCGATGCCGACGTCCTCCCCTACGACTATGAGGCCTACGCCCGCGAAGTTACGTCGTACATCGCGGCCGCCAAGCACAAAGCAGAGAACGACGATCTCCGCTCCCTCGACTTCGGCCCAGCAGAAGCGGCCGCCGCGCGCTTTACTGCAGCGGCAGCCCACGCTCGCCAGGCCCAGCTTGCCCCCGGCGAAGATCTCGCCCGGCTCAACCAGGCTCTGCGCAACGCTGAATCCGACCTGCTCTCATCCGCGGGCCTGCCCAACCGCCCCTGGTACAAGCACACCATCTATGCCCCCGGCGAATACACCGGCTACGCCGCCGTCGTCATTCCCGGCGTCAACGAAGCCATCGACGCCAAGAATGCCGAACGCGCCAGCCAGCAGCTCACCGTCCTTGCCCAGGCCCTCGACCGTGCCGCGCAAACCCTTGACTCTGCTCATTGAAACATCAATCACGTCTTTCGTTCTGACAGCCGGCTACTCGCACTCCGAACGTGTGACCCAAATCACTCATGTTGCCCCAAACCATTGACCTGCCCACCTTCCGCTCGTATCGTTAAGTTGTAGATGAAAAAGTCTTCCAGTTCGTGGCGCATCGGCATTGCGGTCGGCATTATCCTCGGCACCATTGGATGGCTGGCCTACTCAGGCTACGGCTCCAGCAAGAGCTATTACGTCAAGCTCCCCGAGCTTGTCAGCATGGGCAACAAGGCCTACACCAGCAATTTGCGTGTCGAAGGCTTCGTCAAGCCCGGCTCGATCGTCCATGACGGCCCCAACGTCACCTTTGTCCTCGACGAATATGAAAGCCACTCGCCCAAGGCCGCCACGGGCCACACCCTGACCGTCAGCTACAAGGGCTCCGAGCCGCCACCCGACACATTCAAGGACGACGCGATGGCCCTCGCCATGGGCACTCTGGGCCGCGACGGCGTCTTCCATGCCAACGAACTCCAGGCCAAGTGCGCCAGCAAGTACGCGCCGGCCCAGCCAGGTCAGGGTCAACCCGGCCAGGCGCAGCCCGGCTCGGCACCGGTCAACCCGCGCGCTTCCGCTGCTGCCGTTCCCGCTTCTGCCGGCCAGGCTGAATGATCAAATGACGCTCGCCCCTGCGGACGCACCGCCGACCCTCTGTGCCCGCGTCCAACAGGTTTCCAGGCTTTTTGGCTCTTTCGCTGCGCTCCGGCAAGTCTCTGTCGATCTCGAGCCCGGCCGTTGCTACGTTCTCATCGGTGAAAACGGCGCCGGCAAGTCCACGCTCCTCCGCATCCTCGCCGGTCTGCTCCGTCCCAGCCACGGCACAGTCAAGGTCTTTGGCGACAACGAGCCGCCCGAGGTCCGAGACCGCATCGGCTACATGAGCCACGCCCCGATGCTCTACGACGAGCTCACCGCGCAGGAAAACCTCCGCTACTTCGCCAGCCTCTATCCCCACCGCAACTGCCTCACTCCCGCCGAAGCACTCCAACAGGTCGGCCTCGATCCCGCTCTACCCCGCCTCTTCGGGCAATATTCGCAGGGCATGCGCCAGCGCACATCTCTGGCGCGCGTTCTTCTGCCCGAGCCCGAACTGCTCCTCCTCGACGAGCCCTTTTCCAACATGGATGTCGAATCCGTCGCCCAGATGGTGGAGCTGCTGGCGCGCTTCCGCCACGGCAATCGCACCATCGTCATAACCACCCACCAGCGCGAAGCTGCCGCGCCCATCGCCGACTGGGTTCTGCGCTTGCACGCAGGGCGAGTTCAGTCTTTTGAGCCGGGGTCTCCCACGCTATGAAGACCAACGGCGCCCGCTTTCTCGAAAATCTCAACATCCCCTTCGAACTCCGCGAGTACGAAGTCGAACCCGACGACCTCTCCGCCATCACCGTCGCCAAAAAAATCTCCATGCCGCCTGAACAGGTCTTCAAGACGTTACTCACAACAGGCGGACCGCACGACTTTGTCTTTGCCGTAATCCCCGGCGACGCCGAACTCGACTTCAAGAAGCTCGCCCGCGCCGCATCTCTGCGCAAAGCCGAAATGGTCTCTCTTAAAGACGTCCAGCCCCTCACCGGCTACATCCGCGGCGGCGTCACCATCTTCGGCGCCAAAAAATCCTTCCCTGTTTTCGTCGATGAAACCATCGTTCTCTTCGACAAGATCAGCGTCTCCGCCGGTACCCGCGGCACGCAGCTTATCCTCACTCCCCACGACTATCTCCGCGCCGCCGCCGCCCTCGACGTCCCTGTTATTACCGCCGACCTCACCAAATCCACGGAGGCGCACCCCGCATGACCCGCGCCCTCTGGACTCACCTCTTCAAAGACCTCCGCATCGAATGGCGCTCCAAAGAGGCCATCAACTCGATGCTCTTTTTTGCGCTCCTGGTCGTCGTGCTCTTCTCGCTCGCCTTTGACCCGCGCGGCTCATTCGCCCGCCAGATCGCCGGAGGCGTTCTCTCCGTCGCCACCATGTTCGCGTCGGTCAGCGCGCTCAATCAGGCCTGGGCCCGCGAAATCCGCCACCAGGTCCTCGACGCCCAGCGTATGGCGCCCGCCCCCGGCGCCGAACTCTTCCTTGCCAAGGTCATTGCCAACTTCCTCTTCGTCATGATCGTCGAGATCGTGCTCGCGCCTGTCTTCGTCGTCATGTACAACCTGCGTATCGCCGGCCAGCCCTGGATGCTCCTGCTGGTTCTGCCGCTCGGCACCTGGGCCCTGGTCGCCAACGGAACCTTCTTCGCCGCGCTCTCCATCCGCAGCCGCAACCGCGAACTGCTCCTGCCGCTGATCCTCTTCCCCATCTTCATGCCCGCGCTGCTGGCGATGGTCCAGGCCACCGGCGCCATCCTCACCGGCGAAAACGATCCCACCCTCTGGATCAAGCTCCTCCTCGGCTACGACATCATCTTCACCACCGTCAGCCTCCTCCTCTTCGAGGTCATCCTCCATGCGGAGTAGGCGAACGCAGACTGCAATGAGCGTGACTCGCATCACGTCTCACGTTCAGTTGAATTCGATACATTGGGCCCATCTCAGGCACCCGCGTCTGGAGGGTATCTCCAGTAGGTACTGGACGCCGCCTCAGACACGGTCGCAGGGTCTAATCAGCTCTGGGAGTTCAACTCTCCTGCCCTCCGTTGTCCTTCGACCGGCTCATCTTCAAGATTCAATCGCCCCGACCAGAATCCACGCGTCGATGCTCGTTGGTTCGTTGACACCCAATCTCAATCGCAGTAACCTGTCTACGTCTGAGGCGGCTGGCCACCTGCTGGCGTCTACCCAGATTCATGCACAGAGACCCCGGAGTGATTGCCCGGGGTCTCTTGCTGTTTGCGCTCAGAATCCCCAAATCCCCCACCCTCCGATGGAGACCGCCGCATCGCCTGCGGCGTACACTGAAAAGTTCGATTCCAGGTTCATGCCATGAAAAAAGCCGCCATCGGCCTCTACGTCGTTCTTACCCTCGCTCTCATGGTCTGGGGCTACTACCAGGCCATCTATGTCGCGCCCAATGACGCCATGCAGGGCGAGATCTCGCACATCTTCTACTACCATGTGCCCAACGCGATGCTGGCGTTTCTCTTCTTCGCCATCAGCCTCGCCGGGTCCATCGGATTTCTCTCCTGGCGCCGCAGCCACCCTGAACGCGCCCAGATCTCTGACGCCTGGGCCCTCGCCGGCGCTGAAGTCGGCGTCGTCTTCTGCTCCGTCGTCCTCACCACCGGACCCCTCTGGGGCCGCCGCGCCTGGGGCATCTGGTGGACATGGGATGCCCGCCTCACCACTACCCTCGTCCTTTGGCTCATCTATGTCAGCTATCTGCTCCTGCGCCGCTTCGCCGCCGGCCCCCAGGTGCAGACCCTCGCCGCCGTCCTCGGCATCTTCGGAGCCCTCGACGTCCCCATCGTCTACATGTCCAACCGCTGGTGGCGCACCCAGCACCCCGCGCCCGTCTTCGGCGGCGGACCCGACTCCGGCATCAAGGACCCCCGCATGCTCGCGGCCTTTGGCTGGAACGTCCTCGCCTGGGCGGCCTGGGGCCTGCTCGTCCTCTTCCTCCGCTACCAGGTCGAACGTAAACACCAGCGCAACGCCGCCGCTGAAGCCCAGGAAGCCCTCGAAGCCAACGTTTGATTCGCTCAGGAGTGAAGCCCGTCACAGAACGCATCCTAAACAAGGAAAATCATGGATCCAGCAGCTCAAATCGATCACCAGTTCGTCGTTGCCGCCTACACCATCACCTGGGTTCTGCAGCTCGGCTACCTGGCGTGGCTCGGCCTCAAATGGCGCACTGAAAAGCGCGCCGAAGACCGCCGCACCCACAAGACCCGCTAGGCCGCATACACGGCTTGTGTCAGGGCACGGTTTCAGCCGCGCCGTAGAAGCCGCATAAACAGAGGGCTTTAGCCCCTGAGGACCTTCTTGATTGCCGTACGCATCAGCCAGCACGAATCCGTCGCGCCCGTTGTCACAAGCTGCCGGTTCGAGCGTGCACTAAACTTGAAGCATTGAGAGGCCAGCAATGTTAGTCGTCATGAAAGCGCAGGCAACGCCGGAAGAGATCCAGGCGGTCTGCGACCACATTGAACAGATGGGCTTCCGCGCCCACCCCCTGCCCGGCGCGCAGCGCACCGCCATCGGCATCACCGGCAACCCCGGTGAAATCGACCGCGGCAACTTCGAAGATCTCTCCGGCGTCGCCGACGTCATCCGCGTCAGCAAGCCTTACAAGCTCGCCAGCCGCGACGTCAAAGAAGAAGACACCGTCGTCCGCTTCCCCGGAACCGACGCAGCCATCGGCGGCCGCAACCTCGCCATCATCGCCGGCCCTTGCTCCATCGAGAGCCGCGACCAGGCCTTTGCCATCGCCGATCAGGTCGCCGCCGCCGGCGCGCAGTTCTTCCGCGGCGGTGCCTACAAGCCCCGCACTTCGCCCTACGCCTTTCAGGGCCTCGGCCTTGAAGCTCTCAAAATCATGGCCGAAATCCGCGACAAATTCGGACTCCGCATCGTCACTGAGGCCATCGACAACGAAACCCTCGAGCTTGTCGCCCAGTGGGCCGACGTCATCCAGATCGGCGCGCGCAACATGCAGAACTTCTCCCTGCTCAAGCATGCCGGCCGCCTCCGCAAGCCCGTCCTCCTCAAACGCGGCCTCTCCGCCACCCTCGACGAGTTCCTCATGGCCGCCGAGTACATCATGAGCGAAGGCAACTACGAGGTCATCCTCTGCGAGCGCGGCGTCCGCACCTTCGCCGATCACAGCCGCAATACCCTCGACCTCAGCATCGTCCCCGCTGTGCAGAAAGTCAGTCACCTGCCCATCCTGGTCGACCCCAGCCATGGCACCGGCAAGCGCGACAAGATCCTGCCCATGGCCCGCGCCGCCGTCGCTGTCGGCTGCGATGGCATCCTCGTCGAAGTCCACCACCAGCCTGAGAAGGCTCTCTCCGATGGCCCGCAGTCCATCTATCCCGATCAGTTCGTCAATATGATGGAGGAGATCGGCCAGATCGCCCCCGTCGTCCACCGCGAACTGCCTCGCGGGATCCACGTAGGAGTCTCCGCCAGCACGCATGCCGTCAAAACTCGATAACGTGCATCATGCAGCAGTCGCCCTGAGCGGACCACATCCAGTGCTTCGCCGGCTACCCTGCCCGAGTTTCTTCAAACCGGGGAACGCTGTCCTCCTGCTCCTCGCGATCCCCCTCACTGCCTGCCGACCCCACGACTTCCCCCAGTACCCCGCCAACTACCGCGAGTACGTCTATGTCACCAATGGCGGCAGCGGCACCGTCTCCATCTACGACGTCGTCAACGTCCGCCTTGATCGCGAGGTCCCCGTCGGCTCCAACCCCGTCGCCGTCGTCGCCAGCCCCACGCGCAACGAGGTCTACGTCGTCAACTCCGGCACACCCGGCACGCAGGGCTCTGTCTCCGTCATCAATGCGGAAAACAACACCGTCGCCGCCACCGTCCGTGTCGAGCGTCAGCCCGTCGCCATCGCGCTCTCGCCCAATGCCAACCGCGCCTACATCGCCAATTCCGGCTCCAACAGCATCTCCATCCTCGACCTCAAAAGCCGCCGCGTGATCGCCGTCCTCGGCGCCGGCCAGGAACCCGTTGCCGTCCTCGTCTCGCCCGACGGCAAGACCCTCGCCGTCGCCAATCGCCGCAGCAACTCCGTCTCACTCATCGACCCTGTCACCGGATACCTGCGCGCCAGCTTCGATGGCTGCCCGGGCGCGAGCGACCTCGCCGTCCTCCCCGACTCCACCAAGGTCTTCGCCGCCTGCTCCGCCGGCCATCAGGTCATGGTCATTGCCCTTGCGCGTTCCAAGTTCAACCCCGATCAGCCTGACCGCGTCGAATCTCTCCTCGACGTCGGCCGCGAGCCCGTCCACCTCGCTCTCAAGCCCGATGGCGGCGAAATCTTTGTCTCCAACTCGCTCTCCGACTCCATCTCTGAAATCATTACCGGAACCGACGATGTTCTCGGCGCTTACCTCATCGGCGCCGATCCTGTGCGCGGCATCGTCTCCGCCGACAACGCCACTCTCTGGGTCGCCAACCTCCGCTCCCAGGTCGTCAACCTCTACTCCATCGACGACGGCAAGCGATCCGGCTACGTCCACGTCGGCGACGGACCCTCTGCCATGGCCTTCTCCGCCGCCGGTCATCTGCTCTTCGTTGTCGACCAGCACTCAGACGATGTTGCCGTCGTACGCACCGCATCTCATTCGCTCTTCACCCTGCTTCCCGCCGGCCGCGGCCCCAATGCCATCGCCGACAAAGCCTTCAAAGTCCAATAGCTGGAGGCCCCGGCGGAGTCAATGCGCCGGGGGTGTTTCGCTGTCCTTCCTCTCCGGTTGTGGTGCTTCCTTGTCGTCGGGCGGTGCGGAAAGATGAAGCTTCTTCATCTCCTTCGCCCCTACTTCGGGAACCACAGGTGTCACCTTGATCATGGTTGCCATGGTTCCTGACGTCCACTTGAAGTAATAGGTCTTGCCCGCCTCGGCCTCAAAGCGCGCCCGTTCGTTTTGCTTCTGCCGTGCCTGGTTAAGTGCCGCTCCGGCTGACATGATCGCGCTTCCGTAATACATCTTGGGCAGTCCCGCGATGACGACCGTTCCCGGCGGCACTTCAGTGAATTCGTATTCGCCGTTCAACAATTTGCCCAGGTGCGTATCATTCACAAAGATCTCGTCATGCGCCGCAGAACCCGTAAACCGATACACGCGGTAGATACAGACGATCGCTTTCCCGTCCGATGGCGCAGGCAACACCGCGGGAGACTTCGCATCCTGCGCCGCCGATACAGGCTCCGTGGCAAGAATCACCATCGCGCCGGTGGCAAGCAGACAGCTTGCTAGCAAGCCGCTAATACCCCTCAGTGGAAATGCTGTCGTTCCCCCAAAAACACCCTTTCGCATGGGAGCGCTCCTTCCTGGTTCCCGAATTTGGAGCGCACTATAGCAGGCCTCGGCTCCCGGCGCTGTGATGAGGTCATACGGGCTTTGGGGGAATAACCGGGGTTAAAGTGGCGTGCGAGCCGCATTCCTCGCGTTCTATCGGAAACTCTGGGCCGGCTTCCGCGCACACATCACCACCCCATCGGCGATGCGCTTCATCTTTCTTGACCTACGGCGGCGTCCAACAGTCTCCAACGTCCCCAGGACGTCAGCTCAAGGCCCTCCCTTTCCCCTCGAGAAAACGCAGGAGCCTCGTCTGTCATTTCTTGGAACGCGGAACTACAGAGAAAATCCGCCGCCGATGCAACCACTCCGCTAGGCCTGCCCTGTCGCTGACGCTGTGCCCGGGCGGTTGCGCCTCCACAATGCATATTGCGTCGTACGAGGCCAGCGATAGCCCTTGCGCCGCGGCTTGCGCTGCTGCAGCACCACTTTCTCGCCAATCGCCAGCATGAAAAACTGCTTCAGCGAGACGCCACGCCGCCTCGCAAGCAGGCACGCCTGCGCACAAATCCATCGGGGAATAGGAAGTGGAAAGATGTGGGGGCGCTCGTTGCGATCCATCGGGCACCTGCCTTTTCGTAACTTGGTCGCTCGGGGAAAGCGCAGAGATAGCATAGTACCATCAATCGTTCTCGAATGATGAATTTTTGTCGAAGCGCCAGCGACCCTCAGTCGCCAACCACTAACTCGCGTATTCCTGGGTGCAGCAACTTACTGTTCAGACGCGAAGCATTACACCGAAACGGGGATACCATCCTAACCCATTAAGAATCTTGCGAATCAGCACTACCATGCCCTCTCTGCACACCTGCAGATTTTGATGTCTTGATGGCGCCTGACGAGAAGTATTAAGTTGGGCACCACAGGCGGGCAACCGGTCGCTGCAACTCCAATTATGTAATTTGCGGTCGTTAAGCTCCTTCTTTCTACTTCGATGAGAAAACTGGGACACGGGGAACGCGCAAGGGCTGCGCTAGATGTTTCAGTCCATACCCAAAAGCCGCGAATGGGTACGGCTCACGGTGGAGAGCGAGTGTGGTCGAGGGGATTTGGCACCGAGTATGGCCTTGACACCACTCGGGTGGATGACCGGAGTGGGGAAGGCTACCTTTTCCTCTGATGTTTTGGGCGGGCATGGCCTTCGGCTTGGCCTCTTATCTCTAAGGGTTGCAGATTTAAATGAAAACGTCTTGCGGATGTGGCTGTCGAACTGATCGCGTCCATTGGCGTGGAACTTCCCCTGACTTTCGATCATTGCTCTCCTTGTAGCATGGAGATGAGATTCACTCTGAAAACACGCGCGGTGCGCCTGGCTCTTGGAGGTTGCGGGTCCGCGTGTAAGGTGGAAGTGATGCCGTCGATTATCAAAATTCTGCGCGCGGCGGCCGACTCTAACCGGCTGCGTATCCTCTTGCTTTTAAAGGAAGAGGAGCTCTCTGTCGCCGAAATGCAGGAGATCCTGGTAATGGGCCAGAGCACGATCTCCACGCATCTTTCGCAGTTGAAACAGGCTGGACT
>Ga0335085_10013989_pt1 | contig 11739 bp, 10 predicted proteins | sample Lox_Sample_45_FD_206712 | JGI IMG/M metagenome (GOLD analysis project Ga0335085, IMG submission 206712) | Soil microbial communities from Loxahatchee National Wildlife Refuge, Florida, United States - Lox_Sample_4.5 | ecosystem: Environmental > Terrestrial > Soil > Wetlands | place: USA...
AGACCAACGAGCAGTATCGCGCCTTCCAGCACGAAATCGAGTTTGCCCAGAATGAGGTCCGCAAGTGCGAGGATCGGATTCTGGAGCTGATGTCGGAATCGGAACCGCTCGATCAGAACGTCAAGAAGGCGGAAGCGGCGCTGAAGGAAGAAAAACAGGCGGTGGAGCGCGAAAAGAACAGCGCGCGGGAACGCACCGCCGCCGATCAGGCGCAGCTCGATCAGCTTCGCGGCGAAAGGAAGGAAGCGGCCGCCAAGCTCCCGGCCTCCGTGCTGACCTCCTATGGCCGCATTCGCAAGAAATGGCAGGGCACCGTGATCGCGGAGGCCGTGGAAGGCCGCTGCTCCGCCTGCCAGATCGTGATGCGCCCGCAATACATGCAGGATTTGAAGCGAGGCGATCAATTGATGACCTGCGAAAGCTGCGGCCGGTTCCTGTACTACAATCCGCCGGTCAGCGTGGAAGAGGGCGCCCCGCTGATCACCTTCACCAATCACTGACCGAAAACCGGCTCACCTTGTAGCATAGAAGAGTAGTGCGACTGCTCAGCCGGATCATCTTCCGCGAGATTTTTGTCAGCTCTCTTCTCGGCGCCGTGCTGTTTACCTTCGTGCTGTTCCTGGCGAACCAGCGCACCCGGCCGCTGTTCGAGCTGATGGCTCGCTCCACCGGCTCCCCTTCTTCGATCGCTTATCTCTTCGCCCTGGTGCTGCCGCAAGGCATGCCGCTCACCATTCCGCTCGGCGTACTGGTTGGGACGCTCATCACGCTGAGCCGCATGTCCACCGACGGTGAAATAACCGCCATGCGTGCCGCGGGCGTGCCGGCCCGCAGAGTGGTCCCGCCCATCCTGTTGTTCGGTTTTTTCGGGATGGCCGCGGCCGCCGCCGCGTCATTGTGGCTCACCCCGTGGTCGATCCGCGAGTTCTATCGCGTGGAGAACCAGGTCATCGCGCATGAGCTGACCGCCGATATCCAGCCGCGCGTCTTCGAGGAGCAGTTCCCCAACACGATTCTCTACGTGAGCGATATCACATCCGGCCAGGCATCGCGTCTCAAGCGCATCTTCATGGCGGACATCACCCCGCCCGATGAACGCAAGCCGGGCACCGCCGACCGCGGCGACACGCCGCGCATCACCCTGGCATCGGAAGCCATCGCCGTACCGGACGTGAAGCTGAATCGGGTCACGCTGGCGCTGCGCAACGGCACCAGTTATGAGACGGACAAGGACAACAACTATCACGTCTCCGGCGCCCCGACGGGGGAGCAGAGCCTGGAAGCGCAGCGCCCCAAAGAGGTGAGCAATTCGCATCCTTCGACCGAAATCGACACGGTGCCGTTGTATCGGGAGGCGTATCGCAACAAGTCCACCGAGCGCGACCAGCGCCTCTCCGACCGGATTGAGCTGCACAAGCGGCTGGCGCTGCCGCTGGCCTGCATTCTGCTGGCGCTGGCGGGAATGCCCCTGGGGATCACCACGCGCCGCGCCGGAAAATCGTCGGCGGTGGTGCTGACCGTGGTGATCGCCTTCATCTATTACATCGGCCTGATCAGTTGCATCGGACTGGCGCAGCAGGGGCGGCTGCCGCCGGAAATCGCGCTGTGGATTCCCGACGCGGTTTTTGCCGTCTTCGCGCTGGTGATGATCGTCCGCCTGGAAGTGCCGGGCGATCGCGACATCGTCGGCAGCGTCATCTCTTTTTTTCGCGGTCTCGGCAAACCGGCGCGTCCCGGGCGCATCCTGGAGCGGGTCGAGCCTCGCGCCTGGCTGGCCCGTTTTCCACTACTGCCGCAGGTGGTGGACACCTACGTCCTGGCGACCTTTCTTTTTTATCTGCTGTTGTGGATTACCAGTTTCGTCCTGCTGTTCCACGTCTTTACCTTCTTCGAACTGCTGAGCGACATCGTGCGCAATCATCCGGCCATCAGCCGCGTGCTCAGCTATCACTTTTTCCTGACCCCGCTGCTCATCTATCGCTTCACCCCGGTCGCGGTGCTGGGAGCGGTGCTGGTGGCCTTCGGCATTCTTTCCAAGCACAACGAAATTACAGCGTTCAAGGCCTGCGGCATCAGCGTCTACCGGCTGGCGGTACCGATCCTGATCGCCGGCTTTTTCCTGAGCGGCGGCCTGTTCGCCTTCGATCACTATTGGGTTCCGGAGGCCGACCGGCGGCAGGACGCGCTGCGCGCCGAAATCCGCGGCAAACCGCCGCAGACCTATTCGCGGCCCGACCGCAAGTGGATTTACGGCAAACACGATCGCGTTTACTATTACAAGTATTTCGATCCGGCCGCCTACGTCATGCTCGACGTGAATGTTTACGAGATCGATCCGGTTCATTTCCGGCTGAAACGGCACATTTGGGCGCAGCGGGCGCGCTGGGAGCCCTCCCTTTCGGCGTGGGTGTTTCAGAACGGTTGGGTTCGCGATATGGATCCCGCCTGTGCTGCCTGTCCGCCGAAACGCTACGATAACTTCCCCGGCGGCACCCGCACGTTCAGTGAGCTCGAAGAGGATCCGCACTGGTTTTTGCAGGAAGAAAAGCAGGCGCGGCAGATGAATTTTGAGGAACTCGAGTCGTACATCGCGCAGTTGAAGCAAAGCGGCTTCGACACCATCCCGCTGCAGGTGGCCTGGAACGAAAAATTCTCGGTGCCGCTGTTCGCGCTGATTATGGCCATCGTGGCGGTGCCGTTCGCGTTTCTGGCCGGAAACCGCGGCGCGATGGCCGGGGTCGGCATAAGCCTGGGCGTGGCGATCACCTACTGGTCCATCGGACAGTTATTCGAGCAGATCGGAAACTTGAACGAACTGCCGCCGGGCGTGGCGGCATGGTCGCCGGACGTGATCTTCTCGCTCGCGGGATTGTATTTCCTGGCGCGAATGAGAAGCTGATGCCTGGCCGGCGAGCAAGACCCGTTCCCCGGGAGGCGCGACGTAACGGAACGCGTCACAACATGGAGGATCAGTTCGAATGAAAGCCTGCGTTCTTCCCGCCCGCGCACCGATTGAAACCAATCCATTGCGCTATATCGACGTTCCCGCGCCGGAGCCGGGAGACGGCGAAGTGCGGATCAAAGTTCACGCCTGCGGCGTGTGCCGCACGGACCTGCATGTGATCGAAGGCGAGCTGCCGGTGCTCAAGTCGCCGATAATTCCCGGCCATCAGGTGGTCGGAGTGATCGAGCGCCAGGGTCCCGGCAGCCATCGATTCGAACTCGGCACGCGGGTCGGCGTTCCCTGGCTGCATTCAACGGACGGCACCTGCAAGTATTGCCGCGCCGGAAAAGAGAACTTGTGCAAAGCCGCCACCTTCACCGGCCATACCGTCGATGGCGGCTATGCCGAATATATCGTCGCTCCCGAAGACTTTGTGTACCGCATCCCGGGAGGCTTCGCCGATCTGCACGCCGCGCCGCTGCTCTGCGCCGGGATCATCGGCTTCCGCTGTCTGCGGGTTTCCGGAGTGGAGCGCGGAATGACGCTGGGCCTTTACGGCTTCGGCGCTGCCGCGCATGTCGCGATCCAGGTGGCGCGCTATTGGGGTGTGCGCGTGCTTGCCTTCACGCGTGATGAGCGGCATCAGAAGCTGGCGATGGAGCTGGGCGCGGTCTGGGCCGGCGGCGGCGAAGATGAGTCGCCTGAAAAACTGGACGCGGCCATCCTGTTCGCGCCGGCCGGAGAGCTGGTTCCCGCCGCCCTGCGCAATCTGGACCGCGGCGGAGTGGTGGTGGCCGGCGGAATCCACATGAGCCCGATCCCGCAATTTTCCTACGATCTGCTCTATTGGGAGCGCGGCGTCCGCAGCGTCGCCAACAATACGCGAAAGGACGGCGAGGATTTTCTGGAGCTGGCCGCCCGAATTCCCGTGCACACCGAAACGCAGACGTTTCCCCTGGAACAGGCCAACGCGGCGCTGAACGCGCTGAAGCACGACGCCATTCGCGGGGCGGCCGTGCTGATGGTAAATTCGCAATAGTCAATCGACAACGATATCCTGAAAAGTTGACCCTCTTCTAACCCGTGAAAAAAGTCTTCCATTTCCCCGCGCCTCGCGAGAAATATCAATGCGACGCTGCCATCGTGTGGTGTTTCGATAATCGTTTCAATCTCGGCTTCACCAAATTCCTCAAGCGGATCGGAATCGTCTACCAGGACCCGATCAAAATCGCCGGCGGCGCGAAAAGCCTCGCCTCGCCCGAAAATGAATCGGACCGCGAATTTGTCCTCGAACAAATTCGAAAATCCATCCGCCTCCATGGAACCAAACTCGTGATCCTGAAACTGCACTCCGATTGCGGAGCCTACGGCGGGCTGGAGGTCTTCGGAGGCGATGCCGCCGCCGAGGCGCGGCATCATGAGCAGGAACTGCGCCGCGCGGCGGAGGTTCTCCGGAACGCCATTCCAGATGTCGAAGTGCAGGCCTACTTCGTCGACTTCGAGGGTGTTTGGGCCGTGGAACTCGCCGGCCGCGCGTCGTCCCAATAGCCGGATCGTGTCATCATAAAAATTGGTCCGTTCTCCGCTGCTTGCCATTTTCCTGATCGTCGCCGTGGATGTTCTCGGCCTGACGATCATGATCCCGCTGCTGCCGTTTTACGCCGAGAAAATGGGCGCCACCCCGACCGAGGTCGGCTTGCTGATCGGCGTGTATGCGGCCTGCCAGCTTTTTTCCGGTCCCCTGCTGGGCCGCATGTCGGACTGGACCGGCAGAAAGCCGCTGCTGCTGGTGAGCCAGGCGGGAACGCTCGGCGGATTCCTGCTGATGGCGTTCGCGCCGTCGCTGTGGGTGGTGTTTGTCGCGCGCATGATCGACGGTTCCACTGCCGGAAACCTGTCGCTGGCGCAGGCCTACATCTCCGACGTAACGCGGCCCGAGGATCGCGCGAAGTCATTCGGCGTCATCGGCATCGCCTTCGGTGTGGGATTCCTCATAGGGCCGGCCATCTCGGGATTCCTTGCCAAGTTCGATTATCATTACCCGATCTTCGCCGCGGCGGCGCTTTCCTTCACCAGCATCCTTTCGACGGCCTTCCTGCTGCCCGCGGTGAAATCGGGCAGCCAGCGCGCCGACGGACCCGGTGGACGCCGCCTGTCATTGTTGCAGTGGGGCGAATACGCGCGCTTTTTTCGCGAGCCGTGGCTGGCGACCCTGCTTTATGAATTCCTGTGCTTCGGATTTCCGTTCGCAATGTTCACCGCCGGATTTCCGCTTTTCGCCGAGCGGCGCCTGACCTGGCATGGGGTGCCCTTCGGACCCGAGCAGGTCGGCTACACCTGGGCCTTCGCCGGCTTCCTGGGAATTTTTCTGCAAGGCCCGGCGCTCGGACGGATGGTCAAGAAATTCGGCGAAGCGGCCCTCAACCGAGTGGGCTTCGCGGCCTATGCCACGGGATATCTTCTACTCGCCTTCGCCTATTCGATCCCGATGCTGATCGCCGCCACGGCGGCATCGGCAATTGGCAGCCTCGTCCGTCCCACGCTCACCAGCATGATTACGCAGGCCGCGCCGCGCGAGGAACAGGGTGTGGTGCTGGGGCTAACCCAATCGCTGACCTCGATTTCCCAGATGGCTGGCCCTCCCCTGGCCGGGTACCTGATCCAGAAGGGACTGCTGAGCGGCTGGGGTTTCACGGCGGCCGCCGTTACTCTGCTGGGATTCCTGCTGGCATCCCGCTCCCGCCCGGCCCGCTGACCGACCGCAGGGGAAGTCGTACGATAGTCATAAATCAATACTTAGTACCTATATTGTGTCCGTCCCACCGTCGATCTCCTGGTTCTAGGGAGATTTACTTGAACCGCCTGACGGTATTCGCATGCGAATCACAGCCGATCGTCCTCGAAGGTCTGGCGAAGGTATTGGGCGGCTCCGAGGATTTGGAATACGCCGGAGCGGCGGCCAACCTCGCCGACGCGCTCGAAGCCTTGCGGCTGCGCCGCCCGGACGTCATCCTGATCGATCAGTCGGCGGGCCTGAAGGTGGTGTTTCAATTCATCTCCGACGTCAAAAACACCTGGGCTCATTGCCAGCCGGTGCTGTGGGTCAATGACCTGGCGGAGATCGATTGCTTCCGCGCCCTTCAGCTCGGCGCGCGCGGCATTCTGAAGAAGACCTTGCCGGTGGATGCCGTGCTCGAATGCCTGCGCTCGGTGGCCCGCGGAAATGTGTGGATCGAAAGCTCGCTTTCGAATCCCGTCCTGGGATCGATCGAGCGGCGCTCCACGCCGCGCCTCACGCCGCGCGAAAAAGAGATTGTTCATCACGTCTGTGCCGGCCTGAAGAACAAGGAGATCGCCGAATCTCTGACTATCACGCCCGGCACGGTGAAGGTCCACCTGATGCACATCTTCGAGAAAACGGGCGTGAAGGACCGCTTCGAGCTGGCCGTGCACGGCCGCCGTCTGTTGGGGATCGAGCACGCGGAAGAGGTCGCGCGCGCCGAGCACGTCGCCTCACAAAGCTAAAGTAAACACACGTTTTAGGCGAATGAATAAGGTAGGATGACCTCGCCCGAACCGCTTTCGGTCGGACTGGCGCTCCGCCCTGAATCCAGGCTGCTGAGCGCTTTGAAGACCGCGGCATTTCTGCTCAGCCTGACGGCGTTGATGTTCCTGTTGCACCTGGGCTTGAAACCGGAGTTCGGATTCATCTTCGCCGGAGCTTTCGCCATCCATCTCGGGCTCCTTCCGGAACGGCGCGAATTGGGACGCGCGCTGGGATTTGCGGCCTTCTTCGCGGCTCTTTACCTGGGCACGGGCCTCCTCGCCCATGAACAGGTAGTGAGCGATTGGTGGGTTGCTCGCGTGGCGGGCATCGGAGGCGCGTTGGGGTGCGGAAGCGCGGCGGTCTTGGGCATCGACGCCTTCTGGTCCACCGGCGAAGTGGCGCGGCGGGCGCAGTTTGCCTTGCAGCGCGCCGCGGTGATTCCGGTGTTTGGGATGGTCGCCGCGGTGGCCATGGGATTCGTGTCCGCCACGCCCGCCACAACTTTCGATCTCTACCTCTACTCCTTCGATGATCGGCTGGGCTTCCAGGCAAGCTTCCTTTGCGGGCGCCTTTTTCTGCATTACCCCTGGCTGCACGAGATCGCATCGCTGATTTACGATGCGCTTCCGCTGCTTCCGCCGCTGGTGCTGGCGATATCCTGGCGGGAACGGCGCCGGCTTCCGTTCGATCCGCTGGCGGCGTTTGTCGCGGCGGGGATCGTGTGTTTCTGCCTGTACCAGGTCTGCCCCGGAACCGCGCCCGCGGCGGTGTTCGGCAACTTGTTTCCGGATCACCAGCCGGCGGCCTCGGCGCTGCACCTCGGCCGAATCGCGATCCCGGATCAGCCGCGGAACGCCATGCCCTCGATGCACGTTACCTGGACCCTGCTGGCCTGGTGGTGCTCGCTCTCGTTGTCGCGCTGGATGCGGATCTTCAGCACGGTGTTTCTGGCATGGACCGTGCTCGCGACGCTGGGATTGGGCGAGCATTACCTGACCGACCTGATCGTGGCCTGCGTTTTCACGCTGGCGATTTCGGCCGGGTGCGCCGTGCGCTTACCGTTTCGCGCGGCGGCGCGAGGGCAGGCGCTCGCGTTCGGAAGTATCGTGACGCTGGGATGGCTTCTGCTACTGCGCGAAGGAATGCTCGCCGGGATCCCGCAGGTAGCCGCCTGGATCCTAGTGGCGATCACCCTCGGCGGCAGCGTCTTTTTCGAACGGCGGCTTATCGATCGCGCTTCGAATTGATTCGCCAAGCGTCTCGCACCGTGGTAGTATCGTCAACCAAGATGATTGACTTTCTGCAAAGCCGCCGCCGGTTTCTAGCGCTCGCGGCGCCCCTGACGGGGCTGGTCTCCTGCAAGAAAACCGTACCCAGCGAGATCGGCGCGCCGCTCAGCGCCTACGGCGCCCGATCGCCGCAGGTGACCTCGGTCCGCGACGTGCGCGAATCGGCGACACCGGGAACCGGATCGACGCGCACCCCTCTTCAGGACCTGGACGGGATCATCACGCCGTCGGCTCTGCACTTCGAGCGGCATCACGCCGGCGTGCCCTCGATCGACGCGGCCAAGCACGAAATCCTGCTGCACGGCCTGGTGGAAAAGCCCCTGATCTTCACCATGGCCGACCTCCATCGCTTCCCTTCTGTCTCGCGGATCCACTTCATCGAATGCGCCGGCAACAGCGGCGCCGAGCAGGCCGGCAATCCGCAGCCCGATCCGCAAAAGAGCGCGGGCCTGTTCAGTTGCAGCGAATGGACCGGTGTCCCGCTCTCTCTGCTCTTGAAGGAAGCAGTTCTCCGGCCGGAAGCGAAGTGGATTGTCGCCGAAGGCGCGGACGCGTGTATGATGGCGCGCAGCATTCCGATTGAAAAGGCCCTGGACGATATTCTGGTCGCTTACAGCCAGAACGGCGAGCCGTTGCGTCCCGAGCAGGGCTTTCCGGTTCGCCTGGTGGTTCCCGGCTGGGAGGGAAACATCAATGTGAAGTGGCTGCATCGCCTGCACGTGGTGGATCAGCCATCGATGACCCGGGATGAAACCTCGCATTATACGGACCTGATGCCGGACGGCAAGGCGCAAATCTTCACGTTCCCGATGGAGGCCAAGTCGATCATCACGCGGCCGGCCGGCCGGCAGAAGCTCGCCTACGGGCCAGGTTCGTATGAAATCACCGGGCTGGCGTGGTCCGGACGGGGAAAGGTGCAGCGGGTGGAAGTTTCGACGGATCGGGGCCAGACCTGGCAGGATGCGGAATTGCAGGCACCAGTCCTGAGTAAGGCGGCGACACGGTTCCGGCTGATGTGGACCTGGAACGGGACGCCGGCCGCTCTCCAGTCACGCTGTACGGATGAAACCGGATACGTGCAGCCGTCGCTCGACGATCTGGTCAGAGTGCGCGGCCGTTTCTTCCAATACCACTGCAATGCGATCAAGACCTGGTTCGTTCACGAAGACGGGAGCGTGTCGCATGTTTAGATGGACGCTTCTCTTCATGATGGCGGCCGCGGCCTTGGCCCAATCGCCCGGACGTCCCGCGACTGAGGCGGAGATCAAAGCGATGGATTATACGATCCTGCCCAATGGAGCCGGCCTTCCGAAGGGCCAAGGCGATGCGTCGAGCGGGCGGACGGTTTTCGAGCAGAAGTGCCAGGAGTGCCACGGAGAGCACGGCGAAGGACAGGCCGGCAAATATCCGGCTTTGGTTGGTGGAATCGGCAGCCTGAAATCGCTGAATCCGATCCGGACGGTGGGAAGTTACTGGCCCTATGCGACGACGCTGTTTGACTACGTTCGCAGAGCCATGCCCTACGATCATCCGCGCAGCCTGTCCACGAACGAAGTTTATTCCGTGGCGGCATACGTCTTGTTTATGAACGGCATCGTCAAAGAGGACCAGGAGCTGAACGAAAAAACTCTGCCGCAAGTCAAGATGCCGAATCGCGACGGCTTCGTTCCCGACGCGCGGCCGGACATCAAACCCGCTGCTTCCGGCCGGCCCGCCCATTGAAGGCCTGCGGCGAAGTTGCCGCTATATTGGAATTATGTCCATCCGTCCCGTCAAACGCCTGGCGAAATCAAAACCGACTCTGGAAGGAGCAGGCGTGCACCTGCGCCGCGCCTTCGGATTCGGTCAGACTTCCGACTACGATCCGTTTTTGCTTCTGGACGATTTCCGAAATGATGTTCCCGCGGATTATCTGGCCGGCTTCCCGTGGCATCCCCACCGCGGGATCGAGACGATAACCTACGTTTTGGCCGGAACCGTGGAGCACGGCGACAGCATGGGCAATCGCGGCAGCATCGCGGCCGGTGACGTACAGTGGATGACCGCGGGAAGCGGTATTATCCATCAGGAGATGCCCAAGGGAGATCCCAACGGGCAGATGCACGGTTTTCAGCTCTGGGCCAATCTTCCGTCGTCGCTGAAGATGACGCCGCCGCGCTACCAAGAAGTGAAGTCGCCGGACATCCCTCATGTGACCGACGACGACGGCACGGAGGTTCGGGTGGTGTGTGGCGATTTTTGGGGAACCAAGGGTCCGGTGGACGGGATCGCCGCCGATCCGATTTATCTAGACGTGACCGTTCCCCCGGGGCGGCGCAAGAGCCTGCCGGTGGAGACCACGCGCCACGCTTTCGCTTACGTCTTCGCCGGAAACGGGAAATTCTGCAACGCCTCCGGACCGCTGGCCGTTCCCACCGAGAGCGTGGGATGGCTGGACACGGTTCCGCCGACGGATGCCGAAAACCGGTCGCTGGTGCTGTTTGACAACGGCGACGAAGTTACCGTTCAGGCCGGCGAGGATGGCATCCGTTTCCTGCTGGTTTCCGGCAAGCCGCTCCAGGAGCCGGTGGCCTGGTACGGGCCGATCGTAATGAATACGCAGGATCAGCTTCGGAAGGCGTTCGAGGAGCTGGAGCAGGGCACCTTCCTGAAGCGCTGAACCGCGCGTCTCAAACCCACCAGGGCGCGGCCGGCTGATCGCGAATCACGATCTGATTCAGGAATGATGCGGCTTTGCTCAGACCCTCCTCCGGAGACATGAGGGTGTCCTCATGTTCGATGGATAAGACGTAATCATAGTCGAACATGCGCAGCGTGGAGATGAATTCGCTCCACCAGGCGTAGGCGTGACCGAAGCCGCAGGTACGGAAAATCCAGGCGCGATCGCGTTCCTCCGTGTACTTTTTCGTATCGAGGACGCCGCTCTTGGGAAGGTTGGCGTCGTAGATCTGCGTATCCTTGGCATGGACGTGAAAAATCGCGTTGCCCAACACGCGAATGGCCTTGATCGGATCGATGGCCTGCCAGAACATATGGCTGGGATCGTAATTACAGCCGACATTCGGCCCGGCGACCGCGCGCAGCCGGAGTAGCGTCTCCGGGCTGTAGACGACAAAGCCCGGATGCATCTCGATGGCCACCTTCACACCGTGATCGGCGGCGAACTTGGCGTGCCGGATCCAGTAAGGCTCGACTTTTTTCTCCCATTGCCAGGCGAGCACGTCCAGATACTCGAGCGGCCACGGGCAGGTCACCCAATTCGGAAATTTCGCCCTGTCGTGATCACCAGGACAACCGGAAAAATCGATGACCACGGGCACGCTTAATTTTTCGGCGAGCCGAATGGTCTGGCGGCTGGTCTCCGCGTAGGCGCGCGCCACGTCGCGATCGGGATGCAGCGGGTTTCCGTGGGAACTGAGGGCGCTGATGGTGAAACCGTTATCGGCGAATTTCTGCTTGAAATCTTTGAGGGCGGCTCGGTCAGAAAGCATCGGCAATTTGCAGTGCGCATCCCCGGGATAGTTGCCGGTTCCGAGTTCGACGGTGGTGATGTTGAGCGAGCGAAGTTTCTCGAACACTTTCTCGAGCGGGAACTGCGATAGTAATGGAGTAAAGCAGCCGATTCTCATCGCGTCAAGAATAACAATGTTTCACCATGCGATGGTCGGTCGCTCCTCATCATGCTGGCCGCGAAACCTTATCTCCGCGTCGTATCCGAAAGCCCGGCGAGTGATGCCGCGAGCACATTTTCAGCATCAATCGTCGTAGACATTTCCAGCGCCATATCCGTCATGATTAGAAAGGAGCGACCGGATGCGCACTCCACTCCCGCTGATCTGCATTTTTCTGTGCCCGCTGATGGCGGCCGACCTCGGCGACACTGTGCTTCAAGGGGAAATTCACCCGCTCAATATTGCCCCGACGTTCGATCACGGCTATTTGGCCGTCTACGAACAGGG
>Ga0335085_10013990_pt1 | contig 11738 bp, 7 predicted proteins | sample Lox_Sample_45_FD_206712 | JGI IMG/M metagenome (GOLD analysis project Ga0335085, IMG submission 206712) | Soil microbial communities from Loxahatchee National Wildlife Refuge, Florida, United States - Lox_Sample_4.5 | ecosystem: Environmental > Terrestrial > Soil > Wetlands | place: USA: Florida...
GACACATCTCCGGAGGTGCAGCAGGTGTCAGGACTGTCTGCAGTGCCGGAGAGTTCGATCCTGTAGCCCGGGTTTCCGAGAGCACCGCGCGAGCGAGACGCCAGCGCCGTTGCATCCCGGTCGCCCGGGCAGTATTCTTTTGCGCTGAATCCGATCCCGCATGCCCAAACTCTACACTCCCCGCGATGCCGCCCAGGTGCTGGGCATCAGCTATTCCTCGCTTAAACAGTGGATCTATCGCGGCAAATTGAAAACCGTGCAAACGCCGGGCGGCCATCATCGCATCCCGGAGTCGGAGATCGATCGCTTCCTCCCGCGACTGACTGCATCCGGCTCGGCAGAAAAACGGCGCCGCACCTTCCGCCGCATCAGCGGGCGCAACCAGTTGGTCGGCCGCATCACCGACATCAAGATCAGCGGCCTGATGGCGCAGGTCACGTTGTCGATCGGCGAGCAGCACATCACCTCCATCATCACCGCCGATGCGGTGCGCGAGCTGCGCTTGAAGAAAGGCCAGATTGCCGCGGCGCTCATCAAGTCCACGGAAGTCATGATCATCATTCCGGAGTAAAGATGTCTTGAATCGCCGAGGCACAGAGACAGCGAGGGAGTTGCACTGGTTACAGAAAATCCCTGCCCCGGCAAACGAAGCCGGAATGGGGAACCCCGGCTAGTTCCCCACCCGATGGCGATGACACCTGTGATCGACCGACGCTGAATTCGAAACTTGAAACTTGAGATTTTTCCGTGCCTCCGTGGCTGCAGTGAACTGGCTTCCGACCCGTGTGATCCGTTTGACAGTAACGGTTTGATTCGATTTAATCGACTAACTTGCGCCGTTCCAGGACTGGGGGTTGGTCGATGCTCACTTCTCGCGTTCGTCTCCTGGTGTATGCCCTTTCGTTGTGCTGCCTTTTGCCGCTGCAGGGCTGGGCGCAATCGGTCTCAGCCAGCCTCACCGGCCGCGTGACCGATCAAACCGGCGCGGTGATCTCCGGCGCCAGCGTTGCTGCGACCAATCAGGAGACGGGCTTGACCCGCACCACTGAGACCGACTCCGCCGGGCGTTATGAACTGGCGGAGCTGCCGGTCGGGCAGTACGACGTGAGCGCCGTGAAGGACGGATTCTCCAAGCGGGTGCGCTCGGGGATCTCGCTGGCCGTTGGCCAGGACGCGACGCTGGATTTGTCGCTCGCCGTCGGGGACGTCAAAGAGCAGGTGAAGGTAACGGGCGATGCGCCGCTGGTCAGCACATCGACGCAAGACATCTCAGGCCTCATCGGCTACCAGGAGATCAAGGAGCTGCCGCTCAATGGACGCAGCTTCGACCTGCTTGTGACGCTGAATCCCGGCATCGTGAACTTCACCTGGGAAAAGACCGGCGGCATCGGCGTCTCCAATTCGACCACCGGCAACAACTTCTCTGTCTCGGGAAACCGTCCGCAGCAAAATATGTTTCTGCTGAACGGTGTAGAGTTCACCGGCGCGGCCGAGAACAACATGACGCCCGGCGGCCCCAGCCAGAACTTGCTCGGCGTCGAGTCAGTGCGCGAGTTCAACGTGCTGCGCAACAACTACGGAGTCGAGTACGGCAAGCGGCCGGGCGCGCAGGTCAGCATCGTGACCCAGTCGGGAACGAACCAGTTTCACGGCTCGGCGTACGAATACCTGCGCAACAACGCGCTTGATGCGGCCAACTATTTTGACCAAGGCTCGGCGCCCCCATTTCAGCGCAACCAGTTCGGTATCGCGACCGGGGGGCCGATCATCAAGAACAAGAGCTTCTTCTTCGCCAACTTCGAGGGTTTCATCCAGAACCTGCACCAGACGTCGGTGGCCTTCGTTCCCGATCTTGCCTCGCGCAAAGCAGCTGCGCCCAGTGTTCAACCGTTGCTGAACTTATGGCCGACGCCCTCGACCAGCGATCCTGACTTCAACGGAATCGCCGCCGTCTCCAGCAGCCCGCTGCAGACCATTCGCGAGTACTTCGGCAATGCGCGCTTCGACCAGGTGTTTTCGTCGAAAGACAACTTCTCGGTCATCTACACCGCCGACTCCGGCAACGACAACACTGCAACCACGCTGAATCCTTACAGCACCGACATCCTCTCGCTCACCGAGCAGGTAGCGACGCTGGAGGAGACGCACGTGTTCTCGCCGGCGCTGCTGAACACCGCGCGCTTCGGATACTCCCGCGCCGGTTACTTTTTCACCGGCGAGCCGACGCCGGGCACACCGGCGGCAGATGTCCCTGGTTTCCTGATCGGGCATCCGGTGGGAGCTGTGGTGGTCGGCGGAAGCGCGGCCTCGAATCCGCAGGCGCAGCTTGGCCTCGCGGGCAGCAACAACGGCAGCAACCTGCACATCGCGCGCAACCTTTATACCTATGAGGACCAGGTCTCGTGGACCAGAGGACGCCAGCAGTTTGAGTTCGGCGCCTGGGTCCAGCAGTTCCAATCGAACGAGAACATCGCGCTGAGCCAATACGGGCAGGCGACCTTCGCCAGCCTGCAGACTTTCCTGCAGGGAACGGTCGGATCGTTTCTCTACGATCCTTCCCCGACCAAACTGAACTGGCGATCGGTCTTCTCTTCCCTTTACGCACAGGACACAATCCGTGCTACCGACAAGCTGACCCTGACACTCGGCTTCCGCTTCGAGTCTTCTACCGGATGGAACGAAGCGCACGGGCGAGCCGCGAATTACGTGTTCCCCGACGGCGTCATTTCCAACCAGCCGCGGGTCGCGAACTCCGCTTTCACCACCAACAATGCGAAGTTCCTTCCCGAGCCGCGCGTCGGCCTCGCCTATGCGGTGCATCCCGAGACGGTAATCAAGGCCGGCTTCGGCATCTATCACGAGTTGCAGGACGCGCTCGGCTATCGCATGGACCAGAACGCGCCGTTCAATCCGACCTACAGCCTGGCGTCGATACCAGTTTCGCAACTACCGATCAATCCCAATGCTCCGGCGCCATCGAAGGCGCTGCTGGTTCCCGGGGGCGTACAGCCCAACCTGAAGATGCCGACGCTGATCTCTTGGACCCTGGCGGTGGAACAGCAGGTCACGCCCAACACGACGTTCACGCTGCGCTATGTAGGCTCGCACGGCTACCACGAGATCGTGGGCGTCGACGCCAACACCCCGGTGCCCACGATTTGTCCGGCGTCGCCGTGTCCCGCGGTTTATCCCAGCACCTTTCCTGTGGGCCTGGCGGGAACGCCGGTGCCGGCGGGCTCGTTCTACATTCCCGCAGGAAGGCCGAAGGCCAACCCGACACTGGCCAATACCTGGACGTGGTTTGGGGTGGGCGACAGCCTGTACAACGCTCTTGAGGTCGACTTCAACCGCCGCTTCAGCAACGGTCTGGCGCTGCGCGGCGTCTACACCTGGTCAAAGGCGCTCGACGATGGCGACTCGGTGAACGGCACGACCTCCGCCAACGCGCCCGCGCTGGTCTCAAATCCGTATGACATTCATGCCGACTGGGGACCGGCTACCTACGATGCGCGAAATATCGGCGTGGTCAGCGTGGTCTACGACCTGCCGTTTGGAGCCGGCAAGCGCTACGGCGCCGGGCTCGGCGGATTTGGCGGCACCATGATCAGCGGCTGGAGCGTGCAAAGCATCGTTACGGCGCAGAGCGGATTTCCCTTCACCGCGCAGCTCAGCTACAACCCGTCAAACAACGGAGATACGCGCAATCCGGTGCGGCCTTTCAACAATCCCAACTTCACTGGAAACGCGATCATCGGCACGCCGCAGCAGTGGTACAACCCGAATGTCTTTCTACAGCCGCCGGCGAATAGCGGCTTCTTCGGCAACGCCACCCGCGATAATCTTGTCGGGCCGGGTCTGGCATCGTGGGACTTCTCGACCATCAAGAACACCAAGCTGCGCGAGAGCCTGAGCCTGCAATTCCGGGCCGAGATCTTCAACATTACCAACCGCGCCAACTTCAATACCCCGGCGCTGATCACCTTCACGCCCAGCGGCGTCTCGGGCACGGCAGGAGCCATCACGAGCACCTCAACCACCGCCCGCCAGGTACAGTTTGCGCTGAAGTTGCTGTGGTAGGGGGGTGCGGAAAACGATCTCACCACGGAGGCACGGAGATCAGGGAGGAAAACGAACGAGCTTTTGTCTTCCCCGTGTCTCCGTGGTACAAAGCCGCCACTATGGCAGGATTACCAGTTCCGGCTTGCTGCTGTTGCCGCTCATACCGTAGATAGCTCCTGAAACCGACGCTCCGACATCGTACTTGTAGCAGCCCGGCGTCTCGGCTTTCACGGTGACCGCCTTTTCGGACCCGCCCATGATCGGGGTGTCCGGAGTGAACGGAGAGTCGGTGCCAAAGGAGACGGTAAAGCCGGTGTTCTTGCGCGAACTCATCCAGACCACGGGCGTGCCGGCCTTCAGACAGAAGAACTGATTGGCTTTCGGATCGGAAACGCTGGGCTTGACCCATGCGCCGCCGCCCTGCTTGCGGATGTCGATTTTGCACGGTTCCGACGCTGAACCGCAGGTATTCTGGGCGGTACACAGGCTCTCCGGCTTGGGCTCATCGCAGGCGTACTTGCTTTTCTTCTGCGCCGGGGCGGCGCTTGCCGCCAGCAGAAGAAGGGAGAAACACATCACAGTCGCTACACGGCGCTGAATTTTCATCATCCCACCTCGAAGGAAGTGAATCACTTAGACATCTTGTGTTTCTAGGGCGTGCGCATTTTACCTCTTGCGCGCGCAGTTCGATAACTGCTTTCTTGTGCAGGCCGATTTGACGGGCACGGCGTCGGGAGCGGGGCACCGTTCCAGTCAACCGGCCATCGGCGGTTTGTGACAAGCGTCACAGCCCTGCCGTTCATCTCCGATGACAATGAAGGCAGAGGTCGTTGAGTAAGGGCCGGTCCCCTCCGGCTGATGTATTTGTGTATTCCAATTGAGGTCAGTTCATGGAGAGCGCACTACTCATTCACCGTTTGCAGTTCGCTTTTACGGTGACCTACCACTACCTGTTTCCGCAGCTAACCATGGGGTTGGCGTTGCTCATCGTGGTGCTGAAGACTATTGCGCTGCGCAGCGGCGACGAGGCCTACGATCGCGCCGCCCGCTTCTGGGCGAGGATCTTCGCCGTCAACTTCGTCATGGGAGTCATCACCGGAATTCCCATGGAATTTCAGTTCGGCACCAACTGGTCGCACTTCTCGCAGTTTGCCGGTGGCGTGATCGGCCAGACGCTGGCCATGGAGGGCCTGTTCGCCTTCTTCCTTGAGTCGACCTTCCTCGGCCTGTTTCTTTATGGCGAGAAGCGGCTGAGCAAGGGCATGCATTGGTTCTGCTCCTTCATGGTCTTCTTCGGATCGTGGCTGAGCGGCTACTTCATCGTAGCGACCGATGCGTGGATGCAGAACCCGGTGGGCTACGAAAAGATGGCCGACGGCAACGTGCAACTCACCAGCTTCTGGGAACTGCTGCTGAATCCCTGGGCCCTGGTGCAGTACGCGCACAACATGAGCGGCGCGGCCATTACCGGAGCGTTCGTCATGAGCGCGATGGGCGCCTTCTACCTGCTGACCCGGCAGCACACCGAGCAGGGACGCATTTTCGTACGCACCGGCGTGATCGCCGGACTCATTTTCAGTTTTCTGCAACTGTTCCCCACCGGCGACCAGGCGGGCAAGATGGTGGCAGAGAAGCAGCCGGTCACCCTGGCCGCGATGGAGATGCTGTTCAACACCCAGGAGGGCGCGCCGCTGGTGATCATCGGCCAGCCCAATATGGTGACGCAGCAAATCGACAACGGCATCCAGATACCCAAAGTGCTCAGCTTCCTCACCTATCGCCGCTGGAACGCGCGGGTAAAAGGACTGAACGAGGTTCCGCAGGAGAACTGGCCGCAGAACATTCCTCTTCTTTACTACGCCTACCACATCATGGTCGGGCTGGGCACGATGTTCATCGCAATCATGGTGGTGTCGGCGTTTCTGTTATGGCGCGGGGCGTTGTACGACGCGCGCTGGATGCTCTGGATCCTGATGCTGGCCGTGCCCTTCCCTTACATCGCCAACACCGCTGGATGGCTCTCGGCTGAGCTGGGACGCCAGCCCTGGCTGGTCTACGGCGTGATGCGCACGGTCGATGGCTACTCCAAGATGGTGTCGGCCGGTAACGGCTGGTTTACCTTCCTGGGATTCGCCGGCATGTACACCGTGCTGTCGATTCTGTTCGTCTTCCTGGTACAGCGTGAGATCGAACGCGGACCGGAGCTTGGCCCCAGTGAAAAGCCCAAGCTGGTTCCCATGTCTTCTGCGGAGGTGAACTAGCCATGGCAACCTTATGGTTCATGATTGTCGCGGTCATGGTGGCCGCCTATGTTTTGCTCGACGGCTTCGACCTCGGCGCCGGAGCCGTGCACCTGTTGATCGCCAAAACCGATGAGGAGCGGCGCACCATTCTGCGCGCCATCGGCCCGGTGTGGGACGGCAACGAAGTGTGGCTGCTTGCCGCCGGAGGCACACTGTACTTCGCCTTTCCTCTGCTCTATGCCTCGAGCTTCAGCGGGTTCTACCTTCCCCTGATGATGGTGCTGTGGCTGCTGATGCTGCGCGCCATCGGCATCGAGTTCCGCACGCACATCGACGAGCCCATCTGGAAAGGCTTCTTCGACGCCATCTTTTCGGGAGCAAGCATTCTGCTGGCGATCTTCTTCGGAGCGGCGCTGGGCAACGTGGTGCGCGGCGTTCCGCTGCACGCCGATGGTTATTTCTTCGAGCCGCTATGGACAAACTGGCTTGTGGGCCATGAAAACGGCATCCTAGACTGGTACACCGTACTTTGCGGCGTACTCGCTCTGGTGACGCTCACAGCACACGGCTGCCTGTACCTGGCGATGAAGACCGAGGGCGATCTCAACAAGCGCGCCCATGCCGTGGCGTTCGGACTCTGGCCGTTGCAGGTGATTGTTACCGGCGCCAGCCTGATCGCCACGCTCTACGTGCAACCGCTGGCAGGCCATAACTACATGAAGTGGCCCGCCGGTTTCGCAGTTCCGGTGTTGGTCGTGGCCAGCCTGCTTTATATGCTGCTGGCATTGAGGCGAGGCAACGATACCGGCGCCTTCTTCGGCTCGTGCGCATACATCACCGGAATGCTGGTAGGAGCGGCGTTTGCACTCTATCCCATGGTGCTGCCGTCGAGCGGAGATCCGGCGTATAGCCTCACCATCGATAACACCAAGGCCGGCGCGCATGGCCTGCAAGTTGGCCTGGTGTGGTGGTGCATCGGCATGGTCTTCGCCATTGGATACTTCATCTTCATCTTCCGCATGTTCAGGGGAAAGGTAAGCCTGGAAGGTGGGGAGCATGGGTACTAGGATAGTGGGTAGAGGATAGCGGATGGTGGATAGCAATTAGAAATTTGTGACTAGTAGCTGGTGGCTAGCCTAGATAAGCTACGCCGCCACCGTGATCGTCACCGTACGACATAGTTCCGAATTGTCGGGCGAGTGCTTAGCTCGCCCGAATGTTTCGACAATAATGAACTACCTCTTCAGCGGTGGAGTGACTTCCCTGTTTGGCTGGAGCGACCAGTTGGGCGTCAGCCGAGCCGGGTCGGGACGCTCAGGCGGGCTGAACGTCTCCGGCATTTGCTGGTCGGGCAGGCCGAAGGCGTAGAGGTTCCCGTCGTAGGAACCGATGTATAGCATGCCGTTGACCACCGCCGGTGAAGAATCGATGTATTGGGTTCCGCCGGAGTACTTCCACAGCAACACACCTGTGCCAGCATCCAGGGCATATACGTAATTGTCGGAGTAGGGTTTGGAGCTGCCAACATAGATCACGCCATTTGCTACCGCTGGCGAGGAATCAAAGTTGCCTTCGGGTACGTACTCCCACAGCAACACACCTGTGCCAGCATCGAGCGCGTATAGGTCGCCGTTGAAGTAGGCTTCGCTGCTGCCAACATAGACCACCCCGTTTGCCACCGCCGGTGAGTCAAGCCAGCCTACCGTTGTGTACTTCCAGAGCAGCGTTCCGGTACCGGCATCCAGGGCGTAAAGGGAGTTGTCCGGATAGCTTGACCCTACATACACTACGCCATTGGCCACCGCCGCCGAAGACCCAATCCAAGCACCTGTTGTGTGTTTCCAAAGAAGCGAGCCGGTGCCGGCATCCAACGCGTAGAGGTTACCGTCACCGGAACCCACGTACACCACGCCGTTGTACACTGCCGGCGAGGATTGAACGGTATCACCAGTGATGTACTCCCAGAGGGTTGCTCCCGTGTCGGCGTTCAGGGCGTAAAGATTGTTAGAGGATCCGACGTAGACCACACCGTTAACGACCGTCGGAGAACTTGACACACACGATAGCGGGCGCTTCCAGAGGACAACGCCTGAAGCGGCGTTCAAGGCCCAGAGATAGCTGCTGTCCTCACACGAGCCGACGTAAACCACCCCTTTGACCACTGCCGCCGGAGCGCGCCACCAGACTGAAATTGGAAGCTTCCAGAGCAACGCACCCGTGCTAGCGTCGAGCGCATAGAAGTGGTTAACCTCCTGGTTGCTCGAACTGGCATAGACCACTCCGTTGGCCACTGTGGGCGAGCCGTCGACGTGCCCTCCCATTGTGTACTTCCAGCGTATTGTCAGATTTCCAACCGTTCCCGGCTTCAAAACGCTCTCATAAGGGTTAAAGCCTGTGTGCTGCACGTCGAAATGAAACTGTGGCCAATCCGTCCAGACCGTGAATGGCACCTGTGCTTGCAATTGAGTAATCCGCTCGACCGCGGTGATCCAGTGTTGGCCGGGGACGGCGTCGTTGGGGATCTGTATAGTGAGTCCGTTTTGCCGAATGGTCGGAGCTTTGAGGGCCATGCCGAAGCTTCCGTTGTTGTCAGTGTCCACGAGGCCGACGTCGGTGCTGTCAAAGTAGATATCGAGGGTGGCATTTGGATCCCATCCGTTGCCTACCGTCTGGGTCTGGGATCCGGGAGCCCCAGCTTGCGGCACATCATAAATGTGCGGCGACGCCGCCGTGGCTGGACTCGGGAAGAAGAGGCAAAGAGAGACAACTAGGAACGTGCTGAGAATTTGCATCGCACCTTTAGCAGGAAAGCGAATAGGGTTCGGCTGTTGCGATGCGCTTAGAAAGAAATGATGAGAACGCATCATGCACCTCCGGTGCTGAGGTTGTTAGATAGGCTGTGAACCTATGGTTTTAGTTCCCTCCGAATTATCGGGCGAGCGCAGGGCTCGCCCGAAGGTTAGACACTAATTAACTATTTCTTGAGCGGTGGAGTAACTGTGCTATTTGGCTGGAGGGGCCAGTTGGGCGTCAGCCGAGCCGGGTCAGGACGCTCCGGCGGGCTGAACTTCTCCGACATTTCTTGCTGTGGAAGACCGAAGGCGTAGAAGTTATTGTCGCTGGAACCGATGTATAGCATGCCATTGACCACCGCGGGCGAAGAGACGATGCCAGCCCCCGTCGTGTACTTCCACAGAAGCTGCCCCGTGCCGGCGTTCAAGGCGTACACGTTATCGTCAAAGGAGCCGAAATAGACCAAGCCGTTCCCTACCGCCGGAGAAGTGGGATCCTGTCCGGTTGCGAACTTCCACAGCAAGGCACCCGTACCAGCGTCGAGCGCATAGACGTTGTCGTCGGCATATCCGGCACCGAAGTAGACCACACCATTCGCCACCGCCGGAGTGCCGAGAATGAAGCCCTGCGTTGCGTACTTCCACATAAACCCGCCGGTGCTCGCATTTAGGGCATACAGGCCTGTGTAGAGGGTGCCGATGTACACCACCCCGTTGGCCACCGCCGGCGCCGCAGTGGGATATGGAGATGACCCCACGGGCGACTTCCACAGGAGAGCGCCTGTGCCTGCATCCAGTGCGTACAGGTAACCATCATCGGAACCAAAGTAGACTACCCCACCTGAGACGGCCGGTGGAGTGGGGACAGAAGACATCGATTCAACGGCAAACTCCCATAGCTGCGCGCCCGTGCTGGCCTCCAGAGCATAGATGTAATCCTGGTTTGCAGCCACGTAGACGACGCCGTTGACCACCGCCGGCGGACTTGAATAATTCAGGGGAATGGAATGCCTCCACAGGAGAACTCCCGTGAGGGCATCCACTGCATTAAGGTAGTTGTCAACAGTGTTGAAATAAACTACGCCGTTGACCACGGCCGGCGAACCACTCGCCCACCACCAACATGGATACTTCCAGCGCAAGCTACCCGTGCTGGCATCCACTGCGTAGAGGCCACCTAATTCGTACTGGTAGTCGAAGCCGAAGTAGACTACGCCGTTCGCCACCACCGGCGTTCCACTGACATCGTATATAGTTGGGTACTTCCAACGTACTGTCAGATTTCCAACCGTTTCTGGGTTCAACACGTTCTCAAAAGAGTTAAAGCCCGTGTGATCTGGCTCGAGATGAAACTGTGGCCAATCAGTCCTGACGGTGAACGCTACTTGTGCCTGTAGCTGAGTGATGCGTTCTACGGCGGTGATCCAGTGTTGACCCGGAACCGCGTCTTTCGGTACCTGTATCGTGAGCCCATTTTGCCGGATGGTCGGCGCACGAAGCGCCATGCCAAAGCTTCCGTTGTTGTCGGTGTCCACCAGGCCGACATCCGTGCTGTCGAAGTAGATGTCGATGGTGGCGTTGGGATCCCATCCGTTGCCTACCGTCTGTGTCTGGGATCCGGGAGGCCCGGCTTGCGGCACATCATAAATATGCGGCGACACGGCCGTGGCTGGGCTTGGGAAGAAGAGGCAAAGAGAGAAGACTAAGAACGTGGTTAGGAGTTGCATCGCACCTTTCGCCGAGAAGCGAATGGAGTTCAACCGTTGCGATGCGCTTAGGGAGAAATGATGAGAACGCATCATGCACCTCCGGTGCTGAGGTTGTAGATCGTGGGCGCTGCTTACGGTGATGTTTAAGAAGGACGTCTTCGTCTCAGACGTGCGGGGCGGGAAGACGTTGATTGACCTTAAGCCGAGTGCTTACAAGAGGATCTTCGCAGCTGTGTGGTGGCTGGCAACTTTAATTTCGCAACCAATTGCCGGTTGTTCCCGAAATAGGAGCGGACGAAAGTCCCAATCCCTAAGTCGAAATTTAGCGTCTTCGCGAAACGAAGAGAGCTGCCGGGGCTGCCACGCCTTGGAACAGATCTCCTACACAGCCACGCTGAATACCCTGAGCCGTCCCGCAGGCGCGGGACGGTTGCATACCCTTGGTCTGCAACCTTGGAAGTCCCGCCGGATCTTCCCTGTTCCGACGGGTCTCACAGGCGTTCCGGTGATTCGCGATTTACTTCTTAGCCCGGCGCGGTACCTTTACCGTCTATCGGCTGCACCGATTGCTCGCGCCGGACTCGGCGTCCCGTTTCGCTGCTGCTGTGGCAGGACAAAAGCTTCGACGGCGCCATAGTACGGCACGTAGACAACGCCGTTGACCACAGGTGCCGCCGCCAGGATCTCTCCTGCAAAGCTCCACAGAACCGCGCCGGTTTTGGCATCGAGCGCGTAAAAGTAACCACCAGGATTCTCGGACCCGATGTACACGACCCCATTGGCCACGGTCGGTGATGCGTGAACCGGCCCGGCCGCAGTGAACTTCCAAACCAGCGCGCCGGTCTTGGCGTCCAGCGCGTTGACATCGGCGTTGCCGTAAGAGCTGCCACCGATATACACCACGCCGTTTGCGACTGCCGGCGAAGATTCAATCC
>Ga0335085_10013991_pt1 | contig 11738 bp, 10 predicted proteins | sample Lox_Sample_45_FD_206712 | JGI IMG/M metagenome (GOLD analysis project Ga0335085, IMG submission 206712) | Soil microbial communities from Loxahatchee National Wildlife Refuge, Florida, United States - Lox_Sample_4.5 | ecosystem: Environmental > Terrestrial > Soil > Wetlands | place: USA...
GGTCGAGCATCGCGGCCACTCCGGCCATTCCAGGGGCGGATGCTGATGTTCCCGCGAACGCGACAAACGAGAACGGGCTTCCCACGCAGCTTCCTCCGCCGGCAGCGATGCAACCGAAGTATCCATCATGCGCCGACGCAGTGAACGAAACATCGGGCGTGTAACGGCCAGTTCGAGCCGCCGGCACTCCTATCCCCGTCTGCCACGATGGCGTTGGAATTACCGCGCTCACGCCGCCTCCCGAGGCGGCAACTGAAGCTATCGATGATTCATTCCATCCGCCTTCGGGAATATAGCCAAGAGCAGACAAATATCCAGGGCCGTTGCCTGAATTCCAATAGGTCGATGGGCTGCTTGCATCATTGAACTGGGTTCCGCCGACGCAGGTCGCGTACTGAGATGAGCAGATATAGTTGGGGCTGTTCGGAAGAGGCGAAGATGGCGGCGCTGCAAACGACAGATCACAGCCGGAAGCTCCCGAATCCCCTGACGAAACGAAAACCGAAACCCCCTCCGCGGCGGCCTGCTGAAAGATTGAGTCCCAATAGTTCACTCCTGTAATTCCGGTGGCCCGTTCACAGCCGCCGAAGCTGATGCTCATCACCTGTGCCGGAACGGGGCTCGTGTTCACCATGTACTGAGCGGCCGCGCCGATTCCGTCGCCATTTCCTGAGGGCGAAGAAATCACCAGCAGTATGTTCGCGCTCTGCGCTGTGCTTCCCACGCGTTGAACGTCAAGCGTCGCCTCCATCTGGCCTTGAAGGCAACTGCTGCACGACGGCTGCGTCGTGTAGGCAGGTCCTGGATCGATGCCGCCAAATGCCGTGGGCACCACCTCGGTGGGATTCGCAAAGCTTGTTCCCGTCTTGGTTCTGAAATTGTCAAAATCAGCAAAGTTGGTCCGCGACCAGCTCACTATGCCAACCGTAACGCCGGCCCCCGTCAGGCTCGCCGGCAGGTCGTAAATGCTGGCAAAGTCCGCGGGCGCCACGAAATGAATGCCGGTGGACGTCGTCACCTCCGGGTCTGCGGATTGGAGGGTAGTTGAACGCACCGCGGGCTGTTCGTCAACGGCAAACAGCCCACGCACAGATCTGATCACGGGGGCAAGCGCCTGGGGAATCACAGGTTCATCCGCTACCGACATTCGCTGCACGCCGTTCACTCTGTAGTAGCGCAATTCGGTTCCAAAGGCCCGGCCAATATCCGCGGAGGTCCCGCCGAATCCAACAAAAATGTGGCTCGGCGAAACCCAATTGACGTGGAGGCTGCGCGAATGCAGCCAGCCTTCGACCGCCGCAAGGTCCGCATCCGATACACCAAAGCGCTCGCCCACTTCTGCCGGGGTGAGCCAGTGATGGTACTCAGTCGAAGCGGGGTTCTGCTGATCCTCCAAAAGCTGCTCGAATGCCTGCTCCTGTTCCGGCGAGCGGGCAAGCACTAAAGTAAATTGATTCAATGCGGCACTGGCGGGAATGGCGCCAACATCGTTGGCAGCATTTGCCCAGAATGGATGATGATCGCGCAGCACAACAGTTCGCGATCCATCGATACTTTGTGGCACTCGGTTTGCGTACTGAGCCGTTAGTAGGTTTGATCCAGACAGGGCCGCAAGAGAAGCGGCCAACCCCGCTGTTCCTGCTGCTCTCGCGACTCTAACTAAGAGGCACGCCAGCCTGCGCGGGAAAAAGTCTCCTGAACCTTGCTCGAACAATCGGTTGCGCTCGCTTTCCGCGCTTTGAGCGCGTCTGGAGAAGGGTTATAAAGATTCTCAAGCCTTTGACTACCTCTGGCAAGATGAGTCGAATTTCACTTGCAAATCGCAAGGTAGATCAGAAAGAATTCGCATAGTGGCCTTCCCCCGCCCGGGCGATTGCCTTGCGCGCAGCCACAATTGAGTTCGAAAACCACTCAGGAGGCAGCAAGTTTATGAGCGGTGTACGTGTGCTGGTAGGAACCAAGAAGGGCGCGTTTGTTCTGAGCGCGGATGGCAAGCGCAATAACTGGACCGTAGACGGGCCGTTCTTCGCGGGCTGGGAGATCTATCACGTTAAAGGCTCGTCGGTAGATCCCAATCGCATCTACGCATCGCAAACCAGCGGATGGTTTGGCCAGTTGGTGCAGCGCTCCGACGACGGGGGCAAAACCTGGCTTCAGCCCGGTGTTCCCGTAGGCGAAAAACCAGCCTCGGACGCATGGCCGCCCAAGCCCAGTAACCGGTTTGTCTACGACGTCTCGCCCGAAACCGGCAAGCCGCTCACGACGCACCAGTGGTACGACGGCACCCAGCATCCCTGGGAGTTCAAGCGCGTGTGGCATTTTCAGCCTTGCCTCCGCGACGCCAATACGGTCTTCGCCGGCATTGAGGACGCAGCACTTTTCAAATCGACAGACGGTGGCGAAAGCTGGCAGGAACTCTCCGGCCTGCGTGGCCACGGCACCGGGCCGGCCTGGCAACCTGGCGCGGGCGGCATGTGCCTTCACACCGTGATCCTCGATCCGGGCAACCCCGATCGCATCTACATCGCCATCTCCGCTGCCGGAGCATTTCGCACCGATGACGGCGGCAAGACGTGGAAGCCAATCAACAAGGGGCTCCGCTCACAGTACATTCCCGATCCCAACGCCGAAACCGGACATTGCGTGCACCATATCGCCGTCAACCCCTCGCGCCCCAACGTGCTGTTCATGCAAAAGCACTGGGACGTAATGCGCAGTGACGATGCGGGCGACAACTGGCGCGAAGTAAGCGGCAACCTGCCGACCGACTTCGGCTTTGTCATCGACGTGCATGCGCACGAGCCCGAAACGATCTACGTGGTGCCCATCAAGAGCGACTCAGAACATTTTCCCATTGATGGCAAGCTTCGGGTCTACCGAAGCCGTACCGGGGGCAATGAGTGGGAGGAGCTTGGCAATGGGCTGCCTGCGAAGGATTGCTACGTGAACGTGCTGCGCGACGCCATGGCGGTGGACTCACTCGACAAATGCGGCGTTTATTTCGGCACCACTGGTGGCCAGGTGTATGTATCGGCCGATGAGGGCGGCACGTGGTCGCCCATCGTGCAAAATCTTCCGGCCGTCCTCTCGGTAGAAGTGCAGACGCTCAAATGAGTGAAGCCGCACCGTCGACAAGCGCGGATCGGCATACGATTCGCGTAGCCTTGCCCTTCCATCTCCGCAATCTCGCCGGCGTGGGACCTGAAATCTCTCTTGAGGTTGCTGCGCCCGTCACTATTGCGCGCCTCCTTGACGCGCTTGAGACCGCTTATCCAATGTTGCGCGGAACCATTCGCGAATACGAAACAGGGAATCGGCGCGCCTTTCTTCGCTTCTTTGCTTGCCAGGAAGATCTCTCGCAGGAAGGCATGGACGTGGCTCTGCCTCCGGATGTGGTTCAGGGTCGCGAACCTCTCCTCATCATCGGCGCCATCGCGGGCGGCTAGTCGAAGGCAGACATATATCCTATCTATGTACGGTACCTGATCAATGAGCATTCTCCTGTTCTCGCTGGCCGTGTTCGGCACTTCTCTTCTGGCCGGTTTTTTGGGGGCCATGACTGGGCTTGGCGGCGGAGTGGTCATTATCCCCGTCCTCTGCCTGCTCTTCAAAGTCGATATTCATTACGCTCTTGGGGCATCGCTGGTCTCCGTGATCGCCACTTCGTCAGGAGCAGCGGCAGCATACGTGCGCGAAGGCTATTCGAACATTCGCATCGGCATGTTTCTTGAAGTCGCAACCACGCTCGGCGCGCTGCTCGGCGCCTATCTCACGGCCAAGGTCACAGGAAATTGGATTGGAATCATCTTCGGCCTGGTGCTCTTGTATTCTGCCTGGGCCTCGCTGGATAAACTGCACGACGTGCCGCAATTGCCCAAACCCGATCCGCTCGCAATGCGGCTTAACCTCAAAGGCAGCTATCCCGAGAACGGCACCGAGCATGAGTACGTGGCCTGCCACGTTTCGTCTGCGTTCGGCATCATGTTCGGAGCGGGGACGTTGTCCGGTCTTCTTGGCATCGGCTCGGGGGCGGTAAAGGTACTGGCCATGGACTACGCCATGAAGCTGCCCTTCAAGGTTTCGACGACGACCAGCAACTTCATGATCGGCGTAACCGCGGCCGCCAGCGCCGGTATCTACCTCAGCCGCGGATACGTTCTGCCGTCGCTGGCCATGCCGGTGATGCTTGGCGTGCTGGTTGGTTCACTGATCGGAGCACGCGTATTGGCCCGCACACACGTCAAGACGATCCGCATTGGATTTGCAATTGTGATCGTCGCGTTGGGCGCCGAAATGATTTTCAACGGCGTAACGGGGAGGCTCTGAATGTCAGGCGGAAAAGAATACAGCCTGGAAATGGCGATGGGCCGCATGCTGCAGACAGGCGTGACAATTGCCGCGCTGGTCGTACTGATAGGCGGAGTCATGTACCTGGCGCAAAGCGGCGGCTCACCCCGTGACTATCAGCACTTTCACGCTGCCACGCCGGCAACGACCACGATCGGTGGTATCCTGACGAGCGCCGTGCATCTCGATCCGCGCGGCGTCATGGGCCTCGGAATTTTGTTGCTTATCGCAACGCCGGTCTGCCGTGTGCTCTTCGGCGTAGTCGGCTTCGCGCTACTGCGCGACCGGCTCTACACGGCTATCAGCCTGATCGTGCTCGGAGTTCTGTTGTTTAGTTTTCTTACCAATCGATGAAATGCGACTCGATAAGACACTAGGGCCTTCCATGAGAAGGCCCTAGTGTTCTTCCTTGCCCGGCCGCAGCATTAGTTCCTTGATCGCTTCGCGCGGGTCCTTGCCCTTGGTCAGGATCATCTCCATCTGCTCGGTGATGGGCATCTCGATATCGTGCTTGCGCGCCAAGCCCAGCGCGGCGTGCGTGGTCAGCACGCCTTCCGCCACCTTGCCGCCGAGCGATTGCAGGATCTCGGGCAGCTTTCTACCCTGTCCCAGCGCCTGGCCCACGGTGCGGTTGCGGCTAAGCGAACCAGTGCAGGTCAGCACCAGGTCGCCCACGCCGGAGAGTCCGGCAAGCGTTTCGCGGCGGCCTCCGCAGGCCACTGCCAGCCGCGTAATCTCAGCAATGCCGCGTGTGATGAGCGCAGCCGACGAGTTATATCCGAGTCCGATACCCGCTGCCACGCCGGCCGCGATGGCGATCACGTTCTTGAGCGCGCCGCCCAGTTCTACGCCGGTAACGTCAGTGGAAGTGTAGAGGCGCAACGACTCCGACGAGAACTCATGCTGGACGCGCGCGGCGATGACCGGGTCGTGAAACGCAACGGTGATGGCGGTCGGCTGCCCCTGCGCAACTTCTTGGGCAAAGCTCGGGCCGGAAAGCGCGCCGATGAGCAGGTTGCGCGGTGGAATTGTCGCGCCGCAGTCGGCAACGCTCGCGCCGATCACTTCGGTCATGCGCAACAGGGTGTGATCTTCAACGCCCTTGGTTGCGCTCACGATAATCTGACCGTCGCGCATATACGGGCGCAGACGCGAGATGGTGTGCCTCAGAAACTCCGAGGGAACAACCGAGACGATGATGTCGGCGTCGGCAACCGCGTTTTCGCGGCCTGTGATTGCGATCTCGGTGGGAATCGGGAAGTCGGGCAGAAAGAGCTTATTCTCGCCTGCGTCGATGATCTCCTGTGCCGCTTCAGGGCTGTGTGCCCACAACTTCACGTGGTGGCCGCCGCGGCGTGCCAGTGAAAGCGCGATGGAGGTTCCCCAGGCTCCGGAACCCAATACGGTGATGCGGCTCATGCGGTCTTCCGGGCTCCAAAGCGGGATTCCGTGCCTGCCAGCAGGCGGCGGATGTTCTGGTGGTGTTTCACGATGATGAGCAGCGCGACGGCGCACTGGACCGTCACGTAGAAAACTGGTTTAGAGCCAGTGACAAGGAAATAGGCGAATGCCGGGAAGCAGGCCGCTCCAAGGATCGACGCCAGCGAAACGAAACGGCTGAGAAACAACACCACGATGAACACCGTGATGGCCGCAAGCGCCGCCCAGGGCGCCGCAAAGAGGAAGACGCCGAAGCCAGTGGCGACTCCCTTGCCACCACGAAACTTAAGCCAGATGGGAAACATGTGGCCCAGCACGGCACAAAGCGCAGCCAGAGCCTGCACGGAACGCAATGGGACGTCGGGAATCAGCCATGAACCGATGAGGCCGCCTATCCAAACGGCGGCAAAGCCTTTCAGCATGTCTAAAAGGAAGGTGGCGGCGCCGAGTCCCTTGCCTCCGGAGCGGAGCACGTTGGTGGCTCCAATGTTGCCGCTGCCTACCGAGCGGATGTCCTCATTGCGAAAGAGGCGTACCAGCAGATATCCCGTTGGGATGGATCCCAGCAGGTATGTCACAGCCGCGATCAGCAAACATACACCGAGCATAACGATTGAGAGTTTAGCAGGTGAGGGGTAGTACGGGGGGCAGACCCTTTGATTTGCAGGGTTTGCATGCCGATACCAGGAGGACCAGCTGCGCAATTATCGCTGCGTGATGGCCAACCGGGCAGAACGAACCTCTGCCGCCAACACCTGCAGTATCTTGACCATCAGCGCCAGTTCAGTCCGCATTAGGGTATCGAATTCCTGCTTCGATACAAATCCAACGTTTGCGCCCTTGCGCGCAACCACGGTCAACGAATACGGCTGATTGGCGATCACTCCCGGGAGCCCAAGCAGGGAACCGGCAGTTGCCAGGCATGAAACGGCATCGTCGCCAGAATCCATTGAAATCGCAGCTTCTCCTGCGCGAAGAATAAACAGGCCCACGGGCAGATCTCCGCGACGGAACAATATCCGGTCTTCGCCGCACGAAACGGGTGTCGCGCGCTTCTCAAGTGCCTGAATCAGTTCAGGGTCGGCAAGGAACGCTGATGGATCGAGCTGCACGTTAACGACCTTCCTTGGAAAATGACGAGCAGCGTATCCCCTGGGACACGCTGCAATCATAGTTGCATCCAATGAAGTCATCGGTTTGTGATGTATATCACGACTTGATGGTCAACCTACTCCGCAAAGAACTTAGCTCGCGAAGAGTGAGCTGGATTGCTCCCGAGGTCTCTGCCCGCCCGGCCCAGATGCATCTTTACTGCTTTCCCGCCTTCTGGCGGGCCAGCTCAGCTTCGAATGCCCGTTCCCGGTCGGCGATATACGCCTTGTAACCGGCGGGATCGATGAAGGCGTCCTTATCTCCATTCTTCCAGCGCGGGTACTTTTCGAGGAGTCCGAAATAGTTCCCGTGCGCGCCGAGGAAAACATCGCAATCTAGGGATTTGAGAACCTCGAATTCATGTTTGTAGTCTTCTGCGATCTTTGGGTATTGTTTGTTGTTAACCAGTTGGTAGCCGTCATTTACGTTGGGGCTGCCGACGATGACCACGTGTAAGGTGCGTCCGCCTTCAACTTCGTCCAGCGTCCAGGTGGTGGTTCCCTTGGTATGGCCGGCGGTGAGATGCGCCGTCAGCGTTGTGCCGCCAAGGCTCACGGTGTCGCCGTCATGCAGGGTGCGATCGACGTGCACGGGCGGGAATTTGGAACCGTCTTTGGCGCCGTAATGGAAATCGGTCTTCCCGCCTGACTCCACCACCGAAACATCGGCATCCATCACGTAATACTTTGCGCCGGTTTCCTTGATGACCTCAGCGCTTCCGGCGCAGTGGTCCCAGTGCGCATGGCTGATGAGCAGGATCTTGACGTCGCTGAATTTGAAACCCAGCGCCTCAACACTCTGGCGGATCTGTGGAATCGAAGATTCGAGGTTGCTGTTGATCAGGATAAGACCCTGCGGCGTGGCAACGATATACGCGGCCAGGCCTTCGCTGCCCACGTAGTAAAGGTTGCCTGCAATGTGAAAGGGTGGGAACGGCCGTGTCCAATCCGGCGTTTGCGCAGCCACCGATTGCGTTGTGAATGCGAGCGCGGCCAGCAACAAACCGCCGAGCAGTCTTGTAGGTTTCATCAGCCCTCCCGTCAGGCCATTTCCTTTTTCAGAATTTCAATCGCGCGTTCAAGGTGGACGCCACGCGAGCCTTTTATCAGTACAACGTCGCCAGGCAACACATTCCTGGCGAGCCAAAGCCCGGCCGTTTCCGCGTCGCGCAAGAACAGAGAAGGAATGCCGCCCGAGCACGCCGCGGTGGCCAGGTGCCGCGCATTGCCTTGCACGCCCACCACCATGTCGATGCCTGCTTCCGCGGCGGTGATCCCGCAGGCAGAATGAAGCTCGGGGCCAAGCTCGCCCTGTTCCAGCATCTCGCCCGCAACAAGGATGCGCCTGCCGGCGGCGGGACGCGATACGAGCGTACGAATCATCGATCGCAACGCTTCCGGGTTGGAATTGTACGAGTCGTTCAGGATCTGCGCACCGGCGATTTCAAGAATCTGTCCGCGCTTGTCGCCCGCGGTGAGCGATTCAAGTTTAGCCACGGCGGCATCCATATCGACGCCCGCTTCCAATGCAACCGCGAGCCCGGCAATGGCATTGGATGCGTTGTGCTGGCCCAGCAGATTCAGCGTAAAGCTACCTTCCCGATCTCCGGCGCGAAAGATGACGTGCAGGCCCTTGTGGTCTTCGTTTACCGATAGCAGTTGCGGGTCGGCGCAGGGGCCTTCGCCGAAGTAGACAACCCGGCCGGGAAAATCGCGCCCGAACTGCGACACGTAAGGATCGAGGCAGTTAAGGAAGGCCACGCCGTTGGCGGGCAATGCAGCTACCAGTTCGAATTTTGAGCGGGCGATGCCGTCCTGACCATCGGCAAAATTTTCAATGTGAGCCGTGCCCACGTTTGTCACAACGCCCCAGTCGGGCGAAGCGATGCGGCACAGTGCGGCGATTTCGCCGGAGTGGTTCATGCCCATCTCAATGACTGCAATCTCGTGTTCTGGCTCAAGGCGCAGCAACTGCAGGGGCAGGCCGAATCCATTGTTGAGATTGCCCTGCGACTTGAGGACATTGAATCTTGCTTCGAGCGCTTCGGCAACGGCCTCTTTGGTCGTTGTCTTGCCGGCCGATCCGGTGATGGCCACAACGCGTCGTCCCCACTGGCGGCGGACATGCGCTGCCAGCGATTGCAGCGCCAGCAGCGGATCTTCCGCGATGAGCAGCGGCGCAGCGAGCACTTCGTCGGGCAGCGTGGCAACGCGAGCGCGCGAAACCACAGCGGCCACCGCGCCTCGGGCCAGCGCAGCAGCGGCAAAATCGTGGCCGTCAAGCCGCTCGCCGCGCACAGCGAAGAAGAGGTCGCCCTCCCGCGCCGTTCGCGAGTCGATGGAGTAGCCCGAGATTTTAATGGCGCCGGCGTTGGCGAAAGAGGCCGGTGCCTCGAGCACAGCGCCTGCTCCGATTGCCGCTTCTGCCAGCGTGAGATTCATTGCTCCCTACCAGTTGTCAGTTGTCAGCTTTCAGTTGTCAGTTATCAGTTACCAGGTCTCAAACGGAGATTGGTGCACCCAGGGCATTTGGCTAATGGACCAGTTCACGAAGAACCGTTTGCGCGACTTCCGCGTCGTCGAATGGAATTGTACGCCCGTTGAGGATCTGTTCCTTTTCATGGCCTTTTCCAGCGATCAGAACCACGTCTCCCGGTGCAGCCGCTTCCACGGCGATTTTGATTGCCGCCGTACGGTCCGGTTCGATGGTGTACCTGACGCCGCTTGATTTCAGGCCGGGTTCGATCTCTGAAAGAATCGCCAGCGGATCTTCGGTGCGGGGATTGTCGCTGGTCGCCACCACGAAGTCGCTGCCCGCGCCCGCGGCCGCGCCCATTTTGGGGCGCTTGGTGCGGTCGCGGTCGCCGCCGCAGCCGAACACGGTGATGACACGCTTGCCCGACTGCGCCGTCATCTGGCGGGCGAGCGTGGTGAGATTACGCAGCGCATCGTCAGTGTGCGCGTAGTCGACGATGACGGTGAAGGGCTGGCCCGCATCGACCGGCTGAAAGCGGCCCGGCACCGGGCTGAGCGATGGCACAGCAGCGACAAGGTCGTGGAACGCGGCGCCACGCGCGTGAGCAGCAGTAAACGCGGCCAGCAGGTTGAGGATATTCACTTCGCCGGCCAGGTGCGAGTTGACCCGCGCAGATCCGGCCGGCGTTTCAAGATGCAGAACCGCGCCGCCCGGCGTAAGCGAATGCTCGGCTGCGCGCCAGTCGCCCGCTCCAATGCCGTAGAGGCGGACCTCGGCTCCGGCCCTTCGCGCTGCCGCGGCGATTTGTTTGGCGCGCTCGTCGTGCACATTGATGACGGCCACGCGGGGAGGGGGATACACGGTGCCGTCGAAGAGAAGGCGCTTGGCCGCGTAGTACTTCTCCATGGTCTGGTGATAGTCGAGATGGTCGCGGGTGAGGTTGGTGAATACGGCCACATCGAATTGGATGCCTGCCATGCGGCCCTGGTCGAGTGCATGGCTTGAAACTTCCGTAACGAGTTCGGACGCTCCGCGCGCGGCTCCCTCGGCCATCAACGCAAACAGATCGCTCGACTCGGGCGTGGTGTGCACCGATGTGCGAACCTCGCCTGCAATGTGATACTCGATGGTGCCGATCAACACTGTCTTGCGCGCGGAAGCGTTGAGCAGCGCTTCAGCGAGGAAGGCCGTGGTGGTCTTGCCATTGGTGCCGGTGATGCCAGTGGCGGCGAGCTTGCGTTCGGGATGGCTGAAGAACGCCGCCGACGCCTGCGCCAGCGCGCGGCGTCCGTGCTCCACTTCGAGCACGGGCAGGCCTGCCTCGTATACGGTCAGATGGTCGAAGGTCTCAGCCGAGTCGGTGATGATACCAGCCGCGCCCGATGCAATGGCTTTCTCCACGTAGCGATTGCCGTCGGTCGAGCCGCCCTTCATGGCGACGAAGACGGAACCCCTGTGCACGCGCCGCGAGTCGTATTCGATGCCGGTGATGGGCGCATTCGAGCTGCCCGTGGAACCCACGGCAGCAACTTCGACGGTAAGATCGTTCCAGTTCATTCGTGGTCCATTGTAAGAGATCAGGGATCAGGGGCCGGGGATCAGGGGTCAGGTTGTCGATAGCGTTTTGGGGTGTTGCCAAACCATCACCTTAAGGCGAAATTTTCTGGTACATGGGTTGGATAGTTGTCAGATTTCAATGGTCAGTTTTTGTGGTTGCACTGACGGCACCCCAATGCGGGCTTGATGGCGCGAAGAAATTCGATCGGGGATGTCTTGATTGCATTCCCTCGCTTCGAGGTCGATCCTTCCACCAGTGTTCCTTCATCGAAATGTGAGTCTGGCATGAAAATTGAGATGTACAACCCCGGCCTTAGCAAACAGTCAGGAAAGAGCCGATCTTGTCCGGGACGGTCGAGCGCCAAAGCGAATGGCGAGATGACGCCTGCAACGACGACGCCGAAAACGAGCGAACACAATGCGCGTTTCATGCCGAAACTATACCTTAGTCTCTGTTCCGAGTGTGTTGTCGCCAATCCTTCCCTTTGACGGTTTTTCGCCTGTCTGAAAAGGAAAGGGAAGAGTAGGCGGTGATACACCAACTACGAAGATGTTTTGTGAAAGGGCACGACTTCAGTCGTGCCGAAAAGCCGTACAAAACGGCTGGGCTTTAGCCCCTTAGGGAGTGTAGTTTCCGGTTAGGCGGTGATACGACCGGGATCATTCACCCAACGACACAGCTGCAGTTCCGATTACCTATTCATTCTGGAAAGCCCATGTTCGAAAGCTGTTTCAATCAAGACAAACAGCAGCGTCACGGGAATTGT
>Ga0335085_10013992_pt1 | contig 11737 bp, 8 predicted proteins | sample Lox_Sample_45_FD_206712 | JGI IMG/M metagenome (GOLD analysis project Ga0335085, IMG submission 206712) | Soil microbial communities from Loxahatchee National Wildlife Refuge, Florida, United States - Lox_Sample_4.5 | ecosystem: Environmental > Terrestrial > Soil > Wetlands | place: USA: Florida...
GTGCTACCGGCGGCTCGGCGAGGACGCTGCTGGAAGGATAGACGATTTCGAACTTGCCCTTGCCGAACTGCTGCAGGGCCAGATAAGCCTCGTTCTCCCATGACAGCAGCACGTCGCCGATTTCCCTCTCGACGAAGGTAGTGGTCGATCCGCGAGCGCCCGAGTCGAGCACCGGGACGTTCTTGTAAAGCTTCGTCACATACTCCTTCGCTGCCGCGTCGCTTCCACCGGGCGAGTTGAGGGCATAACTCCACGCGGCGAGATAGGCCCATCGCGCGCCGCCGGACGTCTTCGGATTCGGCGTGATGACTCCGATTCGCGGCCTTATCAGGTCAGGCCAGTCCTTGATTTTCTTCGGATTGCCGCTGCGCACCAAGAAGACAATCGTTGAGGTGTAGGGCGAACTGTCCTCGGGCAAGCGAGTCTGCCAATCGGCCGGCAACAGGCGAGCCTTCTCGGCAATCGCGTCGATGTCGTAGGCGAGGCCCAGCGTCACAACATCCGCCTCAAGACCGTCGATAACCGCGCGGGCCTGCTTACCGGAGCCGCCGTTGGAGAGGTTAATCGTTACGTCCTGTCCGGTCTTTGCTTTCCAGTAGTTTTGAAAAGTCGCGTTATAGTCGGCGTAAAATTCGCGCGTCGGATCGTATGAGACGTTCAGGATCGTTTGACCGGCCGCGGCCTTGCCGGGCCGCGAGAGCAGCCCGGCAAGGCTCAAGCCTATTAACGTGATGGCCAGCGTCGGAAAATATTTCTGCTTCATAACGATACTCAGGGTTAGTAGGCAAACTCGACGTTGGCGAATATCGAGTGGGTGTCTCGCGTCACCATCGTCGGGATGCTGCCGGTCTTTGGCAGTTGCTGGTTGTTGAAAGTACCGCCAGGCGTGTACCCGAACGGCTTGAGCGTCGATACCGGGATCGACTGCTGGCCGTGGTAGTAGGAAAAGTTCTGCGTATCGATCGCGAAGCGCAGGAACGAGTTGTACCGGTAGCTTGCACCGATCACCCAGCGCTGGAAATCCAGCGGATCGTCTGCAAACTGCGTGTTGGGCAGGAACCACTGATACATGCCGAACAGCGTGATCGGAGTCCGGGGAATATGAAAATGGCCGAAGAAGTCGAACCCCTCCTGTTGCGCCTGTCCGTTGTTCAGGATCGCTTGCCAGGCTGCGGTCTGCGGTCCATAGGTATTGAGCAGCGGATAGCAAGGCAGCAGGAGCTTGCCCGTTACTACCGTGGTCGTGCCGTTGCCGCAGGTATTGCCGGCGAAGGTTCCTGACGTGATTGCCTTGCCGGTCGGAAAGCCGAATGCGTCTGCCGGACCGCTGCCGGACCATAGGTTGGAGGCCTGGAACGCGTTGCTGCCCGAGTCGAACTCGCCCGCAAGGCCCCAGTTGTCGGCGGTGTAGTGCACCAGAGCTGCAATTCTCTGGATGTGTGCGTTGGGACCTTTCAGCGTAGTTGGTATATCCGCGGTGTCGGGCGCCGTATTGCCATAGCCGTAGTTATAGAAGCCGGTTATACCCAGACCGTCGTAACGCCACTTCGCACCGAACGGAAAAAGGGTTCCTCGAACCATGAACTGCTTGGTATCGCTCTGCTCAAAGGTGTGGTAGTTGGCGTTAGTGAAGCCGCCGATACCATAGTCCAAATACGCTCTTTCATTGTGCTTGAAGGTTCCTTCCATCGAGACTCCGGTCTGCGCCGACGGCAGCCCCAGGAAGTTCCAGGGGGAGGAGTTGACGAACCGGAACCCGTACAAGTTCTCTTCCCATTCGGTGAACGGGTTGGAGATCACGCCGAAGGAAAGCGTCCCCCCCTTGAGCGCCGGAACGCGATCCCAAAGGCCGCTGTACGTGAGGTTCGCGTATTTAAGGCGCACGCCCAGGTCGCCGTCGAGATTGCTGGCGAAACCCGTGGTCTGACCTATCTTGACGTTGGACGAGCCGATCGTTTTGTACACGTCCGGAGTGATTCTCGCCGCCCATTCATCGGTCGGAAAGAAGAAGAAATTGAGGTAGGCCCGGGTAATATCAAACGAATTGTACTTGTTGTTGCCGGGTCCGGGGTTGGTCAGATTTTCCTGTTCCTGCGGCTGGAATCCGGTATTGGTGTAAAAACGGTAATCGGCGAAGAGCACGGCGCCCAGGCGAAATTTGTCCTGGAAGTTACCTACATAGCTCTGCCAGGCAGGCTGCATTGCGTTGATCTGCTCGGCTAGCGCAGCGTTCTCCTGTTCGAGCTGGGCGGAGGTTTGTCGCTGAGCGTTGATCTGGCTATTAGTGTTGGCCGCGACCTTGGCTTCGACCTTTTTCTCGATGTTTTGCTCGGTCGCCTGCGAATCGACGATGTTGCCCAGGGCGAGCGGAACGCGGCCCTTGCCGGGACGCACGAAGACCTGACCGGTTCTGGTATCGACCCAGAGTCTTGTTGCGGCCGTTATATCCTGCGCCGCAACCTGCCCTAGCAGAGAAAGGAAAAACGCTATCGATAACGTTATATCAAGTGCTCTTCTGAGCTTCATTTTTTGTCCCTTCGATGCAGCCGAAAAATGCGGCGGACTCGGCCAGCCGCCATCCAGGCGCCCGATTATCATTCGTTAATTGGCCTGCGCCTTCTGCGCGTGTTCCAACTCGAAACTCGTGTAGACCTTGCCGTCACACGCGAATCTGCTGGGCGATGAGATTGCGACGATCGCGCAATCCTGAACGCGGATGTTCGGCGGGACCTTCGCGCCTCCCGATCTCTTGGCCAAGGTTCCGCCGATCGCTGTCGTGGACCTGAAGGCCGGCGCGCCGCTCTTTGCTGCCGCGGCCTCGACCGAAGTGGCGGTCGGAGCCGGACCCCACCCGGCGGTCGAAGCACAGCCGGCGATGAGCGCGAAGAACGTGGTGAAGAGCGCTTGCGGCCGCCGTCTACGGCGTCGCGCGCGCGATCGGGTGTCGCCAGCAGGCGAGTGCGGCGACGGTTTCGAACGAACCATTGGAAGTTTCTCCCCTCACGGTCGAAACCTCCGGTGGTCCGGTCAGTCCGCCCTGTCCTGCTTTGACTTGCGCCTCCGGATGTCCGGTGGGCGAACCCCGGGCGTCGGCACGCTCAGGGGTTTTGCTCTGAGTCGGCTAAACGATTTAGTCTATTTAATTAAGTTAGTCAATAGAATTACTTATCTAATTTACCGCACTCAAAAGCCTGACCGTTGCCGACTCACCGAGCCGCCGACCGATGAGGACGTTTTACAATCTGAGCTTCGTTGGCGGCGAATAAGACTTAAGCTCGCCGCTCGAGATCGCACGCCGCACGCGCGGGCGCCTTCGCTAAACTCGCGGAGCTTCGGAATTCTCCCCGAGCATGTGAATCCGCGCCGCTAAGCGCTCTTCTCTATTGAGCGCTGCGTCGCCGCTGCCGCCAAAGCCACAAAGTTCGGCGACGAAACCTGCTCGAAGAAAATGGACTGGTCTTCTATCTCGCCGCAGTGGCGAACCACGCGCGGCTTAGAAGGAATTAAAGAACAAAGTGAAGCGCAACCGCGGGCCATGGAAAGAAGTCCGTCAATCCAGCTGCGAAGCCGAGGTAGGCAAGATACAGCGTGACGACCGCGCTGTAGGTCAACATGCCGACCAACGGTAGGCCCGGCCAGCAGGCGACACCTAGCGCGATCAGGGCGATGCCGGCCACGCGCGCCACGGGTATGGCGATACCGGCAAGTTCTTCACCCAGCAACAGCCAGCCGAGGAGCGAAGGAGCGATCAACAACGCCACGCCAGTCATAGCTTCGAGAGCGGCGGCAAGAACAAGCACCCTCTTCATCGCGCCGATGCCGGCTAGTCTTTCGCGCGCGCGACCGCGTCGGCAATGGTCGGAAGCTTCTTGCGATCCTGATCAGTGTACTGTGCCGGTCCGAGGTCGAAGGTCAGCTTGTCGATCTTACCCGTGAACTGGAATGGGCAATCGTAACGATACTCGACGGCCGCAACTCCGGTGCGCGTATCCATGCCGACGTCGAAGTCTTCGTCCTCGGGGAACGTGATGGGAATGGTGTGATCCATGTGCTTCTTGTCCACTTCCTTACCGTCCACCGACAGCACACCCGTGCCGCCTTTGCCGAAACCGCCGCCGTCGAACTTGAAGTCGAACACGATGGTGTGCTCGCCGGGGCTCAGTTCCGGCCCTGACCAAATCGTGCGTTTGAGATCGAGCAGATTGTAGAGGAACACGACCTTGCCTCGGCGCATCCCCGCCACACCCTTGCTCAGGAAAAGTCCGTAGCCGCCGAAGCGGCCGCCTTCGGTGACGATCATGCCTTCCGCGCCGCCCTTGGGGACCTCGACCTCGGCGGTGATGGTATAGGATTTCTGCATAATGTTCGGGGCGGCGCTGGCCGGCACGCCGCTCAAGACGCCCGAATATGTGAAGACCTTTCGCCCCGCCGTCGCGCTCGGACGCGGCGTGAGAAAGCGCGCGAGCGTAGAGTTGTCGAGCGGCAGCACGTCATATTTCTTCGCCTCGGCGTAGAAGACATCCTGCAACTGCTTGAGCTTGTCCGGCATCTTCGCGGCGAGATCGTTGTACTCGGTGACATCCTCGTTGAGGTTGTAGAGTTCCCACTTGTACCCGGTAATCACGTCGGGCGGGGGAGCGGTATTCAGTTCCCATGGGAGATTTACCGGCGTCGTGGCCGCCAGCCAGCCGTCGTGATAAATGGCGCGGTTGCCGAGCATCTCGAAGTATTGCGTGGTGTGCCGGGTGGGTGCGTCGGCGTTTTTCTTGTCCCACGTGTACACCATGCTCACGCCTTCGATGGGGCGCTGCTGAATGCCATCGATAGTATCGGGCGCCGGGATCCCGGTAGCCTCGAGAATCGTGGGAACGATGTCGATGACGTGATGGAACTGGCGGCGGATGCCGCCTAAGTCCGTGATGTGGCCGGGCCAGGACATGGCCACGCCCTGGGCCGTGCCGCCGCGATGGGAGGCCACCTGCTTCGTCCACTTGAACGGAGTGTCCATCGCCCACGCCCATTCCGCCGCATAGTGCGGAAACGTCCGATCCGATCCCCAGAATGGATACCAGAGAAACTGGTCCTTGACCGGCACGGAAACACCGTTGAAGGTTGTGAACTCGTTCGGTGTACCGTTGAGCATGCCCTCGGCGCTCGCGCCGTTATCGCCGCTGATATAGATGATCAACGTGTTGTCGAGCTCGCCGAGGTCTTCGACCGCCTGAATCACCCGGCCGATTTCGTGGTCAGTGTATGCGAGGTATGCGCCGTAGACGTCCGCTTGCCGGATGAAGAGCTTCTTCTCCAACAAGCTCAGGGAATCCCACTGCGGCAGGTCCTTCGGCCACGGCGTCAGCTTGGCATCGGCGGGCATGATGCCGAGCCGCTTCTGATTGGCAAAGATGGTCTCACGCAGTTTGTTCCAGCCGCCGTCGAACAGGTGCTGGTCGCCGATCTTCTTGATCCACTCGGGCGTCGGATGATGGGGCGCGTGTGTGCCGCCCGGGACGTAGTAGACAAAGAACGGCTTGCCGGGCGCGATCTCCTTGAGTTGCTTCATGTATTGAATAGCGTCGTCGGCCATCGCCGTCGTGAGATTCCAACCCGGGTGCCCCTGGAAAGGGTAGATGGCCGTCGTGTTGCGGAAGAGGTTTGGTTGCCACTGGCTGGTGTCGCCGCCGATGAAGCCGTAGAAATAATCGAAGCCCATCCCGGTCGGCCATTGATCGAATGGCCCGGCCTGACTCGCCTGATAAAAGGGCGTGTTATGGTCCTTGCCGAACCATGCGGTCGCGTACCCGTTCTCCTTGAGAATCCTGCCGATCGTGCCGGTATCTTTCTTGATGATTGAATCGTAGCCCGGGAACCCGGTCGCCGCTTCGCCCACGACCCCAAATCCCGCAACGTGATGGTTGCGTCCGGTGATCAACGCCGCGCGCGTGGGTGAGCATAGCGCCGTTGAATGAAACTGTGTGTACCGTAATCCGGCTTTCGCGATGCGATCCAATGCCGGAGTGTCGATGACGCCGCCAAAGGTGCTCGGTGCGCCAAACCCGACATCGTCGGTCATGATGAGCAGCACGTTGGGCGCACCCTTCGGCGGTACGATGCGCGGCGGCCACCAGGCCTTCGACTCCGAGGCTTTCTCCTTGATAATCCCGCCGAACTTCGGATCAGGCGGCGGAAGTTGTTTTCCGTCGATCGTAGTGGTGGCGTTAGGCGACCCCAACTCACCCGTGGCTTGCTGCGCGATGCAGGAGGAGGGACGCAGCGCGAGCGCGACACCGCAAAGCGCTATCGCGAAAAAGTGCTTGACCGCGTTCATTACCAGGGCCTTTTCTCTCGGCGTGGTTTTGTTGGCCGCAAACTCGCACCATGACAGCGGGTCGCCGCGCTCGGCTGGCAACGGTACTAGCTGCCTGAGTTGGCGAGCGTCAGCTCCACGCGCCGGTTCTGCGCTCTTCCCTCAGGCGTTGCGTTGGACGCGACCGGATCGGCGTCGCCGAATCCCTGCGCAGAAACAAGGTTCGGGTTAACCCCCTGCGAGATCATGTACTGCATCACGTTATCAGCCCGCTTCTGCGAAAGAATGAGGTTGGACGTGACCCCTTGGTTCATCAGCCCTGGGCCGATCGGCGTATTGTCCGTATAACCGTTCACGTTGATCTTCGTCGTCTGCTGTGGCGCCAGGATCGCAGCTATCTTGGCGATCGTCTGCTGCGCCTGGGCCGACATCTGCCAGCCGCCCGACGGGAACAAAAGCTCGCCGTTGACACTAACCTTGATTGCATCCTGGAGCCGCGTAATCTGCATCTTCTGGGCTCCGACTTCGGCAGTCATCGATTGTTGTAACTGCTGGTACTCCTGATCAAGCGCGTTGTATTTCTGCTGGGAAACGCAACCTGCAAGCAGGAGAGCCGCGCCCGTAAGATATACTGTCGCGAGGATTCTCATCTTCATTTGCCGTTCCTCTCTTTCCTGAAGCCGCTTGCCTATCACCGTTACTTAGGTGCGCCGCCGGCCTACTTCGCTTCCCAAGCCCATTCTCGGACCGGCTGCGGACGGCGGATTAACCGTCTCATCCTTAGAGAATGTAGATTTCGCCGAGACAGACCGCCCGGACCGTTGCATTCGTGGGCTATGCTTTCAGCAAAAGCCGGCTGGTCGCAATTGGACCTTGGTCCTATGCGTGAGCAAAGCCTTGGGCCTCGGTTGACGAGAGCAAGACACCACATCCGCGGCCAATGAGTTCGGCCTACGGACTACCGAACCACTTGTTATAGATCTGCTGATAGGCTCCATTTTCGCGCAACGTCAGGAGAGCGCCATTGACTTTTCGTCGCAGCGGGCTGTCCAACTGAAACCCGAAAGCGATCGGCGAGACATTGATTTCGGGACCGACGAGCTTAACCAGGCCTTTGCCGTCGTGCGCCGCGTAGTAGAGAAGCACTGGTGAAGTAAAGAACACCGCCTCGACTTGCTTGCTTTGCAAGGCCTGGAGCATCGGAGCCAATCTCTGGAACTCTTGCGCTGGAACGTTATGCGCGCGCAGATAATCGGCTGCGGTACTGTTCGCAATAGTGCCCACCTGCTTTCCAGGCAAATCATCCGGACCACTAATCGACCCTTGAATTTGCCGGACCGTTAAGGTCGTGGTCAGTTGCGCGGTATAGAACGCCACGAAAACCACACCGGCGAACATCCAAAAGACCGAAAACGCGCGCGCGAGCCATTGATGCGGCATGGTCTCCGCCTGTGCAGTGAGACACGAGATCGCCCAGTAGATCGCCTCGAAAATCCCTGGAATATAGCTTCGATGCGTCAGGATGCCGTCCTCGCGACGTCGTTCGAATACCCAGACCAGATGAGCCGGGATGAGCACGAGGACCAGTGCGATGCCGAGCCACAGCAGAGTCGTCTTCGAGAACAACAACTCAAGCAGATCTGCCAAAGGGTTTGGCGCGGCCGCTTCTCCGGTATCACGTACCATGACCTGCAGGCCCGCCTGCATAATGGGTAGCGAGAAATCGATCTGCTCGTCGCGTGCTGCGGTTATGATGACCGGCGCAGCAAGGACCTCGGTTCGCTTGGAAAGCATCGCATCCAGAAGCGACGCAGCGTCCGGCATAGTCTCGTAGTTCGTCTTGACATTGATCCGCGCCGCGATCGCGTTCCACAGATCGATGCTGAATCCGGCTAGCGAGCCGTTCTGTTCCATAACGAACGGTGGGACGACGCCAACCGCTACGTTAAGTTGAGTTGGGTTGCTCCGGTTCTGCGCTGCGGCGACGGAGGACACTATGAGAACCAACACCACTCCCGCGGCAAGCTCGCGGAGGGCGATTGCGAATGAGCGGTTGATTCTCACTTATTCACTTCCCGCGTCCCGGCCAGAGCGAGGAACGCTCAATCCCTGACGGTCTTCCACTGAAGCCTCCAGCTTCTCCTCCTGATCGGCGAAGGATCGGGCAATAGTGGCATTCAGCCTTTCTCGATGATGTTCGAGCGCGGCGTGACGCTCTTGCGGCAGGGCGGCAATCAGATCGCTAATCATCGCCCGCATACGCCTCATCACTTGAACGCTGGTCGCGCCGCAGAAGCGTATCTCGTCGAATGCCAGGCGCAGAAAGTCTTCCCACGTGGGGTGTGGTACGAACAGCCGCAGGCCCCCAGCGCTGTCGCGCACGGCGCCAATCTCCAGCCGTCTGCGCCCCAGACGCAGCAGGTGATCCTGGATTTGGTCGAGTGCCTGAACGGCGGTAGAGGGGTCATTTATCGCCGGAGACAGGGCCTTAATGGCAATGTCAACCAGCAAGCGAAGAGCGTACTTCGGATCCTGATCAAAGGTGCGATCCGGGCCTGTTTCGAACGCAGCCTTCCAGATTTCGTCTTTGACAAGCCGACTACCGGCAAAGACGCGTAGGAGCGGCATCCCAGTGATCAGCGTGTCGCCGACGGAAGCCAACACTTCGACGCGGCCGCTCGTCTGCGTCGCCAGAGCCAGCAGGGCGGGCATGTCCACGGCCTGCAACGCCTGCGGCCCGCCGGAGTGCACTACGGTCTGCGTGACTTGGAATTTGGCAAATTCATCGGTGCGAGCAGTGCTCGCCGGCGTCTCGAGCGATGGATACATGCACTCAATGACTTGCCGGCCAAGATCGCCGGTGAAAGCGAGCATACGGGTAACCTGCAACAACGCGAGCCGCTGAATTAGAGCAATGAACATGCCCACGCTTGCCAGCGTCAGAAGAATCACCACCCATGTGCTAAAAAACGGTACTCCGGCCGAACCGGCGCGATCGATCCAGGCCATATCTGCGATTGCATAAAGGAAGGTTGCCGTGAAAATTCCGATCGAATGCCAGATGACAGGGTCACGGGAAATCCACGCTACCAGCCGCGGCGAATAAGCTACGGCACTGAATTGCACCATCACAAAGGCGAGCGAAAAGACAATGCCCGTCAATGCGATCATGCCGGAAGTAATCGACGACAGGATCGTCAACGCCACAGCACTGCTTAGGGTGGACGTAGTCGCCAAAAATCGGTGCTCGAGCCTGGGTAGAATCATCCCGGCCGGGACGGCAGTTGCCGCGTAGCACATGGGTATGACCCATTCGGGAAATGGAGAGTGTCGCTTTCTCGTTCTCGTGAACATGGCAGTTGGTTGGCGCCTCAGCTCGAGTGGGTAATCGAAATTGCCGCATTCCGCCATATTGCAATGCGGTTTGTCAGGGCGCGCGCAATCGCGTAGGGGAGCGCGATTAAGACGGGTCCGAACAACAACGCTGCTCCCGGATGCACCATTCGGAAGATGAGCAGTTGTGCCGCTACATCCAGGAGAATAGCCACGGCGACAAGATCGCGCACCGATGCCAGAGCGCTCCGCACAAGTCGAGAACGATTGCTGCTTCGAAAGAACAGGTCCCATAGGAATGGAGGGTTGCCGGCACGGGCGTCTTTCACTCCGTCGCGCGCACCCAACACGATTGCAGTCAGAGGTTGGAGGATGAATCGAAGGCGCCCGGGCCCATGGAGACGCGCCACCATATCGTCGACGAAACGTCGAGATAAGATGTACAGTTCGCCAGTCTTCAAAAACTCTGCCACCGCAAATGGCACCGCCGCCACCAGCACAATGACTACAATCGCCGTGAGAAGTGAGCTGCGAGAGATGGAAAGCTTCAACTTGCGAGTCCAGAGTAGGTAGCGGCGATCAGACGCGTTGTTCGAGTTTCATGAGGGGTAAGCGTGGTGCCATATCTCTCGGAGAACATGCTGGATCGGTCAACTCCTCATTCAATTCTCGCTGCCCCAGTAAGTCCGCAGCTGCGGGAATGCTACCGCAAGACCGAAGTTGATAGTCGTCTGAGGGGCGATCGGAGCAAATTGCCTGTAAACCATCCATTGCCCAGTGACAAATAGACTCATCGGAGGCAGGCCAGGACGCACCAATGTGCGCCCGAGCCCGAGGCTGAGCGGCAACATGGTGGGCGAATGACGATGCCAACCTATAGTCCAGTTGGCCTCTGCCGACCGCAGGTACCATTTTTCCCACAGATGCAGGGCAAAGACGGGTTGGAACTCAAGCGTGTTTTGAGGCGGGCGCTTGGGTGACGTGTACGCGAAGCTAACGGGATTCTGGGCGACGAAGCCGATCAGCAAGCCCGGAATACCCTTATAGATCGCTCCGACTGCCGGCCCTGCCTGCCACGCGCCCTGGCCAGCGCTTTTAGACGTCGCGGTAGGAAACACGACGTCGGGCCCGACACCAACGAGAAATCCGGTCTTCTTTCCGTCCGGCCACGGCAGAACCGCGAGGTCAAAAACCGGCAGATCGCCGAACTCTGTGCGGGTTCCACCTTTTGGACTTTGAACTGTCACCAACGCAAACGTTGGTCGAATCAACTGCGGGACCGGGAGCAGAGTATTCGGCGGTACACGCGGGATCAGTGGCCTGATGATAACCTGGTTAGTCTCATAGTTTCTGAGGCATGCTGGTGGTGTGCAAGGGCCGTAGTTCGCCGGCGTGTAAGCGTCTCTGACAACCAACTGCGGCAGCGTTGAAAGGGGATCAGTAAAGTCCCGCTCCAGCTTTTCCTCCTCGAGCTGATCCGATGTTGGCGTTGCCTGAGCCTGCGCGAGCATGGCTTGCGACAACGCCAACAGCAGGAGCGAGCACGATGCGGCGTACTTGATTGCGGACCTAGGATTCAACGACCGCCTTGACCCGTTCCTCTCGGACCGCCTTGACGAACGCTCGGTAATCGCGCTGGTTCTGATCGGCATATTCGACCGCGAACTCGCCGATCGCGTCATCAAAGACTCCACTCGAACCCATGTAGCCCGAGATCATGGCAGCGTCGCCTGAGCGCGCATGCGCACGCGCCAGAGCCCAGGCGCATAGCTTCGTGTAAGCTCGCAACACATCGAAATCCCAGTCCTCGATGATCGCGCTCATCTTCATGTCACGCAGTTGGCGAACATAGACGTCGCGCCCGTTGAGTCCCCGCGTCCAGCCCAGGAAAATATCACTTGCCGACTGCATCAGACGCTGACCGGCAACGACTCGTTGGCCGTGGTTCTCATGTACACTCTCCCCCACGTAGGGCTCGAGCACAGAGGCCTTCGCCTCTTTGACCTGCAGGAAAAGCGGGTCATCGTCTGCCGCCAGGAAAAGTCCGACGGCACACATGGTGCCGACGCTACCCACGCCGACCGCCTTGTATGCCAGATC
>Ga0335085_10013993_pt1 | contig 11736 bp, 12 predicted proteins | sample Lox_Sample_45_FD_206712 | JGI IMG/M metagenome (GOLD analysis project Ga0335085, IMG submission 206712) | Soil microbial communities from Loxahatchee National Wildlife Refuge, Florida, United States - Lox_Sample_4.5 | ecosystem: Environmental > Terrestrial > Soil > Wetlands | place: USA...
TGCGAAACAGTGTGACCGTGGCGAGCGCCATCACGAGGCCTTCGACAAGACGCGCACCCGCCACGACGCCGATCCGATCCTCGATCAGGTTGTAGGCGTGCGTCAGCAGCGACAGGTCGCGCATCATTTCGCCCGGCTGTTGCCACGTCTGCCAGGCGACGCCGACGACCGAAGCGGCGACGAGCGCGATCAGGCACGGCACGACGAAACGCGGGGCGCGCGGTCCGGCGCGATCGGTCCAGCCATGCAGCAACCATCCGGAGAAGAACGCGAGCACCACCGCTTCAGTGACGCGGAAGTTCTCGACCGAAACGGCGAGCGCGAGCAGATGGCCGAACGGCGCGATCGCGACGATCGCGAGAAATCCGGCGACGGGCGAGACAGCCGACATCGCCAGCACGGCGCCGACGATGGTCTTGATGGGCCAGCCGACGTTGAACGAAAGGAGCGCGAGCGTCAGCCCGCCCGGAATCAGTGCGAGCGCGAGCCGAGCCGTCGGCGATCGCCACGGCAGCGTCGGTCGCGAGGCAGATGAATCGATAGTAAGATTGATTGTATTCTCACAGAGATGCGCAGTGATCTGATTTCTCCCCACGGAGGTCTGCTCGTCGACCGCCTCGTCCCCGCCGACGCGCACGCTGATGCGCTCGTGGCCGCGCGCGGGCTCCCGACGATTCGCCTCACCGCCGTTCAACACTCCGATCTGATTTGTCTGGCGACCGGCGTCTTCAGCCCTCTCACCGGCTTCGTCGGCCGCGCGGACTACGAGTCGATTCTCGACGCGATGCGTCTGGCAGACGGCACGGTTTTCAGCATTCCCGTGACGCTCGCCGTCTCGTCGGACGACGCGAAAGCGGTTCGCGGCGCATCGACGATCGCGCTGGCCGAACCCGGTGGCGCCGTCGTTGCGACGATGGACGTGACGGAGCAGTTTTCGTACGTCAAGCAGCGCGAGGCGGCGGCGATCTATCGCACGACCGAATCGGCGCATCCGGGCGTCGCGCGTCTGTACGGCCAGGGCGACGTACTCCTGGCCGGACCGATCACGCTGATCGACCGACCGACCGGCGAGCCGTTCGCCGATTTTCGCCGCGATCCGATCGAAACGCGCCGGCAGTTCGCCGAGCGCGGCTGGCGGCGCGTCGTCGGATTCCAGACGCGGAACCCGGTGCATCGCGCTCACGAGTACATCCAGAAGGCCGCGCTCGAGATCTGCGACGGGCTGCTGCTGAATCCGCTCGTCGGCGAGACGAAAGACGACGACATTTCCGCCGCCACGCGCATGGCGAGTTATCAGGTGCTGCTCGAGCACTATTATCCGAAGGGACGCGTCCTGCTCAGCGTGTATCCGGCCGCGATGCGGTACGCCGGACCACGCGAAGCCGTGTTCCACGCGATCGCGCGCAAGAACTACGGTTGCACGCACTTCATCGTCGGACGCGACCACGCCGGCGTCGGCAGCTATTACGGCACGTACGACGCGCAGAAAATCTTCGACGAGTTCCAGCCGGGCGAGCTTGGTATCACGCCGTTGTTCTTCGAGCACACCTTCTTCTGTCGCACGTGCGGCAGCATGGCTTCGGAGAAAACGTGCCCGCACGATCCGGCGAGCCGCGTGACGCTGAGCGGCACTCAGGTGCGGACGATGCTGCGCAGTGGCCAGGTGCCGCCGCCGGAGTTCTCGCGGCCCGAGGTCGCCGCGGTGCTCATCGAGGGCATGCGCGCATGAACGCGGAGCCGGGATTTACTCTCTGGTTCACGGGCTTGTCGGGTGCGGGGAAGTCGACGCTGGCGTCGGCGATACGCGACGAGCTCGTCGCGCGCAAGCGACGCGTCGAGGTGCTCGACGGCGACGAGGTGCGCACCAACCTGAGCAAGGGCCTCGGTTTCTCGAAAGAGGATCGCGACACCAACATCCGCCGGATCGGCTACGTGGCGCGGCTGCTCTCGCGCAACGGCGTTGTCGTCATCACCGCGGCGATCTCGCCGTATCGGGACGTGCGCGACGAGGTGCGGAAGACACACGACGCGCCGTTCGTCGAGGCCTTCGTCGACTGCTCGATAGACGAGCTGGTGCGACGCGACGCGAAAGGGTTGTACGCGAAGGCGTTGCGCGGCGAGATCGCGCACTTCACGGGGATCTCGGATCCGTACGAGCCGCCAGTCGCGCCGCAAATTCACCTCCACAGCGATCGCGAGACGATCGCGGAGAGCCGCGCGGCGATCGTCGCGTGGCTCGAGCGCGAACGCCTGCTCGCCCCCATTGTGTGATCGCCGCTGACGCGGTACCATCTCGCGTCTCCGCATGACGGGTATCGCGCTGCCGCTGATCACGGCGTTCGCTGTTTCGGTGGCGGCCGTCCCGCTCTGCCGCACGTTTGCCCGCCGCGCTGGGCTGATGGCGCGTCCGCGCGAGGATCGCTGGCACCGCCGTGACGTCGCGCTGTTCGGGGGCGTCGCCATCGCCTTGACGGTCGCCGCTGGCGTGGCAGCCTTCGGCGTCGCGACTCGCCTACCGGCCATCGTCGGCGCCGCGATCGCGGTCTTCATAGTCGGTCTCGTCGACGATCTCATCTCGCTCAAGCCGACCACCAAACTCATCGCGCTCATCGCGCTCGCGTCGGTGCTGCTCGCGTACGACTATCGGCTGCACTGGGCCGAGTCGATGACTCTGGACACGCTGCTGACGCTCGTATGGGTCGTCGGTTTGACCAACGCCTTCAACCTGATCGACAACATGGACGGGTTGTGCGCCGGCGTCGTGATCATCGTCGGCTGCGCGCTGCTGCTGCACCTGGCGCCGGCGCCGGCCGGTACGCCCGGGTCGTGGGAGGCGCAGTTTCTCGCCCTGCTCGTCGGCGCGACGGCCGGCTTCCTCGTCTATAACGTCTATCCCGCGTCAATTTTCATGGGCGACAGCGGGAGCCTCTTCCTGGGCTTCAGTCTCGCCGCGGTGACGCTGAGCAACGGGGCACGCGTGTCGTCGCGATCGGACATCCTGTCGATCGTCGCCGGACCGGTTCTCGTGCTGTTGTTCCCGATCTTCGACACGACGCTCGTGACGCTCTCGCGATGGGTTGCCGGACGCCGCGCGACGCAGGGCGGCCGCGATCACACCTCGCATCGCCTGGTCGCCATCGGATTGTCGGAGCGACGCGCCGTCGTCGTGATGTGGACGCTCGCCGCGACCGGCGGCGTGCTCGGCGTGATGATCGGCAGCGCCGGCTACCGTGCGCCGGCGATCCTCGCGGGCGGAGCGTTTCTCGTCGCGCTCGTCCTGTTTGCCGCGTATCTCGCGGGTATCCGCGTCTACGACGAGTCCGACGCGCGCGTCCGGGCGGGAACGCTGACGCCGATTGTCGTCGAGTTCATGTACAAGCGGCGTGTCGCCGAAGTGCTGCTCGATTTCGGCCTCGTCGTGCTGTGCTACTACGCGGCGTACCGGTTCCGGTTCGAGGATCCGAACGACTTCCTGCGCAATTTCGACATGTTCCTGCGATCGCTGCCGGTGATCGTCGCCGTGCAGATGGTCGCGTTCTTCGTCGTGGGCGTCTACCGTGGACTGTGGCGTCACTTCGGGATGCCCGACACGCTGGTGATCGCAAGAGGCGTGTTCTTCGGGACGGTTGGATCGCTGGTCGTGATCCTGGGCGTCTATCGGTTTTTCGCGTACTCCCGGACGGTCTTCGCCATTTACGCCGTGCTGCTGATGCTCGCCGTCACGCTGTCTCGCGCATCGCTGCGGCTGGTCGACGAGTTCATGCAGCGCCAACGGCGCACGGGTCGCCGCGTCGTCGTGTACGGCGCCGGCGACGCCGCGGGACTGGTCGTGCGAGAAGTGCTCGCCTCCGGCGGCGGCGCGCGCATTGCCGGCTTCATCGACGACGATCCGCGGAAGGCCGGCGTGCGCGTCATGGGTTATCCGGTCCTCGGCGGCTATTCCGCGTTGACGGTGCTCGTCAACGCGAAGAGCATCGACACGGTGGTCATCAGCACGCGAACATTGACGCCCGAACGGCTGAACAATCTGCAGGTTCTCTGCGGCGAGCATCACATCGCGCTGTCGCGCCTGCAGATTACGCTCGAAGCGCTTGTCGACGGCGAGGAACCGCCGGCATCGGCCGAACCCATCCGCATCCGCCAGATCAAGCCCTGACCGCCTCATCGTGGTCATCGAGTTCATCAAGGACTACGCGCGCCTCGGCTCGCCGCTGACGCTGGCTGTCGCGCTCGTGATTGGCGCGATCTGGGTCTGGCGGCGCAGATCGACGGCAGCGCGCGTCTACCTCGCGCTGCTCGCAGCCGGCTACTGGTTCGTCGCGACGCCGGTCGGCGCAGCACTGTTCATGCGTCCGCTCGCGCCCCACCTGGTTCGTGTCGAGACGCGGGAGGCCGCACGCGGTGCCGACACGATCGTGCTGCTCGGCGGAGGCATCGCGACCGTCACGATCAGCGGCCGGAGTGCCGCCGTGCCGACGGCCGCCAGCCTGTTGCGCTCGCTCGAGGCGGCGCGCGTCTTCAAGGCGATCGATGCCAGCCGCGTCATCGCCTCGGGCGGAAATGCCCGTCCCAAGCGGCAGACGATGGCGGAGAGCACGCTGCTCCGTCGCCTCCTTGTGGATGCGGGTGTGCCGGACGCCCGCATCATCGATGAATCATCGTCGACCACGACAGCCGAGCAGGCGGCGTTCGTCCGCGAGCTGCTGCGTCCGCTCGGCGTGAATCGCGTGGTGGTCGTGACGTCCGCTGCACATATGCCGCGTTCGCTCGCGCTTTTCCGCGCCACAGGACTCGAGGTGGTCGGATCGATGGCGCCGATGCGATCGGAAGGGGCGCCGCTGCCGCCGTGGTGGCTGCCGAACGCGGAGTCGCTGTCCGAGAGCGATGACGCTTTCTACGAATTCGGGGCGTTGACGTACTACTGGATGCGCGGAAGCCTGGCGACGCGCTGAGATCAGCGGGGAGGCATCGCCGTTCGCGTCGCGGCGTCGAGGCGCTCGCGCAGATCCTCGACCTGCTTTTCGAGCGTGGCGATTTGGGTCGCCCGGCGCGTATCGCGTGCGACGAGAGCGTCCGATCTCTTCATCAGCTCGTCGGCGACGGCGTTGATGGCTCCAGACAGCCCCCGCAGCAGTCCGGCCACGTCGCGATCGCGGGTATCGACATACGGCGTGATCCGTTGCGCGTACATCACGAGCACGCTCTGAAATCGGATCAGATCCGCAATCGTGTCGCGCAGCAGAGTGATCGTCGTTTCCGCGGCCGCCTGCGTCTGGCGTCCGACCTGCACATTGCGGTTGATGTGATCGACGACAGCCGAGTTGAATGCCTGCTGCTGCTCGAAGAGCGGCGCGACCGCGCGCTGCACGGCGGCGGCCAGCCGGCTCTTCAGACCCGTCGCCGTCGCGGGCGTGATCTTCCACAACGCGTTCAGTGGCGTGATTTGATGCTCGTCGGGGCCCGGCGGAGGATGCGGAACGCTGGCCGGCAGCTGCTGGATGGCGCGATCGAGCCGCGTGAGCGCCTCGTTGTACTCGCGATCCGCCGCGTCGCGCTCGGCCTGGAGACGCGCGGGATCGTCGAGCAGTTTACCGTCCAACCAGCCCCTCGATCGGACTGCTGGCGTTCGCGTACGCTTTTCGCGGAATCCGCCCGGCGCTGAAGGCCAGCCGCCCCGCTCGAACGGCGAGCTTCATCGCTTCAGCCATAGCCACCGGATCCTGCGCGCCGGCGATCGCGGTGTTCATCAGCACGCCGTCGGCGCCCAGCTCCATCGCGAGCGACGCATCGGACGCGGTGCCAACGCCGGCGTCCACAATCACGGGTACGCGCGAGAACTCGCGGATGATGCGAATGTTGTTGGCGTTCTGGATGCCGAGCCCTGATCCGATCGGTGCGCCAAGCGGCATCACGGCCGCCGCGCCGGCATCCTCGAGCTTGCGGCACGCAATCGGATCGTCGTTCGTGTACGGCAGGACGACGAAGCCTTCGCGCACGAGCACCTTCGTCGCTTCGATCAGCGCTTCGTTGTCGGGGAACAGCGTTCTCTCGTCGCCGATGACTTCGAGCTTCACCCAGTTGGAGAGGCCGACCTCTCGGCCGAGCCGCGCCGTGCGGATGGCCTCGTCCGCGCTGTAGCAGCCAGCCGTGTTCGGCAGCAGAAAGTACTTCGACGTGTCGATGTAGTCGAGGAGCGATTCCTTCGTTCGGTCCAAATTCACGCGACGGACCGCAACCGTGATCATGTCGGCGCCCGATGCGTCGTGCGCCCGAACCATGACGGCGGGCGACGAGTACTTGCCCGTGCCGACGATCAACCGCGATGCGAAGGTCTTGCCTGCAATGGTGAAGGTGCCCATCAGCCGCCGCCCACAAAATTCACGATTTCGATTTCATCGCCGTCCGCGATCGCCGCGCGGTCGAAGGCGTCGCGCTTGAGGACCACCAGATTGTGTTCGACAGCGACGCGGCGCGCGTCGATCTCGAGCTGCGCGAGCAGGTCGGCGACCGTCAACGGACCGGCGACCTGGTAGGGATCGCCGTTCAGTCTGATCTGCAATTCCCGGCCATTCTAGCGCACAACCGAGAACGATAGTACGATCCCACGCGCCGCTGATGCGTGTTCCGTTCGTCGATCTGCAGGCTCACCACGATCCGCTGCGCGCTGAGCTGGACGCGGCAGTCGCCGCGGTCGGTCGGCGCGGCGACTTCATTCTCGGCGCGGCGGTCGAGGCGTTCGAACGTGAGTTCGCCGGCTTCATCGGAACGCGTCACGCCGTCGGCGTCGCGAGCGGACTCAGCGCCATCGAGCTCGCGCTGCGCGCGTACGGCGTCGGCCCCGGCGACGAGGTGATCACCGCCGCGAACACCTTCGTCGCAACCGTGCTGGCGATCCTCGCCACGGGCGCGACGCCGAAGCTTGTCGACGCGGACGCATCCACCTACACGATGGATCCGGCGGCGCTCGCGTCGGCGATCACGCCACGCACGCGCGCGGTCGTCCCGGTTCACCTGTACGGTCAGCCGGCGGATCTGGATCGCATCGTGGACGTGGCCGGACGCCACAATCTGCTGGTCATCGAAGACGCGGCGCAGGCGCATGGCGCACGATATCGCGGACGCCACGCGGGCACGTTTGGCCACGCGTCGGCGTTCAGCTTCTACCCGTCGAAGAACCTCGGCGCTTGGGGCGACGCGGGCATCGTCGTCACGGACGACAGGTCGATCGCGGATCGGGTCGTCATGCTGCGCAACGTGGGACAGCGGGCGAAATACCAGCACGAGTTGGCCGGCACGAACGCGCGGCTCGACACCTTGCAGGCAGCGGTACTGAGCGTCAAGCTGCCGCACCTCGGCGGCTGGAACGCCGCCCGCCGCGCGCACGCCGACCGGTACCGCGCGCGGCTCGACGGGCGCGTCCATCTGCCGGTGGCGGCGCCGGACCGCGAACATATCTACCACCTGTTCGTCGTCGAAGTGGATCGGCGGGGCGAGCTGCAACAAAGACTGAAGGCGGCCGAGATCGACACCGCGATTCACTATCCCGTGCCGGTCCATTTGCAGGAGGCGTGTGCGTCGCTCGGCTACCGGCGCGGCGACTTTCCAGTGACCGAGGTGGCCGCGGATCGGATCCTGTCGTTGCCGATGTATCCGGAGATCAGCGACGCGCAGATTGATTTCGTCAGTAAGACGCTGCTCGAAGCGTTGCAGCCCTGAAGGGCTGCGCTACGGTAACGTTGCGGCCCGAAAGGGCTGCTCAGTGCATCCCCGAACCGCCGGCCAGCTCCTTCACCAGCTCGCCGATCACGCTCTTGGCGTCGCCGAAGAGCATCCATGTCCGATCGGCGAAGTAGAGCTCGTTGTCGATGCCCGCGAAACCGGGGTTCTTGGATCGCTTGATCGCGAAGACGCTCCGGGCCTTGTCGGCGTCGATGATCGGCATGCCGTAAATCGGACTCGACTTGTCGCTGCGCGCCGCAGGGTTGACGACGTCGTTTGCGCCGACGACGAGCGCGACGTCGACCTGCGGCATGTCGGGATTGATCTCGTCCATCTCGACGAGATCGGTATACGGAATGTCGGCCTCCGCGAGCAGCACGTTCATGTGTCCCGGCATGCGTCCGGCAACCGGATGGATGGCGAACTTCACCGTGATGCCGCGCTTCTTCAGCTGGTCGTAGAGCTCGCGCACTTTGTGCTGCGCCTGCGCGACCGCCATGCCGTAGCCGGGGATGATGACGACGAAGCTGGCCTGTTCGAGCACCTGGGCGGCGCCTTCGATCGTTTCCGACTTGTAAACCTTTTCTTCGCCGCCGACCTTCGCCTGCTGTACCTGACCGAACGCGCCGAACAGCACGTTCGTGAACGAGCGGTTCATCGCCTTGCACATGATGATGGCGAGAATCAAACCGCTGGAGCCGTCGAGCGCGCCGGCCGTGATGAGCAGCTTGCTGTCGAGGACGAACCCCATCGCGACCGCCGAGAGTCCGGCGTACGAATTCAGGATCGCGATGACGGTCGGCATGTCGGCGCCGCCGATCGGAATGATCAGCAGCACGCCGAAGATCAGCGCCAGCGCGATGATGACCGGGAAGACGTACGGCGCCCACGGCGCCGTGGGCGTTCGCGCGACCGCGACGGCGATAGCGACTGCGAGCGCGAGCAGGGCGACGTTGATGACGTTCTGTCCGGGGTAGGTGACCGGCCGCTGCGGCACCCACTTCACTTCCTGCAGCTTGCCTGTCGCCATCAGACTGCCTGTGAACGTGAGGTAGCCGAGGATGATCTCCGTGATGAGCGCCGTCATCCGAAACGGCGTCAGGTAGCCGGGATTTTCCGCAATCCGCAGATAGAACTCCGCGGTGCCGACGAGGCCGGCGGCGACGCCGCCGAACGCGTGCGACAGCGCCGTCCGCTGTGGCACGGCGGTGAGCGGGACCATCGACAGCGGAATGCCGACGGCGAATCCGAGCGCGATCGCACCGATGATCCACAGGTGATGGCCGACCGTCGGCTCCGCCCAGGTGGCGGCGACAGCCAGTGTCGTGCCGACGACGCCTGCGTAGACGCCCTTGCGCGCCGTCGCCGGCGTGTTCATCCAGTGCAGCGAGAAGATGAACAGCGCCGACGCGACCAGATAGGAGAGCTGGACCAAACCGAAGATCATGACCGCTCGACTCCGCTCGCGGCAGGCCGCTTGTCGCCGGTCTTGAACATCTTCAGCATGCGATCGGTGATCAGAAATCCGCTCACGATGTTCGTCATCGACGCGAATAGCGCAACCGCGCCGAGGATGCGGATGCGCAGCGGATAGTCGCCGCCCGTGATGAGAATCGCGCCGACGACAGCGATCGCGGAAATCGCGTTGGTCAGCGACATCAGCGGTGTGTGCAGCAGCCGCGACACGCGTCGGATGACCCCGAGGCCGATGAACGACGCCAGGACGAACACGTACAGAGTGGCCCACATGTCGCTCGTCATAACCCTGCCTTTGCCAGCGCGTCGCGCGTGCGCGCGTGCGTCACTTCGCCATCGTGCGTGATGAGCGCGCCCTGCTGGATGTCGTCGTGGAGATCGAGCTGGAACGCCTTGTCCTTCGTGAACGCCGCCACGAACGCCGTCAGGTTCCGCGAGAACAGCAGGCTCGCGTGATACGCCATCGTCGACGGCAGATTGAGCGGCGCGATGATCGTGACGCCGTTCACCTCGGTCGTGTTGCCAGGCTTCGCGAGCTCGCAATTGCCGCCCCCGTCCGCGGCGAGGTCGACGATGATCGATCCTGGCTTCATGCGCTTCACGGTGGCCGCGTCGATTAGTCGCGGCGCGAAGACGCCGCCGATGAGCGCCGTCGTGATGACGACCTCCGACTGCGCGCATTCGTCGGCGAGCATCTGCGCCTGACGCGCCTTGTCGTCGTCCGACAGTTCGCGCGCGTAGCCGCCGCCGGCCGCGGCGCTCTCTTTCAACTCGATGCCGACGTACTTCGCGCCGACACTCTCGATCTGCTCCTTCACTTCCGGACGCACGTCGGTGGCGACGACGTTGGCGCCGAGGCGTCTGGCGGTGGCGATGGCTTGCAGCCCCGCGACGCCGGCGCCGATGACGAAGACTTTCGCCGGCCTGACCATGCCGGCGGCCGTCATCAGCATCGGGAAGTAGCGGTCGAGCTGCGCGGCGCCGAGCAGCACGCCTTTATAGCCGCTGATGTTCGCCATGGATGACAGCGTATCCATCGACTGCGCGCGCGTCGTCCTCGGAATGGCGTCGGTGGCGAACGCAGTGACCTTGCGCGCGGCGAGTGCACGGACGGCCGCCAGATGCCGCAGCGGCATCAGGGAGCCGAGATAAATGGCGCCGGCGCGCATGGCTGCGATCTGCGCCGAACCTGGCGCGGTGACCATCAGCACGAGGTCGCCGGCGGCGATCAGGCGATTCGCGTCGGGCTCGAGTGCGGCGTTGACGGCCTTGTACTCTGCGTCGGCGAAGCCGGCAACGGTGCCGGCACCCGCTTCGACGGCCACGTCGTAGCCGGCCTGGATCAGCTTTTTGCAGGACTCGGGCACGAGCGCGACGCGGCGCTCGCCAGGAGCCGTCTCTCGGGGAATTGCGATGCGCATGATCCGATCGATTCTAGCTGGACCTGACGATCTCTGGTGGAGTAATATTGGGGTATGACATCTGTCCAAAACGAGTCCGTTTTGATTCCGCCCAGACGCGTCGTGCCGCGGCTGCTGGTCGAAGCCGCGCGGCGCGCGGAGGCGATGGGCATCGTGGAGCCGGGCGCCGTCGAGCGCGCGGACGCCGAGACCGTCCGCCGCTTGGGCGCGCGCCTCAAGAAGGCGGGCGTCGCGCTGTCGGCCGTGGATCAGCTGCACAACGTCGAAGCGCCGACCTCCGAAGAGCTGGCAAACCTGCTGGAGTTGATGATCGGCGCCCTGGAGTCGTCGCCGGTTCCGAAATTCGAGTGGATCGGTCTCGCGCGCCTGTTCGCCGTCGACGATCTGGCCGCGCTGCTGAACGTGTCACCGTCGAGCCTGAAGCGGTATCAAGCAGGCGAGCGCGATACGCCAGATGCGGTTGCCGCGCGCCTGCACTTTCTTGCGCTGCTCGTCGGCGATCTCGCCGGTTCGTACAACGACATTGGCATTCGCCGGTGGTTCCACCGTAAGCGCACCGCGCTTGGCGATCGCGCGCCGGCCGCGCTGCTCAAGGGCGACTGGGATCCGGATGAAGAGGGGCCGCAGCGAATTCGCCAGCTGGGGCGCGAGCTGACGACGCTGTCGGCGACATGATCGCGTTTCGCCAGGTTGACGCGCGATATCCATTCCTCTGGGAAGACGCGCGGCAGCCGGCCGGACGCTGGCACGCTGCCGGCACCGGGCCCGCCCACTACTTCGCCGACACGCCGGATGGCGCCTGGGCTGAATTCCTCCGCCACGAGGAGATCGCCGATCCGCGCGACCTGCCGACGATTCGGCGTCAGATGTGGGCGGTGGACCTTGGGGACGCGCCCGCGGTTCGCGTCGGCCTGTCCGACGAAATCGTGACGGGCAGCCTCGAGACCTACGGAGACTGCCAGCGGGCGGCACTCGCGCTCCGCCAGCGCGGCGTGACGCGCATCGAGGCGCGGTCGGCCGCGCTCGTGCCCGGCGGCGCACGCGCCATTCGCGTCGCGAACGGCGAGCGGGCGTCCGCGCCACACGACGGAATGACGACCGTGATCTTCGGCCAGCCGGC
>Ga0335085_10013994_pt1 | contig 11735 bp, 11 predicted proteins | sample Lox_Sample_45_FD_206712 | JGI IMG/M metagenome (GOLD analysis project Ga0335085, IMG submission 206712) | Soil microbial communities from Loxahatchee National Wildlife Refuge, Florida, United States - Lox_Sample_4.5 | ecosystem: Environmental > Terrestrial > Soil > Wetlands | place: USA...
ATCGTGCGCGGCGGCCATGCCATGCGCGATTTGCACTCCGTAGTCGATCGCCTTTCGCAGCGGCAGGCGCCAGCGCATGAGGTTGTCAGCCAGGGTTTCGCCTTCCAGAAGCTCCGACACCAAATACGGCACGCCTCCGTAGGTCCCCATCTGGTAAACCGCAAGAATGTTGGGGTGATTCAAGGCTGCTGCGGCTTTGGCTTCCTGCTCGAAACGCTGCAGGCGCTCCGGTTCCGAAGAGACCAACGCTGGCAGGACTTTGATGGCGACGTCGCGGTTCAGGCGCGGATCATGCGCGCGGTAGACTTCCCCCATTCCCCCCGCTCCCAGCGGAGAGATAATTTCGTACTGGCCAAACTTTGTGCCGGGGGAAAGGGCCATGCGTGCGCCATTATAGTCCTCTGAAAACCACACCGATTGCGGGGATGATCGGAAACTCGGTATTCGCTGATGGAAGTTGGGTGAAGCGCAGGCTCTTTTTCAGGTCCGGCGGCATGGAAGTCGAGAGGCTTGCTCAACTCTCCATGACTTTCAGGTTCGGGCTCATGATCAGCGTAGGCTGCGTAGCATGCTGCACGTCATCGGCGGTGAGCCCGGGAGCAATCTCTTCAAGAACCAGGCCCGCATCCGTGACACGGATGTAGGCCAGTTCGGTCACGATTGTATCTACTACTCTCACGCCGGTGAGCGGCAGCGTGCACTTATGGAGGATTTTAGGCTGGCCGTCTTTGGTGGTGTGCTCCATCGCTACGACTACCCGGCGCGCCCCGGCAACCAGATCCATCGCGCCCCCCATACCCTTCACCATTTTGCCGGGGATCATCCAGTTCGCCAGGCTGCCTTCTTCGTCCACTTCCATCGCACCAAGCACGCTGAGATCGATGTGGCCGCCGCGAATCATGCCGAAGGAATCGGCGCTGGAAAAATAGGCGGTGCCGGGCATTTCGGTGATGGTCTCTTTCCCGGCATTGATCAGGTCGGCATCTTCGGCGCCTTCGATGGGATACGGGCCGATGCCTAACATGCCATTCTCGCTCTGCAGGACCACTTGCATCCCCGGCGGGACGTGATTGGCCACCAGCGTGGGCATGCCGATGCCGAGGTTGACGTAAAAGCCGTCACGCAGTTCGCTCGCGATGCGTTTGATGATGCGGTCGCGTTTTTCAGTATCTTTCGGCACAGTCGTAAGTCGGCGGTCGTCAGTCGTCGGTTTTCAGCAACCGTTCCTGCGCGTCTTCGTTGCGTCCTTTGCGATCTTGGCGGTTCTGATTCTTGACCCCGAAGTACGCACAGAGCGCAAAAGGTCACACCGCCTTGCGAACAGTTCTCCTCTCGATTCGCTTCTCATATACCTCGCCCTGGAAAATACGATTTACATAGACGCTCGGGGTATGCACTCCGTCGGGGTCCAACTCTCCCGGTTCCACCAGATGCTCCACTTCCGCAATGGTGATTTTTGCCGCAGTCGCCATCATGGGATTAAAGTTTCGCGCGGTTTTGCGATAGACCAGGTTCCCCCACTTGTCACCCTTCCAGGCTTTGACGAAGGCGAAGTCAGCCTTGAGGGCGTGCTCCATGACATAGAGCCGCCCGCCAAACTCGCGGGTTTCTTTGTTTTCCGCGACCACGGTGCCCACTCCCGTGGGGGTGTAGAACGCCGGAATACCCGCTCCTCCCGCGCGAATGCGCTCGGAAAATGTGCCTTGAGGAACAAGTTGCAGCTCGATTTTCCCGTTCAAAACCATTTCTTCCAGCAACTTGTTCTCGCCCACGTACGTGCCGATATGCTTGACGATCTGTCCGGCGGCCAAAAGCAACCCCATGCCCATGCCATCCACGCCGACGTTGTTGCTGATGGTGGTGAGGTTTTTCGTGCCCTTGCGTACAAGCGCGCGAATCAGGTTTTCGGGAATACCGCACAGGCCGAAGCCGCCGGCCATAATGACCGCGCCATCGAAGACGTCTTGAATGGCCTCGTCGGCGTTGGCGACCACTTTATTCATCGCGCAAGAATTCTAACCTGAATCCACCACGGCGACACTGCAGAGAAACCCGTTTCGTTTTCCCCCGCCGGTTGAAAGCGGTCCTTATTCCGCGTAACTGAAATTTGCCAATCACTTCTCTGTGCCTCTGTGTCTCGCTGGCAAAAATTTCTTCAACCGGTGAGCCCGGTCGAATTCCATCGCCAGCTCTTTGCTATCGAGGTTTTCGCGGATATGCGCTAGCCGCTGTTCCAGCTTGAGCAGCGCATTAGCGATGTTCGTTTTGTTGGTCAGAGCGACATCGCGCCACATTGAGTATGGACTGGAGGAGATACGCGTCATCTCGCGCAGAGCCCGACCGCCGGCTTCGAGCAATGGGGCATCTTCACCGTATTCTTCCACCAGAGCGGCCGCCAGCGCGGTAGAAGTGAACTGCGGCAGGTGGCTGATCCAGGCGCAGAGTTCGTCGTGTTCCTCGGCGTCCATCGTGGCTATGCGGGCGCCCAGTTTTTTTATCCAGCCGAGGAATTCTCCGATCAGGCCCTGGTTGATTTTCTGGCCGGGCGCGGGGGTCAGCAGCCAGGCGGCATCGCTGAACAGTTCGGGGTCGGCATACTCGATCCCTTGGTGCTCCTTGCCGGCCATGGGGTGCATGCCGAGAAAGCGCGTATTCGCCTCCCCGCCGAACACTGCTTGCGCCTTTCTCGCGATCTCGGCCTTCGTGCTGCCCACATCCGTAAGCAGGGATTTCTGAGGAAGCGCGGGCGCAAGCCGGCCGATCAGGTCGATGATGCTGCCCACCGGAGTGGCCAGCACCACGACCTGGCTGCCTAGCACTGCCTCGGCGGGACGCACAAAGGCTTCATCAATTACGCCACCCTTGCGCGCCTGTTCGAGCACCGGCGCGCGGTCGCAGCCGATGATCCGTCCGCGAAAGCCGCAGTTCTTGAGCGCCAGCCCGAGCGAACCGCCGATCAAGCCGGTTCCGATGATAGTGATCTGCCGAATCGGCATCAGTGTTTTCGTCCGAACAGGCTCATCCCGCTGCCCTGATTGCGTTTCAAGCCTTTGGTGAAACCCTTGAAGCGAGAGGATACGCGATCTTTCCGATTACGAACGAAGCGCTCGGTGAATTCTGGGAGCCGGCGCAGCGGCGATGACAGCACAGAAATGCCAGATCGGCCGCGCCGACCTCAACGCGCCAGCTGCCTCAGAATTTCCTTACCCAGTTTCTGGGTCTCACCGAAGAATTTCTGATATTCCACGAACATCCGGTTCAGCTCCAGCGACCGGTCCGCCGACAGCCGTTGGCGCAGGATCATGTCGCGCACATGGACCGGATTGGGTAGCGTGGCCTCTTCGGTCAATTCTTCCAGCGCGGTATTGGGATCGTAGTGGTACATGGCCTCATTGTAGCCCTCAAGAGCCACGCCGCACGATCGTAGCGCCCGCGTTCCGCCGGCAATCGCCGCTCTTAGTTGTTGCCAGAGGTGCCCCGGCACAGCAAGCCTCCGTTCGGCAACCGGTGCAGTTGTCCTGTGCTACGCCCGCCGCAGTCGTGCCAGTCCTACTCCTGCTGCAATCAGCAGCGTGCCGGCGATGCGGTTGGTCCAGATCTCGAAGCGGGGGTTGCGGGCAGCGGCGACGGCCCGGCCCGCCAGCTGTCCATAGGCCACAAGAATGATGAATTCCACCACTACGGAGATGATTCCCAGCACGAATATCTGCGCCACCACTCCGCCGCGCGGGTCGATGAATTGCGGCAAAATGGCGGTGAAGAACAGCAGTGCTTTGGGATTCGCCCCCTGCAACACCATCCCGTCCCGCAAAATCCGCAGCCCGCTCGTATGCCGCGGGTCGGTCTCCGGAATCGCCAGAACCGAGGATTTGCTCAGAAAATTCCTCAATCCGAGATAGATGAGATAGGCAGCACCCGCCCACTTCACCAAAAAAAAGACTTTGTACGAAGCCACGATAATCGCTCCCAGGCTGGTGGCAGACAGGGCAAAATAAACCAAGTTGGCGGCTAGTATTCCTCCCGTAGCCCACACGGACTTGCTCGGCCCAAAGCGCAGCGCCTGCGAGAGCACGAAGAGAACGGCCGGGCCCGGCGTGATGCAGAGCACAGCTTCAGTCGCCATAAACAACATCCAGGTCTGCCAGTGCATGTTTATGCGATTCCTGTCGAGAAACAAGCGGGACTTATACCATCTCCGTTCCCCACAGGTCGTGCAGGTGGACGATCCCTTCCAGGCGCCCCTCACCATCCACCACCGCGAGAGAGGTAATCTTCTTTTCTTCCATCAGAGCCAGCGCTGTGGCGGCAAACTCGCCGGCAGAAATCGTCTTCGGCGCACGCGTCATGGCCTGATCCGCGGTAAGGTCTAATGTCTCTTTGCCGCGCTTTTCGAGCAGCCGCCGCAAATCGCCGTCGCTGATGATGCCCAGCAGCTTCTCGCCCTCCACAACCGCCGTGATGCCGAGTTTCTTACGCGACATTTCGTAGATCACGTCGGGCATTCTGGTTTGCGGGCTGACCCGAGGGATGGCATCGCCCGAGTGCATCAACGATTCCACTCGTGCCAGGCGCTTCCCCAGTTTGCCGCCGGGATGCAGATTGGCAAAGTCTTCTTCTTTGAATCCACGCTTTTCGGAGAGAGCGACCGCCAGCGCATCGCCAAGAGCCAGCATCGTCGTAGTGGAGGCCGTGGGCGCAAGGCCCAGCGAGCAGGCTTCTTTGGCGATGGAGCAGTCCAGGGCTACATCGGCGGCTGCCGCCAGAGTGGATAGCTTTGCCCGCGACGCACTCTCATCGCAGGTCATGGCGATCAGTGGAACCTGCAGCCGCTTAATCGTAGCCAGCAAGCGGAGGATCTCTTCGCTCTCGCCGCTGGCTGAGAGCGCCAGCACCACATCCCCGCGAACGATCATCCCCAGGTCGCCGTGCACCGCTTCCACCGGGTGCATGTAAAGCGCCGGGCTTCCAGTGGAGTTCAAGGTTGCGGCGATCTTGCGAGCGACAATGCCACTCTTGCCGATTCCGGTAACCACTACGCGCCCCTTGCACTCATGCATCAGCTCGAGCGCATGGTTGAACGCTCCAGCCATGGGACCTGCAATGCGGTCCGCCAGGGCGCGCAAAGCTTCCGCTTCAATGCGGACCACGTTTTCGCCTACGTGCTGCATCCGGCGATGATGTTATCAAATCATGCCCGAGCGCGATGGCCACGGCGTTTCGGGATCAGCTGCCGAAAGGGCCATCAGAGAGAAAAGGAGTGGTGAGGAAGTGGTTCCGCCGCGCCTGAGTCCCGGCTTTGAAGGCGTCCTGAATCCGCTCTACGGATTCATCAGCGATGGCCCGCAGCAGTTCGTCCTGCGGCATGCCCGGCTTTTGCACGTTCTGATAAACGCTTCGCGCGCCGGGATCGCCGAACTGATTGGCCAGATCGAGCATAAAGCCCACCGCCCGTTCCGACTTCAGCTGCGGCGCGTATTGCCGGATCACTGCCAGCGAACGGGCGAAATCTTTCAACGCCGTCCGAACCTGGACCTCCTGAAAGGGCATGAAGACGGCGGCTGCTCTGAACCGGCTGGTCCATGGTTCAGCGATCAGATCGAAGGCCGGGTCTGTGGTCTGACCGCTCGCTGGATCAATTCCACCCTTGGGTTTTTGGGTATGAATCAGCAGGGCCGACGCCAAGCCCGCATCGCCCGCGCCGAATATCCGAGTGAAATCTTCCGACGAAGCGGTGGAGAACGCCCGGAGAATTTCCGTCAGCCGTCCCGGCTTCTGGGCCCATTGGATCAACCCGAACGAGAGTCCGGCGTGATCAGAATTCCGGTTCTGAGCTGAGAATCTTCCCGCCCCTTCCATCTGAGCTGTCACACTCATCACCTTGGTCAGCGAGTCGAAGGGGAAGTCCAAAACCAAAGTCAGATAGGACCGGGAAGCGATCGGCAGCCCGGCCGGCGCCTGCACGATCGCCTTAAGAGTTTGGTAGTCCACACTGTCTTGTGGGGGCAGGCTCTGTTGCAGGCAGAAGTTGCGCACGGCCTGTGCGGTGGCCGGTCCGAACGTGCCGTAGTTCGGACTGAGCAATCCCGGCAGCCCGGGCTGGCCGAGTCCCGCCAACAGATCCTGCAATGCGCCAATTGCGGCCTTATCCGGATCTCGCGGGCCAATTGCAGAAACACCGTTAGTTCCAGAGAGCAGCCCGTCAATTCGTGGAATTCCGCACTGCGCCATGGCGCCCTCCTGCTGATACTTTCCGGGGCCCCGGGCTTTTTCAAATCTGGTTAGAAGTGGTCATCCGAGAATGGCATGCGGGCTGACGCTGTGTGCGCCTGGATCAGCTTGTCCCAAGGGCCGGCCTGCCAGTTGTCTTTTCGTTTCTCAGTATGAATCCACGGCGGAAGCGTTACAAGCAGATTTCCCGCCATGGCTTGCGCATAGGGTTCGTAGAGCGAACGCAAATGAGCCAGCTTCTGCTCAGACTCCGGACCTTGGCGAAGCAGCAATTGGCGCTCCGCCAGCATCTGCCGCAGGCGTTCCAGTTCCGCCGGCGGGAAGCGGTCCGGCAGGTCGGGGTTGTAGCGGGCGTTGATGACCTGCGCCAGATCGACCACGGCATGGCGGGCGGCAGCAAAAGTGATCCGTGCCTGCTCGGCGCGTATTTCTCCCACTCCCGCAATGATGAGCGAGGTGGTATCCAGAATGGTGGTCAAGGCTCCCAGCCACGATTGGTTGTTGTGCTGAGAGCGGAAGAAACTGAGCACGGGGTAGGAAAGGTGGCTCTCCAGCACCTCTCCCGACCAGCGTTCCCAATCCCGCAGAACCTGGTCGAGCACGTCCTGTTTGGGACACTTGCCGAAGCGGGCCAGCAATTCGGCTGCGGTCGGCGGTGATCCCGCGCGCGCGTCCAGCAAAGAAATTTCCACTTCCCGGCGCGAGAACGCCGAATAAATTGTCGGCAAATATCCGATGACCACCCCAAGGAAAGCGAAGCCCATGCCGGCTTCGATCACCGCCAGGGCCCGGGCCGGACCTGAGGCGGGCGTAATGTCGCCATAGCCGAGGGTGAAGAAGGTCTCGCCGCTGTGATAAACAAGCACGCCAAACGTAATAGGCTCGCCGCCCAGCCGCACATGCTCCCCTGCCCCAAACTGCAGCAGGGCGAAGCCGAGGATCAGGCTGGCGGCCCAAAAAGCGAGAAGAAAAATCAGCGACAGGGGCCCGAAATATCCCAAAAACGATTCGCGCCGGCGCCCCGGCTCGATGCGTTGGGCCATTCTCCGCCAGGGAATCCAGGTGCGGCGGTAGAACCACGCGGTAAGGCGAAATAGTCGGGTGACGCGGCGCGGCAGCACCACCGTCTCGAACGCGTCCAGAAGAACCGAGAAGATAACGGCAAAGCCGAAAATGAGGCTGACGATCTGCATGGCATTGGTTCTGCCTTCTAAGCGTCCTCTTCGTCCTCCGTGATAATTCGCGACAGAAAGGGCCCCAGAAGATTGTGAGAACACCGAGGGATGTCGCGAATGTTAGCAGATTCGCTATGGCGCCGGCGGAAGGTTGATCGTCTTTCCCGAAGCTGCGGAACGCCGCGCTGCGTCGAGAATTTCCGCGACTACCATATTGGTCTCCAGCGACGACATGCCGTCAGGTTTTGCCCCATCCAGAACCACAGCCCGCAACATTGACAAGGAATTATCATAGGGAGCGGGCACCGGGTCACCCGCTACCTTTTCTTCGTCCTTGCCCTTGAGCCGTACCCGCACGTCGTCGTGGCCGACTGTCATGACGTATCCCGTGCTGCCGTACACTTCCATATCCTTGCGGTCGAAGGGCCAGTTCCAGGACGCTTGCAGAATGGCTTGGGCTTTCGGGTAGGTGAGAATCACCGTCGCCTCATCATCCACGCGGTATTCATCCGGCTTGATGTGCTGAGTGACCGCCGTTACCGTCAGCGGCCGTTTGCCATCCACCAGCCAGGTCATCAGGTCAGCCCCGTAGCAGCCGAAATCATAAAGCGCGCCGCCTCCGTTGAGTTTGGGATCATTCAGCCACGCCATGAATTCCGGAGGCACATTGATCTCTTTCGGCCCCTGGTGCCCGTCATGCACGACAACTTTGCGGACCTCTCCCAAGGCTCCCCGATGCAGCAGATCGTAAGCCGCGTGGTTGCTGCGATACCAACTGGTCTCGTAGTTCACCAGTACGTGGATTTTGCCTTGCTGTGCAGCTTTTTGCATCGCCAGGGCATCGGCGAAGCTCACGGCCAGCGGCTTTTCCATCATCACGTGCACGCCGTGGCGGGCACAGATCTCTACGACCTTGCGATGGTCGAAGGTATTCGTATAAGCCAGCACCGCTTGCGGGTGGGTTTTCTGCAGCATCTCTTCGAGCGAGGAGTAGAGCAGGGAATGGTCGATTTTGTAGTAACTGAAATACTTCTCCGCAAGTTGCGCATCCGGCTCCGCAATTCCCACCAGAGTGACGGAGGGGTCATTCATGGAATGCTGAAAGAATCCACCGACGTGGCCATGCACGAGTCCCACGATGCCTACGCGCAAGGGAGCGGCGTTATTGCCTGTGGGGCTCTGTGCCAGGCTCCAGGGGCCGCCCGCCAGCAGTACCAGAACCACGCCGAGATCGAAGAGATTTCGCACGGCATCCTCCCGCGATTGGTTTTCCCTTTGCGTTCTTTGCGATCTCCGCGGTTATGAGAAAGCGCAAAGATCGCAAAGAAGACCGTGAGTCGCTCACGGCGCCGCATGCGCAACTTCGATGCTCTTTTGGATCGCCAGCAACTCCTTCAAGACTCCGCGCAGCTTGGTGGATTCCAGCGCGTTCGCCCCGTCCGACTTTGCCTCTTTCGGATTGTCGTGAACTTCCAGAAAAACCCCGTCCACGCCGGCCGCTACAGCCGATCGCGCCAGCAGCGGAATGAACTCAGGCTGTCCACCGCTTGTGGCCTGCTCGCCGTCATTTTGCGCGGAGGGCAGTTGCACCGAGTGAGTAGCGTCGAACACTACGGGTGCGAATTGGCGCATGATCGCCAGCGAGCGCATGTCCACCACCAGGTTGTTGTAGCCGAAGCTGGCGCCGCGCTCGGTAAGGAATACTCGGCTGTTGCCCGCGGCATGGCACTTCTCAACCGCGTGCCGCATATCCCAGGGCGAGACGAATTGCCCTTTCTTGATATTTACTGCCCGTTCGCTCATCGCCGCGGCGACCACCAGATCGGTCTGGCGGCAAAGAAAAGCGGGAATCTGCAATACGTCGGCAACCTCCGCCACTTTGGCTACGTCGCCGGCCTCGTGTACATCGGTGAGAATCGGCAGATGAACTTCGTCCTTCACCTTTTTCAGAATGCGCAACCCCTCCGCCAGGCCGGGCCCGCGATAGCTGCGGATCGAAGTGCGGTTGGCTTTGTCGTAGGAAGCTTTGAAGATGAAAGGAACGTTCAGCGAGCGCGTGACGCCCTTAATGACTTCCGCCATGAACAGCGCATGCTCCTCGCTCTCGATCACGCACGGTCCGGCGATGAGAAAAAGATTGCCGGACCCGATGTGAATGTCCCCGACCTGGAAAGCAGCACTCATGCGCAGCCACAAAGATAAACCACAAAGGGCGCGAAGGTACACGAAGGAAAATGAGAGCTGGGAGTAGAGAACCGAGAACCGGGAACTGGCAACTGAGAACTGGTTCTCACCCAACCCGCGCCGGCAGCGGGGATCAGGCCGCCCAACGCATTGCGATAACCCTTGGCGGCTTCTTGGAAGAAAACCAGTTTCCAGTTGTCAGTTCCCGGTTCTCAGTTCGCGGTTTTCGGGCTGGACTTGATGCCGCGCCACCCTCTCCGGCCGGTGGAACATCTCCACCTCGACCGCGGTCTTCTCCGCGCGCCGCTTCAGCCCATGCTCGTAGGCGGCGCCCACGAAGGTGGCGAACAGCGGGTGCGGCTCCAGTGGCTTGGACTTGAACTCAGGATGAAACTGGCAGCCGATGAAATGTGGATGGTCGGGCAGTTCGACAATCTCCACGTAGGTGCCATCGGGGGTTGAGCCGGAAATACGCAGTCCCGCCGCCGTCATGGTCTCTTCATATTCGCGATTGAACTCGTACCGGTGGCGGTGGCGCTCGCTGATCTCGCTCTGGCCGTAGATCTTATGCGCCAACGTTCCCGGCTCGAGTTTGCAGGTCCACGCTCCCAGGCGCATGGTGCCGCCCAATTCCTCCACTCCGGTCAATTCGCGCAGCTTGTAGATCACGCGATGCGGCGTGGCCGGGTCAAACTCGCTGGAGTTCGCATCCGCCAACCCGCACACATCGCGCGCAAACTCAATGCATGCCGTCTGCATCCCCAGGCATATGCCGAAGTAGGGAACTTTGTTCTCCCGCGCGTAGCGGATTGCCTGCAACATGCCTTCAATGCCGCGCTTGCCGAAGCCGCCGGGCACCAGGATGCCGTCATATTCCGCCAGTTGTTCACGGCAGGCGCGCTGGCCCGCCTCTAATCCTTCGGCCTCAACCCAGTTCAGTTGCAGCCGCAAATTGTGAGACAGCGCGCCGTGAACCAACGCCTCTTTCAGGGATTTATAAGAATCCTCGTACTCCACATACTTGCCGACAATCGCGATCGTGACCTCAGCCTTGGGGTTGTACACACGGTGTACAACGTCATCCCACTTGGAGAGGTCGCGCTCCTTGGCTTCCAAGTGCAGATATTTCAAGGCCAGCGTGTCCACATTCTCGTTGGCAAACACCAGGGGCACTTCGTACACCGAAGCCACATCTTTGGCGGTGATCACCGCTTCCTCCGCTACGTTGCAGAAGAGGGCGATCTTCCCCTTGATCTCTTTGGACAAGAAGCGGTCCGTGCGGCAAAGCAGCATGTCGGGCTGAATTCCGATGCTAAGCAGTTCTTTCACCGAGTGCTGCGTGGGCTTGGTCTTCAACTCCTGAGCCGCCGCGATAAAAGGCACCAGCGTCACGTGCACGAACAACGTGTGCTCGCGCCCCAGTTCCTGGCGCATCTGCCGGATGGCTTCCAGAAACGGCAGCGACTCGATGTCGCCCACCGTGCCGCCGATCTCCACGATTACCACGTCCACTTCCTGCGCCACCTTCTTCATGGCGGCTTTGATTTCATTGGTCACGTGCGGAATCACCTGCACCGTCTTGCCCAGGTAGTCGCCTCGCCGCTCTTTGGCGATAATCTGCTCGTAAAGCCGGCCCGTCGTCCAGTTGTTGTCGCGCGAGAGTTTGGCGTGGGTGAAGCGCTCGTAGTGGCCGAGATCAAGATCGGTTTCGGCGCCGTCGTCGGTGACGAAGACTTCGCCGTGCTGAAAGGGAGACATAGTGCCGGGATCGACGTTCAGGTAAGGGTCAAACTTCATCAGGTTGACCTTCAGCCCGCGGCTTTCTAAAAGGCATCCGATCGAAGCCGCCGCCAGACCCTTCCCCAAAGAGGACACTACTCCGCCCGTGACAAAGATATACTTCGCCGACATCGCTTCCTCACCTTAAGTTGTCCTGGAATTTTGTGCAGGTTGGGGTGCACGATTGATTATGCCAGAGAATTCTGTGGAAAGGAATACGTAAACTCTGCCCGATTACTCCTTACTTCAACAACTCCCGCACCACGGCCCGAACGTGGATGTTGGTGGTATCGAGCACGGGAACTCCGGCGACTGTTTCTTCCGGCAGGATCAGCGAAAGCTCGGTTCCGCCCAGGATCAGGCCTCGAT
>Ga0335085_10013995_pt1 | contig 11733 bp, 12 predicted proteins | sample Lox_Sample_45_FD_206712 | JGI IMG/M metagenome (GOLD analysis project Ga0335085, IMG submission 206712) | Soil microbial communities from Loxahatchee National Wildlife Refuge, Florida, United States - Lox_Sample_4.5 | ecosystem: Environmental > Terrestrial > Soil > Wetlands | place: USA...
ACTCGCGAGGCGTTCCGCGCGCAGGTCGAGCCCGATGACGCGACCTGGGCCCGCGGCCGCGGCTGGGCCCTGGGCCTGGGGCTCGGCGCCGTCCACGGCTACCGGCACGCCAACCCGGTCCTGGCCACCATCGGCCGTCACGCGATAACCGAAGCCCTCGCCGACCACCAGGACCTCATCTGACCGTGATCAACCAACGTGGATGTCGTGTGCCCGCCCACCGTGGTGACGATGACCCGCAGTCAGTCAGCCTGCTCAACCAATAATCGCATTCACGTTCCAGGACCCCGGAATTACCCATTCCCGCTCAGTCCTGATGGGCCGGCCGCGTTTTCCATGGCCCTTTACATGATCGCGAAGACTTTTCAGTGGCGGGCTCAGACTAAGAAGTCTTCGTGATGATGAAGTGCCTGTTCCGGGCTGTTCCGGAAGTCACATCGGCCTCCGCAGGCCCGTTCTCCCCGACATTCCGGGCATCTTCATGGCCGGTCGCATCATTGTGTGGACTTACCCCCCGTATTGCGGGGGGTAAGTCCACACAATAACCGGCGCTGTTAAAACAGTGACGCGTGATGCGGGTGGCCGCGGCGGAAACCCGTGCAGGTAATTTTCCGGCGACTCTTAGCCGGGACGTTGCCGCATCGTGCTGGTTGCGGCGGTGGCGCCGCCTGGGACGGGGCGGGGAACGGGGGTGCGGAGGCGGATGGGGAGAGTGAGGTGCCTGGGAGTTGCGGGGCCGGGGCGGGTCGCTTCAGGCGGCGGTCCAGCCGGCGTCGACGGGGAGAATGGCGCCGGTGATGAAGGAGGCGTCGTCGCTGGCCAGGAACGCGATGGCGGCGGCGACCTCGGCGGGCTGGCCGATCCTGGGGATGGCGTGGTGGGCGTCGACCATGGCCTGCATGGCGGCCGGGTTGGCGCCGCCGCCGACCTTGCCGCCGCGGATCAGCGGGGTGTCGATCAGGCCGGGGGCCACGCAGTTGGCCCGGATGCCCTCGCGGCCGTGGTCGAGCGCCATGGCCCGGGTCAGGTTCTCTACCCCGGATTTCGCGGCGCAGTAGGCCGAACGGTTCCGCTCCCCCACGGTCCCGATCGCCGACGAGATCGTGACGATGGCGCCGCTCCCGCGGGCCGCCATCACCGGGATGGCCGCGCGGCAGGCGTAGAAGACGCCGTCCAGGTCGACGTCGATGATCGTGCGCCACTGCTCGATCGTGGTGTTCGGCACCGTGTCGCACTGGTCGACTCCGGCCGCGGTGACCAGGACGTCGAGGCGGCCGTGGCGGGTGCTGACGTCGGCGATCGCGGCGGCGACGCCTGCGTGGTCGGCGACGTCGCAGGTCACTACCTCGGCGCGGACACCGAAGTCGGCGGTGGCCGCGAGCGCGTCGAGTTGCCTGGCGTGGCGGTCGAGCAGCACGACCGTCGCGCCCTCGGCGTGCAGGCGGCGGGCCGTGGCCAGGCCGATCCCCGACGCCGCCCCGGTGATCAGGGCGACCCGTGACTCGAAGCGCTCCATGAAGGCAATTTATCAGACGAATGACATCTTTCATCAGATTATTTATTGCCGAGGGCGGGGAGGCGGGCATAGTGTCAGGGGCATGAGCGGTGCCGGGATATGAGCGCTGTCGGGGACATGAGCGTCTCGCCGGACTCGGGAATCAGCGGGCGCCGGTACCGCAGTGACGGGGTGCACGGGCGGCTGGTGCACGAGCTGGGGCGGCGGATCGTGACCGGGCGGCTGGCGCCGGGCGAGGTGCTGCCGACCGAGGCGGCGCTGGTCGAGGAGCTGGGCTCGGGCCGGTCGGCGGTGCGCGAGGCGGTGAAGGTGCTGACGGCCAAGGGGCTGGTCAGGACCAGGACCAAGGTCGGCACGGTGGTGCAACCGGAGGCGGCCTGGAACCTGCTCGACCCCGACGTGCTGGCCTGGCGCTACCAGGCCCAGCCGGCCGGGTACCAGGCCCAGGCGACCGGGTACCAGCCGACCGGCAAGCAGCTCGACGACCTGACCGGACTGCGGATCGCGCTGGAGCCGCAGGCGGCCCGGCTGGCCGCCCGGGCCCGGGACCGGACCGGCATCGCCGCGATCGGGCACGCGTACCTGCGGATGACCGGGACCATCGACGACCCGGACGCGTTCATCGGGCACGACCTGGCCTTCCACCGGGCCATCACCGAGGCGGCCGGCAACCTGCTGCTGAGTCAGCTCAGCGACCTGCTGGCGGTGGCGCTGGAGGCGGCCAGGCAGGTGCACACCCGTAACGTCCGGCGCAACCGGCGCACGCTGCCCGCGCACAAGGCCGTGCTCGACGCGATCACCGGCCGCGACGCCGACCTGGCCGAGGAGCTGATGCGCAAGCTGGTCACCGGCGCCCAGCACGACATCCGCCGCGACCTCAGCCAGCGCCACCAGCAAGCTTCGTGAGAGAGAGCACATGCCAGTACTCGACGGTTACCGCGTCCTCGACCTCTCCATCGCGATGTCGGGCCCGCTGGCCGCCATGCGCCTAGGTGACCTGGGCGCCGACGTCATCAAGATCGAGCCGGTCACCGGCGAGTGGCAGCGGCACGCCCCGGCCGGCGGGGCCACCGGGCACCAGGTCAACGCGTCGTTCCTGGCCCTCAACCGGAACAAGCGCAGCCTGGCCGTGGACCTCAAGGACGACCGCGGCCGCGCGCTGCTCCGCGAGCTGGTCGCCGGGGCCGACGTGTTCCTGCAGAACTACCGCCCCGGCGTGGCCGAACGGCTCGGCGTCGACTACGAGACCATCCGCGCGCTGGCGCCGGACATCGTCTACGTCTCGATGTCCGGCTACGGCGAGACCGGGCCCTACGCCCGTCGTCCCGGCCAGGACCTGCTGCTCCAGGCCATGGGCGGCGCCCTGTACAGCTCGGGTGCGGCGGGGGCGCCGCCCCAGGCGGCGCCGTACTTCCTGGTCGACGCGATCACCGCGTACTCGGCGTTCGAGGGGGTGCTGGCCGCGCTGCTGCACCGGGAGCGGACCGGGCAGGGCCAGCTGGTCCAGGTGAACATGCTGGACGCGCTGATCGCCATGCAGATGCAGGAGCTGACCGTGCGCACCGTCGGCGGCGTGCCGCAGTCCCGCGGCCGCGAGATCCACGCGCACTGCTACATCCGCGCCCCGTACGGCATCTTCCCGACCGCCGACGGCTACCTGTCGCTGGCCTTCGCCGACCTGGCGGTGCTGGCCGACGTGCTCCAGGCCCCGGAACTGGCCCGGTGGGACGCGGACAAGGACGGCTTCAGGCACCGGGACGAGATCTCGGCCCTGATCACCGAACGGGTCCGCACCCAGCCCACCGATCACTGGCTCGCCGCCCTGGGCGAGCGCGGCGTCTGGGCCGGCCCGGTCTACAGCTACGACGACCTGCTGGCGGATCCGCAGGTGGAGCACAACGGATCGTTCGTCACGTACGACCATCCGACGGAGGGGACGGTCACCACGCCCGGCTTCGCGTTCACGATGAGCGCCACTCCGCCCGCGGTGAGGCGGCCCGCGCCCGTGACCGGGCAGCACACCGAGGAGATCCTGGCCGGGGCGGGCGTCCCGGCCGAGCGGGTCCGCGCGCTGCTCGACGCCGGCGTGCTGAGGTGAGCCTACGGGGCATGGCGTGGGACCATCCGCGCGCGTACCAGCCGCTGGAGGCGTTCGCCAAGGAATGCTCCTCCCCCGCGGTGAGCTGGGACCGGCAGTCGCTGGCCGACTTCGAGGCCCGGCCGGTCACCGAGCTGGCCCGGCAGTACGACGTGATGATCATCGACCATCCAGGGCTCGGCGCCGCCATCGCCGCGGGCGCCATCCAGCCGCTCCGCCGCCTGGTGCCGCGGGAAGTGATCGAGGCGTGGAAGGCCACGTCGTTCGTTCCGACCTGGGACAGTTATATGGTCGGCGGGCAGCCGTGGGCACTGCCGGTGGATGCCGCGACCCAGGTTTGCGTTTTCCGGCCTGACCTGCTGCCGGGCGCGCCGGGAAGCTGGGCCGAGGTGCCGGCGCTGGCCCGGGAGCACCGGGTGGCGCTGTGCCTGGGCGGGCCGCACGCGTTCCTGGCGGTGCTGGGTATGTGCGCGCCGGGCGAGTCGCCGCCAGATCGTGATCTGCTGCCGGCCGCCCGTGATCTGCTGCCGGCGGAATGCGCGGTGACGGCGATCGAACTGCTGCGCGCGATCTGGCGGCACGCCGACCGGGAGGTCTCGGCCGGGGACCCGATCGCGGTGCACGAGGCGATGGCGGCCGCGGCCGACCTGGCGTACTGCCCGCTGGCGTACGGGTACGCGAGCTACGCGCGGCCCGCGCCCGGGCGGCACGCGCTGCGCTGGGCGGACGCGCCCAGGTCGCTGCGGTCCGGCCGTCCCGGGACCGTGCTGGGGGGCACCGGCCTGGCGGTGTCCGCGCTGTCGGGTCCGGATCCGGGTGAGGTTGTCGCGTTCCTGACCGCGTTCTGGACGGCGGAGGTGCAGGCCGGGCTGGTGCCGGACCACGCCGGGCAGTCGGCGCACGTGGCCGCGTGGGACAGCCCGCGGGTGGACCGGGACTGGGGCGGCTACTACTCGGGCACCCGCCGGTCGCTGGCGGCGGCGTGGATCAGGCCGCGGGACGACGGCTGGATCGGGCTCCAGGAGCGAGCCGGTGACCTGGTCCGCGAGGCGGTGACGGGGGCGGCCGACGCGGCCGCGGTGGTGGCGGCGATCAATTCCGAGTACCGGACCTTGAAGGGCGGGTCGCTGTGACCGTGTCTTACGAGGCCGCGGACGGCGTGGCGGTACTGACGCTGGACCGGCCGGGCAAGCTCAACGCGGTGACGACGGCGATGAGCGAGCGCCTGTTCGGGCTGATCGACCAGATCGGGACGAACGACGAGGTGCGCGCCGTGGTGCTCACCGGCGCGGGGCCGCGGTCGTTCTGCGTGGGCAGCGACGTCGGCGAGGTGGACGCCTACCCGGACCCGTGGCAGTTCCGGAACCGGCGGGACTACTGCGACGCGCTGCGGGCGCTGCGCAAGCCGGTCATCGCCGCGGTCAACGGCTACGCCTACGGCGGCGGGCTGGAGCTGGCGCTGTCCTGCGACATCCGGCTGGCCAGCACGACCGCGTCGTTCGCGGCGGCCGAGATCAAGCTCGGCTGGATCGGCGGCGGCGGAATCAGCGCGCTGCTGGCGGCCAGCGTCCCGGCCAGCGACGCCGCCCTGCTGCTGCTCACCGGCGACCCGGTCGACGCGGCCGAGGCGCTGCGGATCGGGCTGGTCAGCCGGTTGTACGCACCGGATTCGCTGGTGGCGGCGGCGCGATCATTGGCTTTGACGATCGCGTCGCGGCCGCCGGTGGCGGCCCAGGCGGCCAAGGCCAACCTGCTGGCGGCCCGGAGCATGGGGCTGGAGCAGGCTATCCAGTACGAACGGGAGATGCAGGCTATCTGCATGGGGACTCGCGATGCGGCGGAGGGACGTTCGGCCTTTGCGGAGAAGAGGCCCCCGAAGTTCACCGGTCACTGAGTCGCTGAGGAGGAGCGGGTGCAGATCGTCAGGTACGCGGGCCCGGATGGGGTCCGGGTCGGGGTCATGGACGGGACCGAGGTGCGGGCGCTGGCCGTCGGGTCGGTGGCCGAACTGCTCGCCATGTCGTCCGGGCAGCTGCGTTCGGCCGTGGAAGCGGCGGTTTCGCCGGCGGCTGTATCACCGACTGGCCCGGTCCGGCTGCTGCCGCCGGTCGACGGGCTGACCGAGGTGTGGGCGTGCGGCGTCACCTACGAACGGTCGAGCGCGGCCCGGCAGGAGGAGAGCGACGTCGCCGACGTGTACGCCCGGGTCTACGAGGCGGAGCGGCCCGAGCTGTTCTTCAAGAGCCCGGCCTGGCGGGTCTGCGGGGACGGTGAGCCGATCGGGATCCGGCCGGACTCGCAGATCAGCGTGCCCGAGCCCGAGCTCGCCGTGGTCTGCAACGCGTCCGGGGAGATCGTCGGCGTGACGATCTGCGACGACGTGTCGTCCCGCGACATCGAGGGGCAGAACCCGCTGTACCTGCCGCAGGCCAAGATCTACGCCGGGGCGTGCGCGCTCGGGCCTGGCATCACGCCGGTGTGGGCGCTAGATGACGATCTCGGTGCGCTGGCTATCACCGTCGCGGTCCGCCGGGGTGGTTCGGTGGCGTGGTCTGGTTCGACGTCTACCGCTTCGCTGCACCGGGATCTGGGCGAGCTGGTGGAGTACCTGTTCATGGCGTCGTCCTTCCCGCACGGGGCGGTGCTGTCGACCGGGACGGGGCTGGTCCCCGAGCTGAGCTTCACGCTGGTGCCGGACGACGAGGTGGAGATCGGCATCGCGGGGGTGGGTGTCTTGACCAACGTGGTGCGGCTTAGTTCGGGTCTCGGCTGGCTCACTCCTTCGCCTGACCGTATTCCTGGGGGTGCCTGACTCATGCGGCTGCACGGCAAGGATTACTCGGCGGCTTCGCTGGCGCGGATGGCGGGGGATGTGGCGGCGGCGGGCGGGGTTCGTTCGGTGGTGCTCGGCGACGGGGCTGAGCGGGGCGTGCGGGCATTGGAGTTCCGCACCGGGAGCGGGCTGAACTTCGACGTGCTGGTCGACCGGGCCATGGACATCGGCTCGGCCGAGTATCGCGGGGTGGGATTCGGGTGGCAGTCCGCCACCGGGTTCCGTCATCCGGGCCTGCACGAGTACCGGGACGAGGACGGGCTTTCCTGGCTGCGCAGCTTCTCGGGGCTGACGGTGACCGCCGGGCTCGACCACATCCTGTTCACGGCGGACGTGGACACCTCGAACTACCACTACCCGTTCCGGACCAGCGCGTGGAACGGGCTGCACGGGCGGGTGGCGAACATTCCGGCCCGGCTGACTGGGTATGGGGAGCGGTTCGACGCTGGCTCTGACCGGTGCGTGCTGTGGGCGGAGGGCGAGATCCGCCAGGCCGCGATCTTCGCCGAGCACCTGCGGCTCACCCGGCGGATCGAGGCCGACCTCGGCGGCCGGGAGTTCCGGCTCACCGACACCGTGCGCAACGCCGGGTTCGACCTGACCCCGCACATGTTCCTCTACCACGTCAACGTGGGCTGGCCGCTGCTCGAGGAGGGGGCCCGGTTCGAGGCGCCGATCGCGCGCACGTTGTGGGCCAGCGACAGCGTGGCTGCGCAGGGGGCCTCGCACCTGGTGCTGGGGGCGCCGCAGCCGGGGTTCGTGGAGCAGGTGTACGCGCACGACCTGACCGCGGATTCTTCCGGGCTGGTGCGGGCGCGGCTGGTCAACGACCGGCTCGGGCTGGCCTTCGAACTGGAGTACGACCAGAGCCAGTTCCCGTCGTTCTTCCAGTGGCTGCACCTGCGGGAGGGGGCGTACGCGGTCGGGTTCGAGCCGAGCACCCACACGGTGGGCGGGGAGCAGGCGGCGCGGGACGACGGCACCATGACCTGGCTAGCGGCCGGAGAGTCCCGGACCTACTCGACCACGTTCCGCATCCTCGACCAGAGCGCCTAAGGGCGCCGAGCCGGGGCTTTTCCATGAGATCGCGAAGGTTTTAGTGCGTCCAGACTAAAACCATTCGTGATCACGAAACGCCTGGCCCTGGCGTCGCGGTGCAAGTCACAGCTGTTTCTTCAGGCGCATTCGTCCCCGTATTCCGACGGCCTCGCATTATCGTGTGGATTTACCCCCCCTTTTCTGGGGGGTAAATCCACACGGTATTGGCGATCCTCATTCGCGGAGGCGTCGGGCGAGCTAGTCGAGCTGCCTGAGCTTGGTCAGGACGCGGCCGAGCAGGCTCAGGTCGGGCTGGGTCCACTGGACGGCCGCGTTCTGCTGGCGGGCGGCCGCGTACCCCGGGCTGGTGATGGCGCACACGCCGTCCTGGATCAGCCGCACCGCCCAGTCCATCATGGCGAACAGGGCCAGGCCGTTGCGCCAGGCTAGCTCGCGGATGGTGGCGCGACCGTCCATCTGGCCCAGCACCGCGGCCGCCTCGCGGCCGAAGACCAGCCGGGTCCGGCCGCGCAGCCGCAGCCGGGCGTCGGGCGCGACGTCGTAGCCGGCCAGCCTGACGGCCTCATGCCAGGCGTGATCCCAGGCCCGGCCGATGTCCATGCCCAGGATGGAGCCGTTCGTCGGCGCCCGGTACGGGACGAAGCTGATGCCCGCCGCCGCCCGGGCTCTGATCATCTGGCTGGCCAGCGCGAGCAGCGCGTCCAGGGCCGCGGACCGGACCAGGGCGTGCCATTCGATCTCGTCGAGCAGGCCGCGGCGCAGCAGCATGTCACCCGCGGAGCCGCCCGGGTAGCTGTCGCGCTGGGCCAGGCGCCACTGGTCGACCCGGAGGCGGCGCGAGTTGACCAGCCGGGAACCCAGGTCGGGGACGACCTCCGATTCGGCGAAGGCGAGCCGTCCGCCGCTCAGGTAGATGATCCCGCCGGGATCGCCGCCCACCTGAAGGGCACCGGAGGCCTCCCGCCGGGCAAGTTCGGTCAGCTGGTCGGCGACCAGCGCGGGCGCATGCCGTTGTACCGAGTTCAGCCGAACTCACGTCCTTCCCCCACCAGTGGCTCCCGCCCCTGGGTCACGCGGCGTTCGCGGTCCGCCGTCCGGCGGCCGACGTGACAAACGGCGAGGCGGGCGTGCATACGCCAGTCCCGTCGGTGGGGATGCCAGCGCCCATGGCTCCCAGCGACGGCGCCGTCGGCAGGAGCCCAGATCTCGCCACTACTGAACGTACTCGCCTACCGCCCCGCCCGCACGGCCGGGTCTATGTATCACCGTATGTAACTTTTGCCACATAGCACGCTTCACTCTCGCGAGTGAGCGCGCCTGGGTGCGGATGGTGCTGCTGGTGCGGCGTCAGGCTGCTATCGGCCGGTACTCCGCGGCTAGCTGAGGCTCGGTGGTCAGCTGGGGCTGGGCGGTCAACTCGGGCTCGGTGGTCAGCTGGGGCTCGGCGGGGATTGGCAGGAGGAGGTCGCCGAGCGGCTGCCTGGTGCGCGGGGCGGTTTCGCGGGAAGCGAGGCTCTCGGGAAGCCCGGCGGTGACGTCCTGGCGGCCTACCGCGAGGACCACGACCGGGGTGAGCGCCGCGTCGAGGCCGAACCCGTTCCGTACCGCCTCGGTGTCGAAGCCGCCCATCTGGTGCACGGCCAGGCCGTCGGCTTGCGCCTGGGTGACCAGCGCGGCCACCGCCTGGCCGGTGTCGTACAGGGCCCATGGCTGCGGCCGGCCGTCGTCCCCGGCGGTACGGGCGGCGACCAGGACCAGCGCGCTGGCCGCCCCGGCCCAGGCCTGGTTGCCCCGTGCCAGCGCGGCGAAGAGGCGGGCATGCGCCTCCTCGCCGCGCCGGGCCACCAGAAACCGCCACGGCTGGCTGTTCGCCGCCGACGGAGCCCAGCGCGCCGCCTCAAGCAGGGCAGTCAGGCGGTCATCGGCCAGTTCGTGAGCCTGGTCGAAGCCGCGCGGGCTCCATCGCTCGGCGAGCAGCGGGTGAACGGGAACCGTGGTGGTTGCGGTCTTGCGCATCGGCGTGACGTCCTCCATGACGTGTCATGGAGATCCAACATAGATGACGCGTCATCCATTCCGGACGGACGGAACCAGCCCGGCGGCGGGCGTGGCGAGGCCGGGCGCGGCCGGGGCCAGCCTGGAAGCAGGCGGGGCCAGGCCGGGCAGCGCGAGCCGCGGCGGGCGCCATAGCTCGACGATCTGGGGGACGTCCTCCGGGCCGGCCAGTTCCACGCTCACCAGCGGGTCGTCCTCGCGGAGCGGCACGCCGCCGAAACGGAGCCTGAAGTCCTCGATCACCGGGGACAGCGTCACCTCTTGCCGGTCACCGCTAGCCAGCACCGCCGTGGCGCGCGTCACCGCCGGCGCGGTCCGCAGCAGCAGGAACGGGCGCGCGTCCCGCTCCCGGCCCACCCACAGGCTGAGCAGCTGACCGTTGTGCAGCGAGGCGCCGAGCACGCTGAAGGTGGCGCTGGCACGCTCGCAGGTGTACGTGACCACCGTGCACAGCACGCCGGCGCGGTCGCATTCGGCCCGGATCGACCAGTGCACGCCATCCGCGCCACCCTCGGACACCGTCCGCGGCTGGGCGGCCAGATCCAGCTCGTCCAATCGCACATAGTTCACCTGGACTGTCCCCTCCCCTTGACAAGACTTTCCGGCCCGAGCCCGTCCCGGCTCGGGCCGGTCTGACCGCGGTCGCCGCGGTCAGACCGCGGCGACCGCGGTGTCAGGCCCCAAGGCCAGCTGCAACGCCTCGGCGATGGTTCCGGCCAGCGGGATCACGCGATCCAGCTTGGTCATCCGGAACAGCCGCCGGGTCTGGCGCCGGGCGCAGACCGCGTACAGGCTGGCCCCGTGCACGCTGGCGCGGCGGGCCGCGCCAGCCAGCACGCCGAGTCCGGCGGCGTCGATGAAGCTCACCTGGTCCAGGTCGGCCACCATCGGCCGCCCGCAGGTCGCCAGCGCGAACAGCCGCTCGCGCAGGCTGGCCACGGCCGCGAAGTCGACCTCACCGGTCAGGGTGATGAGCACGTATTCCGGTTCGTACCGGACCCGGATGACCGGTATAAAACACACAGCTTCGGGCTGCAACGGGCGCAGCCCGACATCAATGTCGAGCACGATCCCTCCCCAAGGGCCTCGCCGTCTCCCCGACGGCCGCACAGACCCCACCGAGGTTTGAGGGTACGCCACGACAACACGCGCCACAACGGTCTGATTATGTAGGGCGTTATGTAGGTTGGCCGACCTGGGACGGATCCGGGCGGATACGGCGGCCAGGGCCGGTCGCCGGCTACCGGCTACCGGGCCTCGCGCTTCTCTCTGACCTGGCGCTTGATCCGAGCCAGCATAGCGGCCAGGCCGCGCAGCCGCAGCGGGCTCACCAGATCGGCCAGGCCGAGCTGGCCGGAAAACTCGGCGGGCGTGGCCAGCACCTCGTCCGCGCCGAGCCCGTCGAGACCGGCGTGCAGGATCGAGGCGAAGCCCCGGGTGGTGGGCGCCTCGGCGGGCGCGTCGAAGAACAGGTGCACCAACCCCCCGGCCTCGTCCGGCTCCACCTCGACCGCCAGGAACAGCGGCGTCTGGCACTCGGGCACCGGCTCCATCCGGTCGCGGTGGGCGGCGTAGCGCTCCGGCAGGGCCGGCAGCTCCTGCGAGAACTCGAGCAGGAGCTGCAGCCGGTCCTTGTCGGGCATGGAGGTGAAGTCGTCGGCGATCTCCTGAAGCCGGGGATTCAGGGCGCCGTCGGCAGTGGGCGCGGTCACGGGCTGTCCCCGCGGGTGATCGGGACCCGGACACTGTTCCCCCACTCGGTCCACGAGCCGTCGTAGTTGCGCACGTGACCGAAGCCGAGCAGGTGCTGAAGGACGAACCAGGTGTGGCTGGACCGCTCGCCGATCCGGCAGTAGACCACCACGTCGTCGTCCGGGCTAAGGCCGGCCTCGCCCTGGTAGATGGCTTCCAGCTCGGCGCGGGTCCGGAAGGTGGCGTCCTCGGCCGCGGCGCGGGCCCACGGGACGCTCTTAGCCCCGGGGATGTGGCCGCCGCGCAGCGCGCCCTCCTGCGGGTAGTCGGGCATGTGCAGCAGTTCGCCGCTGTACTCGCCGGGTGAGCGCACGTCGATCATGGGCTGGCCGAGGTGGCCGAGGACCTGCTCCTTGAACGCGCGGAGCCGGGTGTCGTCACGGTCGACCGCCGGGTAGTCGGCGGGCGCGGGCTTGGGGG
>Ga0335085_10013996_pt1 | contig 11731 bp, 2 predicted proteins | sample Lox_Sample_45_FD_206712 | JGI IMG/M metagenome (GOLD analysis project Ga0335085, IMG submission 206712) | Soil microbial communities from Loxahatchee National Wildlife Refuge, Florida, United States - Lox_Sample_4.5 | ecosystem: Environmental > Terrestrial > Soil > Wetlands | place: USA: Florida...
CGTCCACCGAGCGCCGATGCTCGCTCGGACATGTTCCCGAGTCCCCGTCCTTCGCCTTCCCGGCCGGGCTCGGGCCCGGAGAAGCCCACGCCGTCGTCGCGGACCTCGACCGAGAGCGTCCGCCCGGCGAGGGAAAACTCGGCCGCGACCCCGCGGGCCCGGGAATGCCGTGCCGCGTTCGTGATCGCTTCTTTCAGAAGGAGAAAGAGATGCCGGCGCGTCTCGGCCGGCAGCTCCACGGCCGAGGCTCCCTCCGGCAACGAGAGCCGGAACCCGATTCCTCTCCCTTCGAGAAGGTCCGAGGCGAAGAGACGGAGCCGGTCGCCGAGGCTCTGCAGGTCGTCGCGCCGCGGGTCGATCGACCAGATCGCGTCCCCGAGCGCGTCGATGACCGAGCGCGACGTTTCGCCGATCTGTTCGAAGAGCCGTGCGGGTTCGCTCCCTTCCGCGACGGCCCGGTGCCCCACCTCCGAAAGGATCGAGATCCGGGCGAGGCTGGAGCCGACGTCGTCGTGAAGATCGGTGGCGAGGCGGGTCCGGACGCGCTCGAGCGCCACGGCGCGTTCGAGGCGCTGCCGGTGGAGGACGAGGACGGCGACGAGGGCCGCGGCGGCGATCGCCGCGAGAAACCAGGCCCTCCGCCAGAGAGGCGGAAGGACGAGGAACCGGAACGCCGCTTCCTCGCCCTCGACTCCCCCCGGACCGACGGCGCGCACCGCAAAGCGGTATCGCCCCGGCGCCAGCCCCACGTAGCGGATCGTCGGTTCGGCGTTCGGTGCGCTCCACGCGGCGTCGGCTCCCTCGAGCCGGGTCTGGAAGCTCAACCTCTCCCCCTCGGCGAAACGCGGGGCCGCGAAATCGATCCGGAGGCGCGTTTCGTCCGGGGCGAGCGTCAGATCGGGGAGTTCCCGGGCGCCCAGCTCGGGAACCGGGCGGGGATTGCCGTTCACACGGACGGCCATGACGAGGGCGCGCGGCGGGGCCGCGGGAAGGTCGGGCACCGGGACGAGGCGGGAGAGTCCCTCGGGCGTGCCGAACCAGAGCGCGCCGTCGCGGTCCTCGAGCACGCAGGTCACGACGTTGTTCGCGAGGCCGTCGGCCGTCGAAAAGTGCCGGAACCGCCCGCTCTTCGGATCCAGCCGATCGACGCCGCGCGCCGTTCCGAAATAGAGATGGCCCTGACGATCCGCGGCGACCGCGTAAACGCTCCCGGTCGCGGGACCCTCACTGGTCACGAGGCTCTTCGCAACCGGACGCTCCGCGGCGGGGGCGTCGATCCGGACGACGCCCGCGCTGCCGTTCGCCGCCCAGAGGCGCCCGCTCCCGTCGAGGAGGAGATTCCGGGCGAGACCCTCGGGGGCCCCCTCGGCGGGCCCGACGCGGACGAACTTCCCGCCCCGTCGCCGGACGATGCCTCCCGACCCGAAGGCGATCCAGAGATCCTCCCCGCTCTCGAGGAACGCGAGGGGAGTTCCCCCCGGAAGGACGCCCTCTCCTTCGGCGAGGAAGCGCCCGGCCTGGCGGTCGTACCGGACGAGCGGCGTCGGGGAGTCGTAGACACCGGCCCAGATCGTCCCGCCGGAGTCCTCGAACAGCGACGCGACGTCGCCCCCGCCGAGCCCGTCCCGAGCCGTGAGAACGGCCTCCGGCTTCGCGCGCCCAAGGGCTTCCACCGGGAGCGGAGCGAAGCGGGCAAGTCCCGACGGCGTGGCGACCCACCAGCCGCCGCTCCGGTCGCACAGCACGGTGCGGCCCCAGAGAAGCCGGCTCGAGGCCGGCGCTTCCGGCCGGAGGTGGACCGCCTGAAATCGCGCGCCGTCGAACCGGTACAGGCTCGCATTCCCCGCGGACACCGCGACCGGAGATCCGCTTGGGTCGAGGAAAAGCGATGTGATCCGCGGCTCCGAGAGGCCGTCGGCCTCACCGAAGCGCGTGAATCCCGCCGGAGAGAGTCGAAGAAGCCCTGAACTCTGCGTCCCGACCCAGACGTTTCCCGCATCGTCTTCGAGCAGTTCCCCGAGGAGTCCGTCCCCGAGGCCGTGGCGCCGGGTGAACGTGACCGGCCGGCCGCCGCCGAGGACGATGAGGCCGGCCGTCGAGGAGACGAGCACCCGGCCGTCCTTCGTCTCCAGGAGGCGCTGGAAGAGCCCCCGCGACTCCGATGGATTTCCCCTCAGAACGGCGGCCTCGCCGGGTGCGGGGAGCCGGAGTGTGCGGTTGGCTCCGAGGAGAGGGCGCGCCGGCGGTACCGCCCCGACGGGATCCGGCGTGAAGACGGTGACGGACTCGGGAGTCGCGGCCCAGAGCCTCCCCGACCGGTCGAGCAGGAGGCCGCGGACGTCATCCACCCCGACGCCGGAGCCGAGCGCCACCCGTTCGGGGGCCGCGCTGCCGCGAACGCGGAAGAGGCCGCGAGAGGTGCCGGCCCAGAGAAGGTCTCCCCCGGCGTCCACCACCGCGCGGACAACGGCGCCCCCGGGAGGAAGTCCGGCCGCCAGGGCCTCCTGACCAGAGATCCGGTAGAGCTCGCCGCCGCTTCCGAACCAGACCCGTCCGGCCCGGTCGACGAAGACGGACTCCACGGGTCGGCCCGAGGCCCTCGCCGGCCCGGCAGGACGGAACACCGGACGCTCGGTCGTATGGGACGGATCGAGACGGACGAGACCCCCGGACGTCGCGACCCAGAGGGTCCCGTCCCGGCCTTCCGAAAGCGCCCAGATTCGGAGCCTCGGCAGGCCGTCCTCGAGGCCGTAGACCTTGAACCGCTCGCCGTCGAAGCGGGAGAGGCCGTTCAGGGACCCGGCCCAGAGGTAGCCGCGCGAGTCGCGGAGAAGCGCCGTGACCGTCTCCTCGGCGAGCCCTTCGGCCACGCCGAGCCGCTGGACCGAAAGCTGCTCCGCGCGCAAGGCCGTGGCGAAGAGGACGCCGAGTACGGCGGGAACGCCGAGCCGCCGTGCGACCTCTCGCCTCATGAAGATGATGTTACGGGAGGACGAGTTCGGGGAACGCGCCCTACTTCCGGAACTCCGCTTTCCAGTTCAGGACGACCGTGATGGGGGTCGAGCTCCCCTCGGCAAGAGTGTTGATCAGGAACTTCTGTCCGTCCGGGGACACGTCGTACGCCGTACCCGTATATCGCGAGCGGGTCTCGAAGAGAGGCTGCGGCGCCGAGCCCTCGATCGTCGCCCCCTTCGAAATCGAGACCGCCATGATCCTCCGGTCCCGCCCCAGAAAGAACAGCTCCTTACCGTCTCGCCTCCACCTCGGCTGGGAGCCTCCTTCCGACGAGACCTGCCACTTCCCACCGGGACCCGGGAAGGGGACGACGTAGACCTCGTCCCGGCCGGTTTCGTCCGAGGCGTAGGCGATCCAGCGCCCGTCAGGCGAGAACCGTCCGCCCGTCTCGTTCGCTTCGGAACGGAGGAAGGGCGTCGCCTGGCGATCCCCCGCGAGCGGCAGGACCCAGAGATCCCACTTCGTCTTCGGGTTCAGGCTCTGGAAGGCGAGAAGGCGCCCGTCGGGCGACCAGTCCGTCGACCAGGCCAGCTCCTTCAGGCTCAGGAGCCGCTCGCCGGCGCCGACGCCGCTCGCGGCGATCTGGTGGAGCTCCGAGGCCCGGCCGATGTCCGACTCGTAGGCGACCATTCTCCCGTCCGGAGACCAGATCGGCGTGTGCTGGAAGGAGCCGCCGAACGTGAGCTGCCGGAGGCCGCTCTGCGGCGCCTCGGAGAGCCAGATGCTCGACCCCCCCGTCTCGTGATTGATCCTCATGGCGGCCGCTCGCCGGCCGTCCGGGGAGAGGACGGGATCTTCGTAGTCGTCCGGCGCTCCCGCGACGCCGGTCGCCTTTCCGCTCCGGTCGAACCAGGCCAGCTGCGAGACCGCCGCCGACGTTCCGGCTTGATAGGCGACCACGCCCTCCCCCACCGAAAAGATCGCGCTCGAGGTATTCAGATAGATCTGAACGCTCGACGCGACGGGCCTTTCCTCGCCCGTGAACTCCAGCCGCTTCGCGTCGAAGGGCGCCGCCACGAGGATCCCCTCCTTCACGAAGAAGACGAATCCGGGCGGGGCGTATGCGACGCTCGAGTTGGCCCGCCGGAGCATCTTGACGTCCCCGCCGTCCACCGATCCGGCCCAGAGCGCGTTCTCCGTCTTCGCGCCCTTGGCCACGGAGCTCCGGGCGAGGAAGAGAAAGTGCTTCCCGTCGGGCAGGAAGACCGGCCATCGATGGGTCCCCTCCTGCCGTGACTCGTCGAGCTTCGTGACGGCCACCGGCGTGCCCCCGGAAGCCGAGACCCTGTAGAGGGCATCGTACGGTCCCGGAGAAAAGACGATCACGCCCTCGCGGCTCCAGGTCCCCCCCCGCCCCATCGGCGCGTCGCAGAGGGGCTGCACGACTCCGCCCGTCGAGGGGACCTTCTTCAACCGACCTTCGGCGAAAAATCCGATGAAGGCGCCGTCGGGGGACCAGAACGGATAGGACGCTCCGTCGGTCCCCGGGAGGGCCCGCGACTCCAGGGAGTCGAGCGGACGAATGAAGAGGAGCTTGCGCCCGACGGGCGTCGTCGCGACGAAGACCACGCGGCTCCCGTCGGGAGAAACGGCGAGCGGGCCGGCGTCGCGGCCGAGGAAGTTGAAGCTGCACCGGTCCGGCGGCGGAATCGAGAAGCGGACGACCCGGGGAGCGGCCGCCGGGGAGCGGAGAAGCAGGAGGGCGAGGAGTCCCCCCAGGATGGCGACCGCGGTTCCCCACCCGAGTCTCTCGGCCCGACGACGGGACGCGACCGGGACGGCGCGGGCCTCGGACATCCCGCCCTCGGCGATCCCCGCGATCTCCAGCCTGACGTCGTGCGCCGTCTGCCGCCGCTCGTCCGGGTTCTTGGCGAGACACTCCTTCACGAGGCGGTCGAGCGCCGGCGGCGCCACGGACCGGAGCGCCGAGACGGGCGGAGGGTCCGCGGAGAGGATCGCCGCCGTGATGCCCGCCGGGCTCTTCCCTTCGAAGGCCTTCCGCCCGGTCGCCATCTCGAAGAGGACCGCCCCGAACGCGAAGAGGTCGCTCCGGGCGTCGGCCTCCTTCCCTTCGAGCTGCTCCGGCGACATGTAGGAAACCGTCCCCACGACGACGCCGCTCGCGGTCAGCGGGGCCGCCGCGGGGGCCTCGGTCGGGCCGGACGTCAGGTCCACGGGGGGACCTCCCGGGGGCGCGCCGGCCTTGGCCAGGCCGAAGTCGAGCAGCTTCACGCCCGAGCGCGTCAGGACGATGTTTCCGGGCTTCAGATCGCGATGGACGATTCCGGACCGGTGCGCGGCCTCGAGGCCCGAGGCGATCTCCGACGCATTCCGAAGAAGCTCGTCGACGGGGAGAGGCCCCTTCGCGATCCGCTCGGCGAGCGTCGACCCCTCCAGATACTCCATGACGAGGTAGTCGGTCCCGTCGTGCCGTCCCACGTCGTACAGGGCGCAGATGTGCGGATGCGACAGGGACGAGATCGCCCGCGCCTCGCGTTCGAACCGGAGGCGGCTCTCCGGGTTCTCGGCGAATCGAGCCGGGAGGATCTTGAGAGCGACGACCCGGCCGAGGCGCGTGTCTCTTGCCTTGTAGACCTCCCCCATTCCGCCGGCGCCGATCGGGGCGACGACCTCGTACGGACCGAGTCGTACGCCGGACGTGAGGGTCACGGTTTCATGACCTGACGCAGCACATCCGACATTCTCTCAAATGGCCCGCAGGACGAAGACGGGCCCGGGAACGATCCGGGCCGGCTTCCACCGGCCCGAAGAAAGAGCGATTGGCTCGGAGAGGGACGGCGGGGATCAGGGGCCCCGCCGTCGGGAACCGGTCGCGTGAAGACTACTCAGACTTCATCGTCCAGATCCGCCGCGATGACCGGGGTCTCGTCGTCGAAGAAGATCTCCTCGGCCTCCTCGGGCAGGGCCGGCAGCTCCTCGCGCTCGAGCACGATGTTCCGGTAGTAGTCCATGCCGGTGCCGGCCGGGATCAGGCGCCCGACGATGACGTTCTCCTTGAGGCCCCGGAGCAGGTCGACGCGGCCGGCGATGGACGCCTCCGTCAGGACGCGCGTCGTCTCCTGGAACGAGGCCGCCGAGACGAACGAGTCGGTCGAGAGCGACGCCTTCGTGATCCCGAGGAGGAGCGGACGTCCCTGCGCGGGCCGGCCGCCGGCCTCGAGGATCCGCTCGTTCTCCTCGTTGAACCGGAAGCGGTCGACCTGCTCGTCCACGAGGAACTCCGTGTCGCCGACCTCCTCGATCCGGACGCTCCGCATCATCTGGCGGACGATGACCTCGATGTGCTTGTCGTTGATTCCGACGCCCTGCGAGCGGTAGACCTCCTGGATCTTGTCGGTCATGTACCGCTGCAGCTCCTTCTCGCCCTTGACGGCGAGGATGTCGTGCGGCGACGGGTCGCCCTCGGTCAACGGGTCGCCCGCCTCGACGTGCTCCCCGTCCTGCACCATGACGTGGGCGGCGCGCGGGATCAGCACCTCGCGTTTCTGCCCGTCCTCCGATTCGACGACGAGCTTCTGCTGCCCCTTGACGGATCCGGCGTGCTTCACGATGCCGGAGATCTCGGTGATGACGGCCGGCTCCTTGGGGCGGCGCGCCTCGAAGAGCTCCACGACGCGCGGGAGGCCGCCGACGATGTCGCGGGTCCGCTTCTTCTCGACCGGCTTCTTGGCGAGCGCGTCGCCCGGGTTCACGAGGTCCCCTTCGGCCACCATGAGGTGCGAGGGGATCGGGAGCGGGTACCGCTTCTCGGCACCGTCCTTTCCGGTGACGACGAGCATCGGGGCGCGCTTCTCCAGCGTGCCGGTCGTTTCGACGACGATCTTCTGCGTGAGGCCCGTGACCTTGTCCGTCTCCTCGCGGAGGTTCTCGCCCTCGACGATGTCTCGGTAGGAGATGACGCCGGCGATCTCGGAGAGGATCGGCGACGCGAACGGATCCCACGTCACGAGGAGCTGACCCGGCTTGACCTCGTCGCCGTCTTTCGCCCGGAGGGCCGATCCATAGGCGAGCGAGTACCGCTCCTTCTCGCGCCCCTTGGCGTCGAGAAGGACGAGCTTTCCGTTCCGGTTGACGACCACTTCCGTGCCGTCCTTCTTCCGGACGGTCGTGCAGTTCAGGAGCTTCACGATGCCCGGGTTCTTGGCGACGTGGCGGGCCGACTCGGAGACGCGGGCCGTGCCGCCGTAGTGGAACGTCCGCATCGTCAGCTGCGTGCCCGGCTCCCCGATGGACTGGGCGGCGATGACGCCGACGGCCTCGCCGATGTCGACGAGCGCGCCCGTGGCGAGGTTCCGGCCGTAGCACTTCTGGCAGACGCCGCGGCGCGTCTCGCAGGTGAGGACCGAGCGGATCTTGACCCGCTCGATGCCGGCCTCCTGGATCCGCCCGGCGATCTCCTCGGTGATCGTGTCGTTCGCCGCCACGATCGCCTCGTCGGTCACCGGGTCGGCCACGTCGTCCTGCACGATGCGGCCCACGATGCGGTCCCGGAGGGGCTCGAGGATCTCGCCTCCCTCGACGATGGCCGACACCGTGATGCCGTCGATCGTTCCGCAGTCGTCCTGGTTGATGATGACGTCCTGCGCCACGTCGACCAGCCGGCGCGTGAGATAGCCGGAGTCGGCCGTCTTGAGCGCCGTGTCGGCGAGGCCCTTCCGGGCGCCGTGCGTCGAGATGAAGTACTCGAGGACCGAGAGGCCCTCGCGGAAGTTCGAGATGATCGGCTGCTCCATGACCTCGCCCGACGGCTTGGACATGGGGCCGCGCATTCCGGCCAGCTGCCGCACCTGCTCCTTCGAACCGCGGGCGCCGGAGTCGGCCATCATGAAGATGGGATTGAACTCGTGGCCTCCCTTGCCGTCGGAGGACTTCATCTCCTTGAACATCTCTTCGGAGACGGACTCGGTGGCCCGGTGCCAGATGTCGATGATCTTGTTGTGGCGCTCGCCGTCGGTGATGGCGCCCTGCTGGCGCTGCGTCTCGACCTCGAGCACGTCCTTCCGGGACCGGCTGACGAGGTCGCCCTTCTTCCCCGGAATCCGCATGTCATCCACGCCGATCGAGATGCCGGCGCGGGTCGCCACGGTGAACCCGAGCTGCTTGACGAGGTCGAGGATCTCGACGGTGCGCGGCAGGCCCAGGTTCACGAAGCAGTAGTTGACGAGGTCCTGGAGCCCCTTCTTCTTCAGCGTCCCGTTCAGGAACGGCAGGTCGGACGGGAGCGACGCCGACATCAGGACGCGGCCGACCGTCGTCTCGATCCGGGTGTTCACGCAGTCGATCGGCTCGGTGTGGACGATGTCCTGGTCGTTCAGGACCTGGCTCTCGAGGTCCACGAGCCGCCCCGTGAAGCGGACGGAGATGCCGGCGTGCGTGTCCACCTCGCCGGCCTCGTGCGCGAGGACGACTTCGTCGAAGCCCGAAAAGACGCGCCCCTCGCCCTTGCACCCGTCCTTGCGGCGGGTCAGGTAGTAGAGACCGAGAACGAGGTCCTGCGACGGCACCGCGAGCGGCTTGCCGTGCGCGGGGGAGAGGATGTTGTGGGCCGAGAGCATCAGGACCTGCGCCTCGACCTGCGCCTTGGGCGAGAGCGGCACGTGGACGGCCATCTGGTCCCCGTCGAAGTCGGCGTTGAACGCCGCGCAGACGAGCGGGTGGATCTTGATGGCCTTCCCCTCGATGAGGACCGGCTCGAAGGCCTGGATGCCGAGGCGGTGGAGCGTCGGGGCGCGGTTCAGGAGGACCGGGTGCTCCTTGATGACCTCCTCGAGCGCGTCCCAGACCTCGTTCGGCGCCTGCTCGACGAGCTCCTTGGACGCCTTGATCGTCGTCGTGATCCCCTTCTGCTCGAGCCGGTGATAGATGAACGGCTTGAACAGCTCGAGGGCCATCTTCTTCGGGAGGCCGCACTGGTTGAGTTTGAGTTCCGGCCCGACGACGATGACCGACCGGCCCGAGTAGTCGACGCGCTTGCCGAGGAGGTTCTGGCGGAAGCGGCCCGACTTTCCCTTGAGCGTGTCGGAGAGCGACTTCAGGGGGCGGTTGTTCGAGCCCTTCAGCACGCGGCCGCGGCGGCCGTTGTCGAAGAGGGCGTCCACCGCCTCCTGGAGCATCCGCTTCTCGTTCCGGACGATCACCTCGGGGGCGCGCAGCTCGAGGAGCTTCTTCAGCCGGTTGTTCCGGTTGATGACGCGCCGGTAGAGGTCGTTCAGGTCCGACGTGGCGAAGCGCCCGCCGTCGAGCGGGACGAGGGGCCGGAGCTCCGGCGGGATGACCGGGATGACGTTCAGGATCATCCACTCCGGGCGGTGGCCCGAGCGACGGAACGCGTCGACCACCTTCAGCCGCTTGGCGGCCTTTAGCCGCTTCAGCGCCGAGGTCTCGGTCTTCATGATGAGGCGGAGCTCTTCGGCGAGGTCGTCGATGTTGACCCGCTGGAGCAGCTCCTGGATCGCCTCGGCGCCCATCTTCGCGACGAAGGTGTCGGCGCCGTGCTTGGCCTTCAGCTCCCGGTACTTCTCCTCGGAGACGAGGTCCTTCTCGTGGAGGTTCTCCTCCTCCGGGAGCGGGCCGGCGTCGATGACGACGTACTGCTCGAAGTAGAGGATCCGCTCGAGGTCCCGGAGCGTCAGGTCGAGCAGGTGGCCGATCCGCGACGGCAGCCCCTTGAAGAACCAGACGTGGGAAACGGGAGCGGCGAGCTCGATGTGCCCCATCCGCTCGCGACGGACCTTGGACTTCGTCACCTCGACGCCGCACTTGTCGCAGACGACGCCGCGGTGCTTCATCCGCTTGTACTTGCCGCAGAGGCACTCCCAGTCGGTGATGGGGCCGAAGATCTTGGCGCAGAAGAGGCCGTCCCGCTCGGGCTTGAAGGTCCGGTAGTTGATCGTCTCCGGCTTCGTCACCTCGCCGAAGGACCACGAGCGGATCTTCTCGGGCGAGGCGAGCGCGATCTTGATGGCGTTGAAGTCGCGGGGTCCCGGCGACCGGAACGGGGAGGCCGGGCCGGCGGGGGCGAATGCGGAGGACGCAGTGAACGTGTCCATCGGTTTCGTCTCTCCTCAGACCTTCAGCAGCTCGACGTCGAGGCAGAGCGACTGCAGCTCGCGCACGAGCACGTTGAACGACTCCGGAAGGCCCGGCTCGTCGGGGACCTCGCCCTTCACGATGGCTTCGTAGACTTTCGAGCGGCCCTCGACGTCGTCGGATTTCACCGTCAGGAGCTCCTGGAGCGTGTACGCCGCGCCGTACGCCTCGAGCGCCCAGACCTCCATCTCGCCGAACCGCTGGCCGCCGAACTGGGCCTTGCCGCCGAGCGGCTGCTGCGTGATGAGGGAGTAGGGCCCGATGGAGCGGGCGTGGATCTTGTCGTCGACGAGGTGCGACAGCTTGAGCATGTAGATCTGCCCGACCGTGACCTTCTGCTCGAACCGCTCGCCGGTCATGCCGTCGTAGAGCACCGTCTTGCCGTCGGTGGGCAGGTCGGCCTTCCGGAGCAACTCGCGAATCTCGGACTCGGTGGCGCCGTCGAAGACCGGCGTCGCCAGCGAGAGGCCCAGCGCCTTCGCGGCCCACCCGAGGTGGGTCTCGAGGATCTGGCCGACGTTCATTCGCGACGGGACGCCCAGCGGGTTCAGGACGATCTCGACCGGCGTGCCGTCCGGCAGGTACGGCATGTCCTCCTCGGGGAGGATCCGGCTGATGACGCCCTTGTTGCCGTGCCGGCCGGCCATCTTGTCGCCGACCTGGAGCTTCCGCTTCATGGCGACGAAGACCTTGACCGTCTTGTTGACGCCCGGCGCGAGGTCGTCGCCCTTCGTCAGGTTCTCGATCCGCTCGGCCGAGACTTTCTTGATGACGTCGATCTGGGAGTCGGTCCGCTGCAGGATGAGCCGCACCTGGTCGCGGATCTCCTCGTCCTTCAGCTTCAGCCCCTTCAGCATCCGGGGCGTCATCAGGCCGATCTTCTCGGCGGAGAGCTTCCCGCCCTCCTTCACGAGCACGTTCCCCTGCGAGTCGGCGACGTCCTCGAGAACGGTGCGGCCGGCGAGGAGGGACTCGATCTTCCGTTTCGCCTCGGTCCGGATGATGCGGCTCTCGTCCTCTTCGTTCTTCCGGATCCGGCCGATCTCCTCGTCGAGAATCTGTTTGGCCCGGACGTCCTTCTGTTTCTCCTCGTCCTTTCGGGCGAAGATCTTCACGTCGACGACGACGCCCTCGATGCCCGGCGGGCACTTGAGCGAGGCGTCGCGCACGTCGCCGGCCTTTTCACCGAAGATCGCGCGGAGGAGCTTCTCCTCGGGCGTCAGCTGCGTCTCGCCCTTCGGCGTGACCTTCCCGACCAGGATGTCGCCCGGTTTGACGTTCGCGCCGATCCGGACGATGCCGGACTCGTCGAGGTCGCGGAGCGCGTGCTCGGAGACGTTCGGAATGTCCTTGGTGATCTCCTCGGCGCCCAGCTTCGTCTCGCGGGCTTCGATCTCGAACTCCTCGATGTGAATGGAGGTGTAGTAGTCCTCCTTGACCATCTTCTCGGAGATCAGGATCGCGTCCTCGAAGTTGTAACCGCGCCACGGCATGAAGGCCACGAGGACGTTGCGGCCGAGGGCGAGCTCGCCCGCCGACGTGCACGGGCCGTCGGCCAGGACCTGCCCGGCCACGACCCGCTCCCCCTCCCGTACGACCGGACGCT
>Ga0335085_10013997_pt1 | contig 11731 bp, 11 predicted proteins | sample Lox_Sample_45_FD_206712 | JGI IMG/M metagenome (GOLD analysis project Ga0335085, IMG submission 206712) | Soil microbial communities from Loxahatchee National Wildlife Refuge, Florida, United States - Lox_Sample_4.5 | ecosystem: Environmental > Terrestrial > Soil > Wetlands | place: USA...
GCGCGGTTCTCTTTACGCTCCGGATGCGGGCGAAGATGCCAGTCGTCATTCTCCAAGTTGGAACTTCGACGAAGGGGGAGCTTCGGGATATTTTCCCGACCTTGCCGCTGAGCCCGTGGGTTCAGCACAACAGACGGCATCGTCGGATGCGGCCGGTCACGTTCCGACTCTCATCGATCTACCGCCCCACTGGACCGGTTGGACGCCATGCTCTTGCGCAGATGCCTCGTAGACTCTTTAGAGTGAAAGACATGAACTGCCCGACAAGATGACAGGCCATTCGCTTAAATCATGAATTCGACCTCCCTGGCTCCTGCGGCGCGCGAATGTTGCGGCGATGGCCTGCCTTAAGACGGCTGTATTCAGTTCCGAGTGGCGTGTCAGCACACACAGGTCGAAGAAATCCTTCATGCGACTGTTGGCGATTCCCAAAGACGTAATTGCCTCGAACTCTTCGGCGATTACGGTATAGCGCGGATATACGCGCAGGTTGGGTGCCGGCAGGTCATCCAACAAGACGGGGTAGACGACTTCCTCGGGCGCCGGCGTCACTGCATCCCCGAATCCGATATCGGCTTGCACATGTCATCGGGCGCCATCCAGTGAGCCAACTAGCGTGATCCGGACGCCTGCATAGTTCGCGTCCCTGCGGATCTCCTGCGCGTTGACTGAGGCTGGGTGTATGAGCATGCCGTCCGCTCCTCGAATGCGCAGATGGCTTGGAATAAGGCGGCCAGGCGCTGTGGGTCGGCGGATTCGAATCCAAGGAAGTCGGCGTCGCGAGTTGGGCGGTGCGGTTCGTCGAACCGGACATCGAACAACAGCGCGCCTTTGAGCAGAAATTGGTCGCGATGGGGCGAAATACTGAGGCGATACAGCAGGCGCTCCATAGCGAAGCGCGTGCGCAGCAGTCCGAAGTCGATGTTTGTGGATTTCGAGTGATTCAGGAGTCGTGCGCGCACCGACGCGCCGAGGTTGACTTTGCCAGTCACTCGATGCTTTCCATATAGGGGCGCATGATGTTTGAGACGCGACAAATCTTGGCGAAGTGCCACAGTTCATCGTTCGTCGCGCGTTTCTCACGCCGCGACTCGCGCAGCGCCTCCAGTGCTACATGGAGTCCGATCTTATTGCGGTACTTGAAGTAGTCAGCGACGGTTTCGCCGACTGAATACACGTTGATAGTCGTACCGTCCACTACGTGTGCCTCGACGCCTTGAGTCAGCGCCGGTCCTGAAAAACGCACGATGTGCATGGGCGGATAGTCAATCTTCGGAAGATGCGCCTTGTTGGGGAGGGCGAGCCAGATCTCACGAGGCGACTGTGTCGTGAGTTCGTGAAACCGTAGTGCCGTGAGCAGACAGAACACGCCGTTCGGGCTCCGCGCGGCAATTTCTGCGAGTTGGTGTTGACCGGAGCGGGATTGGCCGGGCAGCGCGTAAAGCCCGCGGCTAATTTGAACGAGACGGCCGCTCTCAACGAGGCGCGAAAGCGTCGCACGAGGTATACGACGGGCGGCCAGATCCCGCGCTCGCAGCAGGCCGCGCTCGCCGGCCAGACGCAGGATCTGTTCCGCATTGCTGATAGAAGCCATGCCTTGGAGCATGATACTCAATCTAGGTATATGTAAATAGTCACCGTGAAATCGCATATCCACTCCTCGCCCAGGTGCCTAGTCATGGGGATTCCCGCTTCGCGGCTTCCGACTTCAGGTCTTGGGGCGCGCATGCACGTGTACGTGGCCCTTGGGACTTCCTGCCCCGACTTCCACGGGTATGGGGTAAGAGCGCCCATGCCGGACGCCGGTCTGGGCCATCACAGCGTGGGCAAACTCCGCGACAGCTGCTGTGGGACCACGGACGATCACGGTCTCGATGCAGTTGTCATGGTCCAGATGTGCATGCATCGTGGCAACCGTTACGTCGTGATGATCGTGCTGCATGCTTGTTAGCCGGCTCGCCAACTGCCGCTCGTGGTGGTTGTACACATAAGAGACGGTGCCGACGCAGTGCTTGCCGGTCCCTTCCTCCAAGCTGTCCTTTCGAAGCTCGCCCCGTAGAAGGTCGCGGAAGGCCTCTGAGCGGTTCTGATACCCCTTGTCCCGGACCATCTTATCGAAGGTATCGGCCAACTCGTCATCGACCGAAATCGTCAAGCGTCGCATGCGGCGTTTCTCCCGGTGCCAATCAAACTTTCCTCATCGTAGCTTGCATCCAACTGGGCCCTTAGGCCGTATGACGTATTAGAAAATCATCATACGACCGGTATAAGAGCATCGATGAAGCGCCGAACCGAGACCAGCCTAAAGCAGTCCGTGTGCCTGAGCCTACTCCTGGCCATAGGCGGGACTTTCCTTGCCTCTCCCGGGCTAGCAGACGACGACACCAGTGATAATCAGCCGCTGCAGACAGTTACCGTGGTGGCGAAAGGCGTGAGCAACATGTCCGCGGCCTCGGCCGGCGATGTCGGTCAGGTTCAACTCGATAGTCAGCCGCTACTGCGACCGGCATCAATCCTCGAGAACGTGCCGGGATTGATCGTGACGCAGCATTCAGGCGAAGGAAAAGCAAACCAGTACTTCCTGCGGGCCTTCAATTTGGATCACGGCACCGATTTGGCCCTCGAAGTGGATGACATGCCCGTCAACATGCCCAGCCACGCCCATGGCCAGGGGTATTCGGACCTGAATTTTCTGATTCCCGAGTTGGCATCCGACCTTCACTATAAGAAAGGCCCGTACTACGCCGATGAAGGCGACTTCGCGACCGCTGGAGCCGCACGGGTTGACCTGCTGAATGAAATACCCACCTCGGCCACGCTCGGCTTTGGCGAGGATGGCTACCGGCGCGGTCTGCTGATGGGTTCGACATCGCTCGGCAATGGCACGCTGCTCGGTGCCGGCGAGGTGTATCACAACGACGGGCCCTTCGACATACCCGATGACTACAATCGCCTCAACGGCGTGCTGCGCTATCACCAGGGCGACGAGCACGACTTCTTTACCGTAACGGCGATGGCGTATTCGGGCAAGTGGAATTCGACGGACCAGGTTCCGCAACGCGCAATTGATGAGGGCATCATCGATCGATTCGGAAGCCTGAATCCCACCGATGGCGGGATTTCCAGCCGCGAGAGCCTGTCATTCAGTCGGGTCAAACGAACCGATTCGAGCCAGCTGCAGTTCTCTGCCTATGTCATCGGCTACAAATTGGACCTATGGTCGACCTTTACCTACTACCTGAAGGATCCCGTCTACGGCGACCAGATGCTTCAGCACGATGATCGGGTGGTGTATGGCTTCAAGGGCTCCAACACCTGGTTCGCCGATATCCTTGGCATGCCGATGACGAACGTAGTCGGGGTTCAGGCCCGTATCGATGACATTCAGGATGTGGGAATCTTTCCGACCTACCAACGACAGACTATTGGCACTACCCAAGATGCCAGTGTTCTGGAGTCAAGCGGCGCACTTTATATGGAAAGCAGTATTCAGTGGCGGCCGTACCTGCGCACAGTTCTGGGAGTGAGAGAGGATGAGTTCGATTTCGATGAAAAGGACAAAATGCTCAATCCTGACGGCAGCTGTAATTTGAACAGCGACCCGGAAGGATGCGTGACGGGGGACAAGCGAGCTTCGATTTTCAGCCCGAAGCTGGGAATTTTGCTGGGGCCCTGGGCGAAAACAACGTTCTTCATCAATGCGGGAGATGGCTACCACAGTAACGATGCGCGCGGGGTAACGCGCAGTGGTGAGAATCCGGACGTAAGTCCCGTGACCCCGTTGACCCGTGCCACCAGCGCTGAGATCGGCGTTTCCACCGGCATCGTTCCTAACCTCGAGACCTCGCTGGATGTTTTCAAGCTGAAGCTGCGATCCGAATTGGTATTTGACGGTGACGCCGGCGTCACTGAGCCGAGTGGCTCAACTACCCGCACAGGCGTCGAATGGGGCAATACCTATCACATCAACAGCTGGCTGGGCGCCGAATTCAATGCGGCCTTCACCAAGGCGCGGTTTGACACGGACGCAGATCCTGATGATCTGGGATGCGGCGATGCCGCTCCCAGCCATCCCTGTACGACACCGATTGGCATCGTGGGACGCTACATCTCCAACAGCCCGACGAACGTGATGGATGCCGCGCTGACGGCGCACCGTGAGTCCGGATGGTTTGGCTCCTTAAGGGCGCGCCATTTCGGCGAGTCGCCGCTGGTGGAGGACAATAGTGCGCGCTCACCGGCTTATACCACGGTCGATGCGCAGATTGGCTTTCAGAAGCCGCTGCACTGGCTGGTCGCGCTGGACGTGTTCAACATCGCCAACGTCAAATGGAACGACATCGAGTACTACTACGTCTCGCGGCTCAATGGCGAGGCCTCCCCGCAGCCGGACTACGTCGTTCACGCGGGTGTCCCGCGCACCGTACGCGCGCGTTTTCAGTACGAATTCTAAAAATCCCAAGAGCGGCCGAAGCGGCGAATGGCCCGCGGCGCAAGCAGTCGCCCCATTCGGCTGCGTCCCAATCCCCCTTCAAGAGACCGCTGCCAAAAGCCAATTCCATTTGGGCATTGGCGCGGTACTGAGTTAGGCTAGCGGCGTGAGAAACCGGGCGGCGCATCGTTGGCTAGTGAAACCGTGGTTTGCAGCATTGCTGCTGACCGCGTTCATGAGTCGTGCCCTGATGCCCGTCGGGTTCATGCCCGGTCCGGGCGGGTTGATCCTGTGTTCCGGATACGCATCAGCACCCCTGACTGGCGACAGTCGGGATGCCTCGCATGACATGCCCGGCATGGATATGGGCGGCATGGACATGCCCGGCCAAGCCAAGCAAGCCGGACAGGGCGGACATTCCCCAGAGCACGAAAGCATGGGGGTCTGCCCCTATGCGGCGGCCGCCTCAGTTCTTGCGCTGACCCATGCGGCAGCCCCCTCGGCGCTGCTGCGAATTGTTTCCACAGCGATCATCGCTGCTTCCTCAGCGATTGCGCCTCGCCGTGCGGCAGTCCCGACCAGCCTGCCTCGCGGCCCCCCCGCCTACCTCGCCTGAATAGCCTAAAACCGTATGTCGGCTGGGCCCTCGGGTCCCGCCGTGGCTTGCATTGCGAGGACTTTCTTTCATGCTTCTGGACTCCAGCATGGGGCGCCATCTGTGCGTCCTTCTGACCCCATTTCGATGTGCGAATCGTCTATCTCTGGTCATTACCACGTGTGTGTGTTTAGCCACTCCACATCTCGCGCTAGCCGATGATAGTCTTGACGAAGTGATTGTAACGGCGACCCGCAGCGCCCGTGCCTTGACCGAGGTGCCGGCTAGCGTGAGTCTCGTTACCTCGGAGCAGGTCCAGGACACGCCCTCGCAATCACTCGATGATGTCCTGAGGCATGTGCCGGGCGTGAATCTACCGATTCAGACCGGTATCCAGGCGCATCCCACCGCAGACAACGTTTCCATGCGCGGTCTGGGCGGCATCCACGCACTGGTGCTGGTCGATGGTGTGCCGGCCAACGATCCTTTTTTTGGTTATGTCCAGTGGGGAGAAATCCCTCTGGAAAGTATCGATCACGTTGAAATCGTCCGCGGCGGCGGCAGTCCGCTGTGGGGCAATTTCGCCATGGGTGGGGTGATCAACGTCATCACCCGATCCCCAACAAACGATGTCGCCGTCGCCGATGCGGGTGGTGGCAGCTTTGGCACTTACCGCTCGAGTCTGTATGGATCCTACGGCCTGTCCGCCACCAATCGATTGAGCGTGACCGCCGAGGCAAATGGCACGGACGGTTTCCAGGCTGTTCCGGAGTATGCCCGACGGGACTTCGATACGCCCACCAGCTTTGCGGCACGCAATTTCGAAGTACGTGACACGTGGAAAGCCATGGACGACTTGATCGTGGATCTGCGGTTTGACTACCACAAGAACAATCAGCAACTGGGTACGGCGTTGAATACGAACCGGCAGGACATGTCCAACTACGTCGTCAATATCAAGAAGGCGTTCAGTGACAAGGCCTCCCTGACCGGAACGGTATTTCATTCCGATAGCACTTTCGTTACTGCCAATCCAACCGTGAACGATTCGACCCTCCCACTCGCGGATCAGACCGAGCATATCGACAACGTTCACACGACTCCGTTTCATAACACCGGCGGATCGCTGGTGTGGACTCAAGACTTCATGGGATGGTTTCGCACCTTGACGGCCGGAGTGGACGTGAATGATGTCAAAGGCTCCGACAGCGCGGCCATTTATGACTCTACTGGGCTCACCCAGATCAGAACCGATGTCGGACGGGGCGAACAACTCTTTGCGGGCACGTTCATGCAGGCCTCCATCGTGCCCGTTGAGCGATTCGAGATCCTGGCGAGCGGCCGAGTGCAGTACTTTGAAGTGTTGGATGGGTTTGACGGCAACCCAGGAGGGCTCGGAAACGAACCCAATCAGAGCATCACGAAGTTCGATCCGCGCCTTAGTCTACGTTACGCCCTGGATGGTGGCTTCGCGCTTCGCGGTGCTCTCTACCAGGCCTTTCGCGCGCCAACATTGGATAATCTCTACCGCGGATTCGCTTCCAATGGGGGCATCTACTATCCGAACGCGCAGCTGAAACCTGAGACACTCAAAGGCGGTGAGGTGGGTGTCGACTACGCGAACAACGGGATACGAACGCAGGTCACATTCTATCGAACGATGATCGATAATCTCATCACGACGGCGAACTTGACCGATGCGCAATTGCCGCCCGGATTCTTCTATGGCGGACGGCTCGTGAACGCTGCCTCGGCCAGAGCGCAAGGCGCCGAGGCTGAGGTGAGCTGGATTGTGGGCGGAGGCTTCTCGACCACATTGGGATACACCTGGGCCCAGTCGACTTATCAGTCCAATCCCGAGGACCCCGCAAGCGTCGGCCAGCAGCTGCAGGATGTCCCGCGCACCAGCGCCTCCGCTGCCATTACCTACGCAAGTGCGCGGGGCTGGCGGGTCTCAACTGACGCCCGGTATATATCGGCGACCTCCTGGACCAGCGCCGACCACTCCGACCCAGGTTTTCCGTATCAGGCCGCTGCAGATCCGCATTTTGTTCTCGATCTGTCTGCTACCTATCCGGTGAATGAGCATTTCGAAGGGTACGTGCAAATCCAAAATCTGCTCGACCGGCGCTATATCGTCAATCCCGGACCTTACAACCCGCCGCAATACGGGACACCCTTCGAACTGTTTGTCGGTGTCCGGATCACGATGAATTAGGATAGAGACACGATGAACGCCATAACGCAGCGATCCTTATCCGAGAGGCTCTATCGGACGATCTGGCGCTGGCATTTTTTTGCGGGCCTTCTGGTTCTCCCATTCCTGGTCATGATGGCCGTCACCGGGGGCGCGTACCTTTTCAGGCCGGAACTGGATCACCTGATTTATCGGGCCATCGAGGACGTGCCGGCACGCGCTGCGCCCTTCGCGCCGGCAAGTTTGATCATCCGGCAGGTGGAGGCGGGCGTGAATGGCCGGGTGCTTGAGTTCACGCCGGCCGCTGCACCCAACCGTGCGGTGCAGCTTCTCGTTCGTGGGCCGGCAGGGGAGGCTCTCACCGTTTATGCCAATCCCTATGACGGCAAGGTGACCGGTTCGTCGGCATACGGTGGAGTCATGCAGCTGGTACGAAAGATTCACAGCCTGCAGCACTTTGGATTCTGGGCGAGCTGCTTGATCGAGCTTACGGCCGGGTGGTCGATCGTACTCGTGGGCACGGGAGTGTTTCTTTGGTGGCCGCGCAAGCCTGCAGGAGGGGGAGTCCTCAGCGTGCGGGGCTCTCCCCGCCAAAGAATCTTCTGGCGCGATCTGCACGCGGTCACCGGCATTCTGGCCTGCGCCATTCTCTTGTTTCTTGCCGTCACGGGCATGCCCTGGTCGATGTTCTGGGGCGCACATGTTCAGGATTGGGCGACCAAGGCAGGGGTGAACGAACCGGCCCCGCCGGCAGATACGACCCCGGAATGGCTCATGGCTGCGACCATGCCCAGCATGCCCCATGCTCCTCACGCTGCTGACAAGCCGATTCGGCCGGACGTGCCGTGGGCCATGGAGAAAATGCCGATGCCCATGTCTCAGGACTCCCCTCGCGCGCCGCCGATAAACATTGACCAGGCTCTCGCCCGTTTCGCTGCGCTAGGACTCAATCGCACTGCCGGCATTACTCTGCCCAGCGGACCCAGGGGCGCGTACGTCGGAACCTGGCGCCCGGATCGGGCGGAGCAAGCCCGCATCATCTACCTGGATCAGTACTCCGGCGCCGTGTTGGGGGACGTCGGTTTTCGGAAATGGGGGCCTGCCGGCAAGGCCATTGAATGGGGGATCTCGGTTCACCAAGGTCAGGAGTATGGACCCGTCAATCGATATCTCATGCTGCTCGGCTGCATCGCCATTGTTGTCATGGCGGTCGCGGCTGTAACGATGTGGTGGAAACGACGCCCCGCGGGGACATTGGGCGTTCCTCCACCGCCGGCGGTACCGGGAATGGCGAAGGGATTCGTGGCCATCATGGTGGTCACTGGAGTGATTTTTCCGCTGGTCGGCGCATCTGTTCTGGTGGCCCTTGGAATCGATTGGCTGGCCAACGGTGGCATCCAGCGATTGACGTTTTCCGATTCCTGAATGAGTGGCACGGCCGTCGAATCTGTCCTCTAGGCGAGTGTGCTGACGATGACTTTGCCGCTTGGTCTCCAAGGCACGATTCCTTCCCTAAATTCCCCAAGCATGGTCTGCTTTGAGGTCACGTTATTGTAAGAACGTGCCGTTCTTTTGAATCGATTTGCAGATTTCGCAGGCCGCGATCCCTTACAGGCAAGCGTAAGCCGCAGCGAAACGTTTCTGCACTCTATCGGTGGCCGTCGCTGCGCTCACACCACGCTGGATGCATTCAGTCCCAACCGCTTCAAATCATGCGGGCGTCACGGTCGCGGCGCCACGTGGGATACCATCAGGTAACCCGGCATTCCGTGGCTGCCAATTGCAGGGAATGTAGCGCGACCAATCGGCGCGCGTTGGCCTCATTCCCCTGTGCTGCTTGCAGCAGGCCGGTCCATACGCTGCTCAAGTCCGCCCAACGCGGCATGAGTTGATCGACTTCACTCTTTGCGATGCGCTCAAGGCGTGAAATCGGCATTTCCGCGATGATTTTCGCCACGTTCCGATGCATGCCCAGCGCTACCCCTGCGATGTCAGGCGATGCGTGGAGTGCGTGCCATGCCAGAACCAGGGTGGATCGTGAGAGGTCTGCTGCTCTTCGGCGCGGGAAAAACGCGTGGCCCTTGGAGCCGATGACACGATGCGACGCTGCGGCGAGCCCCATCCAGTACGCCGCATCATTGAACCGCAGGTCGACCAGCAGTATCCGCGAGTGCGCCGCTCTTCGACGCGCGGCGGGCGTTAGTATCATCAACCGTTCGCGAAGCCGATAGAGCAGCGGGTGCATGCCTCGCGTCGGCGCGGATGCGGTCTCCACCATCAGCTCCAGGCACCGGCCATTGATCTCGAATAGGGCCTCGAAAGGAAAGTGGCCAAGTGGTGTCGCCGGGGAACTTACCATAACAAGTAATTGCTATTACATCAATGGCGATTTAAATTACCACCATATTCGCGACCCAACAAGCGAGGTTCTTTGTGCTGAACACGCCTTTTTCGGCAATCGACGATGACTGAGCCGCTCAAGAGCGCGGTCCATCAAGCCTTGCTGCGGATGCTTGTGCCGCTGGCAAGTCTCTTGCTGGAACTGGGCATCGGGATAGGCGAGTTCTTATCCGTTGCCAAGTTGGCCTATGTCCGGGCCGCGCGCAGCCAGGTAAAGGACGCGCCGGGCGCCATGCTGCGTCCCAATGCCACCCGAATCTCGGTGGTCACGGGACTCACACGCAAAGACGTCGCGAGTATTCTGGCTGCGGGCGACGATGAACCGACTGTGAGCCCCCGAGGGCGACACCGCGCCGAGCGAGTGTTATCGGGCTGGTGGAGCGACTCGGAGTTTCAAGATGAGTTCGGCCGACCCGCCGTCTTGCGCGAGCACGGACCCGGAAAGTCGTTCGAAGCGTTGTGCGAGCGATACAGTGGTGATCCGAGGTTCTCGGCGATCCTCGAAGAGCTGATTCGCGTCCAGGCTGTCAAGCAGTCAGCCGATGGTCGAATTGCGGCCCTGAGCCGAAGCTACGCGACGGTTAGATGGGACCCGGAAGGCGTGGTGGAATTGGGCGAGGAGGTGGCGGAACATCTTCAAACCCTGCTTCACAATCTTAAGAATCCGACCCGGCCGCGGATTTCACGGCGGATCTTCAATGCGCGACTGGACCCGCGCTATGCGCCGATGCTGATTCGAGATTTGGAACAGCAACTTACGACATTTGGCGAAGGTGTCGACGATGCCGTCAATGCGACGCAGTACACCGTGCCGGAGCACGCGGATCACAGAACGGTAAAGCTTGGCATCGGTTTTTATCTCTTCGAAGGGGAGGGGGAGGGTCCCACAACCCATCCGCTTGCCCGGCCTTCGGGCCGTGGCCGACGGAACAAGCCCAAGAAGCGTGTGCGCGGGGCGGCTGATTGAGCTCCAAGCGGCGAACGGCTCGACCGAGCGGTGCTCGCCGGGGTGGCGTCCGTGGGCGCCCGCCGGGGGTATCCGAGGAGCGCAGCCAGCTGCAAGAGATCCTCAGTAACCTCGCCAGCATGCTGATCATGAGTGGCTGCAGCGCCGAGGAGCTTTCGCAGGAGTTTGCCAGCGTGTGCCGTCAGCTCAGTGCGCAGCAATCCACGAGCGCGGCGAGCGGCACCTCCAAAATTGATCATACACACGTCATTTCTCACTGGTACCGCGATCCGGACTACCTAGACTCTGCCGGCAAGCCTGTGAAACTCCCCTTTGCCGGAGCGCAGCCGTCATTGAGCAGATTGATCGCCCGTGTCTTGCCAGGCGCCTCGCCCCGAGGCGTCTTGGATCTGCTGCTTGAACTTGGGGCGGTCCGCCGAAGCGGCTCTCGCTTTGAGCCAACGGGTCTGCAAGTGAACTTCGACCAGAACAGGGAGCACTGGGCCTATTGGAACATGAAAGCGCTGCAGAGTGTTCTGCAGAACATGGTGCACAACCTGAGCTGCGGGGAGGGACAGCAGTATTTGGCCAAAGCGGCCATTAATCCCCGCTTTCCGGTCAGCGAATTGCCAGCTTTCCATGCGCGGATGAGTCGTCGGGCGCTACGGTTTCTCAACGATATCGATGCCGGTATGCAACGCCTCGAGGTATCCGGTTGGCAGGAGCAGACGGTTGAGGCGGGCGTATTGATGTTTTCCTTTGAAAATCCGAGTCGGCTGAGAAAGGCGCGATCGAGGACCGGCGGGCGCGCTCCACCCGACTTCACCGCAGACTAACGTCCATGAAGTCTCGACGAGCAAGTCCAAGACCGGTGGATCCTCAGGCCGAAGAGATCCAGGCGACGGCTCTGGCTGCGGTGGAGCGATTCGCGCGGGTGCTTGCTCTGACCGGGATCTCGCGGGCGAAGATGGCGAACGCATTCCGGGAAGCATGTGCGGAGCTGCCGGAGAGTCTCTTTCAGTCAGGCCGAAGATTGAATCACAAGCTGCTCGAGTCCGGTCACGTGCTGTCAGTGTGGCTGTCGGACCCCAACTACCTCGATCAACAAGGCCAGCCACTTCCGATTCGGTTGCGCGGAGCCCCGCCCTCGTTGGAGGCACT
>Ga0335085_10013998_pt1 | contig 11730 bp, 9 predicted proteins | sample Lox_Sample_45_FD_206712 | JGI IMG/M metagenome (GOLD analysis project Ga0335085, IMG submission 206712) | Soil microbial communities from Loxahatchee National Wildlife Refuge, Florida, United States - Lox_Sample_4.5 | ecosystem: Environmental > Terrestrial > Soil > Wetlands | place: USA: Florida...
CAGGCCGCGCACCCGGCTGCCGCGCGCTCGCCGCGTTCGTCTCCAAGGCGCCGCCCGGAAGCCGTCTCGCGGTGGCCACGCTGCCGGCAAGCTACGGCTACCTGGTCGGCGCCGCGGCCTCCCGCTCCCCCGGCTGGGCGCCGAGCTCGCAGCCGCTCGGTGGGGTGAGCACGACCACGCCGGGGAGCGCCGCGCAGACGATACACGTGCCCCGTTCCGGCTCGTACGAGGCATGGGTGCAGGGGGACTTCCCGCGCGCCGTGACCGTCACCCTCGACGGGCGCGGCGTCGGCTCGGTCCAGGGGGCCAACAGCACCGGCGGCTGGCTGGCCGCAGGGAGGGTCACGGTGGGGGCGGGCGCGCACGCGCTCGGGGTCACGCGCTCCGGCGGCAACCTCGAACCCGGCGACGGCGCCGGCCAGGCCTCGATCGGCGCGGTCGCGATCACGCCGGTTGGGGAGGCGGCGCGGGTCACGACCGTCCCGCTCGGCAACTGGCGCTCGCTCTGCGGCGTCAGCGCCGACTGGATCGAGCTCGTCAGCTGAAGGCGCGCTCGCGCTCGTGCAGTGCGTGGCGCAGGCCCTCTTCGACTTCGAGCGTCGCCTGCTCCCAGGTATGCCCGGCGACGAACTCGACCCCTGTCCGCGAACGGCGCTCCCAGTGCCCCGGGTCCCGCAGCAGCCGCTCCAGCGCGTCGGCGATGGCGCCCGGCTCCAGCGGAGCGAGCTCGAGCGGCCCGTCCACGCCGAAGATCGACTCGGCGCTCACACCGGACAGCTCCACGCACGGCAGGCCACAGGCGAGCATCTCCTTGGGCATGAGCGAGAAGTTGGTCATCGAGAGGCAGAGCCCGGCGGTGGCCTCGGAGTACAGCCGTGCGAGCTGTGGCGGGGTGAGCACCCGCAGGTGCTCGTAGGGGAATGAGGCCGCCGGCGCGAGGTCGGTGCCGAAGAGGACGATCCGCGCCCGCGGCATGCGGCGGTGGAGCTCGGCGAGGGCCATCAGCCCGATGGGGACGCCACGACGCGGGGTGGAGTGGCGGGCGTAGTAGACGACCGTGTCCCGGCGGCGCTCCACCGGCCGTGGGTTGTAGATCGAGTGGTCGACGCCCAGTTCGAAGAAGTCCGAGCTGGCTCCGTAGCGGTCGACCAGCAGGTCGCGCAGCCAGGGCGAGGCGGCGATGCAGTGCAGCCCGTGGCGGTAGGTGTCCTCGGCGAGCAGACGCTCGGTCGAGGTGGCGAAGAACTCTGGCTCGTGGTCGTTGACGATGTAGGCGCGCGCCCGGCAGCGTGGCAGGCGCAGCGTGGCGTGGACCGTCTGCCAGCCGGTGGCGATCGCCAGGTCCGCACCCTGCCAGGCCTCGAACCCGTTGTACACCGGGCCGGCGAGGCCGGCGAAGTACTGCTCGATTTCGCCGCGCAGCCGTGCCGGCCAGTACCCGCGGCGTTCGTGGTGGTAGTCGGCCAGCCAGACGCTGCAGGTGTGGCCGCGTGCCTCCAGCCGCGAGAGGATCTGAAAGAGCGTGTTGTGCCCCCCGCTGCCCCGCGTGAACGGCGGGATCACGAGCGCCAGCCGCAGCCGCTCGCGCGTGCTCATCCCGGGCACAGGCTCGAGCAGCGGCGCCGCGCCCTCGCGCCAGACGGCCGCCACCGAGTCGTAGTCCTCGCGGCTCTGCGAGGGCGGCATCGAGATGGCCGCGGGGAGTGGCGGCGGTGCTCCCGGCTCTGGCGTCACGCGCCCATTCTCGCGGTTCGCGACAGCGCCGGCCGGTCGTGGCGCCGCGGCGCGGGACTCGAGCGAGATCGCCCGCTGCAGCGGGGCCGGCAGACGCTCCGCGCGCGACCCGAGCGCGGCGAACAGGCGCCGGCCTCCGTGGTGCACCGCCGAGCGCGCGCTCCAGCGCGCGAGGTCCGCTCCGCCGACGCCCCGCTCGGCCATCCAGCGCCGGTCGGCGGCCACGCGCCGGCCGACCTCGCGCGCGTCGGCGAGCGCGGGCAGCGGCTCGAGGTGCCCGGAGCTTTCCCTCAGCCCACGATACTCGTCGAAGTAGCGGCGCATGAACTCGACGGCCCCGTAGTCGTGGGCGTGCAGCACCGCGGCCGCCGGGTTGTAGACCTTCCGCCAGCCCGCCGCCAGCATGTCGGCGCCGAAGGCCTGGTCCTCGGCGTAGGGGATGTCGCGAAAGCGGATCTCCTCCCAGCAGGCGCGCGCATAGCAGGCGTTGACGTTCGAGAGGAACGGCACGTCGTCCTCGCGCTGCACGACCGGCCGGCCGTCGGGGGTGAAGGAGGCGAAGAACTCGCTCAGCTCGCGCGCGATCATCGGGCTCGTGCCGGCGCGCGGGAGGTGCGGCCCGTAGGCGGCGCCCACGCGCTCGGCGAGCCGGAAGGACTCGCGGTGCGCCGCGAGCCACCCCGGGCAGGGAGTGGCGTCCTGGGTGAGGAAGCAGATCAGCTCGCCCGAGCTGCGTTCGGCCCCGAGGTTGCGCGTGCGGCCGTGGCCGAAGCTCTGCGGGGGGATCTCGATCGGCTCGGCGCCCGCCGCGCGGGCGATCTCGCGCGAGCGGTCGCGCGAGCCGGAGTCGATCACGAGGACCTCGTCGGGGCCCTCGCGCGCGAGCGCCGCGAGCAGCTCCTCGAGATAGCGCTCGCCGTCCTTGACGGGAACGACGACCGAGACGGTGCTCACGCCGGCGGCCGCAGGGCCCGCATCGCCTGCCTCAGCATCCTGTAGAGGAAGCGCAGCGCGCGCACCGCGCCGCGCAGCTCGGCCGCGCCGGGGCGCTCCATGAGGGCGTTGAGGTCGAGGTGCCAGCGGTCGAGCCAGTAGGCCCTCTCCTGCCAGCGCGCCACCTCGGCGTTGGCGAGCGCCTGCACCTCCACGAGCTCCTCCTCGAGCGCCGCCAGGCGCGCACGCAGGTGCTCGTTCTCGCGCCGCAGGGCGTCCGACTGGCCCGGCCCCGCGAGCGCGCCGCCGCCTGCGGCGAGGGCGCCCCCGGCGAGCTCTCCCGTCGCGCCGCGGCCGGCCAGGCCGCCGCCGCTCGCGATGGGCGCGCCAACGGGCGCTCCCGGCTCCTGTGGCCGCTCGCCCATGGTCAGAGGTTCTCCGCGATCCTGGTGGCGGCGCGGTTGAAGACGGCGAAGCCCACCACGAACACCGCCACGACGAGGACCATCGAGGCGATCGGGATGCCCCAACCGCCGACCGCCTCCATCGGCGTTGGCGTCGCGTGCGTGATGATCGCGTGGCGGAACTGCTGGAAGATGGTCACCAGTGGGTTGAGCATGTAGACCTTGAACACCGCGTGCGGATTGTGGTGCGATTCGACGTAGGCGAGCACCGTGGGCAACGAGATGATGATCGGCGAGGCGTACATCAGCACCTGGAGCACCACTTCCCAGATCGGCTGGATGTCGCGGAAGTGCACGAAGAGCGCCGAGAGCAGCATCGCCACGCCGGCGGCGAAGAAGATGAGCACGCCCAGGAGCAGCGGGAGCTCGAGCCAGCTGAGCTGCGGCCGGACGCCTTCGGCGAGCGCGAAGATGAACACCACGATCAGGTTGAGGCAGAGGTTGAAGAGCGCCAGCAGCACGATCGACATCGGGATGGCAAGGCGCGGGAAGCGCACCTTCCGCACCAGGCCCTCGCGGTCGACCACGCTGCGCACGGCGCCGCCGGTGGCTTCGGTGAAGAAGGTGAAGAGGATGATCGAGGCGAGCAGCTGCGCGCCGCGAAACTGTTCGGCCCCCGGAAAGCGCCCCCCGGCGCCGGAGTGGTTGACGTTGGCGATCACCGTGAACACCACCCACAGGACGCCGAAGAGGAGCAGCGGGCGCACCAGCGTCCAGACGTAGCCGAGCACCGAGCCGTAGAAGCGCAGCTTGAATTCGGTCCTTGCGAGCGTGAAGGTGAGGGCCCAGAAGCGCCGCAGGTCGCCGCCGAGCGCCGATGGCCCGTGCACGCGGTGGACCGCGGGCGCCCCGTCGGACACCGGTATGAGGCCTCCGCTCGCGCTCACAGCCGCTCGATCCTGACATCGACCGGCATCTCGAGGATGCCGCCGCGGGCGTGGCCGAGGACGTGGATCGAGGCCATGTCCTCGACGAGCGCGAGCGCGTTGGCGCCGGTGCCGGCGGCCGCGACCGACGGCGTCATCATGTAGCGGCTGGCGGTGAGCCAGTTGGGCATGTCGAAGCGCGCGATCACGCGCTCGCCGGCGGCGAAGCTGCCGCTGCTGGCACCGCCGTGGTCGCTGCGTGCCACCAGGATCGTGTGGCCGAGCTCGGTGCGCAGCGTGGCGGCGAACACCGGGTCCGCCAGATCGACGCCGAGACAAGCCTCGAAGCACATCGCCAGCGGCTCCTCCTGGTCGGCGCTCGTCACACGGGTCCCGTTCACGTCCTCGAACCAGGCGTCGGCGATCCTCGTGCGCGCCTCGGTCTCGGCCTCGCCCTCTCCTGCGGCGCTGTCACGGCTCCCCCCCTGGGAGGGCTCGTGAGGCAGCTGGCCGAAGTTGAGCTTGTGGTAGGCGCGGCCTATGTCGTGCGGCGCGCCGAGCTGCACCATGCGCCCGCGCTCGAGCAGCACGGCGCGGTCGCAAAAGCGCTCCACCGAGTACATGTCGTGCGAGACGAACACGATCGTCTTGCGTTCGCGCTTCAGGCGGAAGAACTGCTCGAAGCACTTCTGCTGGAACGCGGCGTCGCCGACGGCGAGCACCTCGTCGATCAGGAGGATGTCGGCGTCGACCTGGATCGCGGTGGCGAAGGCGAGGCGCACGAGCATCCCCGAGGAGTAGTTCTTGAGCTTCAGGTCGATGAACTCGCCGAGTTCGGCGAACTCGATCACCTGGTCGAAGCGTGCGTGCGCTTCGCGGCGGCTCAGCCCGAGCATGATCGCGTTGATGACCACGTTGTCGCGCGCGGTCAGGTCCATGTTGAAGCCGACGCCGAGCTCGATGAACGGCGACAGCCGCCCGGCGATCGCGATGCGGCCCCGGTCGACGCCGTAGATGCCGGCGATGCATTTCAGCAGCGTGCTCTTGCCGGAGCCGTTGCGCCCGACGATCCCGAAGAACTCGCCGTCGGCGATCTCGAGCGAGATGTCCTCGAGCGCGTGCAGCTCGTCGAACACGCGGCTTCGCCGCGGGTTGAGCGCGCGCTCCTTGAGCGTCGAGTAGCGCTGGCGCGGCAGCCGAAAGGTCTTGCCGACGTGATCCACCGAGATGGCCGTGCCGGCCGCCGGCGCGGCCACGTCCGCTGTGGCCGCAGGTCGTGAGATGGTGATCGACAACGGTGGATGAACGCTAGCAACGGCACCCGGAGGAAGCGAATCCTGGGCGTCGCGCCCGCGCGCGCGTCGCGCCCACGCTGCGCCTCGGCTCAGGGCCGCTGGAGCACCCAGAGGTCCTGGTTCTCCTGGTTTCTGCCTGGCGCGAACTCAACTACACGCCAACCCGGACAGAGTTGCGCGAGGAGCCACTCGGGTGCGAGCACGGCGGTGCCCCAGTCGGGATCGACCACGCCCCAGTCGCCGCTGTCGCCGAACTCGGGCGCGTACCACCAGCCCTGCCGGTAGAGGGCGTCCGCGATCTCCTCGAGCTGGGCCGGCGAGCGCAGCTGGAGCCGGGCGTCGCGCGCGAGCGAGGTGAGCCCGTGCGTCGTGATCACAAGATGGCCACCCGGACGGATCGCCCGCCGCATCTCCGCGAGCCACAGCAGCCCCGTTTGCGATGCGAAGTGCGACCAGATCGAGATCGCGTACACGAGGTCGAGCGCGCCGTCCTCGAACGGGAGCGGCGGGCGCTGGGGGCCGACGAAGAAGTCGATCCCGGGAAGGTTCCCGGTGGCCCAGGCGATGGCCCGCTCGTTCGGGTCGCAGCCGCTCCAGCCGATCTCGGGGTAGGCGGCCGCGAGCACGCGGACCACGCGCCCGGAGGAGCAGCCGAAGTCCAGCCAGCGCGCGCCCTCGGCCGGATGCACCCCGGCGCGGGCGAGGGCGTCGACCATCATGTCCGCCTCGTAGAGGCCCCCGGCGGCGGCCAGCGGCCCCCGCGCCATCGCATGCACGTCCTCGGGCGGCTGGACGGCGCCGAGGCCCGTCGCCTCGGCGACCCCCGGCAGGCCGAGCCAGATGGCGAAGCTGAGGAGCACGTGCCTGCGCACCACCTCGCTCGTGGCGATCTGCAGGTGGGCGGCGCCGTTCGGGTCCGCCTCGACCGACCGCTCGATCTCGGCGAGGCCGTCGTCGCCGAGACGCCGGCAGAGCCTCGCGCTGGCGAGGCCCTCCTCGCCCTCGGGCCGCTCGGGCAGCTCGCGCGTGAAGCGGGCGAAGCCGGCCGCCGGCGGCGTGGTCCCCGGAGCCGCCAGCGTGACGTCCGACGAGGCGCCGGTGGCGGAGCCCCTGAGCACCTGCCTCAGCTGAGAGCAGACGTTCAAGCGGTGCGGCTCCGTTGCGCTGCGCTCCGTTTCGGCGCCGCTACGCGCGCGGTCGCGCGGCGGCGCTCGATGGAGCTCGGACGGACCGTGTGGCGGGCGCTGGGCACCGCCGAGACGCTACCGGCTGCGCGGTCGCCGGGCGGCGCCCGGCACGCCCTGCCGCGCGCCTCGCGGGTGGTAGCGTTCGCCGCCGAGGGAGCGTGCAAAGGCATTGAGCACTCGGATTTGCGTCGTCTCGGCGAGCGGACAGAACGTGTTCTTCGCCGAGCTGCTCGATGCGCTCGGCGGGGCGCTCGCCGGGGCCGGTCTCGAGATCGAGCGGTCCGTCGACCGCTTTCCCCCGCTGAGCGGCGATGTCGTCTACCTGTTCGTGCCGCACGAGTACATGCCGCTGGTGGAGGACGAGGCGCATCCGTCGGAGGCGCACCTGCGGCGGACCGTGGCGATCTGCACCGAGCAGCCCGGGACGCAGTGGTTCGAGGAGGCGGCCGCGGTCGCCGCGCGTGCCGCACGCGCGGTCGACATCAACCCCCTGGGGGTCCGCGAGCTGGCCCGGCGCGGCATCGAGGCGACGCGTATCCCGCTCGGCTACATACCGGCCTGGGACTCCTGGGGGGGCGCGGACGGCGACCGCCCGGTGGACATCATGTTCCTCGGCTCATACACGCATCGCCGCGCGCGGGCGCTCGCGATGTGCGGGCGCACGCTCGTCAACCATCGCGCGCGGCTGCACATCGTCGACGGCAGCCGCCCGCACCGCGCGGGGTCGAGCCAGTTCCTCGCGGGGGAGGCGAAGTGGGCGGAGCTGAGCCGCTCGACCCTGCTCCTGAACGTGCACCGCTCCGAGCTCGCCTACCTCGAGTGGCTGCGGGTCGTCGAGGCGATGATCAACGGCTGCGTGGTCGTCACCGAGCACTCGACCGGCTTCGCGCCGCTCGTCGCCGGAGAGCACTTCGTGAGCGCCGCCTACGACCGCCTCCCGGCGGTCATCGACGCCCTCCTCGGGGACCCCGAGCGGATCGCCGCGATCCGCGACGCGGCATATCGCTTTCTGCGTGAGGAGCTTCCGCTGGAGGGCACGGTGGCGCCGCTGGTGGAGGTGATCGAGGAGGTCGCCGCGAGGGGGCTGGACGGCAGCCTGCCGATCCCGCCGCCGGTGGGCGCCGCACCGCGCGAGCTTCCGCAGCCGCAGACGGAGTTCGAGCGGGTGCTGACCCACCGCACGGACACCGACCGCATCAAGGCCGCGCTGAAGGAGCTGCTGCTGGGCCAGGTCGAGGTGCGCAACCGCCTGGCGGAGATGTCGGCTCCGACGGCGAGCGCGGTCGACCGGGTCGAGCACCACGGGCCGCGCGAGCGCCCGGTGCGTGTGTCGGTGCTGCTCACCGTCTACAACTACGCCGACGTCGTCGGCCGGGCGATCGAGAGCGTGGCGCTCAGCCGCTTCTCGGATCAGGAGCTGATCGTGGTCGACGACCGCTCCTCGGACGACTCGCTGGCCACGATCCGCCTGGAGCTCGCGCGCTATCCGTGGCTGCCGGCGACGGTCGTCGCCCGGGGGCGCAACCAGGGGCTCGCGGCGGCGCGCAACTGCGCGGCGGCGCACGCGCGGGGCGAGTACCTGTTCATCCTCGACGCCGACAATCAGGTCTATCCGCACGCCTTCGAGCGCCTGGTGGGCACGCTCGACGGTGCGCCATGGGCGAGCTTCGCCTACGGGATCATCGAGCAGTTCGGGCCCGACGGGCCGCGCGACCTGGTCAGCTGGCGAGAATGGGACCCGGCCCAGCTCCGGTACGGCAACTACATCGATGCGATGGCGATGATCCGGCGCGAGGCGCTCGCCGAGGCCGGCGGCTACACGCTCGACCGCCGTCTGCGGCTCGGCTGGGAGGACTTCGACCTGTGGTGCGCCTTCGCCGAGCGCGGCTGGCGCGGCGTGCGCGTTCCCGAGATCCTCTGCCGCTACAGAACCGGCGTGTACTCGATGATCTCGACAACCGACGTCGACGGACAGGCGTCCTGGTCGGCGCTGGTCGAGCGGCACACCTTCCTGACCACTACGAACCGGCCGCTCGACGCAGCACTCGCATAAAGGCGCGCAGCGGCGTCGTGATGCGCCAGCTGAGAGAGCCGGTGATGTCCGCTATCGCGCGGTTGGCCGCCTCGAGGTGGCCGCTCAGGCGGCCACACTCGGCCTCCGACCAGCGCCTCACCTCCTGCTCGCGCGCGCGCAGCTCCGCGAGCTCGTCCTGAGCCTGGGCGAGCTCGCGTTCGGCGGCGAGCAGCGCGCCGGCCTGCTCCTGGCGCAGCCTCGTCTCATGCAGCCGGCCGTCGCGCTCGAGCTGGCGCTCTCGCACGGCGTTCTGCACCTGATCCTCCCACCAGCGGACCTCGAACGGCTGGCCCATCGTGACGAGCGCGCGCGACTCCGGCAACGCCTCGTCGGAGGCGAGCGCCACGGTGAATTCCTCGCTTCCCGGGCTCACCGCCCCGACCTTCACCACGTCGAGGGGCTGTCGCGCCGCGGTGCCGGTGCCCGCGCTCTGCTCGTCGTCGAGGATCGCCCCCGCCAGCCAGGCCGACTGGCGGTAGAGGCGGACGTTGGCGAACTCGCTCGCCAGCGCCTGTTCCAGCTCGGCGGACTCGTACTCGTGCACGTGGTGGGGGTTGCCGGGCGGATACACGCCCCGATTGGGCGAGGAGAGCACGAGCACACCGCCGGGGCGAAGCACGCGATGCAGCTCCGCGATCGCGGTCTGCTGTCCCTCGATGTGCTCGATCGCCTCGAAGCAGACCGCGAGGTCGAACGAGTCGTCCTCGAAGGGGAGGTCTTCAAGATTGCCGAGCGCGAGCTCGAGCTTCGCCCGCGAGCCGGCGCGCGCCGCGTCGAGCGCCTCCTGAGCGATGTCCATACCGACCGCGCGGCGCGCTCCCGCCGCTGCGAGGATCTCGGTGCCGTAGCCGGTCCCGCAGCCGGCGTCGAGGATGTCGCGTCCCTCGGCGAACTGGGCCGCCCAGAGGTAGCGGCCGCGGTGCTGTGAGTCCATCAGCGTGCCCGCCATCTCAGCCGCGGCGGCGCGCTCGACGCTTTGACCGGTGCCCGGGGCTTCGACTGGCATGGGAGCCGAAGTCTAGCCCCGCTAGAGTGCCCTGCGGCCCGACCCATGAGCTTCGACGCCTCCCTCAGGCGTGTCTCCGGCGGCGGCGCCTGGGACACGCGTCAGTTCATCCGATTCGCCATCGTGGGCGTGATCCAGAACGCGATCAACGTCGGCACGTTCGCGCTTGCCGTTTCAGGCGGCGTGCCGTTCCTGCTGGCCGCGGTGCTCGCCGCGGTGATCGCGCTGTCCGTGAGCTTTGCGCTGAACCGCAGTTTCACCTTCGGTGGCACCTCCGACCGCACGGCCGCGCGCGCGATGCGCTTCGCGCTCATCTGGATCACGATCCTGCTCGTCGGCCTCGGCTTGCTGGCGATCCTGGTGGAAACGCTGCACGTCCCGCGGGTGCTGGCGCAGACGATCGTGATCGTGGTCGGCGCGCCGATCAGCTATCTGTCCCAGCGACGCTTCACCTTCGCGGCGAGCGGCACGGCGGGCGAGCCGGTCGGCGACGCGGTCGGCGTCGAGCCGGGCTAGCCGCCGGGCGGGCGCCAACGATGAAGCCACAGCTTCACGCTCGAGATGCGGTAGCCGCACGCCTGGTAGAGCCGCTGGGCCGCGATGTTGTGGCCCTGCGTGACGACGGTGGCGGTCTCGAGTGAGGCGCCCGCGAAGAGGGCCCCGGCGCCCGCCATCAGGCGGCCTCCCACGCCCTTGCCCCGGGCGCCGGGAGCCACGGCGATCAGCTCGATCGAGCCGACGCCGGCGTGGCGGTCCAGACCGCAGGTGACGAAGCCCACCAGCTCCTCGTCCGTCAGGGCGCCATGGCTCGCGCCGGGCTCGAGACCCCGCTCGAGCCACTCGACGTAGAGCTCGTGCGCGCGCTCTCGGGGGAAACCGTCGTCGGCGAGGAAGCGCGTGCCCCGGATGCTCTCGCGCGCGATCGCGGCGAGCCGCGGCCGGTCGCCCGGCTGCGCCTCGCGCAGTCCATCCATCGCGCTGGCGTGGCCGGCCACCGGGCGCTCGAGCTCGACACGGACGTCGCGGACCAGGAAGCCATGCCGCTGTGCGCTCTGGAGCAGGAGGTGGTCATCGGCTGCGGCGAGCAGGTAGAGGCAGCGCAGGCCCTCCTCGTCCGCCTCGCGAAGCGCGGCCCCGAGCTCTCCTGCCTCGACCTCCGGCCGCACCCGGCCGATCGCAAAGCCGAAGAACGCGCTGTCCCAGGCAAGCGGTTCGATCGCGCTCAATTCGAGCTCTGTGCCACGCGCTGGCCACGGTCCCCGGACCGCTGGCCGTCGATCTCGTGCGTGGCCCCGACCACGTAGTAGGGGCGCGCCTTCGACTCGGTGTAGATGCGACCCACGTACTCGCCGATCATCGCCGTCAGGAGGAGGAGGACGGTGAGAAGCGCGAACACGAGCGCGAACGCCGACACCGTGCCCGACACCCCGGAGCCGCGCACGATCCGGTAGACCAGGAAGGCGAGCGTGGCGACCAGGCCCCCGAGCGAGGCCAGCAGGCCGAGACCGGCGAGCAGCCGCAGCGGGAACACCGAGTAGCCGGTGATGAGGTCGAACGCCATCTCGACCAATGCCGAGATGCGGTAGCGCGAGCCCTGCTCGCCGCGCGGCTCGTGCACGATCGGCACCTCCTTGATCGGGACGCCCAGCCAGGCCACGACCGCCGGCACGTAGCGATGGCGCTCGGTGAACCTCAGCATCAGCCGCACCGTGTCGCGATCGTAGGCGCGAAACATCGACCCGAAGTCCTTCAGTTCCGAGCGCGTCTGCGAGTTCAGCCAACGCGTCAGCGCTCTCGTTATCACGCGCCTCATGAACGGATCCCGGCGGTTGGCGCGGTATCCGGAGGCGACCGGGTACTCGCTGCTGAGAGCGTCGAGCAGCTTCGGTATCTCCTCGGGCGGGTACTGCAGGTCGCTGTCGAGCGTGACCACGCGCTCGCCGCGAGTGTAGGCGAGTCCCGCGAACACCGCGGGGTGCTGTCCGAAGTTGCGCGTGAGCGTGACCACCGTGGTGTGATGCGGGAACTCCTCGGCCAGGTCCACCGCGATCGGGGTCGTGCGGTCGAGGCCGCCGTCGTCGACCAGCACCAGCTCGCCTCCGCCCTCGACCTCGTCGAGGATGGGACCGCAGCGCCGGAAGATGTCCGGCAGCGCATCCTGGTCGCGATAG
>Ga0335085_10013999_pt1 | contig 11730 bp, 9 predicted proteins | sample Lox_Sample_45_FD_206712 | JGI IMG/M metagenome (GOLD analysis project Ga0335085, IMG submission 206712) | Soil microbial communities from Loxahatchee National Wildlife Refuge, Florida, United States - Lox_Sample_4.5 | ecosystem: Environmental > Terrestrial > Soil > Wetlands | place: USA: Florida...
ACCTCCCCCAGGTTCTGCGGCGTGAAGACGAAGCCGGGCGGCACCACCGGCTGCTTTTCGTGGCCGTCGAAGAGGCGTCCGCGCCGCAGGGGAATGCCCAGGGCCTGGAAATAGTCACCGGTGATCGAGTGGTTGTTCGCCAGCGGGAACTCGCCGGGCTTGGGCACCGGCCGGTCGCCGCGGTAGAACATGATCGACGAGGTGCCCCACGTGAACGGCAGGTTGGTGATCGCCCCCGCGGCCGCGACGTCGGGCAGCGGACTGATGGCCTCGATGAGGCGCTGGTAGAACTGGGCGAAGCTGTTCGGGTCGCGCTGGAACTGGGAGAACGGCGGCGGCGTCACCTGCAGGGTGAGCACGTGGTCGGGCCGGATGCCGGAGGGCACCTGCAGCAGCCGGTCGAGGCTCCGGACGAGCAGGCCGGCGCCGATCAGCAGGACGACCGCCAGCGCCACCTGGGCCACGACGAGCAGGTCGCTGAGGCGGAGCCGGCCGAACCAGGTGCGCACGGTGCGGCGCGTGTTCTTCAGGGCGTCGTTGGGGTTGGCGTGGGACAGCCGCCAGGCCGGCGCCAGGCCGAAGGCCAGGCCGGTCAACAGGGACACGGCGGCGACGAACAGCAGGACGCGCAGGTCCAGCCCGCCGCCGGAGCCCAGCAGCGGCTGCACCTGCCACGGCACCAGCCGGCTGCCGAAGGCATAGCCCCAGAGCCCCACGAGGGTGCCCACGGCGCCGCCGGCGGCCGCCAGCACCAGGCTCTCCACCAGCAACTGGCGGAGGAGCTCGCCGCGCGAGGCGCCGAGCGCGGTGCGGATGGCCATCTCCTTCTCCCGCGCGAACGAGCGCGCCAGGAGCATGTTCGCGACGTTCACGCAGGCGATGAGCAGCACCATGCCGACCGCGCCCAGCAGGAGCAGGAGCTGGCTGCGGGCGTCGCCGGCCAGCTTGTCGCGCAGCGACGTCACCTTCACGCCGATGCCGGCATTGACCTTCGGATAGTCCTTCTCCAGGCGCGCCGCGATGGCGGACATTTCCGTCTGGGCCGCGGCCACCGTCACGCCCGGCTTCAGCCGGGCGACGGCATAGGCGTCGTTGTGGCTTTCGCGCATCGTCATGAACAGCGGTTCGGCGAACGGCGCGATCGGGCGGAAGAAATCCGCCTGCCGGTAGAAGCGGAAGCCCGGGGGCAGGATGCCGGCGACGGCAACCGCCTGGCCGTCCAGCTGCACGGTCTTGCCCACCAGCTCCCGGTCGCCGGCGAAGTATTTCTGCCAGGCCGCGTGCGTGATCCACGCGACCGGCGCCGCGCCGGCCCGGTCATCGCCCGCCGCGAGGTCGCGGCCCAGGCTCGCGTGGACGCCAAGGGCGGCGAAGAAGTCGCGGGAGACGAGCAGGGTGGACACGAGCTCGACGCGGTCCGGCGTCTTCAGATTGGCCGACTCCGGGTGGAAGATCGCGAGGTCGGCGAAGACGTCCTGCTGGTCGCACCAATCGAGGAAATTGGGATAGGAGACGGTGTATTCGTCCGTGCCGTGCCGCTCCATGACCGTCACCAGCCGGTCCGCCTGCGCGTACGGGAGCGGCCGCAGGAACGTCGCGTTGATGATGCTGAAGATCGCGGCGTTGACGCCGATGCCGAGCGCGAGGGTTAGGACGACGATCGCGGTGAACCCGGGATACTTGCCGAATTGGCGCAGCGCGGACTTCAGATGGGTGATCATGAGAAGCGGACGGCCCTGGGGGAGCGGCGGGTGGGCGCGGAGCCTCAGCAGGACCGGCCGGAGTGGGATTCCCCGGACGGCCTGGATGCTGGTCGCCCAAAGTCCGCCGCGTCTTACGTTGACGTCTCGGCCTCGCGGACCACAGCGTTCTCCTCGACGACCCGGCCGTCGAACAGGTGCACGGAGCGGGCGGCGTGCCGGGCGAAGCGGTGATCGTGCGTGACCATGACGATGGTCGAGCCGTTGCGATGCAGGCTGGCGAGCAGTTCCATCACGGCGTCGCCGTTCTTCGAATCGAGGTTGCCCGTCGGCTCGTCCGCGAGCAGCACGGACGGGTAGCCGGCGAGGGCGCGGGCCACGGCCACGCGCTGCTGCTGGCCGCCGGAGAGCTGGGAGGGCAGGTGCTTGGCGCGGTGGGCCATGCCGACCTTCTCCAGCGCCTCGTTGACGCGCTGCTTGCGCTCGCTCGCCGGCATGCCGCGGTACGTGAGCGGCAGGTCGACGTTCTCGTAGACGGTGAGGTCGCCGATGAGGTTGAACGACTGGAAGATGAAGCCGATCTCGCGGTTGCGGATGCGCGCCCGCTCGGCGAGCGAGAGGCCCTGCACCGGCCGGCTGTTGAGCAGGTACTCGCCGTCCGTCGGCGTGTCGAGCAGGCCGAGGATCGAGAGCAGGGTGGACTTGCCGCAGCCGGAGGGGCCGGCGATGGAGACGTATTCGCCCTTGAGGATCTCAAGGTGAATGCCGGAGAGGGCGTGGGTCTCGACCTCATCGGTCAGGAACACCTTGGTCACGCCGTCAAGTTTGATCAGGGACTGGCCGTTGGTTTCGGTACTCATAGGTGGGGGCGGATCTCGCGCGGTTGGGTGGAGAACACACGAGAGGGCCGGCGGGTTGTGGTTTTCGGACTGGAAATCAATTCAGCTTGACGCGGTCGTTGGCGTCGTACTGCGACATGTCGGAGAGGATGACGCGGTCGCCGGGCTCGAGGCCGCTGAGGATCTCGATGGTGTTGACGGAGCTGCGGCCGAGCTGCACCTGGGTGCGGGTCGCATAGACGCCGTCGGGATCGAGCTTGAAGATGCCGACCGTGCTGCGCTCCTGGCCGAAGGCCGGGCGGCCGACGTAGACCACGTTGTCGAGATGCTCGAGCTCGATCGTGCCGTCGACGCTGAGGTCGGGCCGGGCGCCCTTGGGCAGCGGGCCGGTCAGCGAAACGTCCACCGTGACGGTGCCGTTCTGCACCGAGGGATCGATGCGCGAGACCCGGCCGTCGACGATTCCGTTGCGGGTGTCGATCGAGGCGAGCTGGCCGATCTGGATGTCCTTCGCCTGCGTCTCGGCGATCTTGACCTCGGCCTTGAGCTTCGTCGGGTCGGCGACGCGGGCCAGGTTGACGCCGGGCTCGACCTGCTGGCCGACGTCGACCGGCTCCACCTGGAGCACGCCGGTCATGCCGGCGCGCACGGACAGGTGATCGGCGTCATCCAGGCGGAGCTTGGCCTGGGCGCGCGCCTGGTCCACCAGCGCCTCCTGCACGGCGAGGCGCGGGGCGATCGACTCCTGGGCGAAGGTGTATTGCTTCTGCGCGATCTCGTACTGCGTCTTGGCGTCGTCCGCGGCGACCTGCGAGCTGCGCAGGGTGAGCGAGGGCACGAGGCCGTCCTTGAACAGCTCGGCGTTGACCTCCGCCTGCAGCCGCGTGGTCTCGTAGTTGGACTTGGCGCTCGCGAGGGCGGCCTCGGCGGAAAGGACGTTGCCCTGCAGGGTCACCCGGGTGTTGGAGAGTTCGGCCTCGGCGGACTTGAGCTGGGAGGCGGCGTCGACGGCCGCCTGCTCAACGGCGGGATTGGTCATCACGAGGATCACGCTGTCCGGCGTGACGGTGGCGCCGGGGCGCAGCACGATGCGGTCGACCCGGCCCTGGGTGCGGGCGGCGATCCAGCGGATCTCCTCCGGCACCAGCGTGCCGAGGCCGCGCACCTGGCGGACCATGGGTCCGCGCTTGACGGTGTCGATCCACACGAGGTTGCGGTCCAGCGTCGGCGCCGCGGGTTTCAGGCGGGAAAGGCCATAGGTCACGCCGAGCAGGGCAAGGACCGCGAGGCTGGCGAGGATGATGCGTTTCTTGCGGCGTTCCTTGGCGGCGTTGGGGCGGGGAATATCCATGAGCGGGCTTTTGTAGCGCTGTCATTTGCATCGCTTATGCCAAGCAGGACGAATTGTTCCAAGCTATTGACATTCAAATTGAAGCATTTCTGGCCGGCATTGCTCCAGGGGCGACCGGCGCCGCGGATGGGACGGCGCGGTCCCAAGAATGGGATGATCCCGGGCGACGGTGGCCGCCGGGCGGCCGGACTTTGTCCGGCCGAAAATTGCCGGAGGGAGGCGCTCCTGGCTACATCGGCAGCCGCAGCCGCGCGGCGCAGCCGGTGGCGCCGCCGTCCCGGTTCTTCAGGGTGATCGAGCCGCCGTGGTTTTCCGCGATCTGCCGGCAGAGCAGCAGCCCGATGCCGGAGCCGCTGGGCTTGGTGGTGAAGAAGGGCACGAACAGGTTGGCGCTGTTCGCGATGCCGGGGCCGTCGTCCTCGACCACGATCTCGAGGAAGCCGGCCCGCTGGGCCCAGCCCACGCGCACGCCCCCGCTGTTCTCCTGGGCGGCGTCGACCGCGTTCTTGAACAGGTTGATGAGCACCTGCTCGATCTGCGCCGCGTCGAGGCGGGCGGTGAGGGCGGGGCCGTCGCCGACGGCGACCGGCAGGCGGGTCTCGAGCGCCGCGGCGCGGTGGATGAGCGCGGGCACGTCCGTCGGCGCGAGGGTCGGCGGCGGCAGCCGGGCCAGGCGCGCGTAGGCCTGCATGAAGCGGCCGAGGCCGTCGGCCCGCGTCTCGATGATCTCCAGGCCCGAGCGCATGTCGTCCTCCCAATCCGCGGAACGCGGATTGCGCTTGAGCATGGCCGACAGGCTGCCGGCGATCGACTTGATCGGGGCGAGCGAGTTGTTGAGCTCATGGCCGAGCACGCGCACCAGGCGCTGCCACGCCTTCAGCTCCTCCTCGCGCAGCGGCACGCTGAGATCGGCGACGACCACGAGCGTGTGCGGCACGCCGCCCTCGCGGAACGAGGTGCGGCGCATGCCCCAGCGGCCGGTGCCGCCGGGGAACTTGGTCGTCGGGAGCACGCGGGTGGCGTCGCCCTCGAGAAATTCCTGGATGCCCACCTCGGCCGCGGACCGCCCGAGAATGCGCTCCGCCGGCGCGGCGAGGAGCTCCTGGCCGGCGCGGTTGACCAGCCGGAGCGTCGCGCTGCCGTCGAACGCGAAGATCGCCACGTCGATCTCCTCCATCACGGTGCGCAGCAGCGCGGTGGCCTCGAGCGCGCCGAGGCGCTGCGCCTGGAGCACGTCGCCGAGGATGTTGATCTCCGCCTGCACGTCGCCCAGGGGCTCGTCGCGCCGGGCGCCGCGGGCGCGGATCGAGAAGTCGCCCTCCCGCAGGGCCGAGAGCAGGTTGGACACGGTCTGGAGGGGCCGCACGACGCGGTGCCGCACGCTGGCGCTGAACCCCAGCCAGAAGCCGACGATGAGCAGCGTCAGCGTCCACTGCACCTTCGGGTCGTCGCCCGACCAGATGCACCACATCGCGGTGGCGACCGCGGGCACGCCGGCCAGCAGCGCGTAGAACAGCACCTGCTGGTCGTGGGACAGGCGGCGGCGGGTTGCCATGAGCGGTGAGCTTATCGCCCAAAGCCGGCCGCTTACAGCCCGTATTTCTCCAGACGCCGGTAGAAGGCGCTGCGGCTGAGGCCGAGCTCCTCGGCGGCGCGGCGGGCGTTGCCGTCGCAGCGCGCAAGGGTTTTCTTGATCAGGAAGGCCTCGACCTCCTCCAGGCTCATGTCCTCGAGCCGCGGCGCCGCCTGGCCCGCGGTCAGCCCGAGGTCCGCGGCGCGGACGACCTTGCCGGTCGACATGAGCACGCCGCGCTCGACCGCATGGTCGAGCTCGCGGACGTTGCCCGGCCAGGCGTGGTTCTGCATCGCCTCGAGCGCGCCGGCGTCGAAGCCCGTGACCGTCTTCCGATAGCGCTCCACATGCTGTTTCAGAAAATGGTGGGCCAGCAGCGGGATGTCCTCCCGGCGCTCGCGCAGCGGCGGCAGCGGGATCGCGATGGTGTTGAGGCGGAAGAGCAGGTCCTGGCGGAACCTGCCCGCGGCCACCTCGGCGTTGAGGTCGGAATTGGTGGCGGAGATCAGGCGGACGTTCGCCCGGTAGGTCTTCGACGAGCCGACGCGCTCATACTCGCCGGTCTCGAGCGTGCGCAGGATTTTCGCCTGCTGGTTGAGGGGGATGTTGCCGATCTCGTCGAGAAACAGGGTGCCGCCGTCGGCGAGCTCGAAGCGGCCCGCGCGGTCGCTCTTCGCGTCGGTGAACGCGCCCCGTACGTGGCCGAAGAGCTCGCTCTCGAACACGCCCTCGGGCAGGCCGCCCATGTTGACCGAGATGAACGGCTGGCCGGCGCGGGTCGACACGCCGTGCAGCGCCTGGGCGATCAGGCCCTTGCCGGTGCCGTTTTCGCCCGTGATGAGGACGTTGGCCTCCGAGGGGCCGACCCGGGCGACGAGATCGAGCACCGGACGCATGGCCGCCGACTGGGCGATTAGCGAGGGCCCGCCCTTGCCGCGCAGGATCTGGTTCTCCTGCTCGAGGCGGCGGTAGGCGCGCACCGCGTGGCCCAGCTCGATCTGGTTGCGGACAATCGCGATCAGCCGCGGGTTGTCCCACGGCTTGGTGACAAAGTCCTTCGCGCCGCGCCGCATCGCCTCGACCGCCACGTCCACACTGGCCCAGGCGGTCATCACGACCACGGGCAGGGTCGAGTCGATGGTCTGGATCTTGTTGAGCAGATCGAGGCCCTCGGCGCCGGAGGTGGTGTCCCGCGCGTAGTTGAGATCCATCAGGACCAGCGAGAAGTCGCGCGCCTCGACCGCCTTGACCACGGCCGGGGGTGATTTGACCGTCTCGATCTGGTAGCCCTCGGTCTTGAGCAGCAGGCGCAGCGCTTCGAGGACGTCCGGCTGGTCATCGGCGACCAGGATCCGGTGGCTGGAGGGGGTGGGAACGGCCATGGCAGTTGACGCTGGAGCGAGCATGGCGGAGGCGGAATGCCCGGAGCAAGCGGAGAGTGGGGGCCGGCGCCGGAGCGGACGGCCGCCACCGCGGTCCGCGATTACGCCGCGACGCAGGCGCGGCGCAGGCCGTACGCGCGGCAGGGGGCGGCGGCGACGGAACGCGCCGCGGCGGTCCGCACGGCGGGCTCACGGAGGGTGCGGCGGGCGGTGTAATCCGTGCTGCCGAGGAGCATCAGGCCGGCCATCGCGTACACCGCGATGAACAGATTGGCGGCCAGCGCGCCCGAGGCGGGGAAGCCCAAGAGTCCGGCAAACGCCACGGCAGGCAGGGTGGCGGCGAGGAGGAGCATCGTGATCTTCAGAGTGGTCTTCATGTCATTGCTTTCGTTGTTGCCGGGTACAGTTGCACGCGCCGTGCCAAGTCATCAGTGATTGCGCAAGCAACGGCCGGTCAAGCGGATGAAATGTTTCCGCTCCGCGGGCGCGGTTTGAACGGCCTTCGCGGGGCTCGGCCGCGGGAACCATGATTCCCGGAAATGGGAAGGGCGTGGCCGGAAGGACGAGAATCAGATGAATGGGAGATCCGGAGGATGAGGCGCGGCGCGCGGAAGTTGGCCGGGCGCCGCCCGGACCTCATTCCCCCATTCCCTATTCGTACCGCAGCGCCTCGATCGGATCGAGCTGCGCCGCCTTGCGTGCGGGATAAAAGCCGAAGAACACGCCGACCGCCGCGCTGAACAGCACGGCCACGGCGACCGAGGTGGACGACACCGCCACCGGCCAGCCGGTGCGATAGGACACCAGCTCGGAGGAGCCGATGCCGATCAGCACGCCGATGATGCCGCCGAGCGAGCTGAGGATGACGGCCTCGATCAGAAATTGCAGCAGCACGTCCCGGCCGTGCGCGCCGACGGCGAGCCGGATGCCGATCTCCCGGGTGCGCTCCGTGACGCTCACGAGCATGATATTCATGATCCCGATGCCGCCGACGATCAGCGACACGCCGGCGATGGCGCCGAGCAGCATGGTCATCGTCTCCGACGTCGCCGTGGCGGCCTGCGCGATCTCGACCTGGCTGCGCACCGTGAAATCCTGATCGCGGCCCTTGCGCCGCTGCATCAACAGGTCGGTGATGTCCTGCTCGACCTTGTCGATCGCCTTGGCGCTGGCGGCCTGCACGAGGATCGAGCCGATGTTCGGATGGCGGGAGACCCGCTTGAGGTGGCTGGTGTAGGGGATGACGACGGTGTCGTCCTGATCCTGACCGAAGAGATTGAAGCCCTTCGACGCCAGCACGCCGACCACCTTGAAGGGGATGTCGCGGATGCGGATGGTCTGGCCAAGGGGGTCGCCGTCCGGAAAGAGCTGGTCGACGACCGTCTTGCCGAGCACGGCGACCTTGGCGACGCTACGGACGTCCTGATCGGTGAACATCGCGCCCTCGCTCATCGGCCAGCTGCGGATCGAGGCATAGTCGGGCGATTCGCCCATGATCTGCGTGTTCCAGTTGAGGCCGTTGGCCAGCACCTGGGCGCGGTCGCGCACCTCGGGGCTGACGCCGAAGACGTTGGCCACCTCGCGCTGGATGGCGTCGGAATCGTCGAGGGAGAGGGTGGACATGGAGCCCCAGCCGGCGCGCATGCCGCCGCTGGTGAAGCTGCCGGGAAAGACGGTGATCACGTTCTCGCCGAGGCTGGCCACCTGGGCCTCGACCTGCGACTTGGCGCCGTTGCCGATGCTGACCATGGCGATGACCGCCCCGACGCCGATGATGATGCCCAGCGCGGTCAGGATGGAACGCATGGTGTTGCGCCGCAGGGCGCGCAGCGAGACCTTGATGGTGTTGATGACGCGCATCATGGTCAGTTGGAGGTCAGCGCGGCCGCGGCCTCGGCCTGCTTGAGCTTCTGCATCTCCTCCGCCGCCTGGAGCTGGTCGGGCACGGCCTCGTCGCGCACCAGGCGGCCGTCGCGCAGGATGAGGTTGCGCTTGCAGTAACGGGCGATGTCGAGCTCGTGGGTCACCATGATGATGGTGATGCCCTGGGCGTTGAGTTTCTGGAACACGCCCATCACCTCGACAGAGGTCTTGCTGTCCAGGTTGCCGGTCGGCTCGTCGGCGAGCAGGATCTCGGGGTTGTTCACCAGCGCCCGGGCGATGGCGACCCGCTGCTGTTGTCCGCCGGAGAGCTGGTTGGGAAAATGGTCCGCGCGGTCGGCCAGGCCCACGATCTCCAGGCTGCGGAGCGCCCGGTCGCGCATGTCGCGCGACGTGGCGCGGCGCTGGCCGTAGAGCATGGGCAGCTCGGCGTTTTCGAGCGCGGTGGTGCGCGACAGGAGGTTGAAGCCCTGGAAGACGAAGCCGATCTTCTGGTTGCGGATGTCCGCCAGCTCGTTGCGGTCGAGCTGCGACACGTCGGTGTCGTCCAGCAGGTACCGGCCGCGGGTGGGGCGGTCGAGGCACCCGAGCAGGTTCATGAGGGTGGATTTGCCGGAGCCGCTGGCGCCCATCAGCGCCACGAATTCGCCGCGCTGGATGTCCAGCGAAACCCCGCGCACGGCGTGCACCGGCACCTCGCCGGAGTCGTAGGTCTTGTGGATGTCTTCGATCTTGACGACCGCGGTCATGGCGCCGGGGGCCGGGGCGGGGCTAGAAGCGGCGGGGACCGCCGGGGCCGGCGCCGCGGCCGGTGAAGGGATTGGCCGCCGTCGGACCGGCGGCCGCCGCGCCGCCCGTCGTCACCCCGGTCACGAGGACGTCGCCGTCCTTCAGGCCGCTGAGGACCGCGGTGTAGATGCCGTCGGTGATGCCGAGCCGGACGTTCACCGCCTCGAGCGTCGCGGTCTTGGGATCCGTGCCGACGAGCCGGTAGAGGGTGCGCGTGGTGACGCCGCCGCCCCCGCCGCCACCCCGGCCGCCGCCGGCAAAGCGGGAGCTGCTGGGCCTTGGCGATGACCTCGGGCGAGGGCGGGCCGTTGCCGCGGACAAAACCGGCCTCCTGCAGGATCTGGAACAGCGCCATCCGGCGCTCCTGCTCGGTCATCGGCTTCGCCGGGGCGGAGCCGCCGGCGGCGGGCGCGGCTTCGGCGGCGGGCTTGGCGGCGGGCGCCGGCGGCGCCTTCGGGATGAGTTCCTCCGGCAGGCGCACCCGCAGGGCGCTGTTCGCCACCCGCAGGGCGTTCATCGCCCGCTCGACGACGATCGAGACGTTGGCCGTCATGCCGGGCTTGAGCCGCTGGTTCTCGTTCTTCACGTCGATGATCACGTCGTAGGTCACGACGTTCGAGACGGTCTTGGGCGCGTTGCGGATCTGGATCACCTTGCCGGTGAACTGCCGGTTGGGAAAGGCGTCGACCGTGAAGATCACGTCCTGGCCGTCGGCCACGTTGCCGATGTCGGCCTCGGCGACGGAGGCGTCGATTTGCATCTTCGAGAGGTCGTTGGCGATGGTGAAGAGGGTGGGGGCGTTGAGGCTGGCGGCGACGGTATTGCCGATGTCGCACTCGCGGTCGATCACGATGCCGTCGATCGGCGAGCTGATCGTGCAGCGCGAGAGGTCGACCTGGGCGCTGCCGACATTGGACTGGGCGATCTTCAGCTGCGCGTCCGCCTCGGCCAGCTGGGCCACGGCGGTGTCGAGGTCCTGCTGGGCGACCAGCTCCTTGGCCCGCAGCTCGCGCGTGCGGTCGGTGCTCAGCTTCTGCAGGTCATAGGTCGCCTGGGCCTGCGCCAGCTGTGCCTGGGCCTGCTGGAGGCGCGACTGGTAGGTCGCGGGGTCGAGCTCGGCCAGCACCTGGCCGGCCTTGACCGGCGAGTTGAAGTCGACGTCGAGCTTCTGGATCAGGCCGGAAACCTGGCTGCTGACATTGACGCTGGTCGGCGACTGCAGCGCGCCGGTGGCCGTCACCATCTGGATGACGTCGCCTCGGCCGATGGTCGTGGTGGTGTACTCGGGCGCCTGGTCGGCATGATGGACCCAGAAAAACCAGGCGCCGCCGGCGGCGACGGCAACCACGAGGACCCAGAGCAGATTCTTCCAGATGCGGGAACGGGGGGCAGTAGGCATGAGCTGGTGTGAAACGATGGTGGAGGGCGCCCGGGGCAAGGCAAGCCACACCCGTGGTTGCGCAGCTGGAGGGCGACCCGTCCGCACCGGCTAAGACGCACCGTCAGTGGCAAGGTAACAGGCGGAGCCCATTTTCAGGAGGTGCGGCGCGGCCCCGGCCGCCGCTCACTTGAACCCGTATGCGGCGCGCAGGGCCGCGGCGACGTTGGCCGGCACGAACTTCGTCACGTCGCCGCCGTAGCGGCTCACCTGCTTCACGAGGTGGGAGCTGGTGTAGCTGTAGTCCTCGTTCGGCATCACATAGATCGTCTCGACCGCCGGCTGCAGGTGGCGGTTCATCAACGCCATGTTGAACTCGAATTCAAAGTCCGACATCGCGCGCAGCCCGCGGATGATCGCCACCGCGCCCTGCTCCATCGCAAAATCGACCAGCAGCCCGCGGAAGGTCGTCGCCGTGGCGTTGGGGAAGCGCGCGATGTTGGGCCGGATCAGCGCCAGGCGCTCCTCGGCCGGGAACAGCGGCCCCTTCTCGGGATTGTGCGCGACCGCGACCAGCACCCGGTCGAACAGCCGGGTGGCCCGCGCGAGCACGTCGAGGTGACCGTAGGTGATCGGGTCGAAGGTGCCGGGATAGATGCAGAGCCTCATGGGAGTCCGGAGATGGTGCGGGCCGGGTGTCGGAGCGGCCTGCATTAGAGCACGCCGGCCGGCGGGGGCAAGTGGGGAAGGCGGCCGCCGTCCCGGCATCTCCGGCCTTGCATGGCGGCGCGTCGCCGGTGCATACCTTGCGCCGTGCCTCCCCGGATGAACCTGCCC
>Ga0335085_10014000_pt1 | contig 11729 bp, 6 predicted proteins | sample Lox_Sample_45_FD_206712 | JGI IMG/M metagenome (GOLD analysis project Ga0335085, IMG submission 206712) | Soil microbial communities from Loxahatchee National Wildlife Refuge, Florida, United States - Lox_Sample_4.5 | ecosystem: Environmental > Terrestrial > Soil > Wetlands | place: USA: Florida...
TCGACCTCCTGGTCCCGAACCAGGCGCGCTAGCCAGGCTGCGCTACGCCCCGAATACTGGGCTAACTTTGCAATCAGTTTACGCGGGATTCGCGGCATCTGCAACACAAGCCGTTTCTCCGAGCCGAAGCGCCCTGCCGCGCCCATTCTATCCTCAAAATCAAATCCGCCAGAGAGCTTTCGCTCTCTGGCGGCTTCTCAGGAATGGTCGAAGGACTCTAGAATTCATACCGCAGCGCGAACTGCATCACGCGCGGGTTGGTCAGCAGGCCCGTGTAGTTTCCAAACGTGCTCGAGATGTCCAGCTCTGGTGCTGCTGATTGCACATTGAACCGCACGGAATTCGTCACGTTGAACACTTCCCACCGGAACTGGAGGCTTTGCCCGTCGTTCCAGGGCATGTGCCAGCGCTTGGCAAGACCCAGATCGATATTGAAGAAGCCTTGGCCTCGAAGCTGATTGCGCGCGCCTCCCGATCCAGGAAATGGGACCTGGAAATTGTTGATCGCGTCCGGCCCAGTGCTGAAAATGCTGATGTTCCCGGCGTCCGGTCCCGAGGTGACCGGATAGGCCCCCGTCTTTACCGGTGAAATCAGTTGCGCGTTGCCGCTAAGTTGCCAGTTCGTGGGCCATTGGTAGCCGTTGCTGATATTCACGGGGAAACCGGAAGTCAGCCGGAAAAGTCCCGATAACTGCCAGCCACCAATCACGGCTTCCGCGAAACCGTGAGCGTCGGAAGCGAATGCGCGTCCTTTCCCGAACGGAAGCTCGTAAATCCAGTTGGCGTTCAACTGGTGAGTCGCGTCGAAGTCCGAAACGGCTCGTTCCTCGTTGGGATTCCAGGAGTTGATGATCTGGCCACCCAGCCCGCCCCATTCTCCTATTCGCTCAGCATCCGAATTGATGTCCATCGACTTCGAGAACGTGTAGTTGAGGTCGAATTGTAATCCGTGCAGCATGCGGTGGCGTAGGGTCAACTCCATCGCATTGTACGCGGAGTTTCCAATCGTCCGCCACGCGTACAAAGAGGAATACTGTCCGTTCCAATAGGATCCAGGATTATTTGTGGGGTAATAATAATTGTTTTGAACATTATAGTCACTCCCGCAAGTAGCGCTGTCCGCGGCATTGCAGCCACCGAGTCCGAACAAATCATAGATGAACAGCGCCGTTGTCTCGTTCTGCGGGAAGCAACTGAACAAGTCGTAGGCGGCTTGCAACGGACTGGTCGTGCCTCCGCCTCCACAGAACAGACCGTAAACGCCACCGGGCTGCAACGCTGGCATGATGTCCGCCCAATACTGAGCTGTCGGCCCAACGGTCTGCGGCGTGACGGACGATGTCGGTACTCCCTGGCGGTAAAGCGTCGCCAGCGCATCTACAGCCTGGAAATAGGTTATTTTGGTCTTCGGGTCCGTAAGATTCAGCGGCATAGCCATATCTTCCTGCGCCAACAAGCGATGCGACAGCCGCCCGACGTACGCCGCCTCGATCGAAAATCCACTCGGCAATTCCCGGGAGAAGGAAAGGTCGATCGTCTCCGAGTAGGGAGTCTTCAAGTGGCTGTCGTTACCCCAGGCGATCGCGAAGCCATAGGGGCTCAGATTATCGCCGGCAAAAATGTTCGGAAAAGGCGAGGGCAAAGCTGGAGGCACGGGAGCGAACAGCGAGTCGCCTGCCGTGTCCGTCGTGGGAATCACGTGCATGTCCGTGATTCGCGGCGCAACGGACGGATCGACTTCTCCAGCCGTATTCGTCAGGACATCCAGCAAACCGAAGGATCCACCGCTCTGATCGAACGTGTCTACGATGCTCTCGCCCAGCCGGTCATAGACGATGCCGAACCCCGCGCGAACGCTGCTCTTGCCCGGCCCTCCAAACACGCTCTTCCAGAAGCCTCCATCCGCTTGTGGTGACCACGCAAGCGCCACGCGCGGGCCGAAATCATGGTAATCCCAATTGTAGTAACCGCTCTTTCCGCCATTGGCAGGACCTGCCCAGTCAAACGTAACCGCAGGATCGGCGTACGATCCAATTCCCTGCGCCATATTCTTGCCACGTTGGTTAAACCAATCGCCCAAAGGCTCCGTCGTGGTCGCTTCCAGCCCATTTGTTTCCCACGGCGGCGAAAAGAGCGAATACCGCAACCCGAACGTGAGCGTCAGGTTGGGCTTCACTTTCCAGATGTCTTGTGCGTAGAGCTCAAAGCCATTCTCGGCAAATCGACGCGAGATCGGCGTCCCCTGAGCCAGCACATTGCTCTGCCGGTCAAAGTTGTAGTAGGCATCTACTTCGGAAACCATCCCGGTCATGGCCGTCAGCGGGAAATCGTAGGAATTGCCAAAATTGGGGTCGACCTGCGGATAATGCGGCTCGTTTGGATTGTAATCCGGCGAGGTTGGATCCGGATTGTAGCAGTTCCCGGTTACCGTCGCTGCCGTCTGTGAACAATATGGATCGAAGTGCCCCGTCGCTCCCGTGTTGGCCAAGGCGGCCGTATCCAGCCACGACGCGTTGGTTACGCCGTCGCTAAACGAGTTATTCAAATTCGTCTCTGGATTCCTTAAGAATGCGGCTTGCACTCCGAACTGGAAAGTGTGCTTTCCATGGATCTTTGTCACATCATCGTACAGATTGTGGATTGGCCGCTGGAAGCTGGACGACCTTGTGACTCCCATGTCGATACTGCGGAAATAGTTCCACGACTGCGTCGAATCGCCCACAAACCCGTTGCTCTCCCGGATGAATCCATACCGGAAATTGTTGATGAGCGTCGGCGTCAGCGTCGCCGAATAATTCGCAATGATTCCTTTGTTGTAATTCACGCTGACCGTTTCCGGAATCGATCCCGGCAAGAATGGCGCACCCTCCGAGTTTTCGTTTGCCAGCGCTCCGCTCACCGAGAGGCGGTGTCTCGCATCGGCCGTGATGTTGTAGTCCAGCTTGGCGATATACCAATTGTGGGTCGTGTAGGTTGGAGCGGCGAAGCGGTATCCCGACGTGTTAACACCGTCCCCCACGGTCGTGTCATTCGGCAATGGATAAGTGCTCTGCATGAAAGAAAGCACCGCTGAGGATGGCCCCAGCCCTTGCGGATCCATGTCTGCAAGTTGAGTCGGCGACAGCGCAAAGTTTCCTGGCGCAACGGAATAGCTACCGCCGCTCGCGCCCATGACCGAACCGCCAGGGCATGCCGAGGTATCGGCGCATGCATATTGCATAATCCCGTCGCGCAGTGTCGCGGTCGGGATGGTTCGCAGCGCGCTTTGTGCTTCCGCATCTCGGTAGCCTTCATAATTTGCAAAGAAAAATAGCCGGTCCTTTTTGATTGGCCCGCCAACCGAGGCCCCAAAAATATTTCGTGTGAGTTTCAGGGGCTGGTTCGGTGTGCCAAGGTTGAGCTGCGACTGCTTCAGAAAGTAATCGTTCGCACTGGTTGCGCTAGTCCGGTTGTACTCATACAAAGAGCCGTGGAAATTGTTCGTGCCGCTCTTCGTAACCAGCGCCACTTGGGCCCCCGAGGAGCTACCTTGATCCGCGTTGTAATTCGTTGTGGTCACCCGAAATTCTTCCACCGAATCTAGCGTCACCGGCAGAACGGACTGGAACGCGTATCCTCCCTTAGGGTTTACCGGGATCCCGTCCAGCGTGATATTGCTCTGGTCGCTTCGCGCTCCGTTGACCGAGCCGCTTCTCGTGTCCGTGTTCGTATCAATATCCGATCGATTGCCCGTGTATACGACCCCCGCCTGCAAACTCAGCAAATCCGGCACGTTCCGGCTTTCCAACGGCAGTTGCTTCACCTGATTTTCATTGAACGCAATCCCCAAGGAAGCGTCTGTCGTATTCAGCGTCACCGCCTGTGCGGATACCTCTACCGTTTCAGTCGCCGTGCCGACCTCCAGCGTTAGGTTCAGTGTCGTGGGTGTGTTCACCAGCAATGGCAGGCTTTTCTGCTGCCACTTTCTGAATCCCGCCATTTCCACGCTCAGCGAATATGTCCCAGGTGGAAGCGCCAAGAACTCGTACGCGCCGGTCGCGCTTGTCTTCATCTCCTGGTGCAGTGCCTGCGCCGTGTTTTCGAGGGTCACAGTCGCGCCAACAATGGCTGCCCCGGTCTTGTCCAGGACCGTCCCTCGGACCGAAGTCGTTCCCACTTGCGCGTTTACGTTGGCGCCTAGCAATAAAAACGCCAGGGAAATAAGAAGGATATTGCGCTGAATTAAATCCCACCTCATGGACTGCTCCTTTCGCGCACCTTTACTCATCTTTGAGATTCTCGTTGGTGGGCAGCACCATGCCTACACAACCACGCTCACGGCGCCCTGCCGGAACTTAACCTGGGGGGACTCTATAAATCCTGGACGACCTTCCCCACCCCTCCGCTATTCTTTGAGCTACTTTTTAGGACAAATGGCTACGGGTGTCAAGGAAAGTTCTTCCCAGTTCTCTTTTGGTTTTGAATTATTTGAATTATGAATTCTTCAGAATAAAATCGATTCAATGGAGGGTGCCGCTGCTTCACGGAGAATGCGCTCGGCAGGCTCTTGCTCTCGCCTCGGCTAAATCGCGGCACCGCACAAATGCCTTTATCCCAGCTTCAGCAATCTAGCCACCGTAACCGCGGGAATCCCACGTATCGCACCCAGAATCGAGTCCGAAACATCTCCATCCAGCCGCACTAGCGACACCGCCTCTGCACCTTTGTGGGCTTCGCGCCGGCCTAGCGCAAACGTCGCGATGTTCACGCCCATATTGCCTAGCGTTGAGCCCACTTGCCCGATTACGCCGGGCTCGTCCCGGTTCCGCAAAAAGAGCATCGTCCCGGCCAGCTCCGCTTCAAGCGGAATGCCGTCAATCTGCAACACGCGCGGCGAACCATCGTGCAGAACTGTGCCCTCGGCGGAAAACCCGCGGACCAATCCCTCTTTTTCCGGCAATGCCGCCACTTCCAGCGTGTTAGGAAATCCACGCTCCCGCCGCCGTGTTTCTTCCTCAACGGAAAGTCCCCGTGCTGCCGCCACTGCCGGCGCGTTCACCACGTTCACTTTTTCATCCAGCACCGCGTTCAGCATCCCCGCCAGCACGGCGCTGCGCAGCAAATGCGTCCCCACCTCGGCCACCTCGCCCGCATAGCGAATCCGAATCCGCGCAGGCCTTGCCGCCACTGCCTGCGACACTAGCGATCCCAGCCGCTCCGCCAACGCCAGATAAGGTCGCACTCTCCGGTATTGATCCGCGGAGAGCGCCGGCAAGTTCACCGCATTACGAATCAAACCGTCCGCCAGATAATCCTTGATCTGCACGGCCACCTGCGTGCCCACTTCCTCCTGCGCCTCCGTCGTCGAGCCTGCCACGTGCGGCGTTGCAATCACGTTCGCCATTCCCAGCAACGGCGAATCCTTCGGCGGCTCCTGCACGAAAACGTCCAGCGCCGCCCCCGCCAGCTTTCCGCTCCTCAAAGCTTCCGCCAGGGCTCCCTCGTCAATCAATTCGCCCCGCGCCGCATTGATCAACCGCGCGCCCTTCTTCATCTTCCCGATCGACTCCGCATTGATCAGATTTTGCGTCGCCGGGCTCAGCGCCGTATGCAGCGAAATGAAATCGCTCTCCGCCAGCAGCTTCTCGAGAGGCACCAATTCGACCTGCACTTCCTTCGCTGCCGATTCGCTGATGTACGGGTCGTACCCCAGCACGCGCATGTCAAACGCATCCGCGCGGATCGCAACTTCGCTCCCGATGCGCCCCAGCCCGATCAGTCCCAGCGTCTTCCCGCGCACTTCCGTTCCCGCCGCAGCAGATTTCTCCCATTTTCCTTCATGCATAGACTTATCCAGTCTCGGCACCAGCCTCGCCAAACCCAACAGCAGCGCAAACGTGTGCTCCGCCACGCTGACCGCATTCCCCCCCGGCGTGCTCATCACCAGAACTCCGCGCGTCGTCGCCGCGTCCAGATCGATATTGTCCACGCCCACGCCAGCTCGCCCAACAGCTCGCAATCGCGGCGCTTTATCCAGCAATTCCGCGGTTACTTTCGTAGCGCTCCTCACAATCAGCGCATCCGCGTCCGCTATCTCCGCGTTCAGCGTGTCTTTCGTCGTCAGGACGATATTCCATCCCGTCCCCCGCAAGAGTTCCACACCGCGTTCGCTGATCTTGTCCGCAACTATGACTTTCATCGGTCCTCATCCGGGTTGGTTTGTGTTTTCTGCTGCCAGTGACGGGTAAAAGCCACCAAATGCAGAGTATCAACGGTAGCGACCCGTCCGTACCCTGTCAAATCTTGTTCGGCTCTCTTCTCTGCGATCTCTGTGTCTCTGCGGCCTCTGTATTAATTCTTTTCTCTTTCTTCTGATATTATTGAGCCTCATGACTCTCTCCGAAAAAATCCAGAAAGACCTGACTGACGCCATGCGCTCCAAGGATGAGCTCCGCCTAAGCGTCCTCCGCGGGGTCAAATCCGCCATTAAATACAAGGAAACCGAAAAAATCCGCGCGCTCGACGAAGCTGAATCCATCCAGATCCTGCAAACCCTCGTCAAACAGCGCAAAGAATCCATCGACCAATTTGGCAAAGGTAACCGCCAGGACCTCGTCGACAAAGAAACCAAGGAACTCGCAATCCTCGAGTCTTATCTACCGGCCTCCGCCAGTGAGGCGGAAATGGACGCCGCCATTTCCAAAGCCATCGCCGAAACCGGCGCCAACTCCATGAAACAAATGGGCGCCGTGGTCAAATCCGCCAAAGCCGCGCTTGAAGGAAAAGTGGTGGACGGCAAAGCGCTAAGCGATCGCGTCCGTGCCAGACTCTCGTAGTCTCTTTTGCTGGACGCAGAGAAACGATTTGTGGGTGGGTAGTGGTAGCGGCCTCAGCCGCTCTGGTCGCGGCTCTTATTGCGCCGCCTGCTTCAGCACAGCGGTGTTCCGTTCATCGCTCGCGATGATTCGGTAAAGTTTTTTCAGTTCTTCAACTTTCGCCAGCGGCACGCTCGGGTCTTTCACTTCAAACTGCCGCGTATAACGCAATACGTTTCCTTTTACTTCCGACACGCTCTGATATCTCGCAAATCCGTAATCCACTTTGACTGGCGGTGGTAGATCGTCCACCACATACCCCGGCGGCAGCGTAATTTCAAACGCATCCGAATCGAGTGATGGTCCGGAAAACTCCACCGCAAACTTCCTCGGTTCCTTCGTTTCCAGTAATGCGCTGGACTTGACCCCTACCACACGCGGACGCACTAGCAGCAAATTCCCCGCCGGCTTGGCGTAATCCTCGCTCACGAGCGAGTAGTCATAAATGAACGGTTGATCGCTGTCCTTCAGGTTCGAGATCGTTGCTTTTGTGATCTGGTAGTTCGCTAGCGAGCCGGCCAAGAGACTTTCAATCGGCTTGATTTTGTCTTTGTTCGTGGCTGCCGACTGTATCGCATACCGTTGCGCGGCCCCGCGGTCCCCCATTCGAATCTCGGTAACTTCTCCTGTCAACGTACCCGCCGTCGTCAGGGTCAGCTTCCCCACCCGGCGGATTCCGTTCATCGCCGCCGCCAGCTCGGGCAGCTCAATCAATTCGCCTCCGCTGTCCGACACCAGCAATCCATAATTTGCCTGAAGCGGCCCACGCAAATAGCCAAACGGCGTCAAGTCATCGGTCGGATCGAAGATCAGCAGCCGGCCCAGCTTTTTGTCCTCATAGATCGCCGTCAAGGACGCGTCGTTCAGTGTCTCGGGCAGCTTGATCGCCAGGATTACGTGGTTGAACCAGTTGACTGCCGGCGTCCTATCATTCACGGCACCGCGCTGAGTGTTGACCACCACGTAGTACGACTCGACGCCAATTTCCTTCAGCATCGCGCTCATCAGCGTCGCTTTATCCTTGCAATCTCCAAAGTGATGCGCAAAAACATCGTTTGCAGCGTGCGGCTGCCATCCGCCGATCCCCAGCTCAATCGCCACGTAGCGGATGTCGTCCTGCACGAACTTCCCGAGCGTGCGCATCTTTCCCAACATAGTCTTGTCTGACGTCGTCAATTCCGCAACTTTCTGCTTGATCTCCGGCGACGAATCTCTTCTCCCGCGCACCAACCCCGCTTCCCACAAACCCATATCGTTCCAGTTTTCAAAGCCTCGATTATGCTCTCCGCCGGGCGGCAGGAAAGACACGATCATCTGCCCTGCCACGGCGGTCCACGGCGGCATGTCATCTTCTGGCCGGATAGCCGTAATGTTGCTCAACTCCCATTGCCACTGGTTGCTCCCCGCAGAGGTCGATTTCACCTCCGGATAATTCAAAAAGACCGCCTTGTATTCCCACCCTGGCGGCAGCTGAAGCGTGTAATGTGCCTCCCTCACAGGGTCCGTTCCTTGAAAGCCCCACTCATCTTGCAAAATATAAGGCCGATCCTCATGCTCGATTTCGTAGCCGATAATGTTTCCCGGGTCCGGCGCCGGAATTTTCAAAATCTTGATCTTATGGTCGGTGGCAAGCTCTCCATTCAACACGCCTGCCAAACCTGCCTCAATCACGTCCTTGTCCTTCACCTCGTAATCTTTTCCTTGCGCCGGAATGCACCACCCGTGTAATCCCGTGATCCGTGTCTCCGAATCGAAGTGCACGATCACGGTTCCGTGCTCTCTCCCTCCCGGCCGCAATAATTTGTACGCCCGCCTCTCGATGCTCTTGACCTTTCCATTTCCTTGCACATTCAAAATGTCTTCCGAGTAGAGCAGCACCGCATCCGTTTTCTCGTCGTGAGGAGGCAGCGGCGCATTCGCCAGCGCGTGCAGCCATTGCGGCGCGTCGTTCGCTCGCGCGCTCAACGGTACGATTGTTGCGCACACCGCCAGCGTGCCTGCCAGCCATCCGCCTAGGCGCGACACTCTAATTGCTCGCCGCTGCTGTTCCAGGCTGCAACACGATCTGTTCTTCATCGCCCGTCCTCACTCCCTCATAAAATCTGCGCAGTGCCGGATACAGTTTCTGATCGAGCGCAATCAAATCGCTCCTCATTAATCGCTCGATATGCAAGGTCCCCTTGTTGTTTTCGGCTTTTATCGTGTAAAGCAGCACTTTGGCATCCTCGGTCTCCGGTTTCGGCAAGCTACTCACTTCCCAGCCAAGCGGCAGCTCGATTGTCACGTCGTCCACCTTCTGCAGCCGGTAATGAAAGTAGAGTGGGTGCACGCGCGTCGCGTGTTCGCACATGTGTTTTTCGGCCGCGTCGAACAACCCAACCCCCATAATCGCGCGCCTCCCCGCCCCTGACGCCCAGCCTGGCACCTTCAAGTTAAATTCAGCCACCAGCTTAGGATCTGAGCTTGACCAATCCGGCTTGTTCGTCAAATCCACCTCGATCGCCGCCGGAATCATGTACCGGACCGCATCCTCCAGAGTTTTCTTTCTCGCTGCTTCGTCTTCGTTTCGTTCCTCCAAACGCAAGTAAAGCGCCTCCAGGCCCGTGTACGTGACTGTCAGTTTTCCCTCGAGGCTCCCTTCCGTCGTCAGTTTCAAGTCCGCCTTGCGGTCGATCTGCGAATCTGCGCTCTCCGGCGTATTGGTCGTGACCCATGTCCCACCGTCTTTGTCCAGTTTCAATCCCAGCGTTCCCGTCTCCGACCACGGTAGCAATCCATAAGGCGTAAACGCCGTCCCTGGATCAAAATAAATTTCCTTCCCGTTCAATTTCACCACTACCACATAAGTTCGCAGATCCCTGGCCTTCATCAGATTTTTCACGAAAAAATGATCGTCGCGCGTCGATATCTTCGCCGCCGACGCGTCCATCCCAGCCGCCCGCGCCAATCCCAGAAAAAGCAGCGTGATGTCGTCTCCGTAACCATACCCGCGCTTCCACTCTTCCTCGACGTTCGCCGGCTCCTTCTCCTTCACCCGTTTCTGTTCCTGTTCCGTTTTCTCCACCTCGAAACTCAGGTTCCGCAGCTTCTGCACACGCGCATATATCTTCTGCAACTTCACTTCCGGCGAATCGCCTGCTGCAACGATCTGCCCCACTGCCTCTTCCATCGCCTTCCGTTTGTTCACGTAACCCTCGACGAAGTCGTTCATTTTCTTGCCCTGCTTTTTCCAGAACTTCTCCGGGTCCTTTTCCAGTCCGTCTTCCTTGTACGTAAAATCCACGCGAAACTTCATCGCCGCTTCCGGCGGCATGTCGTCTTCCACCTGGAATGCCGGAATGTTCTGTGCCGCCATCTCGATGTCATGGCTCGAGTTCTGCTGTTGCACTGGCGGCTTCACTCCGTCCGGCAACCCGTTCGGCCAGCTCCACATCAGCGCCCATTCCGTGTACGGCTTCAACGTGAACTTCGCCGACTTCGTGAACAGCTCCGAACTCAATACCCAGTTCGAATCGAACACATAGTATTCCTTGAAGTCGATCATGTAGTGATACTCGATGATGCTGCCCGGCTGCACATCCGTCAGCGTAAACGTCTTCGCAAGATACTTGAATCCCCGCGCCTTCACGATCTCTTTCTCATACACTTTTCCATCAAAAATCGCGCTTGAGCCGTCCGGCCTCACCGTCCTCGCCCGGATATTCACGATGTCAGAGTCGCCCTTTACGAAGGGTATCTCCACGTCTCCATACTTCCTCCCTTCTTCCGTAAAGATCTTTTCCCGCACGTAGTTGTATTCGTGCGGCACATGCGTGTTGCTGTCGTCACGATCCACCTGCCGGTAGAGAATGATCGCCGGTGCTCCCGGTGCCGCTGGATCGCTCGTCATCTTCAGCTCTTCCGGCGAAATCGGAAGCCATTCATCCGCGCTGCTCGATCGAACGCGATACGCCGCTACTCCCGCCAAAATCACCGCCGCCATTCCCCCAATCAAAGTTAATCGGCGCAGAGACACTTCCCACCTCCAAAAAGAAGTAAATCGCACTCGTAATTTTTGAAGTGAATTCCCGCGAACTTGCATCCTGAAAAACTGAAACTGAGAGCGCGCCTTCCCATTTGCCCGCGTTTCGCCTTGCTGTTTTCAGGAAAACACACCACGAACGGACATGCAGGGAAACGCCTGGGGCCTGCACCGCCGCGCAGAGAGGGGTCTGGGCGCATAAGCAGTGTTACCGATCTGAGTTACTTGCTGCCGCGGACAATACAGGTCCGCGTGTCCTCTGTCAATAGCCCTCCCCGCCCGCTCCTCTTCCTCGTAACGGCGCGCCGCCGGGTCCGCGAAACCATTCAAATCCCGTTTTCCAGTGCTATAATCCCGCTCAATTGTCCGACCATCCGGACACAACGGTTCCACTTCGGAAGTCAGGCTCTGGTGCCATTATGCGAACGAAGCTCTTGTTCTCCTTCTTAGCCGCGCTGTTTCTGTTCTCCGCAGTCGCCGCGCAGGACTCCAAGCCTCCCAAAAAAGTCCTCAAAAATGCCGACATCATTGTTATGGTCCAAAACCATTTCGACGACGCCACCCTTATCAAACTCATCGCTATTTCCGATTGCGACTTCGATCTTTCGACCGACGCTCTCCTCGAACTTCACAAAGCCGGCGTCTCCGGCGTCGTTCTTCGCGCCATGATGCAGGCGTCCCTCCGCGAGCCCTCTGAATCAACCTCTCCCTCCACGGCCGCAGCTCGCGTTTCCGATTCCACTCCTCCCGACCCTGCTTCCGCTCCGTCCGCATCGGTAGCTCCAGCGACACCCGCCCCAACCGCCGCTCCTCCAACTCCGGCCGCCCCGCCTCAAGCTTCATCTACCGCTCCC
>Ga0335085_10014001_pt1 | contig 11729 bp, 12 predicted proteins | sample Lox_Sample_45_FD_206712 | JGI IMG/M metagenome (GOLD analysis project Ga0335085, IMG submission 206712) | Soil microbial communities from Loxahatchee National Wildlife Refuge, Florida, United States - Lox_Sample_4.5 | ecosystem: Environmental > Terrestrial > Soil > Wetlands | place: USA...
CAAACATCCATTATCGGACACGCGCATGCGATCCGGCCTGTAACAATTGGGTCCCTGTGGTTCAGGACGCTCCGCCGGCTTCTCCTTCCGGCTCATTCTCAAGCGAATCGAGGCGCGATTCGTCGGCCGCATATCGTTTGAGCACCCTCAGCGAGTTACCGGATGAAAACCCTGCATAACGCAACCGGCGCCAAGCCGACGCCAGGTGCTTCTGGTCCTTCAGAAGAGTGGCCAGATCGCGCCCACGAAACCGTCGCGACAGGAACGCTTCAATCAGGGCAACCTCGTCCTGGTCCTTATACGTACGCGCAACAATATCCTCGGCCAGCTTCGGCGCAACGCGCCGTTGACGCAGATCGCGTAACACACGCGTACGGCCGTGGCCTTTATTCTCCAACCGCCCAGCGGCGAACTGATCTGCGAATCGCGCGTCGTCCAGATATCCGATACGCCGCAGGTTCACGAGCACGGTATTCACGTCGTCCGGCCGCGCGGCACGCCTCCTCAGCTTTTCACGCATCTCACCGATGGTATAGGCGCGTCCACTCAGAAGGCGCGCGGCATAGTCCATGAGCGCGGACTCATCCAGCGGAGCGCGTTTGGCGGGCATCCCAGACGAATTATCGCATCGCGCGGGCGGCTGGTATTCTGGAAGAGCCACTGAAGAGGGCGGCAACCATATGCAGGACGATAACAAGTTTCCATATTTCTTCCTCGGTCTGGGACTGGGCGTCGCGGTCGGACTGCTGTTTGCGCCGAAGAGCGGCTCGGAGACCCGTGAGCTATTGCTGAACAAGGCGGACGAGGGAAAAGAGTATCTGAAGCGCCAGAGCGCGCAATTGCGCAATTCGGCCGGCGACGCCATTGAGCGCGGGAAGAGCGCGCTGGCCCGGCAGCGGGAGCAACTTAGCGCAGCCGTGGAAGCGGGCCGGCAGGCGTACCGCGAGGCCGTTGACAAGGAGCTTCCGGGCGACGGAGCGCCTGCGGGCGATAACATCTAGACGGCGGAGCGTCCGTTCATGGACCAGAACATCCTGGTGGTTCAAACCGTGTTCACTGGAATCGCGGCCATCGCAATTCTGCTGCAGGCCGGTATTCTGTTTGGCATGTTCCGGGCGGTCCGCGCCATACAGAAGGCGGTTGGCGACACCGTGCCGAAGGTCGAGTCGCTGGTGGAGAACGTCAATGGCGTGATCCCCAAGGTAAACGCGCTGGTGGAGTCCTCCAAGGCCACGGTGGAAGAGAGCCGCCAGCTCATCGCTTCGGCGCAGGCACAGGTCACCAAGCTTGACGAGGTGGTCACTGACGCGGCCAACCGCGCGCGCGTCCAGATGGACCGCGTTGAGATGGTGCTGGACAACACGATGGACAAAGCGCAGCAAACCGTGAACGTCGTTTCGAACGGCGTGTTGCGCCCGTTGCGCGAAGTCCAGGGGATTGTCGCCGGAATACAGGCTGCGTTCGGCTACCTTCTGCGCAGTGCACGCCCGAGTGTCGATAAGGCGACGAGCGACGAAGAGATGTTCATTTAGCCGAGCTCAGCGCCTTCGATATCGCTCGCACGATTTTGCGGTACGGCACGCGGGCACGGTCGTCAATGGCAATCCAGTCGCCTTCACGCCAGCTTGAGTAGTACCAGCGGGCCAGGAGCGCGAGGTGTTCCTGTTTTTCCTGCAGGCTCAGGCGCGGCGTTTCCACTCCATCGATGACGTCGCGCAACCGATGGTCAAGCGACGAGCCCGGTTGCTCGACGGAGAACGGCAACGGCCCAACCCACGCTCCCTGCCAGATGAAGTACAGGTTCACGGTTCCAGCGATGAGGGAAGGCAGCGGCACAACCCCGTAAAGGCGCTCGACATCGCGCGGCAGATCGCCACGCAACGAGAGCACAGCATGGATCCGCTCGCAGCGCTGGTGCTGGCGTGCCGCCTCCTCGAAGTTCATCTCCTCGCTGAAACGGTCGCGCGCGGCCGACGCCGAAGCCAGCAGCGAAGCGCCGTTGGTGGAGAGGAAATCCACCACCCGCTGGACCTCACCACGGTACTCGGCGGCGCCTACGACCGCCTGACACGGCCGCAGGCATTTGTTCATTTCGCCGTAGATGCATCCCGGATGCTCAGGCGTGGGCTCCAGATCCTCCTGACAGCGGCGAAGCTGGAAGAAATCGAGGAACTGGCTCTCGAAGTTCTCTGCCTCGGCGCGAGAGCGGAACGGCCCATAATGGAGCGATCTGGAACCGATTCTTGCGCTGACATGCGTGCGCGGAAACGCATTGCTCAGCGTGCACTTCACGTACGAAGGCATGCGAAGACGCAGAAGGCGCAGGTACTGGTCCGGATAAATCCGGCGCATCACAGTGTAATGCAGCAGACCGCCTTCCAACGGCGATGCAATCGGCCAGTATTCAACGCCGGTGAGCACGTCTTCAAGGCCCAGCAACCGGACGACACGCCGCACTCGGCGCCGCAGTACCGTCGTCCGCGCCGCATAGGCCGAACGATACCCTGCCCTCAACACAAAGACCGCGGGAACGTCCGGGAGCGCCTCCAGGTCGGCTGCAGACGGCTGGGGGAGTTCCTCGGGAGCTGCGTGCAGGAGTTCGTGCATGGCCCTGAAGTCAGTCTACAGCGGGACGCCGCGCCCCTCCCGGTGTGTCGCTCAGATACAACCGCCGCTGGCGGCTGACCGACAACTTATTGATTCTCAAAGCATTATCCTGGAGTAAAACTTGCACGGCCATACTAGGTGTTATGAGAAGTCTGCGGTTCCTGATCCTCGCGGGTCTGGTCTGGCTGCCTGCGCGGACCACGACGCTTCAGCACCTGACCCTGGAGGAGATGGCGGTGAAATCCACCGACATCGTCCGCGGCCACGTGCAGCGAGGCAAGGCGTTGTGGCACGGGTCACAGCTTTTCACGCATTATCTGGTGTTCGTTAGCGACCGCTGGAAGGGAACGGGCGGCCCTGTCGTCGATCTGGCGTTACAGGGCGGCGTGGCCGACGGCCTCCGGCAGGTCTGGGCCGGGACGCCGGAACTTCAGGCAGGCCGCGACTATGTCCTGTTCCTCCAGCGCACACCATCCGGTCTGAATCTGATCATCGGCCTGTCACAGGGGCTCTTTGAGGTGGATACGAAGGCGGGACAGGCTGTCCAGGCATCGACGAACGAGGCCATCGTGAACCGCAAGGGAGCGGAGATGGCAGCAGCACCTCTGCGCATGAATGTCGCTGAATTGCGCAGGTGCGTACAGCGGGCAGTTGCGGAGGTACGATGAGAGTGCTCTTAACCCGAGTCTTTGCGCTGGCGTCGCTGATGCTACTCGCGGGCGGCGGCGCTTCCGCCTACTATTACTACATCCACTTCGACGCGTCGGGGAACGCCCTGCCGTCGAAGTGGGACCTCACCAAACTCCCCAACAACACCGTATATTTCTACGTTGCCGACAACGGACTGGACACCGCCCACCTGACGCCCGGGGACGGCTTCGACGCGCTGGTGAGCGAGCTTCGGGCCGCCGCGGACGTTTGGAACACCATATCCACATCATCAATTCGCATTGCGTACGGCGGGCTGTTCCATTCCGATGGCACCGACAATAACACCGGCATCAACGTGGATTTCTCCGATGCAATTCCCGATGGTTTGCTGGCACAATCCGGCGTGACCACGATTGCCAACCCGGCAGCCGGTGCGACTTTCCTGCCCATCCTGCGAACCCAGCTCCTGTTCCCGAGGCTCCCGTACGGCTACTATGGCCCGGGCTATCCCCTGGCAAGCTGGAGCGAGCTTTTCTTCACAACCGCCGTTCACGAGTTCGGACACAACCTTGGTCTGCAACACACGACGACGTCGGCGGCGATGTCAACATACGTAACCAGCGGAGTGAGCAAGGCCAAGCCGTTGGCGGCCGATGACATCGCCGGTATTTCCGCGCTCTATCCGACCGAGAGCTTCGCGGCGCAATCGGGTACCATCGCCGGCAAAGTCACATTTACGAACGGCACTCCGGTCAATCTCGCGGCGGTCGTCGCCGTGCCGGCAGCAGGCGGGGCGATCAGTGCAATGACGCGTCCGGACGGCACCTACGAGATTGACGGATTGCCCACCGGTGTCTACTATATCTACGCGCAATCGCTGCCACCGGCGCTCCTCGGGGAGAGCAGCAATCTCGGTCTCGTCTACCCTTTGGCAGCCGACGGAGCGACCGTACTCGGCCCGAGTTGCACGGGCCAGGTCGCTTCGCCAGACTGCTACTTCGAGACGACATTCTTCCCCGGCACCAGCAACTGGCGTCTGGCGACTCCGGTTTCGGTGATCGCCGGCGCAAGCCAGAATGCCATCGATCTGCGCGTTCCCCCGCGGAACTGGATGTCGATGGGTTCGGTGAGGAGCTACGGTTTCGTGTCGGGTGGAATCGCCGTCGGTGCGCCACCGATCCTGAAAGGAGGCCCCCGCCAGTCACTGATTGTCGTTGGGCCGAAGGCCAGCCTCCTCGATCCGGAAACGAACCAGTTCGAGCCTGGCGTCACGTTCGACGGCCTCGGCTGGATCTTCCAGGTGGTGCCCAACACGGCTCGGCCGTATCCGCCGCCGAATCCGATCTGGTACGCCGCCGTAGACGTGACCGCCAGCTACTTCGGTCCGAACGGCCCGCGGCATCTGGTGATCAACAGCGCCGATAATGTGTATGTCCTGCCGGCCGCGGTGCAAGCCGTGTCCGGCCCCGCCCCATCGGTAACGAGCGTGACGCCGGTGGGTGACGGCACGCTCTATATCAACGGTTCGAACCTCAGCGTGGACACGCGCGTTGTGTTCGACGGCGCGGTCGCCGTCACACCCACGGTGGTCAACAGCCACCAACTGATCGTGACGCCGCCACTGGCGAAACCCGGCTACAGCGCGCACGTGGTGGCACTCGACTCTGACGGACAAAGCTCTCTTTACATCTCGGGCGATTCTGGTGTGCCGACATGGACCTGGCCGGGCGCGGCCGTTCCGTCTCTCGCGGTCACGTCGGGAGTCCTGCCCGCAGGCCAGTCCATGGTAGTGGACGTGATCGGCACCAACACGAACTTCGTAGACGGTCAGACCGTGGTCGGTTTCGGCGGGAGTAACGCAACGGTCACCAATGTCGACGTTCTGGGACCCGGACATCTCCAGGCAACGGTCATTGCGGCATCGGGCACTGCCATCCCAACCACCGAGATCAACGTGACCACGGGGCTGACGGTAATCTCAAAGCACCTCGGTTACAGCGTCACGGGGATGTAGCGGCCGCAGCCAGCGCAGCCTGTGTCTTGCGCGGCAGCTTTGCGTAGATCAGGTTGTACGCCTGGCGAAGCAGCCGTTCCAGCTCTGCCGCGGGAACGGCATCGAACGTTTCCAGCGCAACCCACTGCTTTCTGGCGAAGTACGGCGCCTGAACCACACCCGGAATCTCCGTCAGACTGGCGAACTCCTCCGGTGTGGTCTTGAAAGAAAGACAGATGCGTGCCGGCTCCAGCGCCACGACTGCGTAGACCTTTCCGCCAACCTTGAACACCAAATGCTCACCCCACTGTACGGACTCAGTGGTACGCGGCATCGCCAGACATAACCTTCGGACCCAGGCGGCGTTCACGGCTTAGCTTTCGATGCCCATCTGCGTCAGGCGATAGCGCAGCGCGTTGCGCGTCAGCCCAAGCATGCGCGCGGCCTGGCTCTTGTTGTTGACGGCCCGCCTCAGCGCATCCCGGATAATCGCCTGCTCATATTCGTCCAGCGTCATGCCGTCGGGAATCGCGTATTCGGAATTTGAAGACGGCCGATGCGCACGCGGCGCGGTGTCGAGGCGGATGTCGGAGGCGCTCAGCACGGGCTGCGCTGCCAGCACCATACTACGCTCGATGACATTCTCCAGTTCGCGCACGTTGCCCGGCCAGTGATACTGCATGAGCTTCTGGATTGCCTCCTCAGAAATGCCGATGGCGACGCTGCCCAGGTCCTTCGACAGTTTCTGCACGAAATGCTCCGCCAGAAACGGGATATCCTCGCGGCGCTCGCGCAGCGGCGGGATGCTGATGGGCATTACGTTCAACCGGTAATAGAGATCTTCGCGGAATGTGCCTTGTTCGAGCGCGGCACGCAGATCGACGTTGGTTGCGGCCAGCACGCGCACGTCAATATGCCGTGTCTTATTGCTGCCCAGCCGCTCGAACTCGCGCTCCTGCAGGATGCGCAACAATTTCACCTGAATGGACGCTGGCACATCGCCGATTTCGTCGAGAAACACCGTGCCGGTATCGGCCTGCTCGAACTTGCCGGGTTTGGTGACGTTGGCGCCCGTGAAAGCGCCCTTCTCGTAACCGAAGAGCTCGCTCTCCATCAGGTTTTCCGGCAACGCTGTGCAATTGATTTTGACGAACGGATGATCCCGGCGCGGCGAGTGCTGGTGGATCGCTCGCGCGATCATGTCCTTACCCACACCGCTTTCGCCCGCCAGCAACACCGTCGCGCGCGTGGGCGCCACGCGTTCAATAGTCCCGAAGATCTCACGCATCACCGGGCTGCGGCCCACAATATTGTCGAATTGATAGCGATGCCCGAGCTCTTCCCGCAACTTGCGGTTCTCATCGCGCAGCGTGCGGATCTCCAGCGCCTTGTTCACCACCGCCATCAGATGGTCGAGCGAAAACGGCTTGGGCAGGAAGTCTACCGCGCCGGCCTTCATGGCCTCCACCGCGGTCTCAATCGACCCGAACGCGGTCATCACCACAATGGGCGTCTGCAGGCCGCGCTCGCGCAAAGCCGCGAGCAGTTGCAGCCCGTCCATGCCGGGCAGCCGAAGGTCGGTGATGATGAGCTCTGTGGAATCAGCCGTCTTCAGGCCATCTTCGGCTGTACCGGCCTGTTCGACCTCGAATCCGGCAGCTCGCAATTGGAGCTCCATCACGCGACGGAGCTTGTCTTCATCTTCGATGATCAGTATGCGAGCGCTCAACGCTCACCTCCGGATGTCTGATGCGCGTTCACAGGCAGCAGCACGCGGAAGATGCTGCCCGAGCCGGGCTCGCTTTCGACGGCGATGCTGCCGCCATGCTCGTCCACGATGCGCGAAACAATGGCGAGCCCCAGTCCCGTGCCCGACGTTTTTGTGGTGAAGAACGGATTGAAGATGCTTTCCATGTGCTTCGGATCGATGCCCGAACCCCGGTCGATCACGGCGATCTCGACGGTATTGTCCATCTGCCGCGTTTTGACCGTGATGCAGGATTGCCGCGGGCTGGCTTGCGCCGCGTTCACCAACAGATTATAGAAGACACGCTCCATCAGGGCCGGATCGAACGGAAACGGCGCGATATCTGGCGCGTAATTTCGATATACCGACACGGAGAGGTCGCGCGAGCGCCCCATCTCCTCTACGGCGCGATCAATCGTCTGAGTGATGTCGCCCTTCTGAAGCTGCACTGCCAGCGGTCGCGCAAAATCGAGGAAGCGGGTCACCAGCGTGTTGGTGCGATCGACTTCGGTCGATATGTACTCGGCCATCTCCTTCGCGATCGCACCCTCTGCGTCGAGATTGCGCGTCAGCATCTCCGCCGAGGCTTTAATGGTGCCAAGCGGATTGCGCAGCTCGTGGGCAAGGCCGGCCGACATCTGCCCGATCGCCGCGAGCCGTTCCGTGCGCCGCACCGCGGCTTCAGCCTCCATCAATTGCAGATTCGCTCTGGCGAGCTGGTCGGCCGCGTCCTGCGCCTTCCGCGCCTCGGCCCGGCTGCCTTCGGCGATCTGATTGGTGAGCAGGCCGAGAAAGGCCAGCGCGAGCACACGAAACACGAGCTCGCGAATTGCGTCCGGCGGAATGTACTGGTGTTGCCAGTCGATGAATGCCAGAAACGAGAGATATCCACCGCATGCAAGCAGTGTTGCGGTTAGCGTTCCCAGCAGCGAAAACGCCGGAGCCGCCGTGATCACCGGCACCAGCAACATCCAGTAGTAGCTGCTGCTGATGCCGTCCGTGTAGTTGATCAGCACCAGACACAGCGTCAGCGTGATGGCGAACGAACCGATCTGCCCGCGCCGGCCGCGAAACGCCGGATGGCGTCCGGCCACAATCTGAAACACGCCAATCGCGAGCAGAAGAGAGATGGCTTCCGGCGTGTGATACGGCCCCAGCACGGCCATCAGGCCGGAGAACAACAGCCAGGCAAGCGCCATGGTACTTCCCGGCATCGAACTCCGCCAGCCCATGAGACAAGTGTGACAGAATAGATGTACACACTCTCTGTGGGTCCCATGAATCCATCCGTTACGCCCGGTGTCGCGACTGAAGGCCAGTCTGCGTCCACCGAAGACACTTCCTTTGCCTCAATTCTTTCGCAGTTCGAGACTGAACACGGCCAAAACGGACACGGCCAGACCATCGAAGGCCGCGTGATCTCCGTCGCAGCCGACCAGGTGTTCGTGGACATCGGACGAAAGATGGAAGGCGTGCTGCCGGTCGATGCGTTTCGCGACGCGAAGCCAGGCGACACGTTGCTGGTGAACGTTACGGGGCGCGATTCGGAGGGTAACTATCTGCTCTCCACCATAAGAGTGGAGCGCCCGCGGGATTGGAGCCAGTTCGAGACGGCTTTCGCGGAGGGCCGGCGGATCGCCGGCACAGTGAGCGAAGTGGTGAAGGGTGGGTTGCGCGTCGATGTTGGCGTGCCCGCGTTCATGCCCGCCTCGCGCAGCGGTGAGCGCGAGCTGCCCGACATGGAAAAGCTCGTCGGCCAGGAGATCCAGTGCCGCATCATCAAACTCGACACGGCGAAGGAAGACGTGGTGGTGGATCGCCGCGCGGTGCTCGAAGAGGACGAGGCTGCGTCGAAGAAGAAAGCGTTCGATGAGCTGAAGGAAGGCGCTGCGGTGAGCGGCACCGTGCGTACAGTCACCGACTTCGGCGCATTCGTGGACATTGGCGGCGTGGACGGCCTGCTGCACGTGGCTGACATGTCGTGGACGCGAATCTCGAAACCGGCGGATGTTGTGAAACCGGGCGACGAAGTGCAGGTTCAGATCCTCAAGATCAACGCCGAAACCCGGAAAATCTCGCTCGGCATGAAGCAGCTCACGCCCGATCCGTGGACCGTAGCCGCGCAAAGCCTCAAAACCGGCGACCGCATACGGGGCATGGTGTCCCGCGTTGCCGATTTTGGCGCGTTCGTCGAGCTGATGCCCGGCGTGGACGGCCTGATCCACGTGTCCGAAATGTCCTGGTCGAAGAAAGTCCGGGCGTCCGACATTGTGAAGCCGGGCGAATCGGTTGAAGTGATGATTCTGGGTATCAATCCGGCCGAGCACCGCATCTCGCTCGGGCTGAAGCAGGCACTCGGCGATCCCTGGGAGGACGCCGGTAAGAAGTTCGCTCCGGGAACAGTGGTGGAAGCGCCTGTGACTAGTCTGGCCGCATTCGGAGCTTTCGTGGACCTGGGCGACGGCATCGAAGGCATGATTCATGTCGGCGACATCAGCCGCGAAAAGCGTCTGAACCATCCCAGCGAAGCTCTCAAGATGGGCCAGGTGGTGAAAACACAGGTGCTGGAGCTGGACAAGGCCAAGCGCCGTATCCGCCTTGGAATGAAGCAGCTGGAGCCCACCAGCGCGGATCACTATATCGCCGAGCATAAGCTGGGCGACGTGGTGAGTGGCCGCGTTGTGGACGTCCGCAATGGCCGTGCTCGCGTCGAATTGGGTGAAGGCGTCCATGGCGATTGTGCCGCGGATAGCCGACCAGACAAACCCGGAGTCGAACAGACAGCGAAAACGACCGATATTGGATCGCTTTCAGCGATGTTGAGCGCCCGCTGGAAGGGTGGCGCGTCCGCGCCTTCGGATTCGGAGCTGCGAGTCGGCCAAATCCGCAGTTTTCGCGTCTCTCAAATTGACGCCGCGAGCCGCAGAATCGAACTGACGCTGGCCGACTAGCCTGCGCCGCGCCCGGAGGGAACCCCCGTGACGTTTCTCGCGTACCCTCGTCTATGTCAGTGATTGGAAGGGAATACGCAGGCAGTGGCGGCCCCGGCGATCGAGATCCAGCGAATGGATGAATCGACGCTGATCAGAGCAGCTCAGGGGGGCGACGAGCGCGCCTTCGAGGAGCTGGTCCGTCAGTACGATCAGAGTGTCCTTCGCATGGCACTCAATCTGCTGCGCTCGCCCGAGGACGCAAACGACATCTACCAGGAGACCTTTCTCCGGGTCTATCGCAACCTGCACAAATTCCGTTATGATTGCAGCTTTCACACCTGGTTGTATCGCATCGTGACAAACCTGTGCCTCGACGTTCTGCGCAAGCGCAAAGTGAGGAAAGAGGAATCGTCCACAGTCAGCACGGGTGATGGCGAAGTCGACCGCATGGACGCGGTCCGCGAAGCCAGGGCGCACGGGGATCCGCAACGCGAGCTGTTCAGCCGCCAACTGGATGGCCGCATTCGCGTGGTGTTGTCGGAGCTGACCCCGCGAGAGCGCGTTGTGTTCGAGATGAGGCATTACGAAGGCATGCGTCTTAAGGCGATCGGCGAAACGCTGGGAACCACCGAGGAAGCGGCCAAGAACTGCCTGTTTCGCGCGACCCAGAAGATGCGAGCCGCGCTGGGGGATTTCACATGAAGTGCGACCAAGCCGCGCGATTGATTCCGCTGTACCTGTACGGCGAACTGGGATTCGATGAGGAAGAAGGGCTGGAGCAGCATCTGGATGGATGCGAGTCATGCCGGGTGGAAGTCGCGAGCCAGCGTAGGCTGCACGACCTGCTGGACGCTGCCACCATTCCCGTCGATGACGGCATGCTGACCGCCGCGCGGCTGGAATCGCGCCGTCGTTTGAAGCAGGAACCTCGGCTGCGTGCGACGTGGTGGTCGCACATCGGCGATATGTTCTCCATCCGCTTCGTGCCGGCTCCGGTCTTGGCGCAGTCGCTGGGCGCGGTGGCTCTGGTTGCTGTGGGGTTTCTGGGTGCGCGGATCATGCCGGGCGGGTTCTTCCCGCGAAGCAGTCAGGGGGACATCGCCGACGTTGCCGATCCGGTGGCTTCCCGCGTTCGCTATGTTGAACCCGGCGATTCCGGGCAGGTCCAGATCGTGATCGAAGAGACGCACCGGCGGACTCTGACCGGACACGCGGACGACGAACCGATTCGGCGGTGGTTGATGGCCGCGACTAAGGACCCGGCCGATGCAGGTGTCCGCGTGCAGTCGGTGGAATTGTTGAAATCGCAGTGCGGCCAGGCTGATATCCGGAATGTATTGCTCTATGCTCTGCAGCACGATCCAAACGCCGGTGTGCGGTTGAAGGCCCTCGATGGCCTCAAGCAGTTTTCTTCCGATCCGGAAACGAAGCAAGCGCTGACGCGCGTGCTGCTGGCCGACAGCAACCCAGGCGTGCGGACGCAGGTGGTCGATCTGCTGGTGCAGCATCGCGAAGATCAGATGGTGGGCGTGCTGCAGGAGCTGCTCAGCCGGGAGAGCAATCGCTACATCCGGCAGCGTTGTGAACGCGCGCTTCATGAGATGAACGCGTCGCCCGAAACGTACTAGTCCGCCGCTGGGCGGGCGACGCGGCTACGAGGCGTTGAAAGAGGACGGGAATGAGATGTTCGTGGGCGTCCGCGGCGATGGCTGTCGCGGGATCGCTGGTATTGTGCGCCAGCAGTGCGGAGTTGCGGCGCGAGGGCCGCTACTGGATAGCGCAGAAGCAGGGTGCAGCG
>Ga0335085_10014002_pt1 | contig 11729 bp, 10 predicted proteins | sample Lox_Sample_45_FD_206712 | JGI IMG/M metagenome (GOLD analysis project Ga0335085, IMG submission 206712) | Soil microbial communities from Loxahatchee National Wildlife Refuge, Florida, United States - Lox_Sample_4.5 | ecosystem: Environmental > Terrestrial > Soil > Wetlands | place: USA...
CGCCATGACCCACTAGGCGGCCACTTCTCCGGCAGTGATGGGCGCGGCGGCCGGCTTGGCGCGCTTCAGCAGAAAAAGCAGCGGAATCACAACCAGGGCAACTCCCGCCAGAATTCGAAAGCTGTCGACGAACGCAGCCATCATGGCTTGGCGCTCGAGCCCCTGATACATCAATACTTGCGCTTTGCCCGCGACATGCGAAGCACTGGCGGCAAGCTGCGCCGCCCCGCGGCCCAGATTCCCGGCGGCGATCGTTGATCCTCCCAGCATTTTGAAATGATAGCTGGCGCGCCAGTAGAGCATCGTGGTCACGAACGAAATTCCCATGCTCCCGCCGATATTGCGCGATAGATTCACCAATCCGCTGGCTTGGTTGGTCTTGTCGCGTCCCACATTTCCGAAGGCCATTACGTTCGCGGGCACAAAAAGAAAAGACGTAGCGATGCGCGAGATGATCCAATCGCCGGCCGGCGCTCGCATGGATGTGCCGAATCCCACGTGGGAAAGCTGCAGCACGCCGAAGGAAAGAATGATTAAGCCAATGAAAATCAGCCGGCGTGGATCGGCTTTCGTAAGAACCCCTATGATGGGCAGCGCCAGCAACCCGGCGATGCCCCCGGGCAAGAGAATGAGTCCGCTATTCTCGGCGGTGAATCCCACCACGGTTTGCAACAGGATCGGGAGCAACACAATCGTGCCGTAGAGGATGAATCCGATCAGAAAAATGAGCGCTGTGGAAACGAAGAAATTCCGATTGAGCAGCAGGTGCAACTCCACAACCGGATTGGGAACCTTGAACTCCCACCAAACCAGCGCGATCAAAGCGGCCGCGGCAACCACAGCCATCACCACAATGAAGTGCGAGCGGAACCATTCCTCGCGTTGGCCCTTGTCGAGCACCACTTGCGTGAAGCCCAGGCCGATGCTGAGCAGGCTGAGGCCAATGTAGTCGATCTGCCGCGCGCTGCCGGCTTGTTTCGACGCGTGCGGAGGATCGGAAAGCACGAAAGAACTCAGCGCGATGGAAAGGATGCCGATGGGAATGTTGATCAGGAAAATCCAGCGCCACGAGTAGCTGTCGGTAATCCAGCCGCCAATAGTGGGGCCGATGGCCGGAGCGATCAGCGCGCCGGTGGCATACATAGCCATGGCCATGCCGTGCTGCTTGCGGGGAAAGCTGTCGATCAGGATGGCTTGCGCGGAGGGTTGCATGCCCCCGCCACCGGCGCCTTGCAGCACGCGGAAGAAAACCAGCAATGGCAGACTCGGCGCCAGCCCGCACAGAAGCGAGCTCACCGTGAACATCAGCGTGCAGCACATGAAGAACTGTTTTCGTCCGATGAGCTTCGAGAACCAGCCAACCAGCGGCAGCACGATGGCGTTTGAAACCAGATAAGAAGTAAGAATCCAGGTGCTCTGGTCCACGCCGGCGGACATGCTACGGGCGATGTGCGGCAGCGATACGTTGGCGATGCTCGAATCGAGCAGCTCCATGAACGTGGCCAGCATCACCGTCGCGGTGATGATCCAGGGATTCATCGCGGGCGCCTGGTAGGTTTCCGCGTGGTCGGTAACCGTGCTGCTCAAGATTCGCGAACCTCGATACACGACGGCTCAGCGATACGAAAACGACGATGGAATGCTGCTGAGGCGCTCGAGCCAAAACATCCTAGCATGACTTCGGCGAGCCTTGCGGTCACGCCGAAGCGCGCTGCTGGGACCAACTACCGGCAGGACCTAACGGGCACGACCAAACGGCGTCTAGTGCGTCAGGTTGTTCTCCGCGCAGACGTATTCCTTGATTTGCCAATCCGGTTTCAGCGTGAAGCGCTTCGTGGCCGTCCACGGCTTCGTGTACATTTTCGGATCGTCGATCGTGAATGCCGCCTCGAGAGTGTTGTAATCGATGCGGCGGATGCGCTCGGTCACATGCAGCGCATCGCTCGTGGGCAACCCCTTGGGATCGAGCCAGGTCTTTCCGTTGAATCCGATGTCATCGACCACCAGCGTGTCGCCGTCCCATTTGCCGATGGAATTGCCCATGTATGTGGGGTCGAGATCCTTCGGGTGGCCGCGGCCGTCGGTGAAAATCTGCCGCACCAGCGATTGGTATTCGAAGATCATCACGATGCGGTCGCGGGCCATCACCACTTCCCACGGAAACGGTTGCAGCATGGTCCGCGGAATTCCCGGCGGAATGCAGCGCGGAGCCGGATCGGGCCCGCGCTCGGGATCGGAATGCTCCTTCTCGTAATTCCATTTCTTGAACAGCGCTTCGGCGGCGGGGCGGAACGGCGGATCCTCCTTAGGCAAAATCGTCTGGTAGTAGGGCTCGATGAACCAGACGCCGGAGAGATCCCGCGGCGAGAATTTGGCCTGACTTTTCGGAGGAGCGGACTGCTGCGCGGCCTGTGCGGAAAAGATCGCGCAACCGAGCAAAGCAGCGGCGGCGAAGATGAGAATTGCGGCGCTTTTTCGCAACGGACGCTCCTTTTTAGTGTCCGTAACTGAATCCCTGGCCATCCAGCTTCTGGCCGTTGGCGAGAATCACGTTCTGCAAACGCATCACTTCGGAGCCGTTGTTGGCAGGCGCGCCATTCACAGTAATTTCGTCGCCTTCCTTGATGATGTCGCGACTCCATCCCACACGGCTGAGCATGTTGGGGCTGTTGGCCTCCACGCGCCATTCGTCCACGCCGCCATTCTTGTTCTTCACGTTGAGATAGATGAAAGCGTGCGGATTGGCCCAGTCGAATTTGGTGACTTTGCCTTTGATGTTAATGGGATGCTGGAGATTGAAGCCCGCGCTGGAATGGTGCGCCGCCGCGCGCGGCGCGAAAACCGGCGCCAGCGCAATCGCCGCCAGCGTCAGCAAGAAAGCCCGAATCTTCATTGGTACACCTCCGCGCGCGAGCCTTGGAACTCGCGATCCACCATTGCCGCCGTACTATACACCGGCTGCGCCTGCATCGGCCATCTCCGCGCATCAACACGCACGCCAACTACCAGTTGAAACGTCCTCGTCATCATTGTTAGGGTGATTCGACCTATGACCGCCCATCGGAACCACGCCGACCGTCTCGAAGAACTTCGCCGCCGCAACACCGAAGCCGAAGCCGGAGGCGGCCCCGAACGCACCGCCCGCCAGCATAAGGAAGGGAAGCTCAGCGCTCGCGAGCGCATCGATCTCCTGCTCGACGAAGGCACCTTCGAGGAGCTCGACAAATTTGTCCGCCATCAATCGCACGATTTCGGCGTCGACGCGCAGCGCCCACCCGGCGACGGCTTCATCACCGGCTATGGACACATCCATGGTCGTCTCGTCTACGTGTTCGCGCAGGATTTTACTGTGTTTGGCGGCTCGCTCTCCGAATCGAACGCGCGCAAAATCACCAAAATTATGGATCTCGCCATGCGCTCCGGCGCGCCTGTCATCGGTTTGAACGATTCCGGCGGTGCCCGCATTCAGGAAGGTGTCAACTCTCTCGCCGGCTACGCCGATATTTTTCTGCGCAACACGCTTTCCAGCGGCGTGATACCGCAGATCAGCGCCATTCTCGGCCCGTGCGCGGGCGGCGCAGTCTACTCGCCCGCCATCACCGACTTCGTCTTCATGACCCGCGACACTTCCTACATGTTCGTCACCGGCCCGGACGTGATCAAGACCGTCACGCACGAGGAAATGACCATGCAGGAGCTCGGCGGCGCCATGACGCACAACGCCAAAAGCGGTGTCGCTCATTTCGTCGCGGTGGATGACGCCGAATGCCTGGCCATGATCCGCGAACTCGTGGGCTATATTCCCTCGAATAATCTGGACGACCCGCCGCGCCGCGCTTCGAGCGATCCAGCCGATCGCGCCATTCCTGCGCTCAACACGCTCGTCCCGGAAGATCCGCTGAAGCCGTACGACATGCTCGACGTCATCCGCGCTGTCTCCGACGACTCAGAATTCTTCGAGGTGCACGAGCACTTCGCCAAAAATCTCGTGATCGGATTCGCCCGCTTCGAAGGGCGCCCAGTCGGCATCGTCGCCAATCAGCCCGCGTTTCTCGCGGGCGTGCTCGACATCAACGCTTCGGTAAAAGGCGCGCGCTTCGTGCGCTTCTGCGACGCTTTCAACATCCCCCTGATCACTTTCGAGGACGTTCCCGGTTTTCTTCCCGGCACGCAGCAGGAGTGGGGCGGCATCATCAAGCACGGCGCAAAATTGCTTTTCGCATTCGCCGAAGCTACCGTCCCCAAAATTACGGTGATCACCCGCAAAGCGTACGGGGGCGCTTATTGCGTCATGTCCTCCAAGCACATCCGCACGGACATCAACTACGCCTGGCCCACCGCAGAAATCGCCGTCATGGGTCCCGAAGGTGCTGTAAATATCGTTTACAAGCGTGAGATTGACCACGCGCCGGAGGGCGAGCGCGCCAGCTTGCGCCAGGAAAAAATCGAGGATTTTCGCGGGCGCTTTGCCAATCCCTACGTCGCCGCCGAGCGCGGCTACATCGACGCGGTCGTCGAGCCCGCGCAAACCCGCGCCAAGCTCATTACCGCGCTGCGCTCGCTCGAAAACAAGCGCGATACCAATCCCCGCAAAAAGCACGGCAACATCCCGCTCTGACCGTTTTGCGCTTCTTGAACCTGATGAACCATTTTTCATGGCGGCCGTTCGAGTTTTGTGGCGCTTTCTGGCAGCCATCCCCGGAATCTTTATGGTTTCCTTATGTTCTGAAGCTCCCGTTCGGCCTATTGAACAAATAATGCGTACCGGAGCTAGGCACGGCCCTTGAATCTGAATTAGTATTTTCTCGAAATTTTCCGGGCGATCCGCCAAATCATAAATCTTGGGAGACCTGTAACCCTCATGGGGAAGAAGTCTGCAACTACTCGTACCATTCTCGAAATGCTCGATAGCATCATCAACCAGCATCATCTTCTGAAACATCCGTTTTACCGCGCCTGGACGGAAGGAAGTCTGCCGCAGGAATCGCTTCAGACCTACGCCGAGCAGTATTACCAGCACGTGCGCTCTTTTCCACAAAACCTGAAGGTGCTTGCGGCGCGCAGCGACGAAAAGCTAACAAAGATCGTCGAGGACAATATCGCCGAGGAGTTGAATCCCGCCGGTCCGCACCCGGTGCTTTGGCGCCAGTTCGCGCACTCGCTCGGCGTTACCGACGCAGCGCTCGACACCGCGCGCCCGCTCCCCGGAATTGCCGCGCTGCTCGACACGTATGAGGAAGCCGCATCGCAGGGCTCTGCCGCGCAGGCGGTTGCCTGTTTCTATGCCTACGAATCGCAGGTGCCTGAAATCTGTACGCAGAAAATCGCCGGGTTGAAGCGCTATTACGGCATCACCGATTCGCGCGCTCTTGAATATTTCACGGTGCACGAAGAGGCCGATGTGCGCCATCGCACTGCGTGGCGCGCCTGGCTCGCGAGCGAAAAAGACGCCGACTCGTTCGGGGTGCTCTGCGCCGCCGAACGCAGCCTGAAGGCGCTCTGGGGCGCGCTTGACGCGGTCTATCCCCGCGCCTTCGCCGCCAAAAACTAAAGTCGGCAACTAAATAGGCGTCAACATTCAAACGCATCGTCATTCTGAGGAGCGAGCGGGCGACCCGGTGAGGGTCGCGCGTGAAGGACGAAGAACCCCTCTTCGTGGTTCGCAGCGGAAGAAAAGTTCGCAAAATTTACCGCGTGATTTGTTCCGGTGTTCTAGGAATTCACCCGCATTAGCGTGCGCACGCCGTCGCGCCCACCAATGAGCACCTGCGACGCGTACTTTAGAAACAGTCCGTGCTCCACGGATCCGACCACATGATCCAAATTGTGCGCGGTCTCTTTGGGATCTTGCATCGCTCCGAAATCGCAGTCGATGATGTAGTTTCCACTGTCGGTGCGGAACGGCTGGCCGCTGCTGTCCATTCGCAGTGCGGTTTTCGCGCCAATCTTCTGTAGCTTCCTCTCCGTGGATTGCCAGCCAAATTGCACCACTTCCACCGGCACGGGGCACAAGGATCCCAGCCGCTGCACCAGCTTGGTATCGTCGGCGATCACCACCATCCATTTGCTCGATGACGCCACGATCTTTTCGCGCAGCAGTGCGCCACCGTGTCCCTTGATCAGGAAAAGCGTTTCCACTTGCACTTCGTCCGCGCCGTCCACGGTCATGTCGATCTGCGTGTGATCCGCGAACGAAGTCAGCGGAATATTCAGCCGGCGCGCGTGCTCGGCGGTCTCCTCGGAAGTGGGAATGCCGGCGATGCGCAGCCCCTCGCGCGAAATCCGCTGCGCCAGCGCTTCGATAAAAAACGCTGCGGTCGACCCCGTTCCGATGCCTAGAACCATGCCATTTTCCACCAGCTTCGCGGCTTCTTCCGCCGCGGCCTGCTTCCATTCGTTTTGTCTGCTTCGATCCATTTCACCGCTTCCGTGAAATTCCGTTTCGTATTCCGTGCCATTCGCTGCCAGTCGGGAGACAGATGAATGCGACGCAATCATAGCTGCTCGCTCGAAAACTGCCAACACGATGCGCCACGCCCGCCCGCCGGACGATCTGCTATATTGGCAATTCGTCTTGAGGTCAGCTCGCCGGCACTTGGAAACGCATGCCCAAGAAAATGTCCGAGAAACTGTTTAAGAAGATCCTGATCGCCAATCGCGGTGAAATCGCGCTGCGCGTCATGCGTGCCTGCCGTGAACTCGGTATTCGTGCCGCTGCGGTTTACAGTGACGCGGACCGCGCGTCACTGCACGTGCGCCTGGCCGACGAAGCCTATCGCCTGGGCCCCGCGCCATCGCGCGAGAGCTATCTATCCATCGAGAAAGTCATGCAAGCCGCGCGGGAAGCGAAATGCGACGCGGTGCATCCCGGCTACGGATTCCTTGCCGAAAATGCGGCGTTCGCGCGGTCCTGCGCGGATGCCGGACTCACCTTCATCGGGCCCTCGCCCGATGCAATGGAACATCTCGGCTCGAAAACGGGTGCGCGCCATTTGGCCAACGATACTCGCGTCCCCACCGTGGCTGGCACGCTCGATCCCATCGAGACCGCTGATGCGGCTCTCGCGAAAGCGCGTGAGATACATTTTCCTGTGGTTCTAAAAGCCGTCGCCGGTGGCGGCGGCAAAGGCATGCGCGTCATCGAGCGCGAAGCCGAAATCGCTTCCGGCTGGCGCGACGCAACCTCGGAAGCCGAAAACGCTTTCGGCGACGGACGCCTTTACCTCGAAAAATATCTGGCGCGCCCGCGCCACATCGAAATCCAGGTCCTCGGCGACCAACACGGCAACATGGTCTATCTCGGCGAGCGCGAATGTTCGGTGCAGCGCCGCCACCAGAAGGTGATTGAAGAGGCGCCCTCGCCCATCGTGGACGAAACGCTGCGCAAGAAAATGGGCGAAGCCGCTGTAAAACTCGCCCGCGCGGGAAACTATACGAACGCTGGAACGCTTGAATTTCTGGTCGATGAAGACCGGCAGTTTTATTTTCTCGAGATGAACACGCGCTTGCAGGTCGAGCATCCCGTAACCGAGGCGATCATCGCGCTCGATCTCGTCAAGCTGCAGATTCGCATCGCTGCCGGAGAGAAGTTGCCGTTTGCACAGAAAGACATCGCCATTCACGGCCATGCCATCGAATGCCGCATCTACGCCGAGGATCCCGACAACAACTTTTTCCCTTCGCCGGGCAAAATTCTCGACCGCCGCGTGCCCGCCGGTCCCGGCATCCGCCTGGACGACGGCGTCTACGTGGGGTGGACCGTGCCCAACGATTACGATCCGCTGCTCGGGAAATTGATTGCCTGGGGCGCTGACCGCGCCGAAGCCATCGCCCGCATGCAGCGCGCTCTCGACGAATATTATGTGACCGGAATCAAAACCAATCTCGCGCTTTTCCGCCGCATTCTGGCCTCGCCCGATTTTCAGAAAGGCGAAATCTACACGCGCTGGCTCGACAATTTTTTGCTCCACCTGCGGGAAGAAAAATCCAACGCCGCGAAGTCCGAATCGCATCCGGACGAAGCTTTGGAACACGCCGCCATTCTGGCCGGCGCTCTCTGGCATTGCTCGCGCAACGGCAACAAGCCAGACACAAACTCAAGCGTCCATGCGCCTGAATCGCGCTGGAAGATGGAAGGCCGCAGCGAACAACTTGACCGCGCGCCATCTCGCTCGGGAGGCAGTTCCTAACCGGTGAAAATGATCGCCTCATGAAACTCACCATCGAGCTGGACGGAAAACCAAGAACCGTCGAATTGTCGCCTGCTGAAAACGGCCGTTTGATCTGTTCGATCGACGGCGTTGCAATCGATGCCGACGTCGCCGAAATCTATCCCGGCGCATATTCCATTCTCATCGGCGGCCAATCTCTTGAAGCGCACGTCGACTCCCATGCCAGTGATTTGCTTGTCTCCGTCGCCGGACGCGAATTTTCCGTGGCAGTTCGCGACCCTCGCGCATGGAGGCGCAAACACGGCGGATCGGTCGCCTCCGAAGGCAGGCAACAAGTCCTCGCGCCAATGCCAGGAAAGGTCGTGCGCATTCTCGCCAAAACGGGAGACAAAATCGAAGCGGGGCAGGGAATCCTGGTGGTCGAAGCGATGAAGATGCAGAATGAGGTGAAGGCGCCGAAGTCCGGTCAAGTTGAAAGGATTTCGGTTGCCGAAGGCCAGTCGGTCAACGCGGGCGACGTGCTCGCTGTAGTCAGCTAACGCCGCCGCTTTTTTGTTTTACGGTGTCATCCCGAAGTGAGCGAAGTTTGCGACCCGGTTAGGGCCACAGCGTGAAGTCGAGGTTTTTGCTTTACGGTGTCATCCCGAAGCGAGCCGCGCCCGGTTAGGGCGCAAAGGAGAATGTCCAGCGAGTCGAGGGATCTCTGCTCGTGTGAAGATTTCGTCTAGCAGTCTCTGTGAACGCTCCGCAATCCCTCTTCAGTTCGGTAGTTTCCCCGCCGATTCCAGCACCTGCCGCGCCATGTAGTTGGTGATGTGCGCCTCATCGCGCAATTCCGCCATGTAGGCGGATCGCAGGAGTTGCTCCTTGCGGTTGCGCAGCATGTCGCGAATCCCTTGCTGTACCTGCGGATCGCTGATCTCGCGCTGTCCGGCTGCTTCCTTGGCGATCAGCTTCAGGATGCGATATCCGCCGCCTTTCACCGGAATCGGCTTGGTCGCTTGCCCCGGCTTCATCTCCAGCACGGTTTTCTTCAGCACCGGGTCCGATTGATTCAGCGCGGACTCGGGTATAAATCCCAGGTCGCCGCCTGTTGATGCACTGGTGTCCTCCGAATAGTCCATGGCCAGTTGCGAAAAATCCTCGCCGGCGTCGATCCTCTTTTCCAGGTTGGCGGCCTTCTGCCCGGCTTCGGCTTCGGTGGTGGCTTTGTCGTTCTTGCGGTTGTGTACTGAGGGGTCGGGCCGCGGCGTTATGACGATCTGCGCGATGCGGTATTGCGGCTCTGCCACATTGAACTGCGCGCGGTTCTGATTGTAGTAGTCGTTTATGTCCTGATCGGTCACCGAAATCTTCGCCACCACTTCACGGTTCAGCAGTTTTTGAATGGAAAGCTGCCGGCGAATTTCGCTCTTCAGGTCGTCGACGGTGAGCCCGCTTTCTTTCAGCTTCTTCTGAAACTCTTCCTCGGTGTAAGGGCTCTTCGATTCGGTGAACTTGTCCTCGACTTCCGCGTCCGTGGCCACCAGATTCATTTTGGCGGCGCGCTCCAGCAGGATTTCGCTGTTGATCAGCTCGTCGAGAATACTGAGTTTCAGGGAAAGCGCTTCTTCTTGGGAGGGATCGGGCGCGTCCGCATTCACGCGCGAGCGAAAGGCCTTTTCAACATCCTCGCGGCTGATCGGCTTGCCGTTCACCACGGCCCAGACGTCGGGAGCGGGGGCGGCCTCTTCATTCCTGCATGACGCCGCGAATCCGCAAAGTGCCATCACCGCGAGAAAAAGAATGCCCGGCTTCACAGGAAGCTCCTTCAAAAGCCGGTGTTAGGCAGCTTTCGTTACTCGACCGGAGCGGATGCAGGAGGTGCAAACGCGGACGTGCTTCTTTACGCCATCTACTACCGCTCTCACACGGCGCAGATTCGGATTCCAGCGGCGGCGGGTCACATTATGAGCATGGCTGATGGTGTTGCCGTAGCTCGGTTTCTTGCCGCAAAGTTCACATGCCATTGCCATTGACGCTACTCCACATTCTAAAGTTTTCACGGATCTCAACTGTGATCTGGAAGCAATATGTTAACAGAGATTGCGCGGCGCAGAAAGCCATTTAACTAATGTATTTGGCACAAATTGTCCCCGCCGTCACAGTGGACGGAAGAAAGGTCGTGGTAACGTAAAGTCCGGAAACGCACAGTTAATTTCCGGGGAGTCAGGACCTGTCGTGCCAGTGTCTGGCGAATTTCGTTCCACCTCGGACGGTTCACGAATCATGCGCCGGCTCTTCGCGGAATTGAAGCCGCGGCAGGACGAAATGGTGCGCCTGCTCGAAGGATTCGTGAAATGCGAATCGCCAAGTAATGACAAGCCTGCCGTGGACGCCATGAGCGAACTGGTCGCGCGCGAATGGCGCAACCGTGGCGCGACTGTAAAAATCTTGCGGCAATCGCAGCGCGGCAACCATGTGCGCGTCGAAGTTTGGTCCGGCGAAGGACGGCCCGACGGACAAATTCTGGTGCTCGGCCATCTCGACACGGTCTATTCCCTCGGCACACTTGCGAAAATGCCTTTTCGCGTTTCCGCCGGACGGGCCTGGGGCCCCGGCACCTTCGACATGAAAGGCGGATTGGTCCTGGCGCTGTTTGCCTTCGACGCATTGAAGGCGGCCGGAATCGAGCCGCGCAAGCGCTTTGTATTTCTTTGGACCTCTGATGAAGAGATTGGCAGCACCAGCTCGCGGCCGATCATCGAGAAAGAAGCGCGCCAAAGTGATGCGGTGCTGGTGCTCGAGCCTTCCTTCGGCGCCGAGGGACGATTGAAAACCTCGCGCAAAGGCGTGGGCCACGCCGAGCTGATCGTTACCGGTCGAGCTGCTCACGCCGGAATCAATCCGCAGGATGGCGTGAACGCGGTGCACGAGCTGGCACTGCAAATCGCGCGGCTGATGAAGATGAATGACGCGCGGCGAGGGATTACCGTGCAGGCCACCGTCGTCAGCGGCGGAACGGTTTCCAATGTCGTGCCCGACCAGGCACGCGCGGAAATCGACGTCCGCCTCGCGCGGCTCGGAGATGCGCGCGGTATCGAACGCAAGCTGCGCGCACTGCGTCCCATCTTGAAAGGCGCTCGCGTGGAGGTGCGCGGAGGCATCAATCGCCCGCCACTCGAACGCACCGCGGCGGTCGCCGCGCTTTTTCGACATGCGCAATCGCTGTCGGCTGAGATGGGGCTCAAGCTAGGCGAAGGTTCTACCGGCGGCGGCTCGGATGGAAATTTTACCGGCGCGATCGGCGTTCCCACGCTGGATGGATTAGGCGCCATCGGCGATGGCGCGCATACGCCTCACGAACACGTCGTGATAAAAAAATTGCCCGAACGCGCCGCTCTGATCGCCGCCCTTCTCGCGACGTTGGAATAATCCCCGGACGATCCCCAGTCGCGCGCTTTAGCGCACGTAGGCGCGGCGCAAATAGGTGAGCGTCTGCTGCTGCAAGTCGGAATAATCGAGGCGCAACGTTTCCTTCAGCGCCGCTTCGGTCGATGGAGCTGTAGCGATGCGATC
>Ga0335085_10014004_pt1 | contig 11728 bp, 8 predicted proteins | sample Lox_Sample_45_FD_206712 | JGI IMG/M metagenome (GOLD analysis project Ga0335085, IMG submission 206712) | Soil microbial communities from Loxahatchee National Wildlife Refuge, Florida, United States - Lox_Sample_4.5 | ecosystem: Environmental > Terrestrial > Soil > Wetlands | place: USA: Florida...
CCTTGCCGCTCGCGCGAAAAAGCGGCGCGCCAGGTCGTGGCTGCCCTGTGCCAGCACGCTTTGCAACTCCAGCGCTTCGAATGCCGCTACCGTCATGCCCTGCCCGTAGATGGGGTTGAAGCTGGAGATCGCGTCGCCCATCACCAGGTAGCCGTTCGGGAAGCGATCGAGTTTTTCGTAGCGCCGCCGCACGCTGGCCGGATACTTGTAGGTGGCCGCCTCGCCGATCGGCTGCGCGGTACGAATGGTGTCGTAGATATAGGGTGCTGGAAGCGTGCGCGCAAATTCGATGAAGCCGTCCAACTCCGTGGGCGCCGCGGGGCCGAACTGTGAGATGAGAGTCAGCGTCCAGCGGCCGTTCTCCTGCGCCACCATCACGCCACCGCGCTTATCGGCGGGCGTAGGCGCGACGATCACCGCCACATCGCCGGCGAGGTCCGCCGGATTGCGGCGAAACAGGCGTGTCGTATAGCTGAGTCCCACCTCGACGCGCTCCTCGGCGGGCTTGGCATAGCCCATGGATTCGAGCCACTGGGGCGTGCGCGAACCGCGCCCGGCTGTATCCACCACCAGGTCCGCGGGCACCGGATCCTCGCCGATGCGTGCGCCGATGACGGTCGCGCGGTCCTCCGACATCAGCAGGCTCGTTACTTCCTGCCCATCGCGGAAACGAACGTTGGGCAACCGCCGTACGCGCTCGCGGACCAGGCTCTCGAGCAGAGGACGGCTGATGAGCAAGCCCTCGAGGCCGCTTTCGGGACGCGCATGGCAGCCGCCTTCCAGGAACCAGCGGCTGTCGCGCACGATGTCGCCGGAGAGGGCGCCGGCCGCCACCGCTTCCTTCGAGAGGCCTGGAAATAGCGCCTCCAGCACCTCGCGGCCGCCCGCCAGCAGTCCGTGCGTATGGCGGCCCTGCGGCACGCCGCGCCGGTTTTCGGCCGACTCCGGCAGCACGTCCCGCTCCACCAGGGTCACGCGCGGGTAGCTGTCGGAAAGCACCCGCGCGGCCAGCAGACCCGCCATGCTGCCGCCCATCACAATCGCGTGCCTGCGCTCGCTCGAAGCAGTGGATTTCATCGGCTCCCTCACGCATGTCATTACGGAAGCGAGGCGCGTTCGGATGTAGGGGCGGTCTACCTTATGATTGAATTTCGGAGGGATCGTTCAGCATGCCGGGGGATGCCGGGACCGCAGCCATCGAAGCCATCCGCGCGGGCGACCTGGTGACGCTCAAACGCATTCTACGCGCGCGTCCGGATCTGGCCCATGCGCGTCCCGATGGCCAGCGCACTTTGCTGCACGTGGCCACTGACTGGCCGGGCCACTTCCCGAACAACGTGTCCAGCGTCGCGGCGCTGATCACGGCAGGCGCCGACCCTAACGCCGCTTTTGTCGGCAAGCACGCCGAAACGCCGCTGCACTGGGCCGCCAGCACCGACGATGTGGAGGTGCTGGACGCGCTGCTCGATCGTGGAGCCAATATCGAAGCGCCCGGCTCGGTGATCGACGGCGGCCCGGCGATGTCCGATGCGGTGGCTTTTGGACAGTGGAAGGCGGCACGCCGTTTGTTGGAGCGCGGCGCGCAGACGAACTTGTGGCAGGCCGCGGGGCTCGGGCTACTACCGCGCGTTGAGGAGCGCTTCGCCAGCGCCCCGGTGCCCTCAGCCGCGGAAATCACCAATGCCTTCTGGTGCGCCTGCCACGGTGGACAACAGGCGACCGCGGCATATCTGCTCGCGCGCGGCGCCGATTTGAACTGGGCCGGGCACAACAGCCTCACTCCGCTGGATGCGGCGCGCCGCAGCGGCGCCGAAGCGATGATCGCCTGGTTGCGCAGCCGCGGCGCACGTTCCGCGAAGGACGCAGGCTGAGCTTACTTCACCGTGAACGGCGCGCTGGCAACCACATTCTCCCACGACATCGTGAGCCGTCCACGATTGCCGCCTTCCGGCTTCAACTCGATGACGAACGTCTCGATGGGCGTATGTGGTTTCGTCACGTCCATGGGCACGCGGCCCAGGTCCTGCGCCTTGTTGTACTCGGTGCCCCACTGGCCGGTCTGTTTATTGATGATGAGCTGCCACGGATTGGCCGACGTATCCACCCACAGGGTGTACGTGCCGGCAGGAACCGTCAGGCCGTGAAAATCCAGCGGCGCATCGGTGTGCATCATGGTCGCGTCATCCGCGCCGGCGCGCCACACGGGATAGGTCGGATCGCCGCTGATGATGCCGCCGGAGCCGAAAATCTTGCGGCCGCGCATCGAAGGCGACGAATAGCTGATGGCGATTTTCTTCCCGGCGATGGTCGCGGAAATCTCATGCGCGGGACTCTGCGTGTTGCCTTTCGTACGCTTCATCTGCGCCGTTGCGAGCACCGCCAGCGCCACCACGGCCAACGTGCAAATCATGGTACGTTTCATTGAAATGTGCCTTTCTGGAGCGAGTATAGCTTAGAGCTTGGACGGCCTATGGCCCAAAATGGCTCGCTTGGCGCCCGCGTTTTACAGTACTTCCTCCGACCAGCCCTCGAGCACCTGCTTGAGGCGGGTCATGAACTGATCGGCCAGCGCGCCATCGATCAGCCGGTGGTCGAAGCTTAGCGACAGGTGGCAGATCGAGCGGATGGCGATGGCATCGTCGATCACCACCGCGGTCTTGTCCACCGTCCCCACGCCGAGGATGGCCACCTGCGGCTGGTTGATGATCGGGGTGCCGATGAGGCTGCCGAAGCTGCCGAAATTGGTGATCGAGAAAGTCCCGCCCTGCACTTCGTCGGGCTTCAACTGGCGCGCGCGCGACCGTGTGGCCAGGTCCACAATCGAGCGCTGCAAGCCCAGCACGTTCTTCTCATCGGCCGCGCGGATCACCGGCACGATCAAACCGTTCTCCAGCGCGACCGCGATGCCGATGTTAATGTCGTTGTGGTAGACGATGTTGTTGCCGTCGAGCGAAGCGTTGAGCAGCGGATACTGCCGCAAAGCCACCACCGACGCGCGCACGAGGAACGGCAGGTAAGTGAGCGAGAAGCCGTAGTTCGCCTGGAAGGTAGCCTTGTGGCGCTCGCGCATCTTGGCCACCTTGGTCATATCCACGCGATGCACAGTTGTGACGTGCGCCGACGTGCGCTTTGACATCACCATGTGCTCGGCAATTTTCGACCGCATGGTGCTGAGGGGCTCGATGCGCGTGCGGGCCTGCCCCGCGGCAGGCAACGGCGCAGCCGCCGCCGGAACATGCGGAGGCGCGGCGGGCGATGGAGCAGGTGCGGCCGGTGCGGGCGCGGTCGGAGGCGCGGCGGGTGGGGCCGCAGCAGGCGCGCCCGGGCGCTGCGAGAGGTACGCTTCGACGTCCTGCTTGGTGATGCGTCCACCGGCGCCGGTGCCCTGGATACGCGACAGGTCGATATTGTTTTCCCGCGCCATCTTGCGCACCAGCGGAGAAAGCGGACCGGCGGGTTGCGCGGGCGCTTCGGCCTCGGCGGGATCCGCGACCGCATCCTCCACCTGCTGTGGCGCGGGCGTGGGCTGGATCGTCTCCTGCGTGGGCGTCTCCTGCTGCGGAGGCGCGGCCGCGGCGCCGCCCGCTTCGTCGATGCGCGCTACCACGGTGTTAATCCCCACCGTCTTGCCCTCTTCCACCAGCACCTCGGACAGCGTGCCCGCGGCGGGCGAAGGAATCTCGGTATCGACTTTATCGGTGGAAATTTCGAACAGCGGTTCGTCGCGTTCCACGCGCTCACCGGCCTTCTTCAGCCACTTCGTCAGGGTTCCTTCTACGATGCTTTCGCCCATCTGGGGCATCACTACGTCGGTCATGTCAGCTCTCTCTCCTCCAGCAGCGTCTCGCAATCGAACACGCGGCCGAAATGCCCGGCCAGGGTTCGTAAAACTTCTTCCACACTCGCGCGGACGCCAAGCTGCGCCATCGACGTCACCGGCCGCGTCAGGCCGCACGGCACGATGTACTGGAAATAGCTCAGGTCCGTGTGCACATTCAAAGCGAATCCATGCGACGTCACCCAGCGGCTCAGGTGTACTCCGATCGCCGCGATCTTCCGCTCGCCCACCCACACGCCGGTCAGCTTGGGGATGCGCCCGGCGGCGATGCCGTAATCGGCCAGCGTATCAATGATGGTCTGCTCGATCGCGCGCACATACGCGCCTACATCGCGGCGCCACTCGCGCAAGTCCAGAATCGGATAACCCACCAACTGTCCGGGACCATGATACGTGATGTCGCCCCCGCGGTCAGTGGGATGAAACGCAATCCCCGCGCGCGCCAGCACCTCTTCGCTGGCCAGCAGATTTTCCAGGTGGCCGTTGCGCCCCAGGGTGATGACGTGCGGATGCTCCACCAGCAGAAGGTGATCCGTCACGGCGCCGGCCTTGCGCGCTTCGACGAGCTCGCGCTGCATCTCGAACGCCGCGCCATACGCCATGCGGCCGAGTTCCCGCACGGCGCATTTACGCATTGATCGACAGCCCGTAGACCGCGTTGAACGCCTCGCCCATGGCCTCGTAGAGCGTGGGGTGCGCGTGGATGGTTTGCATCATCACATCCACGGTGGCTTCGGCCTCCATGGCCGCCACCGCTTCGCCGATCAGTTCGAAGGCCTCTGGTCCGATGATGTGAACGCCCAGAATTTCGCCATGCGTTTCGTCGGCCACCACTTTAATAAAGCCTTCATGGTGCCCCAGAATGGTGGCGCGGCTGTCGCCCGCGAACGGGAAGCGCCCGATCTTCACCTTATATCCCTGCGCCTTGGCCTGCGCCTCCGTCAATCCCACGCTGCCGATGCCCGGCTCGGTGTAGGTACACGCGGGGATGCGATTGCGATTGATCGGCACGGCCGGCTTGCCGGCCATGTGGGCCACTGCGATCATGCCTTCGCGGGTGGCCACGTGCGCCAGTTGCGGCGTCCCCGCCACCACGTCGCCGATCGCATACACCCCCGGCTCGGCGGTCTGCTGATGCTCGTTCACCTTGATGAAGCCGCGGTCGAGCTCGACTTTGGTGTTCACCAGGCCGATCTTGTCGGTGTTCGGCTTCCGCCCGACCGCCACCAGCAACTTCTCGGCTTCGAGCGTTTCCTGCTTGCCGTCGCGCAAGGTCAGCGTCAGCTTCACGCCGTTCGCGGTTTTCTGAATGTTCTCCGCCTTCGCGCCGGTTTCGCAGCGGAGTTTCTGCTTGCGGAAATTGCGCTCCAGTTCCTTCGAGATATCTTCATCCTCCAGCGGCACGACGCGCGGCAGCATCTCGATCACGGTCACGTCCGTGCCGAAGCGCTTGAAGATGGAGGCGAACTCCACGCCCACCGCGCCCGCGCCGATGATCGCCAGGCTTTTGGGGACCGCGTTGAGGTTCAGAATCTCGATGTTGGTGAGAATGGTCTCCGCGTCCGGCTGCAGCCCCGGGAGCATGCGCGCTTCCGAACCGGTCGCAATAATAATGTTGCGCGCTTCGAGCGTCTGGGTGCCGGCGTCCGACTTCACCTCCCCCTTGCCGCCGCCCTTCAGCGTCGCGTAGCCGGTGATGCGCTCTACTTTGGCGCGCTTCAACAGCATGGCCACGCCGTTCGAATGCTTGGTGACGATGTCGTCCTTGCGGGCCTTCACCTTCGGATAGTCCAGGCGCGGATTCTCGCAGAGAATTCCATCCTTCTCAGGATGCTCGAAGTGCTCCCAAACGTCGGCGGTGTGGAGCAACGCCTTGGTCGGAATACATCCCACCAGCAGGCACGTTCCGCCCAGCCTCGGCTGGCGCTCCACCAGCGCAGTCTTCAATCCATATTGTCCGGCGCGAATGGCTGCCGAGTAACCGCCCGGACCACTTCCAATCACAATCAGATCGTATGTCACTTGTTTTATTCTACCGTCAAGGCAAGGCGTCACCGCGCATTGAATATCGGCCGTTACAGCCGGTCTGAAGAGGTCTTCAGTTCGATGGCGTGGGACGCAATCTCAATTGCTTGCAATTTGCCGAACCCCGGTCGTCGCCAAGGGCGTGCACCTGCTCCTGGGTTTCGATCAACGCCGCGGATGCAGTTCGACATCTTGGCCTTGCGGGGGGATCGATCGAAGGTTGACTCCCAATCATTCCACAACAACTTGTAATCGCGGGTTCGCGCCGACTCGTTTATTTCCATCGATAAACGGGTGATTCTGGCCAGCAACGCCGTTTACCCCCGGCTCATTTCCCGCAGCAGCCACGATCGCGCCAATCGCCAGTCGCGCATGACGCTCTGCGGCGAAATCTTCAGCACCGCCGCGGTTTCTTCCACGCTCAGGCCGCCGAAGAAGCGTAACTCGACCACCTTGGCCTTGCGCGGATCGAGCTTGGCCAGCGAGTTGAGCGCATCGTCCACCGCCACCACGTCGCTGCTGCGTCCGGCGGAAAGATCGGCCACATCATCGACATTCACTTTGGCCGCCTGGCCGCCGCGCTTGGCGCGCATCCGGCCGCGGGCCGCATCCACCAGGATGTGCCGCATGGTCTGCGCCGAGACGGCATAGAAATGCGCGCGGTCCTCCCAATCCACCGAGCCGGCGTCCATCAGGCGCAGATAGGCTTCGTTCACCAGCGCGGTGGCCTGCAGGGTCGCCTCGTCGCGTTCGCCGCGCATGTAGCCGTGTGCGATCTTCCGCAACTCGCCGTACACCAGCGGCACCAGCCGTTCGAAGGCTCCTTCGTCGCCGCCGCGCCAGGCACGCAATAGCCGGGTGATTTCCGCCGTCCCCGAGGCGTCCATCCGATCCGTAAAAAAATTCTCCTCACTATTGTAGTTCCCGCCACGAAATGTCGCCTGTGGGTTGAAGGTGGACGAATAAGCCACCCACCAACGAGAAGGAGAATCAACCATGAAAACGTTACAATCGACAGCCATCGCTTTCCTTTTTGCAGCCCTTTCGACCGGAGCCGCCCAGGCCAATTGCGTGCCCAAAATGCCCCACGGCCAGGCCGCGCACCGGACCCCGAACCCACTCGCCGCCATGATGCTCAAGCAGCAGCCCGCCCCCCTTAAGACCGAGGACATCAGCTTCCCCGAGCCCGAAGCCTCCATCGCCGGCTACTGGTACGTGCAGTTCCGGCAGGACGGACAATTGTTCGACGACGGCTTCGATATCTGGCACAACGACGGCATGGAAGTCCTCAACGACACCACGCCCCCGGTGGCCGGCGCCATCTGCGTGGGCATCTATACCCGAACCGCTCCGCTGACTTATACGCTGAAGCACCCCACTTGGATTTTTGACGACTCCGGAGTCAACCTCATGGGCATCGGCGTCATCCGGGAAACCATCAAGCTGGATCCTTCCGGCAATAGCTTCACCGGGACTTCCACGTTCGACCTTTACGACATGTCCGGCAATCTCATTGACGAGGAGGTTTCGGACGTCACCGGCACGCGCATCAACGCTCTCGACGATCCCAAAGCCCCGCCGACGCCGATTCCCGGCCTGCCCTCGGCGATCCTCAAGCGCTAGCCTTTGTGCCCGCCGGAGGTAACTGCCATGACCACCGCCACCCTTGCGCCTCTGGCCGGCTCTCCCGCAGAGACCGGCCAGGCCGCGCTCGCCCGGCGCCTGCAAGCCCGCGATCCGCAAGCGCTCGCCGAACTGTACGACCAGTGCGGCGCCTGGATCTACCGCAGCGTTCTGCCGGTGGTTCGAGAGAGCACTGCCGCCGAGAACGTTACGCAGGAAGCCTTCCTGCACGTGTGGAATCGCATCGCCACATTCGATGCGGCCCGCGGCAGTCTGGTCTCCTGGCTGCGCGTGGTGGCCCGCAACCTCGCCATCGACTACATCCGCTCGAGCGAAAGCCGCATGGCCCGCCGCACCGCGCCGCTCGAATTTGCCGAAGGCCGCCCGGCCGCCAGTCCGGCCGAATGCCGCGTCGCGCAGTGGGACCGCGTCCGCCTGCTGGAAGGTCCCTGGAGCCGGTTGCGCGCCTGCGATCGCCAGGCTCTGCACCTTGCTTATTACGGCGGGCTTTCGCAGACGGAAATCGCCGAGCGCCTGAGGCGCCCGCTGGGTACGGTCAAATCCTGGATGCGCCGCGGACTCGCCTCCCTGCGCGCCGATCTGGAAAGCGCCCATGCGTCTTGGTGATGTGCTGCGCTTCTGGCGCCCCGCCACCCCGCCGGCGGTAGTAAACTCGGTCTCCATGGACGGGGATCGCTGGCGGCGTGTCGATGAGCTTTACCACGCGGCGCTCGACCGTCCCATCGCGGAGCGGCCCGCTTTTCTGCGCGAGGCTTGCGCCGGGGATGCCGAATTGCGGCGCGAGTTGGAGTCGCTGCTCGAGTTCGACAGCCAACCCGACACCTTGCTCGAAACGCCGGCCTGGAACCATCTCGGTCCGGCCGCCGCGGAAGCCTTCAACGCGCCCGTCTTCGCCGCGGGCACCCAGGTCGGCGCCTACCGCGTCGCCGGGCGCATCGGCGTAGGCGGCATGGGCGAAGTCTACCGCGCCACCGATACGCGCCTGTCGCGCGAAGTGGCACTCAAGGTGATGGCGCCGCAATCCGACGCCAATCCCGACTGGCGGCAGCGCTTCGCCCGCGAGGCCCAGGCTGCCAGCCGACTCAACCATCCCAACATCGTCACCATCTACGACATCGGCCAGGACCAGGGCGTGCACTTCATCGCCATGGAGTACATCCCCGGCAAAACGTTGGCGCAATCGATTCCGCCCGGTGGATTGCTGCCCAGCCGCACCGTGCGCATTGCCTCGCAGATCGCCGCCGCCCTGGTGAAGGCGCACGCCGCGGGTGTGATTCATCGCGATGTCAAGCCGGCCAACATCATGATCACCGAGGAGGGATTGGTGAAGGTGCTGGATTTCGGCCTCGCCAAACTGCGCCCCGTTGAAGCCGCCGATGCCGCCCCGCCCGCCACTACCGCCGCCACCGAGATCGGGACCGTGCTGGGCAGCGCCGCCTACATGTCGCCCGAACAGGCGGCTGCCAAACCCGTGGATGCGCGCTCCGATATTTTTTCCTTCGGCCTGGTGCTTTACGAAATGCTCAGCGGCCGCCGCGCCTTTCGCGAAGATTCGCGCTTCTCCACCATGGCCGCCATCCTCCACAAGGAACCGCCGCCGCTCGCGCCGGAGACGCCTGCCGCGCTGGTGGAAATCGTCACGCGCTGCCTGCGCAAAGATCCCGCGGCCCGCTATGCCACCATGGCCGAAGTGCTCGCCGCGCTGGAGGCCGTCCGCGCCGAAGGCTCCGATTCCCGCGCCGACACCCAAGCCTTCAACTACCGCCTGCTCGCGCCCCTGCGCGAAGAACCCAGCGGGATCGTCTACAAGGCCGAAGATACCCGCCTCGAACGCCTGGTCGCGCTGAAGATCCTGGCCGATCGCCCGGGCGGCACATCGGGCGGCGCTCAGCGATTGCTGCGCGAGGCCCGCGCCGCCTCCGCGCTCGAGCATTCCAACATCGGCGCAGTTTACGAAGCCGGACAAACTCCCGATGGGCGCGTGTTCATCGCCGCGGCCTATTACGAAGGCGGCAGCCTCGAAGATCGCATGAAGAAAGGAGTCACGGTCGCCGAGGCCGTCGAGTTCGCGCGCCAAACGGCGCTCGGCCTGGCTAAGGCGCACGAACGCGGCATCGTGCACGGCGGCATTCGCCCGCGCTGCCTCATGCTCACTTCCGAAGGCGTCGTCAAGATCGTCGATTTCGGCCTCGGCGCGCCCGCCGATACGGCGTATGTTTCGCCCGAGCAATTGCGCGGCGAACCGGCCACGCCGCGCTCCGATCTGTTTAGCCTGGGCGCCGTGCTTCAGGCGATGCTCGCAGGCAGCCCTACACCGCGCCCGCTCGAGCCGATCCTCCGCCGTGCCACTGCCCCGGACCCGCAAGAGCGCTACGCTTCCGCGCCGGAAATGGTCCGCGACCTTTCCGTGCTCAACCTGCGCAGCACGCCTTCGAGACGCCGGCTGCTGTGGGTCGCGACCGCAGCCGGGTTGCTCGCCCTCGGCGGCGCCGGCGCCTTCGTGGGGCTCGTTCGGCAAAGCCACCTCCGCTTCGCGCACAATGCCATTCCCGAGATTGCCCGCCTCTCCGATCAGGAAACCAATGGCGCCGCCATGGCCCTCGCCCGTCAGGCGCTCGCCTACGCCCCGCACGACAGCCAATTGCTCGAGCTGTGGAACCGCGTTTCCGCCGACGTCAACATCGAGACCGATCCGCCGGGCGCCACTGTGGAGGTGAAGGACTACCTCACGCCCGCCGCCCCCTGGACCACCGTCGGCCAGACGCCGCTGCATAAGGTCCGCTTCCCCTGGGGCTATTCGCGCATCCGTATTTCCAGGCAGGGCTTCGAGACTTACGAGATCGGCCACCAGGTGCAAGGCGAAGCCTCGCCCGATCTGCACCTGAAACTCGACCCGGCCGGCACATGGCCTGCCGGTATGGTCAAGGTTCCGGTCCGCCGCTTCCTCAGCAATGTCGCGCGCACGCAGGCATTGCCCGTCACTACCGAGTTCTACCTCGATCGCGACGAAGTCACCAACCGCGATTACCAGAAATTCGTCGATGCCGGCGGCTACCGCGACCCGCGCTTCTGGAAGAACGATTTCTTCGACAGCGGCCGCAAGGTCACCTTCAAAGAAGCCACGCGCAGGTTTGTCGATGCCACCAACCAGCCCGGCCCCGCCACCTGGGAAGCGGGCCGCTTCCCCACGGGCAAGGGCGATCTGCCCGTCACCGGCGTGAGCTGGTACGAAGCCGCCGCCTACGCCGAGTTCGCCGGCAAAAGCCTACCCACCATTTCGCACTGGTACGCCGCTGCCTATCCCACCATGACCCCCGCCCTCATCCGCCTCAGCAACTTCGGCAACGCCGGCCTGGCCGTACCCGAAAAATTTCAGGCCGTCAGTGCGGGCGGCGCCTACGATATGGGGGGCAATGCGCGCGAATGGTGCTGGAACTCCATAGGCGATCGCCGCTATATTCTCGGCGGATCGTGGCGCGACCAGCCTTACGCCTTCAGCCAGCCGGATGCCCAATCGCCCTTCGACCGGTCCCCCGATAACGGAATCCGCTGCGCCCGCTACCCCTCGCCTCCCGATGCCGCGATGCTCGCGCCGATCGAGCGCACCGGACGCGACTACAGCAAGGAAAAGCCCGTCTCCGACGACGTCTTCCGCGGCTTCCAGGCCCTCTATGAGTACGACCATCGCGACCCCGCCGGCCACATCGATGCCACCGACGCAAGCTCGCCCGATTGGGTCCGCCAGCGAGTCTCGTATGACGCGGGCCACGGCGGACAACGCATGCCCGCCGTCCTGTTTCTGCCGAAGAACCCGGTGCCGCCTTATCAGACCGTGGTCTACTTCCCCGGTTCGGGAGCCTCCTTCTATCCCGACAGCCTGCACGACCTGGTCGCGTTCTATCAACTCGATTACCTCATTCGCGGCGGACGCGCCGTGCTTTGCCCCGTCTATGAAGACACTTATGAGCGCCGCCGGCCCGGCCGCCTCACCGACCTGGAACTGCGCGACCGCGAAATCGACTGGTCCAAGGAGATCGAGCGCTCGGTGGATTATCTCGAAACCCGCCAGGATATCGACCACTTCAAGATGGCTTTCCTGGGATTCAGCGTCGGCGCGCGCACGGCAGTGCGGCTGGCGGCCTATCGGCCGCGCTTCGTCACCAGCCTGATCCTCTCCGGCGGCCTGATGCCGACGCCGCTGCCGCCCGAAGTGGACCCGCT
>Ga0335085_10014005_pt1 | contig 11728 bp, 8 predicted proteins | sample Lox_Sample_45_FD_206712 | JGI IMG/M metagenome (GOLD analysis project Ga0335085, IMG submission 206712) | Soil microbial communities from Loxahatchee National Wildlife Refuge, Florida, United States - Lox_Sample_4.5 | ecosystem: Environmental > Terrestrial > Soil > Wetlands | place: USA: Florida...
CGCCGCCTCCGCCGAGCAACTCGCCGCCGCCGGGGGACTGCTCCAGGGCATCGACCCGCGCGTCAAAGTCGCCGGCCTCTTCGCTCTCGTCCTCGCCGCGGCCGCCTCGCGGCACCTCCAGCCCATCATCGCTCTCTTCGGCGCCGCGCTTCTTCTCGCGCTCCTCTCGCGCGTTCATCTCGCGCGACTCGCCGCATGGGTCTGGACCCCGGTCCTGCTCTTCACCTGCACCATCGCCCTCCCCGCCCTCTTCCTCACTCCCGGCCGCGCGGTAACCTCCATGGGACCCCTCACTATCACCAGCCCCGGACTCGACAGTGCTGCTCTCCTCCTGGCGCGCGCCGAAACCTCCGCCACGCTCGCCGCTCTGGTCGTCCTCACCACGCCTTGGCCTTCAGTGCTGAAAGCACTCCGCGTGTTCCGCTGTCCCATCCTGGTGGTCACCATCCTCGGTATGACCTATCGCTACATTTTCGTGATCCTCGAAACCGCCCTCGATATGTTTGAATCGCGCAAGAGCCGCACCATCGGCGCGCTCGAGCCGGCCGAGCGCCGCCGCCTCGCCGCCGCGTCCGCCGGAGTGCTGCTCAGCAAGAGCCTGCAACTCGCCGGCGATGTCCACCTCGCCATGCAAGCCCGCGGCTTCCGCGGCGAGGTCTATCTGCTGGACGATTTCCGCGCGCGTCCGGCCGATTGGTGTTGGTCCGGCGGATTCGCACTCCTCGCCGCCGCTGCGCTATGGTGGGGCCGATGAGCGCCGATCCGCCCAAGCCGCCACCGCCTCGCCCACCCGCCGCGCCGCCCGCCAAGCCGCCGGTCAAGCCCGTGGGGCCCAAGCCCGCGACTCCGCCGCCCGTGGTGAAGCCTCCGGTGCCGCCGCCGCCCGCCGCCAAGCCTCCCGGCGCACGGCCGCCTGTGGCGCCCCCGGTCAAGCCACGCACCGCACCACCCGCGAGTCCGCCCGTCGCAGCGCCGCCCAAGCCGCGCCCCACTGCCGCCGCCCCACCTCCCGTCGCGCGACCCGCGGGCCCGACTGCTCCACCTAGGCCGCGCCCGCCCGCGCCTGCTCCAACCGCGCCCCAGCCCGATGCCCCGCCCGTCACGCCCGTTTTCGCTGTCGCCGGAGTCTCTTACCATTACCAATCCGTGACCGCGCTCGACGGCATCTCGCTGGCCATCCAACCCGGCAAGCGCGTCGCGCTCCTGGGCGCCAACGGCTCCGGCAAATCCACGCTGCTGCGCCTGCTCGATGGACTCTACTTCCCCGAATCCGGCGCCATCTCCTTCCACGGCCAGCCGCTCACCCGCGAACGCCTCGACGACGACCAATTCGCCTTCGACTTCCGCCGCCGCGTCGGCCTGGTCTTCCAGAATCCCGACGTGCAGCTTTTCAATCCCACGGTCTTCGACGAGGTCGCCTTCGCCCCGCTGCAGCTTCGCCTGCCGACGGACGAGATCACCCGCCGCGTGGAGGCCGCGCTCGATCTCATGGAGATCGTCCACCTCAAGCACCGCCCGCCGCATCGCCTCTCGGGCGGCGAGAAGAAGCGCGTGGCGCTGGCCTCGGTCCTGGTGCTCGATCCCGATGTGCTGCTGCTCGACGAGCCCACCGCCGCGCTCGACCCCCGCAGCCAGAGCCAGATCATCGACCTTCTGATCGGTTGGGGCAACGGCAGTAAGACTGTCATCACCGCCACGCACGATCTCGGCCTGGTCGAAGACATCTCCGATTATTGCTATCTCCTGCAGCATGGCAAGCTCCTCGCCGAAGGCAAGCCCGACCAGCTTTTGCGAAACCAGCCGCTGCTCGAAAGCGCCAACCTGGTCCACGCGCACCGTCACCGCCACCCCGAAGGCGGCCTGACACACTCGCATCCGCACACGCACCCGCACCGCCATGAGTAGTTCTTTGCGCGATCACCGCGCCTCACAACGACACCTCGGCGAGCCCAGCCGTAGTCCGCTTCTAAGGTGTACAATCAAACCCCGGAGGGTGGGATGACACGAGCGATCCATGCCGTATACGCGGGACTGGCGGCCCTGGCCGCGATTGCATGCCTTTACGCCGCCGACGCGCCGCCCAATTCGCAGCCCAATCCTTACCGCACGGCCGAGCGCTGGTATCAACTTCCCGACGGGCGCACCATGGGATCGACCAGCGCCGTCGCGGTGACGGCCGACGGACACATCTGGGTCGTCGAACGCTGCGGTGTCAACTCCTGCAAAGGGTCGCCACTCGCGCCGGTCCTCGAGTTCAACCCCTCCGGCAAACTGCTGCGAAGCTGGGGCGCGAACATGTTCGTCTTCCCGCACGGCCTCACCATCGACGCGCAAGGCAACCTGTGGATCACCGACGGCCAGGGCACCGAAGGCAAAGGGCACCAGGTTTTCAAATTCAGTCCCGAAGGCAAGGTGCTGATGACGCTTGGCAAGGCGGGCGTCGCGGGGGACGGCCCCGACACCTTCAACCAGCCCAACTCCGTGGCCATCGCCCCCAACGGCGACATCTTCGTATCCGACGGCCACAACGCCGGACGCGGCAATGCCCGCGTGGTGAAGTTCACGAAGGACGGCAAGTTCGTCAAGCAGTGGGGCGGTCACGGCTCGGGCCCCGGCCAGTTCGAAGTTCCGCACACGCTGGCCTTCGATTCGCAGGGCCGCCTGTTCGTCGGCGACCGCGCCAACAACCGCATCCAGATCTTCGACCAGGACGGCCGTTTTCTGGCCGAATGGAAGCAGTTCAGCAGGCCCAGCGGCATTTACATCGACAAGAACGATGTCATGTACGTCACCGATTCCGAATCCACTGATAAGGACGGTTACGGCCACAACCCCGGCTGGAAGCGCGGCATCCGCATCGGCAGTGCCCGCGACGGCTCGGTCACGGCCTTTATCCCCGATCCCTCGGACGGCACCGCCATTACCAGCGATGCCGAGGGCGTCTGGGCCGATGCGCAGGGGAATGTGTACGGCGCCGAGGTGGGACCCAGGGACGTCAAGAAATACATCAAGAAGTAACTCAGGCCAGTTATTGCCGATAGCTAACTCCGGCCAACCGGCGTTGGTTAACTGGTTAGTTACGACCCTCGCCAATCTTGTCACTCAACCTATAGCCGCGTATCGTAACAGTATCTCCTGACCGGCGCTTCGGGCGCCGATACGAAAGGACGGCTTATGGATGAGTTGCGTGGCGAGTCGAGGCAGCCCAAGGGCGGCAAGTATTCATTGACCTGGCGCGGTACCGGCTCCAACACGTACTCGGTGGATGCCAGCGGTCTGGACATTTCCGCCTGCGGCCTGGGGATCGAGGTCCCGGAGGAACTGAAGGCCGGCTCGATCGTCTACGTGCAGGCCCGCGACGGCTCGCTCGAAGCGTCCTGCGAAGTAGTCCATTGCACGCGCAAAGGCGGGCGCTTCCGCGTCGGCCTGGAGGTGCGCGAGGAGCCGCGCGACGAAGCGCCGCGCATGCCCGATCCCAAGCTTACCGACGGCGAGCCTGACCACTACGAAACCTTGCAGATCAGTCCCAAGGCCGATTTCCAGACCGTCCACCGCGTGTTTCGCATCATGGCGATGCGCTTCCATCCGGACAATCCGGAGACCGGCGATGTCGAGCAGTTCCTGCGTATGAAGCGCGCGTACTCGGTGCTCTCCGATCCCGACCGCCGCGCCGAATACGATGCCCTCCGAGAGAAGAACCGCGGCGACGGTCCGCGGCCGATCTTCGGACTGAAGGATTTTGTGACCGGCGTCGAGGCCGAAACCAATCGCCGCCTGGGCGTGCTGTGTCTGCTGTATCATCAGCGCCAGACCAATCCGGATTCGCCCGGCGTCTCGCTGCTCGATCTCGAACGCGAGATGGGCTTCCCCCGCGAGTATCTCAGCTTCACGCTCTGGTATCTGCGCGCCAAGGAGTTAGTAACTGTCGCGGATAACTCCGACTTCGCACTTACTGCCCAAGGCGCGGACTATGTTGAAAAGAAGGCCGCGCGCCACGAAATCATCGGCAAGCTGCTCAATCCGGCCATGCGCCTGCAGCGCGCCAAGGCCAGGTCCCAGGCGGCGCCGTCTCCGTCGCAGCCGAAGACCCCCGCGCAACCCACTCAGCCGTCTCAGCCCGCACGGCGCTTCCTGACGGCCTAGGCCGCTCTGCAGAAAAACCGGGCCGTTCCCGGGTCAAAGTGCCGGTGGCGAGATCCGCACCAAGGTTGCGGTCGCCCGCGAAACCATCCGGCCTCGGCTACAGAGCCCGGCGAGATCTCAACGACCCTGTCACGATATGTCGCGACATGCCCGACGAAGCGTTGGCCGTGTATCGGGGGGATCGGCGGACCGGATGTCTCTTCGTCCCCATCGGTGCGCTGTTGCTTCTTTACGCGTGGCCGGCGAACCAAGGCGTGCTGATCTGTGCTGGGATCGGCTGGTGGTGCTTGGCGCCAACGTCCTCACGCCCGTTCGGTTGGAGTTGCATCCCGATCGCATCTTTGCCAAACGATTTTCGGCTCGCGGGAGATGCGTCTCGACGCCCTGGAGAAGTTCTACCCACACGGCCGTGAAGCAGAAACCTGCCAAGTGTGCCACCTACACGTTTACGCTGATCGACGACCGGGGCAAATCCATATCTATCCGCAGGCCACTCGTGAATGCCAAAGAGGCAGGATTGTACTTAGTCCAACTCACCTCGCCGCCGCTCACCCAGAAATGCATGATGAACCTCGATCTGGGCCGCGAACTGGATCTCGGCCCGGTGCGCCTGAGTCGCGCGGAAGGGATTCGGGTGACGAAGCCGCGCGCTGGCCGTCTGGGCCAGCGCACCGAATGGATTCCACTCGATCAGGTCTCCGAGTTCGCCTTGCGAGATGGACACTTTTACGTCTGGCGCAAAGGCGAGAAGCGCACGCGTGGCCCTTTGGCTTCCAAGATCCCAAATCTGTTCGTTCTGCCCGGCCTGATGCGCACGCTTTGCCCGGAGGCACGATACAGCGACTAACTTGCCCGGCCGTCGCGCGAAGCAAACGCGCCCGATACGTCCATTCAACTGCTTACTTATCCGCCAGCTTTCTGCCCGCCCCTAAGTTATCGAAGTTCATGATGGCGTTGAACACCAGGAAGTAACTTCCCTTAGTCTCGGCGCGCCAGAACGGGTTATTCGAGAACAGCACCACGTGACCCTGGCCGTAAGGCGAATCGATCACCGCGGCGTGCTGCGCCAACTCGGCGCCGCCGTCCAGCAGGCCCGAGACCAATAGTTCATTGTTGTTGGCGTAGCGCAGCACCACGCGCGGACGCTGCGCCGGAGGAATCACGTTCACCGGATTGCGGAGCTGCTCGTCGGTCAACGGCATCGCCTCCCAGGTTTCCGCGTGCGGCTCTTCCGGGATTTCCGCCGGCGTGCGGCCCTGCGGCAGATCGGGATCGTCGGCCGTGCCGCGGCCGGTGGGACGCTCGCGATCGTCGCCGCCGCGCCGTCCACTCCCTCCGCCACCCACCATGTTCGTTACGTTGAAAATCGGCGGATTGGAAGCGAAGATCGCCAGGTTGTCGGTGAAACCGTACGCGATCGGGCTGGCGGCGTCCACCATCTTGGAACGCAGCGCCGAGCCGGTCACTTTCAAACCGCGGCCCGCCGCGACGCTGACGCCCGGGGTGAAGCCGAAGGTCACCGCGAAATTGCTGGTGTCGTTGGCCACGATCAGCAACCCGCCCTGCCGCACGAACTCGTGCAAGTGCTCCAGGCCCACCCAGCCGAGGCCCGGACGCATGTCATCGGTCTGATCCGTCCTGCCCATGTTGGGCGTGGTGGGCGTGACTTTCCAGGGCAGGGGATTGCCATACATCGGCATGCCGCTGATGATCGCCTGAGCGTTGCCGCGCGACGGCGGAAACACAATCACGTCGTAGCGCGAGCGCAAATTACCTTCGGCCGCGGCGGTCTGCGTGCTGATGTAATCGTAGGGCACCTTCAGCCGGTCGAATTCCAGGCGCCACCAGCCTTCCGCCTGCGTGCTCGTCCACGTGTGCATCAGGGCGATGCGCGCGGCGCGCAGCGGATGCGTTTTCACCGACGGCGCGGCATCCACGGCGTAGGCCTCGACGCCCAGTTCCTTGCCGGCGTTGGCCAGGTCCGCCGCGGATATGTTGCGCACGATGAACGAGCCGCGGTTGAACTTATGCCCGGCCGCTTCGAACGGCTCTTCAGCCGCGTCGAAGGAAGCCTGCGGGAAGCGATAGCGCAGCGTCACCAGCGCGTGGTCGGCATTGTGGTTGACCAGGAAAATGCTGCCGCTGTTTTCCACGCCGCCCGGCGCCGTCACCGGACCTTCCACGCGCGTCATGGCGGCATCCAGCACCTTCACATCGGTCACGCGTGCCACCTGGACATCACTGAGTTCGCCGAAGGTCCAGCCAGTATCGTCGTAGATGCTTTTCTGCGGATCGTTGGGCGCCCAGTATTGGTAATCCAGCAGCGTGTCGGCGATGCGGCTATAAGGCTGATCCATGCGCAGGATGTACGTGCCCGCGGGAAAGGTGCGCGGCTCGGGCTTGGGCTTTTCTTCAGGCTTGCGCGCTGCGCCGTCGGTAGCGCCATCGGTCGCGCCGTCGGTGGCCGGCCCGCCGCGTCCGCCCCGCCCGCCGCGTCCCGCAGGTTTCTTCGCCGGCATCAGCACGGTGAACGGCGCAGTGGCGCGCGAAATCTCGCAGCCCTGCGCTTGCAGTAACCGCAGCAGATCGGCCTGCGCGCCCGGACGCCGCTCCTCGGCCGTGAACACATACGCCGCCGGACCCTCCGTGCGTGGCTTCTCGATCGACCGCTTGGCTTTCAAATAGAAGTTGTGCAGGAACAGCTTCTCATTGGCCGCGAAGAAGTTCAGCGCCGTCAGCAGCCCGGTCTCTTCGTAGTTATTGTTGTCGCGCTGTGACCATTTGGCTTTGGGCAGCGGCGGATTCTGCTTGAACCACGTGCGCGCGTATTCGCCCGGCCTCAGGGTGCGCTCTTCCGTATCGGCGCCGGCATTGCCGAAGGTTTCGTACAGCCGGCTGATGCCGTTGTGCGTAGCGGCCATGAACATCAGGTAACTCGGCGACCAGGTGTCGAAGGTGCCGTGCGTAAACACGCCGGGCATGCCGAACTTGGTCATCTCCGAAACGTTGTTCCAGCCCATCATCTGCCATTCGTCCGCCAGGATCGGGTCGATCCACGCGTTGTACGGCCCGTCGCCCACGGTGTTGTCATAGAGGTAAGGCACGGATTCGTGCAGGTCGTGAATCACCTGGGCCTTCCAACTGATGAAGGTGTTCAGCACGTTGCGCGTCAGCGCCAGGGTCAGCGCCATGGCGTCGCGATTGTTGTCATGCATTACGTAGTGGCCCCAGTAAATCAACTGCGGCCACTGCTTGCCTGGGTTGGCCAGGTGCCACTTGTACAGGTCCACCATGCGGTCGCGCCCGTCCACTTCCACGATCGGGGTGATCAGAGTGATGACATGGTCGCGGATCGACTTGATATAGGCGCTGTCGTCCACCGCCAGGCGATAAGCCAGTTCCATCAGCGCGGTGGGCGCGCCGGTTTCGGTCGAATGGATGGTGCCGGTGATGTAATAAATCGGCGCGCTCGCGGCCACCAGTTTATCGGCCTCGGCATCGTTCAGGTTGATGGTGCGCGGATCGGCCAGTTTGGCCAGGCGCGCGCGATTCTCGTCCAGGCTCTTGATCAGCCTCTCGGAGGCCACCGCCACCGCGATCATCTCGCGGCCCTCTTCGGTCCGCCCGATGCTGAACACCTTCACGCGCGGGCTGGCCTTCTCCAGCATGCGCATGTAGCTGTAGACCTCGGTGGAATAGGGCAGGATGCCGGGCGCGCCGGACACGTCGCCAAGCACGGCTTTGGGTGTCGGCACGGTCTTGGAGGCCGGAAGATAATCGGTCAACGGCGAATTGAAAAACGGTTCGGTCGTGTACTCGCGGATCTTGCGCGTGTATTCTTCATCCACCGCCTGCGCGGCATCGCGTTCCGCCTTCAGGGGAACCAAAGCGGGTTGCGCGAAAAGCGGGGCCGCGAGTGCGACCGTCGAAAGCCACCAAATGAGCCTCATCCCCAAAAATATACCGCAGTGCGGACGGCCGATTCGGGCTGCCGGGCCGGAGCCGTGTACCGGGTCCGTCTAAACCGTGACCGCCTTTGGCGCCACGGCAGGCAAGTGCCGCGGTTCAGTCAACCTGGCGAGGTCCGCATAGGCGGCGCCGAAGCCGGGATCGACTTCCACCGCTCGTTCCAGCATGCCGGTGGCAGTGACGGTCTCTGCCTTGGACCATCCAACTTGTTTTGCCGCGTAGATGATATTCGTAGGCTTCGGGTTTGACGGGGCTGCCTTTCGCCAGCCGCACGTGCTCCCCCGGCGTCAGTCTCACCCGGATCTGGTCGGCGATGGCCCGTGCTACCTCTCCCTGCAAGGCCAGAACGTCCGCCAGGTCGCGTTCGTAGGTCTCAGCCCACAGATGACGGTCCGGGGCGGCTTCAATCAACTGAGCCGTGATGCGCACGCGGTTGCCCGCGTGGAGGACCGATCCCTCCACCACAGCGTCCACCTTGAGTTGACGCCCGATTTCCGGCAAGGCCTTCCGCGTTTTCTTGAACTGCATCACACGGAGGTACGGGAGATGACGCGCAGAGAGCCAATTTGCGCCAGATCCGCGATCAGCGTCTCCGTCATCCCGTCCTTGTACACGATGCCCTGCCGCATCCCTGAATTTCGGATGCTGAGATCTGATCGAGTACACTGCCGGGCACTAACCGAACAATGCCGTCCACCCGTTTACGCAACCGCCCTTCCTTATGGTTCCAGGCCGAGACGGCGCTGCCGGCGCCGTCATCGATAGCCCTGGTGGACCCTCTACCCGTGCGGCACCAGCAGGAAGCGGCTGATGGCGATGCGGGCGCTGTGGTCGCTCTGCACGCGCGCGCGGCGGAAAACCACTTTGAACTCTTCCACGATGCCGATGCCGAGAGCGGGCGGTACGACGTAGTCGAGCGTCTCGCCGACCGGCTTCACCGGATCCTGCGAGGCGTCGGGACGCGAGTTGATGGGCGCGGCGCCCAGGCTTTGTTCGGCGCCGCGCTCGCCGATCGCCACCAACTCGAGTTGAATGACCGCGGCGTTCTTGTCGGCATTCAGAATCTCCATCTGCACCTTGGCGCAGCAGGCCAAGTCGATCGGCTGGATCAGCTTTTGCCGCGCCTCCATTTGCAGCGGCCAGTGATCTACGGTGCGGAAGGAAAGCTCGGCGGGCGTACCACGCTGGAGAAAGGAATTGGGGGGTGGGCGATTGTTGTAAGTCAGCCAGCGATACATCCAGTATTCGCCGCCGAACGGAATGCTGAACGGGTGGGCCGGCGTGGCGCTGGGAAACCCGCTCCTCACCGCGGGCAGCGGCGCGACGAGGGTCACTACCGGCTGCACTTCCGGCCGCAGGATGACGCCTAGGAAATTGCCGCCGGGGGCCATTTCCTGCATGGGCACGGGCTGCGGCGGCGGAGCATCGCTGTTGCCGCCGCCTTTGGCTTTGGCGTCTTTGACGGCATCGTCGAGCGCGCCTCCGCCGGTGTCGCGGCCGATCAATTCGCGGAACAGGTCGCGGATGCTGGCGGAGGTTCCGCCGCTGCCCGAACCGCCAGGAATCAGGTGGCCACGCAGGCCGGTAGCCGTTAAGCCGGCGGCTAGCAGAATGGTCAGCAGCGCGCCTAAAAACGATCTTGGCAGGCTCGTGGGACGCTCCTCGGCCCAAGCGCCGCGCGAGAGCGCCTGGATGGTCAGGGTGGACATTCCCGCCACCAGCAGGGCGGCTGCGGCGAACGGCTTGTGCATGCCGAGCTCGACCGTGCCAAGCTGCGTGAGCGCGGCGCAAATCAGCGCTGGGAGCAACTCGCGACCGAAGCCCTGGCGGGGCAGGCTGTAATCGGTGAAGATCCCTTCGAGCGCGGGCATGACGCCGAGTGGCGCGGGCGCGGGATGGGTTTCGCGCCATTCCGAATACAGCAGACGCGTGGCCTTCGCCACCAGCACCAGTCCGGCTGCCAAAGCGGCGGGAGAAAAATCGGCCAACAGCAGAATCGCGGGGGCGAACCACACAGCCGCGGACGAGGTGCGCAGCGTGCGCCAGGCAGCGTTGCGGCGCTCGTCGGCGGGGAGCGTCAAGTAGAGCAGGAAGGTGACCGCGGCGCTCCAGAGCCAAGTGAGGAAGGCGTAGCGCACCGCGTGCCCGATCAACCCGCCCCACGTGAAGCGATGCAGGTGCCGGCTCATGGTGGTGAAGAAGAGCATCCAGCAGCCCGCCAGCAACCCGGCAATCTGGATAGGCAGCGCGAATCGGCTCGCGCTGCGCCGCGAGGCGGAGGGCGGCGGATCTTCCGAAGGCGGAAGCGGGCCCAGGTCGAGATCGGGCAACAGGGCTTGCACGATGGATTAATGATACCGACACCGGCACCGCCCGGAAGGTTCCCGGGACCATAGCGAACTCATTTTGGGCCAACGCCCAAAATGCGCCTGTTGGGGATGTTGAAATTAAAGAGTTAGCTGGAGATTTTGGGCGATGTGCCCGAAGCCGCCCGGCGGCTTCGCCGGAAGGCGAGCCAGCCGCAGGTCAATAAGCCCAAGGCGACCACCAGAGCGGAAGCGGGTTCGGGCATCTGGGTAAAGTTCTGCTGAAACTCGGTCAGGGTGGTGGTATTCGGACTGGTGCCCCCGGAACCGCCCGAATCGAGCGTGATCAGGTCGCCGACCGTGACGGCCGCAACGTTATTCAGGGCCAGCCCGCCACTGCCGAAGCCACCGCTATCCGGAAAAATGCTAGGGTGCAAGGTGCCGCCCGGAGAATAGCCGAGCTGCGAAGTGATATTGGACGGTGACCCGCCGCGGTCCTCAGCGGTGCCGGTCAGTGTAGCCCACGAACTGCCCATATTCGGGCCTAGCGACACCGTCACCGTGTAGCCGATGTCAATCTGCGTCTGGAAGCCGGCGCTGGCCACCCAATCCTGGGTCGGCTGGAAGGCCACGGTAGGCGACGAATTGGGTCCGTCGATGGTCACGTTGATTTGCGTCGCCGTAACGTTGGGGTCGGCGGTTTCCGGAAGGGCCAGGCCCAAGAGGTATTGGTACGAGAAGTTGGAAAAGGTGAAGTTGCCGTAGGTACAGCCGGCCGGACTCATGGCGTCGTAATCGGCCAGCGTCACATTGCTCGAGCAGGCCGTGCCGCCCCACACCAGCGACGCCGTCGCCAGCAGCAGTGCGCTCAGCCGCGATGGGTACCCCAATGTGCAACCTCTCACGAAGAGTGTAGCATCGCCGCGCCTACGGCCGGGATGTCCGGGAAGAGGGAATAGTGCTGGGACTCCAGGTACTCGCGCATGCCGCCGGCGTGCTCCTGGTAGGCCTTGAGAAGGTGCTCGGGCACGTTCAGGCGGCGAGGCGCGACAAAGTTAGCGGGAACCTGCGGGGTGATGGGGATGCCCAGAAAGCGGCCGATGCGCTCCAAGTGCGTCTGCGGATCGCCGCACAGGTCTTCGTAGCGCAGCGACAGGTAATGGTCCGGAGGCATTTGGCGGGTTTGCTCGAGGTAATAGGTGTAGCTCTGGCTGAGCGCCCTTGCCAGGGTGCGCGGCAGGGTTTCGCCCTGGAACAGGCGCTTCAGCAGAGTTGCGGTGAGCGGCGATTGGAAGAGCGTGCGGTAGCGC
>Ga0335085_10014006_pt1 | contig 11727 bp, 9 predicted proteins | sample Lox_Sample_45_FD_206712 | JGI IMG/M metagenome (GOLD analysis project Ga0335085, IMG submission 206712) | Soil microbial communities from Loxahatchee National Wildlife Refuge, Florida, United States - Lox_Sample_4.5 | ecosystem: Environmental > Terrestrial > Soil > Wetlands | place: USA: Florida...
GTGGTCCGTTCCCGGCAGCCACTCGGCGGCACGGCCGCACATCCGCTCGAAGCGGATCAGCACGTCCTGGATGACGTCGTTCAACCCGTGCCCCACGTGCAGCATCGCGGTGACGTTGGGGGGCGGGATCACGATGACGTACGACTGCTTGGGCGAGTCGACCGGGACCGTGAAGGCGCCGGCCGCCAGCCAGCGCTGGTACAGTCGCGACTCCACCTCGCGCGGATCGTACTGCGGGGGAAGATCGAAGGGCGTGGAAGGCATTCCTTATATAGTAGTAAGGGATTGGGGGTTCGGGGCTCGGGCGTTCGCACTGGTGATCCCGAGTCCCTAACCCCGAATCCCCAACCCCGCTACAATACTCCCATGTCCGACGAATCCAACGCCGCAAGCCGCGTGGTCCGCTGGGGGACCGTAGGCGTGTTGATCTGCCTCGCAATCGGGCTGTACTTCCACTGGGGTACCCACATCCAGCCACTCACGGTCGCCGCTCCAACCGGAGGGGCAACGGGAGCGACCGGCCCGGCAGGCGAGGATGGGGGGACCGGCGCTCCTGAACCCCCGCGCTGAGCACGATGACCTCAGGTGAGATTCGCGTCACGCTCCCGGACGGGAGCGTGCGGACGCTGCCGTCGGGAGCCACGGGCGCCGATCTCGCCCGCGCCATCGGGCCAGGGCTGGCGAAGGCGGCCCTGGCGATCCGCGTGAACGGGGATGTGTGGGATCTGTCGCGCCCGCTCCCCGACGGGAAGCAGGCGACGATCGTGACCGACAAGGACCCGAAGGCGCTCGACGTGCTGCGTCATTCGTCGGCGCACGTCCTGGCGACCGCCGTGCGGCAGATCTTCCCCCACGCGAAGATCGGCTTCGGCCCCCCGATCGAAGACGGCTTCTACTACGACTTCGAGGTGCCGGCGCCGTTCACGCCGGACGACCTGGAGCGCATCGAGGCGAAGATGCGCGAGGTCGTGCAGGCCGACTATCCGTTCCAACGCGCGGAGGTGAGCCGGGGGGACGCGCGTCGCCTCTTTGCCGACGATCCCCTGAAACTCGAGCGGATCGAGGATCTCGGCGCCGACGAAGTGATCTCCGTCTACACCGACGGTCCGTTCGTGGACCTGTGCCGCGGCCCCCACGTGCCGAGCACCGGGCGCATCAAGCACTTCAAGCTGCTGCACGCGGCGGGCGCGTACTGGCGGGGCGACGAGCGGCGCCAGATGCTGCAGCGCATCTACGGGACGGCGTGGTTCTCGAAGGACGACCTCGACGGCTACCTGCGCCGGCTCGAAGAGGCGCGCAAGCGCGACCATCGCGTCATCGGCAAGCAGCTCGACCTGTACTCGATTCAGGAGGACGTCGGGCCCGGGCTGGTGTTCTGGCATCCCAAGGGCGCGATGCTGCAGTTCCAGCTGCGGCGCTTTATCGAGGACGTGATTCTCGAGCGCGGCTACCAGCTCGTGTACACGCCACACGTCACGCGCGAGCAGCTCTTCCTCCGCTCCGGGCACCTCCCGCTCTACGCCGAGAATCAGTTTCCGGCGATGGGCGCCGGGGAGGGGGAAGCCGAGGACGTCCGCTACCGCGTGAAGCCGATGAACTGCCCGATGCACATCCTGGTGTACGCATCGCAGCAGCGCTCCTATCGCGACCTGCCGCTGCGCTTGGCGGAGATCGCGAATGTCTACCGGAACGAGCGTTCCGGGACGCTGCACGGGATGCTGCGCGTGCGCGGTCTCACGATGGACGACGCGCACATCTTCCTCGAGCCGGAGAAGGAATCGATCGAGAAGGAAATCTTCGAGCTGTTGGACATCGTGGAGCTGGTGCTGGGGAAGACGTTCGGGCTGTCCTACCGGCTCGATCTCGCCACGCGGCCCGAAAAGAAGCTCGGCTCGGACGCGCTGTGGGATCTGGCCGAGACCGCGTTGAAGAATGCGCTGGAGCGGCGCGGATACACCTACCGCATCGACCAGGGCGGCGGCGCGTTCTACGGACCGAAGATCGACGTCAAGTTCAACGACGCCATCGGCCGGGAGTGGCAGGGCGCGACCATCCAGCTCGACTTCCAGCTGCCGCAGCGGTTCAAGCTCGAGTACACGACCCGCGAGAATCGTCCCAACACGCCGGTGATGATCCACCGCGCGATCTACGGCACGCTCGAGCGGTTCTGCGGGTTCCTGATCGAGCACTTCGCCGGCGCGTTCCCGCTGTGGCTGTCCCCCGAGCAGGTGCGCGTGCTGCCGATCGCCGACGCCCAGGTTGCGGCGGCGCGGGCGGTCCACGACCGGTTGCGGGCTGCGAAGATCCGCTCGCACCTGGACGAGCGCAACGAGACGCTGAACTACAAGATCCGGGACGGGGAGATCCACAAGGTCCCGTATCTGGCGGTCGTCGGTGAGCGTGAAGCCCAGGCGGGCACGGTAGCGGTGCGCCAGCGCGGGGCCGGCAACAAGCAGATGATCATCCCTGTCAACGACTTCGTGGACCGCCTGACGGATGAGATCCGCACGCGGGCGCTGCAGCCTGCGCCTCCCGGCTAGGGTGGGTTGACCCCGGGCCGTCGGCCCGGGGTCAGCGGCCCGGGCTGACCCACCCTAACCCGAGCCCACACGCCGGGGTAGGTTGAGACGAGCCCCCATGAGCACCGACAGCACCACCCCCGTGATCCTGAGCGCCGTTCGCACCCCCATCGGGCGGTACCTGGGGGGGCTCGCGCCACTCACGGCGCCGCGCCTGGGGGCGATCGTCATTCGCGAGGCGGTCAGCCGGTGCGGCGTTGCCCCCGACCAGATCGACGAAGTCATCATGGGCCACGTGTTGCAGGGTGGTACGGGGCAGGCGCCCGCGCGCCAGGCTCAGATCCACGCCGGCGTGCCCGGCACGGTGCCCGCTTTCACGATCAACAAGGTGTGCGGCTCGGGGCTCAAGGCCGTGATGCTCGCCGCTCAGGCGATTCGCGCGGGCGACGCGCAGTGCGTCGTGGCGGGCGGCATGGAGTCGATGTCGAACGCGCCGCACTACCTCGCCGGCATGCGCGGCGGCATCAAGGCGGGTGACGCGAAGCTCGTGGACGGGATGATTCACGACGGCCTGTGGGATTCGTTCTCGAACAGCCACATGGGCGCCCTCGCCGAGTACACCGCGCGCAAGGCCGGGATCACTCGCGAGGACCAGGATCGCCTCGCGCTCGAAAGCCACCAGAAGGCGGTGGCCGCGATCGAGGCGTGCCGCTTCAAGGCAGAGACGGTGCCCGTCGAGAAGGTCGAGAAGGACGAAGGGCCGCGCAAGGACACCTCGCTCGCCGCGCTCGCGTCTTTGAAGCCTGCATTCGAGCCGGGCGGCACGGTGACCGCGGGGAACGCTCCGGGGTTGAACGACGGCGCGAGCGCCCTCGTGGTCGCATCGCTCGCCTTCGCGCGCGCCCGCGGCCTCACGCCGCTCGCGCGCATCGTTGCGTACGCCACGGGCGGAGGGGAGCCGAAGGACCTGTTTTTTGCGCCAATCGTCGCCGTGCAGAGCCTGATGGCGAAGACGGGCACGAAGATCGGCGACTTCGATCTGATCGAGGCCAACGAAGCGTTCGCCGCGCAGGCGCTCGCCGACGGCCGCGCGCTCGGCTGGGACTGGAATCGCGTCAACGTGAACGGGGGCGCCATTGCGCTCGGCCATCCCATTGGCGCCTCGGGCGCGCGCGTGCTCACGACGCTGCTGTACGCGCTCAAGGACCGGCAGAAGCAGCACGGGCTCGCCACGCTGTGCCTCGGCGGCGGCAACGCCGTGGCGTTGAGCGTGGAGATCGCGTGATGGCGCGCGCCACGCTCCCGCCGGCGGCAGCCGACCCGCCCTTGCCGGCGCGCGTGCCGGTCGTGACACGACTCAAGCCGCTCGGCGCGGCGCTCGGCTGGGTGACCGCGTTCCTCGCGGTCGGGACCATCGTCACCCTGCTGCTCGAGCAGGTCATCCCGCACACGGACTCCCCCTGGTGGCTCGCGCGGGCCGGAGCGATCCAGGTGGCCGGCTTCGCCATAGCCACGTGGACCATCGGGAGGTGGCTGAATCGGCGGAGCTGGGCCGAGATGGGCTGGAGGGACGGCGGTGTCGCGCTACGCGGCTTTGCGAGCGGCGCTCTCTGGGGCGGCGCCATGGCGGTGCTCGCGGTGCTCCTCGCGGTGGCGCTGAGCGGCGCGCGGGTGTACGTGCACGCGCCCGGACCCGTATTTCCCGTCGGGGGACCGATCCTCGTCGGCGTCCTCTTCGCCGCGCTCTCCGAGGAGCTGGTGTTTCGCGGGTATCCCCTGCGCCGCACGGCCGACGCGCTGGGGCAGGGGCGCGCCATCATCTTGAGCGCGGTGGCCTTCGGGGCGGCGCACCTCATGAATCCCGAAGCTCAGGTCCTTGGCGCCGTGAACGTGGCGCTCGCCGGCGTCTGGTTGGCGCTCGCATTCTTCTCGCCCGGGGGGATGGCGCTTGCGTGGGGCGTGCACGTCGGGTGGAATGCGACGCTCGGCGAGCTGTTCAATGCCCCGGTGAGCGGCTACGACTTCGCCATCCCCGGCGCGCACTACTCTCCCGGGCGCTACGAATGGGTGGACGGAGGCCTGTTCGGCCCGGAGGGCGGGCTCGTGGGCACGATCGCCATCGGCGTCGGGCTGGTGATCTTCTGGCGGCGCGCGCGGCTCGCAGCGACGTCATGAGCCGCGTCGTCGTAGTCGGCGCCGGAACGATGGGCAGCGGTATTGCGCACGTCTTCGCGCAGCACGGCTGGGATACGGCCCTGGTGGACAGCTCGCCGCCCGCGCTCGAACGGGCGCTCGACGGCATTCGCAGGAACCTCGATCGCCAGGTGAAGAAGGGCACCGTGACGAGCGAAGACGCGGCGCGAGCGATCGGTCGCCTGAGCGCGGCGGGCACGCTGGACGCGGCACGCGGCACGGAGCTCGCGGTCGAAGCGGTGACCGAGGACCGCGAGGTCAAGCTGCGCCTGTTCCGGGAGCTCGACGCGGCGCTGCCCCCCGCCGCGATTCTCGCCAGCAACACGTCGTCCATCTCGATCACGGCCCTTGGCGGGGCGACCCGCCGCCCCTCGCAGGTGATCGGGATGCATTTCATGAACCCGGTGCCCGTGCTGCCGCTCGTCGAGGTGATTCGCGGTCTCGACACCTCGGACGCCACGAGCGAACGCGTCGTCGCGATCGCTCGGGCGCTGGGCAAGACGCCGGTCGTGGTGCGCGATTCGCCGGGGTTCGTCTCGAACCGCGTGCTGATGCCGATGATCAACGAGGCGATCTTCTGCGTGATGGAGGGCGTGGCCGCGGCCGAGGATGTAGACACCGTCATGAAGGTGGGCATGAACCATCCCCTCGGTCCCCTCGCCCTCGCCGATTTGATCGGTCTCGACGTCTGCCTCGCGATCCTCCAGGTGCTGCACCGCGATCTGGGGGACGACAAGTACCGGCCGGCGCCCCTCCTGGCCCAGCTCGTCGCGGCGGGCCGGCTCGGCAAGAAGAGCGGCCGCGGGTTCTATGCCTACCGCGACTGAAGTGGCGGGCCTCTCCGACACGCAGCGCCAGATCGTCGATCTGGCGCGCGAGTTTGCGCGCACCCGCATCGAGCCGCATGCGGCCGAATGGGACCGCGCCGCCCGCTATCCCGCCGCAGTCCTGGCCGAGCTTGGGTCGCTCGGGTTTCTCGGCATGCTCGCGCCCGACGCCCACGGAGGGATGGGGCTGGACCTGCTGACCTACCTGCTCGTGCTCGAAGAGCTGGCGGCCGCGGATGCGGGCCTCGCGGTCACCGTGAACATCCATCATGCCGTGCAGCTCGGGTTCCTGTCGCGTCACGGCAGCCCGGCGCAACAGGAGCGCTGGCTGCGGCCGCTCGCCGCCGGTGAGCTCGTCGCCGCCCTCGCGATCGCCGAGCCCGAGGCGGGGTCGGACGTGGCGGCGCTCCGCGCGCAGGCCACTCGACGGGGCGATGGCTGGGCTCTCTCGGGCACCAAGGCGTGGGTGACGAACGGGGCGATCGCCGGCGTCGCCGTCGTGCTCGCTCGCACGCCCGGAGGGATCTCGGCCTTCATGGTACCGACCGACGCACCGGGGTACCGGGCCGGGGCTCCGGCGGACACGATGGGCCTCCGCTCAGCGCCACTCGTCTCGGTCGTCCTCGAGGGGGTGACGGTCCCGCCCGACCACCTGTTCGGCGGCGACGGGCAGGGGCTTGCCTGCGCCCAGGACGCGCTGGACGCCACCCGCCTCGGCACGGCCGCCGTCGCCGTGGGCATCGCCCGCCGCTCACTCGAGCATGCCGTGGGGTACTGCGCCGAGCGGCGGCAGTTCGGCAAGGCGCTGCGCGAATTCGAAGCCGTGCAGTTCAAGCTCGCCGACATGGCCACCCGGATCGCCGCCGCGCGCGCGCTCGCGCACGAAGTCGCGGCGCGCGTCGATCGGGGCGGCGCAGCCCTCGGCGCCGCGGCGAGCATGGCGAAGTTGTGCGCGTCCGAAGCAGCGATGTGGGTGACGACCCAGGCGGTCCAGCTGTTCGGGGGTTACGGCTACATGCGGGACTTTCCGGTGGAGAAGCTGCTCCGAGATGCCAAGGCCACCGAGCTATACGATGGTACGAGCGAGTTGCAACGCCTCATCGTTGCGCGCGATCTGTACACCGGGCGCTAGCATGAAAGCGGCCCCGGAGGCTATCATGTGCGAGGACCGGAGGGAGTAGACGGTGGGTGAGCGAATCTTCGTGGGCGCAGACCATGCCGGCTTCGCGCTCAAGCAGAAACTGGTGGAGGAGCTGAAGCGTCTGGGGTTCGAGCCGGTGGACGTCGGGCCCAAGGCGCTCGATCCGCAGGACGACTTCCCCGACTTCGCGAAGCCGGTGGCGGAAGCCGTCAGCGAAGGCAAAGCCCCTCGCGGCGTGCTGACCTGCGGCACCGGACTCGGCATGTCCTACACGGCGAACCGCTTCCCGCACGTCCGCGCGGCCGTCGCCTGGACCCCCGAGGTGGCCGAGCTGGCCCGCAAGCACAACGACGCCAACATCCTGGTGCTGCCGGCGCGGTTCGTGAGCGAGCAGGAGGGGATGGAGATCCTGCACCGCTGGCTCGACACCAACTTCGAGGGCGGGCGGCACTCCCGCCGCGTCGCCAAGATCGAGCAGTGATCGATCGCCTGGCGCCCCTGTCCAAGGCCGATCCCGCCATCGCCGCGCTCGTACGCCGCGAGGTGGAGCGGCAGGAGCACGGGCTCGAGCTGATCGCCAGCGAGAACTTCGTCTCGATCGCGGTGCTCGAGGCGATGGGGACGGCGCTCACCAACAAGTACGCGGAGGGAGTGCCGCGCAAGCGCTACTACGGCGGCTGCGAGGTGGTGGACGAGGTCGAGCAGCTGGCGATCGACCGCGCGAAACAGCTGTTCGGCGCCGAGCACGTGAACGTCCAGCCGCACTCGGGCGCCCAGGCGAACATGGCCGCGTACCTCGCCGTGGCGAAGCCGGGCGACAAGCTGCTCGGGCTCGCGCTGCCGCACGGCGGGCACCTGACCCATGGGTCCCCGGTGAATTTCTCGGGCACGCTGTTCCAGGCGGTGTCTTACGGCGTGCACGAGGATACCGGCCGCATCGACTACGACCAGGTGCGCGACATCGCGCGGCGCGAGCGGCCGCGCCTCCTGATCGGCGGGGGCAGCGCCTACGCGCGCGTCATCGACTTCCCGGTGCTGCGCAGCATCGCCGACGAGGTCGGCGCGATCCTGGTGGTGGATATGGCGCATTTCGCGGGCCTGGTCGCCGCGGGCCTGCATCCTTCTCCCGTCCCCCACGCGCAGATCGTGACGACCACCACGCACAAGACGCTGCGCGGCCCGCGGGGCGGGCTGATCCTGTGCCTGGAGCAGTACGCGAAGGACGTGGACAAGCAGGTGTTTCCGGGGACCCAGGGCGGCCCGCTCGAGCACGTCATCGCGGCCAAGGCGGTGGCCCTGGGTGAGGCGCTCGATCCCAGCTTCAAGGCCTACGCCGCCCAGGTGATCAAGAACGCGCAGGCGCTCGCCCGCGCGATGATCGCGCGCGGCTACGCGATCGTATCCGGCGGTACCGACACGCATCTGATGCTCGTCGATCTTCGTCCCAAGCAGGTCACCGGGAAGGAAGCGCAGGAGCTGCTCGACCGCGCCAGCATCACGGTCAACAAGAACACCATTCCGGGCGATCCACAGAAGGCGTTCGTGACGAGTGGCATCCGGCTCGGCACGCCGGCCGTGACCACGCGGGGATTCCGGGAGGCGGAGATCGAGACCGTCGCGGACCTGATCGACACGGTGTTGACGCGCAAGGACGACGCCACGATCGCGCGCGTGCGCGCGCGGGTGCGCGAGCTGACCGATCGATTCCCCCTCTACCTCACGCCACGGACGGCGGCGGGCACGACCGCCACCCCCGCGGCGGCGCGCGCCTGACCGCGCGCGCCCGCGTTACCCGAGCGCGCATGTCGGAAACCGGATCGTCCGGCCGGCCCTCGCGGGGTTCGGGAGGGTTCACCGTCCACCTCGCCGACGAGCTGGAGGTCTACTTCAACGAGGTCGCCCACGGGCGGCCGGTCGGCTTCGTCGCCTCCCTCAAATGGAAGCCCCCCACCGATGTGTACGAGACGGCCGACGCGATCGTCGTCCACATGGACATCGCCGGCATGCGCGCGGGGGACTTCAAGGTCGAGCTGGCGGAAGGCATCCTGACGATCGGCGGCGAGCGCCTCGCGCCGCGCGAGGGGAAGCGCCACTACCACGCGATGGAAGTGCAGATCGGGCCGTTCGAGCGGCGGCTCCGCCTTCCCGCGCCGGTCGACCCCACGAGCATCCATGCATCGTATGAGGCCGGGTTCCTCGAGGTGCGGCTCACCAAGCTCCCCGAGCAGCGCTCCGGGACCCGCTCGGTGAAGGTCGAATGACGGCGCCGGCCGCTCCTCCCCCCGTCCCTCCTCCGGACACGCTGCCCGTCCTCCCACTCGGCCAGCTCGTCGTGTATCCGCATGTCGTCGTCCCGCTCACGCTCGATGACCCGAACGCCGTACAGCTCATCGACGAGGTGGTCCAGGGGAACAAGCGGCTGCTGTTGGGCGTGGTGAAGCCGGTTGGCGGCGTGGAGCCGGCCGAGGGCGCCGTCATGCACGCGCGCGCGCACGAGCTCTACGAGGTGGGGTCGCTCGGCCTGCTGGTGCGCATGCTCAAGCTCGGCGACGGGTCGGCGCGCGTGATGGTGCAGGGGGTCGAGCGCGCGCGGCTGGTCGAGTTCACCCCCGGGGAGCATTGGCTGGTGGCGCGGTACGACCTCCTCCCGGAGGGTCCGGTGGAGGGGGCCCGCACCGAGGCATTGCAGCGCACGGTGCACGCGCAGTTCTCGCGCGTGATCGACATCGCTCCCTACCTGGGCGAGGAGCTGCACGACGTGCTCGCGGGGATCAAGGGTGCGGGCCGCCTCGCCGACTTCGTCGCCGCGAACCTGGACCTGGCACTCCCCGCGAAGGCCGAGCTGCTCGCCCTCGACGACGTCACGCTGCGACTCGAGCGGCTCGCCGAGCTGCTCAGCCACGAGCTGCAGGTGCTCGAGGTCGGGAGCCAGATCCAGGAGAAGGTGAAGACCCGGCTCGACGCCAACCAGCGCGAGTACGTGCTGCGCGAGCAGCTGCGCGTCATCCGGCAGGAGCTCGGGGAAGATGAGGGCGAGGACGAAGTCGAGGAGCTGGCGCACCGCCTGGACGACGCAGGACTGTCGGTTGAGGGGCACAAGGTCGCCGACCGCGAGCTGCGCCGGTTGCGCCGCATGTCCGTGCAGTCGGCCGAGTATCAGGTGGCGCGGACGTACCTCGAAGTGATCGCGTCGCTGCCGTGGAGTCGCGTGTCCGACGACCGGCTCGACCTCAAGGCGGCACGCGACATCCTCGACCGCGATCATTACGATCTCAAGGCGGTAAAGGAGCGCATCCTCGAGTACCTCGCCGTGCGCACGCTGAACCCGCAGGCGCGGGGGAGCATTCTCTGTTTCGTCGGGCCGCCGGGCGTGGGGAAGACGTCGCTCGGCCAGAGCATCGCGGAGGCGCTCGGACGCCGCTTCACGCGCGTCTCGCTCGGCGGGGTGCGGGACGAGGCCGAGGTGCGCGGCCACCGGCGCACCTACGTGGGCGCGCTGCCGGGGCGCATCATCCATGCGCTGCAGCGTTGCGAGACCCGCAACCCCCTGCTGATGCTCGACGAGGTCGACAAGATGGGCTCGGACGTGCGGGGCGACCCCACCGCGGCGCTGCTCGAGGTGCTCGATCCGGCGCAGAACGGCACGTTCGTCGATCATTATCTCGAGGTGCCGTTCGATCTGTCGGGGGTGATGTTCATCGCGACCGCGAACAGCCTCGAGCCGATTCCCGACCCCTTGCTGGACCGGATGGAAGTTCTCACCTTACCCGGGTATACGCCCGGCGAGAAGCTGGCGATCGCGAAGCGCTACCTGCTGCCGCGCCAGCTCAAGGAGACGGGCCTCGACCCCGCGCGAGCGAACGTCGCGGATGGAGCGCTCGAGCGTCTGATCGCCGAATACACGCGCGAAGCGGGCGTGCGCCAGCTCGAGCGTGAGATTCAGGGCGTGCTGCGGAAGGCGGCGCTGGAGGTGGTGGAGGGGCGGGTGGACGCGGTGAAGATCTCCGCCAAAAATCTCGAGAAATTCGCCAGCCAGCCCAGGGTCCAGAGCGAGGTCGCAGGCCGGAGCCCGGAGGTGGGCGTCGCCACCGGGCTGGCGTGGACGCCGGTGGGCGGCGACATCATGTTCGTCGAAGCCATTCAGATGCCGGGGAAGGGACAGATCACCCTGACCGGCCAGCTCGGCGACGTGATGAAGGAGTCGGCGCAGGCAGCGTGGAGCCTGCTGCGCGCGCGTGCCGGCGCGCTCGGCATTCCGGTCGATGCCTTCACCCAGACCGACGTGCATCTGCACGTGCCGGCGGGGGCGGTGCCGAAGGATGGGCCGTCGGCGGGGATCACGATCGCGACTGCGCTGGCGTCGCTCCTGTGCCGCCGTCCCGCGCGGCACGACGTCGCGATGACGGGCGAGCTGACGCTGCGCGGGCGGGTGCTGCCGATCGGCGGGCTCAAGGAGAAGCTCACCGCGGCCGCGCGGGCGGGAGTGAAGACGGTGCTCGTGCCCGCGCGCAATGCGGGAGATCTGGTGGACATTCCGGACGAGGTGCGGAAGCTGCTCGAGATCAAACAGGTGGAGACGATCGATCAGGTGCTCGAGGCGGCGCTGCTCGAGCCGCGCGTGTCGCGCCCGGTCGCCGTACGCGTGGCTGCCGACGGCGCGCCGCGCGAGGCGTCCCCGTGAGCGAGTTCTCGACCCTGGATCAGGCCTTCGCGCTCATCCGTGAGCGGGACGGGCGTTACCATGAGCGCGGCTACCTCTTCGTGCTCGCGGCGCTCGAGTACGCGCAGGGCCGGCTCCCCGCGCGCCGCCACCTGAGCGGCGCCGAGTTGACCTGGGCGTGCCGCGATTTCGCCCTCGAGCAGTTCGGGTTGCTCGCCACGTCCGTGCTCGAGTATTGGGGCATCGCGACCACGGAGGACTTCGGACGGATCGTCTTTCTCCTCATCGACGTCGGCCTGCTCGCCCGGCAGGACAGCGATCGCATCGAGGATTTCGAACGCGTGTACGACTTCGCGGAAGTGTTCAGGACCGGCTACCGCTGGCCCG
>Ga0335085_10014007_pt1 | contig 11727 bp, 12 predicted proteins | sample Lox_Sample_45_FD_206712 | JGI IMG/M metagenome (GOLD analysis project Ga0335085, IMG submission 206712) | Soil microbial communities from Loxahatchee National Wildlife Refuge, Florida, United States - Lox_Sample_4.5 | ecosystem: Environmental > Terrestrial > Soil > Wetlands | place: USA...
AATAATCAGGACCGCGTCGGAGTAACGGAAGGTATCGCGAATGAGCAGGCCGGGCCGATCTTCCAGCGGCGACGGCATGAAATCGAGATCGCCGCGCAGGCGTGAAAGAGACTGGTGTGTGGGCGAAGCCACGCGACCATCGTAGCGTGCCTGCCGGTCAGTTGCGCGGAAGCTTTTCGAGCACCTGAGCGCTCTCTTCGATTTTGTCTTCGCGGTAAAGAACGCTGGCCAGCGCCTTCATTGCCTCAACGTTGTTGGGCTCGGCCTTCAGAACGTCCTTATAGATGCTTTCGGCGAGCGAGTATTCCTTATTGTCGGCATACTGCGCCGCGGCCTGCATTCTGGTCCTGGTGTCGGACCCGGCGGGCGGTGGCGATGTTTTCGCCTGCGTCGAACCGGATGCGGCGACAGTAGCGCCGGGCGTCGCCGCGGAAGTCGCGGAAACCGCCGCCGCAGCTTTCTTGTCTTTGCCCCCCGGCCACGGAACGTAAATGATCGCGACTGCAATCGCGGCAATGGACAGCACCACGAGCCAGAAAATCTTCGGCGAAAACCGGCTCGATGCACGGCGTCGCACCAGCCTCGGCTCGGCAACGACGTGCGCGATCGGCTCGACGGGCGCGTTCAGGCGCTTCGGCAGTTCCTGCGCCAGTTTGTCCACGCCGGTGATCAGGCGGCTCAGGTTGTCTTCGGTGCGCTGCGAGTACTCGCGCAGCTGATTCATGGCCTCGGCCTGTTTAGCCATGTCGGTCTCCAGCGCCGAAACGCGCTGCACCAGTTTCACCTGAATGTTTTTGACGAAAGTCTCCAGCGTGCGCAGGTGTGTCTCTTCGATGTCCTGCTGGAGTTTCGTCGCCATGTTCTGGAAACGACTGCTGACGGCCTGCTCGATCATCTGCGGCAGACGCGCCTCGATCTCCTGCACCGAACGGCCGGGAACCAATTCCCTGCCGGGATGCGCTTCGGCGAAAGTGTCGGCCATCTGACGATCCAGCCAGCCACGCACATTTCCAGGCACGGGCGCTTCGCCCGATTCCATGTCGCCGATGCGGTCTTCGATCTCATCCAGGCGGTCGAGGAGGGGCCGAATTCCCTCCGCCATCATGTCTAGAATTTCGTAATCCCGCTCTTCGAGTTTTTCCGATTCGGACTCGGCGCGGAGACGGTCGCGCAGACGCTCGTCGCGGGCACCGCCGGACCGGCGCGATCGTCCGTTCCGCGTCTCGCGCACATCATCTTCGCTTCGGCCGTCGTCTTCGTCGGGGGATTCTTCTCTCGCGCGTTCACGCGGCCGCGGCGGTTCCTCCAGAATGCGCCGGTTGAGCCCGTCCCGCCGCAGCTGAGGGGAAAAATACTGCCCGCCGTCGCGCACGTACGAGATGGCGTCAAACAGATGGCGCGCCGGACCGTTCTTCAGCAGGAAAGCATCGCCTCCCGCACGCACGACCTCGCGGATGATGTCGTCATCGTTCGACCCGGAAAGAATCACGATTTTCGTGTTCAGCGATTCCGAACGTATGCGGCGAACCAGTTCGATGCCGTGTACTTTGGGCAGATTCAGATCGATGACGGCCACGTCGGGCCGCAGCCGGCGAATCTCCTCCAGAGCGGCTTCGCCATCTGGACATTGCGCCACGACTTCGTAATCCGGCGCACCATGCAGGACGGCCGCCAGGCCGTCGCGGCGCAGCGCGTCTTCATCGGCGAGCAGAATGCTGACTTTCCCGGACGAAGTCATTGAGACCGAAGGGACTTGGTCATAGTTTAGCGTGATTGAGGCGGAGACGTTTAGTCTCGAAGGTTAGCTTTTGTAAGCCTGGCTGACTGAAGTATCAGCGGAAGAGTCCCCACCGGCGTCGTTTGGCGGGAGGAGTGAACGTTCTGGGAGGATCGAGAGCCAGAGGCACTTCCGAAGCGGGTGCGGTTTCCGGACCGGAGTTCGCATCGCTGGCCGGCTCCGGTTGCGCCTCGGGCGGGTTTGCCTGCGCAGTCGCGGCAGGCTCCTCGGGCGAAGACGGCAGGTTTTTCGGTATCAGTTTGTCGAGGCCGCCGAGCAGCTTATGAACGCTGCTCTCCGTGCGAAGCGAGCATTCGCGCAGTTCGCTCATTGCGGCCGATTGGTTGGCGACTTCGTCCTCCAGCCGCGAGATGCGCTGGATCACCCGGGATTCGACGCTGTCGGCAAAAGCGTCGAGGATTTGCTTCTGACCGCGCTCATTTTCCGCTCTTAATCGGGTTTCCACCTCCGCCATGCGAACAGAAACGCTTTCTTCCAGCCAGACGCGCAATTCCTCGCGCACAGGCTCGGGTGCTGCCGCCGGAATCGGGGGCGCCGAAATGTCTTCAGTTTCGAGAGAAGTTAGCCGGTGCTCGATTTCATCCAGCTTGCGAACCAGCCGGTCGCCGGCCTCGCCGCCGGGAACCGGTAACTGGGTAGCGATCGCCTCGCCCAGCCGGATGCCCGCTCCGAGGACGATGCCGCCTCCCACCGAGGCCGCGAGAATCTTGATCAGACTCGCCATTCGCTGTTCACAGGGCTGAAAGCGTGATTTTTCTCACATCCGAACCGTAAGCGTGCCAGCCCCGTAACGGATCACCCCAATGTTAAACAAAAAAACTTCACTCGGGGTATTGCTTAGTACCATTACTCAGGGTTATCCTATGATGGTCAGATGAGCTTAATTTGGGACTGACGTGCCGTGCAGGTTTCTCTGGATGGCGAACTTGACGAGGCCGGCGATGCCGTCGACTTCGAGTTTTCGCATTATATTTGCGCGGTAAGTATCCACTGTTTTCGGACTGATTTCTAACATTTTCGCAATATCTTTTGGCCGCATTCCGTCCACAAGAAATGTGAAAACTTCATACTCGCGCTTGCTCAGAAGCGCCAGTGAGTCCTTCTTTTCCTTTTTAGTATCAATAGCATCCCGGCGAATCAGGGGAGTCAGATACTGCCCCCCATCCTGAATATAATTGATGGCATCGAACAAGTGCCGGGCGTTGCCATCCTTCAATAGATATCCATTTGCGCCGGCGCGAAATAACTCCCGAATTACGTTTTCGTCGCGCGCAATCGAAAGCACGATGAGCTTTGTGTCCGATTTCGCCTGACGCACGCGGCGGATGACTTCGAGCCCGCTGAGCTTGGGCATCTGCAGGTCGAGCACAGCAAAATCCGGCTTCAGCGCGAGGATGAGCTCAACTGCTTCGGCGCCGTCGGCCGTCTGCCCGAGGACCTTCAGGTCCGGGCGTGAAGCGCAGAAGGCGGCCACTCCTTCGCGCAGGATTCCATGATCGTCTGCCAGCACGAGGGTCACAGCTTTGGTCGGGATGGTTTCCATTTCATTCAGTCTCTCGTCGTGAATTTTTGAGTTTTCCGTCTTCAATCCGCCATCAGCGGAAGCCGCACACAGATCCGGACACCGCCGGGGCCGCTCGAAATCTCGCAGTGGCCGTCCAGATCCGTGGCATGTTCGCGCATCGCCTTGAGGCCGATGCCTTTGCTTTTCGGCCGGGGCTCCGTCGGAAACCCGTGGCCGTTGTCTTCGAGCCGCAGTTCAATCTCCGGCCGGGCTGCATCCGGATCGGCCCCGGTGAGCGAAAGCGACAGACGAGTGGCGCCGGAGTGCCGGACTACGTTGGAAATGCACTCCTGCGCGCAGCGATAAAGCGCTATTTTGACGGCGTGCGATGGTTCCGCCGGCAGCGGCGCGACATTGAAATCGACCTGAATCCGGTTCGTCAGGCCACTCGACTGCACCAGCTGAAAAAGCGCATCGCGGATGCTGAGACCCTGCCAGTCCGGCGGATGCAGGCTGTGAGAAACGGCTCTCACCTGCTGCAGAGCCTGTTCGGCCAGAGTCTGCAGCCGTCCGAGGGCTTCGCGGCCCGCCGGCGGCAGATCCGTCGCACAGTTGTCCAGCATCTCCAGATTCAGCTTGATTCCGGCCAAAGGCTGTCCCGCGCCGGCGTGTAAATCGCGCGCAATACGCGAGCGTTCACGCTCGAGTTCCTCGAGTATCAGCCGTCCCGGGCTCTGACGGGGCGCGCTTCGCGACAGAGAATCGCGCTCCAGCAGTTCGTACAGACGGCTGTTCTTCTCGCCGATCATCGAGAGAATATCCGCCCACGCTGCCATCGCAGAGCTGTTTATGTCGGGTAGCATAAGATTCGCCCGTGCTCGCTTACGGGCTCTTCCTATCCTTTATACCCAAATGGAGGCAAAAGGCGTAGCCGTATGCGCCGTTTCCTCCAGGATTAGTTCTGGTACCGTTGGCTATTGCTGGCTCTATCCACTGGCGGGAAAGCTTCCTTATAATTGCGCTTGCTGCCCAGAAGCGTGACCACTGCGGGAAAGACTGCTCTGATAGTTATCGGCGCAGGTTTCGGATTGCTCCGAAGTCTCAAGTTGCTGGGCAATATCACGAGCCACGCCACGGCACTGGAGACACTCGAAGCCCGGGTGGACACCATCCAGCTGGCCATGGCGCGGCTGGCCGATCAGTCCGAAGTTTTTCAGGACCGGCTGGAGCAGATGGCTACGCGCGATGAGCTCACCGAAACTCTCGACCGGGTGTTCGGCCGCATCGAACGCGAAGCAGAAGTGCGTTTCGAACAGCAGACGCGGTCGGTGGAAGCGCTGCGCACCATGATCGGGCAGACCGACGAACTGCTGCAGCGTGTGCTGGACGGGCTGGAATCGATTAAAGAGGAAAACGAGGAGATGAGCCCCGCGGAGACGTAGAACCGCAGGGCGGACGGCTGGAAAAGAGTCCGCCCCGCGATCGGGTGCTCAGAATTTAAACGTGCCGAGTTGGCGGCGTTCAGGCTGCGTCTGCGACTGAACGGGAATTTTTTCCACAAAGAACGAGCGCGGGGGCTGCCACACGGGGGCGGAAGGCTTCCTCTGGCCCGGAGCGGTGGCTTCGATTGCGCCGTTGCCCGGCGTCAGGTTCTTCAGGCCGTAGAGCGCCAGCTCGAACCGGTCTTTCACTCCCAGCTTCTGGAACAGGCGTGAGAGGTAGACCTTGACCGTGCCTTCGGAAATGTTCAGCGCGGTGGCGATTTCCTTGTTCTTCAGCCCCTGAGACAGCAAGCTGACCAGCTGGCCTTCGCGGCGGGTCAGCGAGTAGCGGCGCGCGGACATAATGCTGTCGGTCAGCGCCTTTTCGAACCAGAGCTCGCCTTCATTCACGCGCGTCAGGCAGCGCACCAGCGTGTCCGTGGGCAGGGTCTTGCGCAGGATGCCCCGTACGCCAAGGCTCATCGCCTGCAGCGCCAGTTCGGTGGAAATCGAATGCACCCACAGCACGATTTTGGCGTTGCTGGCCACTTCGTGCAGGCCGCTCAATACGCCAAACGTGATACCGGCGGTGAGATCCACTAAGAGGATGTCGGGCTGATGATTTTCCATCTGTGCCCGCAATCCATCGATCCCGGGGCAATAGGATATCAGATTCATCTGATCGGATCCGGCCAGGATGCGAGCAAGACCCTCGGCAAGAATCGGTTCGTCACTGCACAGGAGCACATTTGCCATGTATGGGAGCTTATCATCTTGCAGACGAAATTTCTAATACTTTTTGCAGTCTCCTTAAGATTATTTTAAATCCAATCCCTGGAATACTAGCCTTGGATATACACGCTTGTACCAATACTAATCCCAGGGGGTTTAAGAAGGATGTACTACAAACTTCGAGCTCATGACTCGCCGGAAGGGCCGTGTAACTCAAATTATTCGTTGTGTTTGCAGCAGAGTGCAACAGACATTGAAATGCTGGTTAGCCCTCAGGCGTAACGATGGATAGTGTCTTCGTGCAACCCAATTACGGTATTTCCAAAGCCGGACGCAAATAATAAATTCTAGTTCTACTGGTAAAAATGGATCGCCGAAGCAAATCACGCATCGACGTGCAGCTGACGTGCTATGTCGGAGCGGGAAAAATCAAAGGGGAGCCGATGCGCACCCTCACGGAAAACGTCAGCCGGACAGGCATGCTGATGCGCTGGATACGCGATGTTCCGGTGCCAAAAATCGATCGAAAACTCGTACTTGACCTGGAGTTACCGGAAAATTCCGAGTTCGGTCCCCGGGTCATGCGCTGCCGCACCCAGGTTATTCGCGTGACCTTCCAGGAAGGGAAGCCGCATGAGGTGGCGCTGCGGGTCTTAAGCATGCGCTTCGTGAAGACGCGGCGCGAGATCAGGCCGAGCGAACTGCTGGCGATGCCGGTGGCGGCAACCCGGGTGAGCTGATGCTTTTTCCCTCGCCGGCAGCGGAATTGAACCGGGCGCCCGTCGTTGCTGAACTCAGCACCGCGACGAAGCCTGTGCCGGCGGTCGCGCATCTGCTTCCTTCACTTACCGACCTTGCGTTCCTGATGCCCCTGATTTTCATCTTCTGCAAACTGCAGGGCGCGCGCACTCTCCTGTTCGACGGTGACACGGGCTGGCATATCCGCACCGGCGAATGGATTCTGGCGCATCATCAGGTGCCGCATGTCGATTTGTTCTCATTCAGCCGTCCCGGCGCGCCATGGTTTGCCTGGGAATGGCTGTGGGACGTCACGTTCGCGATGCTGCATCAGCGGTGGGGACTGCCCGGCGTCGTTCTGGCCAGTCTGGCCGTGATGTGCCTCACCAGCGTGGGCCTGTTCCGTCTTACCCGGCGAAAGTGTAACAACGGTTTTGTCGCTATAGCCGTGACCCTATTGGCGACGGGGGCCTGCTCTATTCATTGGCTCGCACGGCCCCATCTTTTTACGCTTCTGCTCGTGGTCGCGGCGCTGAATATCACGGAGCGCGCCGCCGAAGGGCGCACACGTTTGCTGGCCTGGCTGGTTCCGCTGACGCTGTTCTGGACCAATCTGCATGGCGGATTCTTCGTAGTGTTTCTGCTTCTCGCCTGCTACATCGGGTCGGATCTGGTGAATGCGGCTATCGATGCGGAGCCGTCGCGCCGCCGCGCTTTCCTGCGCGCCACCAGGCCGTGGCTGCTGACCTTCGCCGCCTGTGCGGCCATCACTTTCATCAATCCCTACGGATGGGGACTGCATCAGCACATGTTCCAGTACCTCAGCGATCCCTACCAGCTGGAGCATATCGACGAGTTTCAGGGTCTCAAGTTTCATTCCGGACCCGCCGTCTACTTCGAGCCGCTCATGTTCGCCGCCGTCGTCACGGCGCTCTGGGATGCGCGCAAACGCCGTTTCGCGGACGTGTTTATGAACCTCGGCTGGCTGCATCTGGCGCTGATCGCCCAGCGCAATCTGCCGATCTTCGCGATCGCCGTGTCACCCATCGTGGCGCGGGGCGTGGCCACCGCTATCGAGGCGGCACACGACACCAGCCTTGCCGGCTGGATGCGGAAGTCGGCCGTCTGGTTCCGCCGCAGCTCAGCGAGCTTCGAAGAGACCGACAGGATCTGGCGTCTGCATGTGGCAAGCGTGCTGCCCCTGGTTTTGCTGGGTGCGCTTTTGTTCGCGCCGCGGCCGCTGAACGCCAAATTCAGATCCATCCAGGATCCGAAACAGTTTCCCGCGGGAGCGCTCTCCGTGGTCCGCAAACCGGAATCGCAGCGCATCTTCGCCACCGACCAGTGGGGCGACTTCCTGATTTACAACCTTTACCCCGCGAAAAAGGTTTTCATTGACGGCCGCAGCGACTTTTACGGCGACAAGTTCGGCCTCAAATATCTCGACGTGATGGGCGTTAAGTACGGCTGGGAAAAAACGCTCGATCAATACGCCATCGATACGGTGCTGCTTTCGCCGGCGGCGCCTCTGGCGACCACACTCAAGATCTCGCGCGACTGGCGCCTGGTTTACGACGACGGCGTGGCCGTTGTCTTCCGCCGGGCCGATGATGGCCGGGCGCGCGTAACCGGTTCTCTCGTTTCCAGTAACGAGGGAAATGTGCGTGATCAAGCGATCACGAAACTGACCAAACGTGATCGGAAGATCACCCAACCCAAAACCTAGAGGAGGACACAAACCGAATGAAAAACATGCTTATGAGCTTCGTAAAGGACGAACAGGGCCAGGACCTGATTGAGTACACCCTGCTGATGGCCTTTATTGCGCTCGCGTCGGCCGCGATTTTCACCAACGCCGGCAACAGCATCAAGGGCATCTGGAGCGGCGCCAGCTCACAGCTCTCGGCAGCCAACGCTTCGTCCTAGCAACAGCCTGAAGGGCGTTCCGACCGGAACGCCCTTCGCACAGGTTTCACGGTCAGCGGTGCGTGACGGGATCAATGAGGGGTTCCGTTTTGCGCGGAGAGAGAAAAAGGAGACAAAACGAATGCTCTCATTTATGAAACGATTCTGGCAGGACGAGCAGGGCCAGGACCTCATCGAGTACACGTTGCTGCTGGCCTTTGTCGCGCTGGCTTCGGCGTCGCTGTATCTGAGCGCCGGAAACAGTGTTCAGGGTATCTGGAGCGGCGCCAGCTCACAGCTTTCCGCCGCCAACTCGTCCAGCTAACCGCCGCCGGCGGGACACTGCGGGCACTATGCCGCGGGTCTCGGCCCGTTGCAGCGGCTGAGCGCAGTCGACTTCCAAAATCCGGGGAAAATGGACCATGAAAAAGCGATTAATCGGTGTGCTGGCATTCGCCCTCGCCGTGTCGGCCGGCGCGGCGTTTGTGCTTTATCAATTGATCGCATCGCGGATGACCGTGGGCGCCTCCGCCAAACCTGCGACTGTTAAAGTACTGGTCGCGGCGCGCGATCTCGAAACCGGTGCGCTCATAACCGAGCGGGACCTGAGAACGCAGGAATATCTGACTCCGCCGCCCGGAGCCATCCTCAAGAAAGACGACGTTGTTAACCGCGGCGTCACCTCGCCGATTCACGACGATTCACCTTTCTACGAGACATCCCTCGCGCCCAAGGGCGCCGGCGCAGGTTTCGCCGCCACCATCCCGAATGGAATGCGCGCCTTCGCGGTGCATGTGAATGAAGTCATCGGCGTAGCGGGATTCGCGGTCGCGGGCATGCATGTGGATGTGCTCGTCTCCGGAACGCCGCCCTCCGCAAACGACACGGGCAGCGCGGGCACGATTACCCGGACACTGATGCAGGACATTCAGGTCCTCTCCGCCGGACAGAACTACCAGAAAGATGCGGAAGGCAAGCCCGTCATCGTCCAGGTCGTGAACCTGCTTGTCACGCCGGAACAGGCCGAAATGCTGACGCTCGCCGCGCAACAGGCCATTCAGCTGGTGCTGCGCAATCCGGCCGACCGGAACATCGTGGCCACGCCGGGCGCTTCCACCATCAGCCTGTTCACCGGTGGCAAGGCCCGCATGCCCCGCCTCGACGGCGACCCCGACAGCGTGGTGAAGCGGCCGGTCGTGGAAACGCCGCCGGTGCGCGTGGTTCCACCGCCCATAAAACCGCGCACTGTCACTATCGAAATCTTCAACGGCAATTCCAAAGTCGAATCAACTTTCCAGGATCCCCAGATTCCTGCCGGCGTTTCCGCGCAGGGAGCGAACGCGCCTGCTCCGGCGCCTGTTGAGGTGAAGCCGTGAGAATCCGCATCGTCGATGTCCTCCTGCTGGCAGCTCTCGCCGCCTCCGCCAGCTATTTGCGCGCCGCCCAGCAGCCGGTAACTCAGCCTGGAGTTGAGCAGCTTTTGGTCGGCACCGGAAAAACCAGGTTGCTCGACATGCCGGTCAACGTCGAGCGCGTTTCAGTCGCCAGTCCGACCACTGCGGAAGCCGTGCCGGTCAGCCCAAGAACGCTGATGATCAACGGCAAGGCTTCCGGAGAAACCAGCCTGATTATCTGGCTGGCCGACGGGTCGCGCCGGGAGTACGATCTCCTGGTCAGCGTGAACAATGCGCGCCTCGAAGCCGCGCGCGAGCAGATCAAGCGCGAGTTCGACGACAAAGTTGAACTGACCGTAGACGCCACCTATGTATACCTGACCGGGCTGGTGCCGGATCTTTTCGAGGCCGAGCGGGCAGTATCGATCGCCAAATCTCTCGGTACGGTAGTCAATCTTCTGAAAATTCAGACGCCGCCCCAGGAACAGCAGATCCTCGTGAAAGTGCGTTTCGCCGACGTCGACCGCACGAAGTCCCTCAATGCGGGAATCAATTTCTTCGGCGCTCCGCACAATTGGCCGTTTAACGTCGGCACAGGTTCCACGCCGCCCAGCACGCTGCAAAGTTTTGTCGCGGGCGCCGCGCCGGCTTTTACGCTGGCCGATTCTCTGAACATTCTGACGATCGATCCGCACGCCAATGTCGGCGCCACACTGCAGGCGCTGGCGGCGCAGAACCTTCTCCAGATCCTGGCCGAACCCAATCTGCTGACCATGAACGGAAAAACCGCGAGCTTCCTCGCCGGCGGCCAGTTCCCCTTCCCCACGCTGCAGGGCGGCGCGTCGGGCGTCGGGCAGATCACCATTTCGTTCAAGGAATTCGGCATTCGTCTCCAGTTCCTGCCCACTATCACGCCGCGTGGAACCATCCGGCTGCATGTTGAGCCCGAAGTCAGTTCGCTTGATTACGCCAACTCACTGGTTGTCTCGGGTTCAACCGTTCCAGCCATTGACACGCGCCGCGTGGACACTGAAGTCGAACTGCAGAGCGGCCAGAGCTTCGTCATCGCAGGCCTGCTGAACAACCAGACCACCGAGCAGCTGTCGAAGATTCCGGGTCTGGCGGACATTCCGCTGCTGGGCAAACTCTTCCAGAGCCGGCAGTTGACCAAGAACAACTCCGAGCTTCTGGTAATCGTGACGCCGGAACTGGTGGCCCCGATACCTGCCGGCCAGCCGGTACCCGACGTCGAGCGGCCTACTAAATTCATTGAGGGCTCCGGCATCATGACCGAGGCGCCGCGCACGCCGGGACCGGACAAAACCGGGCCGCTGCCCCCGCAACCGGTGCGCAACGCCATCACCTATCAGGAAATGCAACAGCTTCAGAAAGCTGCACCGGAAACACAGGGTCAGCTGGCGTCTCCGAATTCGCAGATGGGACTGCCGCAAAATCTGAATCTCCCGGGCAATCTGCCCGCGGCTGCGCCGACGGGGGACTCGAAGTGAGCATGATGCCCCTGACGGCCGCGTTCGTCGTGGCCAACCGGACGGTATGGGAACAGGCGCACGCCTGCGTGCAGAATCTGCCTGTTCGCCTGGCTGTCGAGCAGGGGATGGAAAAGGGCGGGCCGGCGGAAACCGATGAACTCCTGGACCGCATCGAGCGCCACCGCGTCGACGTGGTCCTCGTCGAAGCCAGCCGCATTACGATGCCGCTCGAAGAATTCGTCGGACGGCTGAAGAACATGGCATCTCAGCCGGCGGTGTTCGTGCTCAATTCCGAACCCTCTCCGGAACTCATTCTGGAAGCGCTCAGGGCGGGCGCAAACGAATACCTGTATCCGCCGCTGGCCGAAACACTGCGCGACGCGCTGCAGAAACTCTCCGCTGTGCGTTCCAGAGGTGCATCGGATACAGCGAGCGCGCTTGGCAAGCTCTTCGGATTTCTCTCCGCACGGGGCGGATGCGGCGCCACTACCTTTGCGCTGCACGTTGCTCTTGATCTGGCCCGCCAGGTTGGCGCAGGCCCCAAAGGCCAGGCCATCCTTCTGGGCGATTTCGATTTCGAGGCGGGACTGATTCGGTTCCTGATGAAATCGAAGCACGCCTACGGTGTTCAGGATGCCGTGGAAAATCTGCGCCGCATGGATTCGAGCCTGTGGAAGGCCCTCGT
>Ga0335085_10014008_pt1 | contig 11726 bp, 10 predicted proteins | sample Lox_Sample_45_FD_206712 | JGI IMG/M metagenome (GOLD analysis project Ga0335085, IMG submission 206712) | Soil microbial communities from Loxahatchee National Wildlife Refuge, Florida, United States - Lox_Sample_4.5 | ecosystem: Environmental > Terrestrial > Soil > Wetlands | place: USA...
TGGTACGGGCGTTCCGGACCGACCTGCCGCTGGCCGGGCAGTTCCGGGGCGGCCGCCCAGCGGCCGTGACGGACTGGCTGTGGAGGCGCGCCGCCACCCTGGGCTGGCTGGAGGAACACGCCTACCCCGCACCGCGGGTGATCCGCACCCACAGCGGCGACCCCGTCGGCCTGGCCGGGGTATGGGCCACCCTGGCGACCACGTACGTGACCGGGACACCGCTGCAGCCCAGCACCGGCCAGCTTCGCCTGCTGGGCGAGGCCCTGGGCCGGCTGCACGCTTTGGGCACGGCGGGCGCGGGCGCCGCGGTGGGCAGGGCGGCCTGGGACCCGGAGACCGCGATCCCGGCCGCGCTGGGCCGGCTTGAGGCGGTGGAGAGCCTGACCCCGGCGGGCTGGCGGCCACTGCTCGACCAGTTCCGGGCCGTCCTGCTCGCGGTGCGGCGGCGGGCGCCGGTGCTGCCGTCCTCGGTCGTGCACGGCGACCCCTGGCCGGGTAACGCGATCCAGGCCGGCCGGGAACAGGTAACCCTGATCGGCTGGGACAACGCCGGGCTCGGGCTCCCGCTCGTGGACCTGGGTTTCTGCCTGCTCGAGTGCCACCTGGACGTGGGCCTGCCCGGTTACCGGCCGTCCGCACCGCCCATCCAGCCGGACGAGAACCGGATCGCCGCCATCGTGGCGGGATACTCCAGATGGCGCCGGCTGCAGCCCGCCGAGAAAGACCTGCTGCCGGAAGGGATACGCTTCCCGGCTGCCTATGTCGGCGCGATTCACTTCGAGCAGGCGCTCCTCGGCGGGATGAGCGGCAGGTCCCTGGACGCACAGCTGGAGCAGCTGCGGAACCGGCTCGCGGCAAGCGATACCGTCGCGGAGCTGGCCCGCCGTCACTTCGGCTAGGGCGCGTGCGCTATGAGGCCGCCATATGCCTTTCACTCACGGCGTGGCTATCTCTGAAATCCCCATTTCAGCAATAGGATTCCTGCGGAGAGTTCCGCCGTGCCTCCGGCGGCCCTTGCAGACAGGAATTCGGTTTCGCTTTACCATTGGTCATGCCGGGCTCGCATCCATGACGAGGGGGAGCTCATGGCCCTGCCAGCTGGAATCATGCGACTGGCACTGGTCGCGGCAGGTGTGCCACTGGTGGCCACAATGGCCACCGTAATGTTCGCGAGCCCTTCGCTGGCCGCGTCACGGCCGGCGAAGCCCGCCGTGACGGCCCAGGGATCACCCCTTCACGTCCAGGCCACGCTGGCTAACGGCCTGCATGTGCGCAAGAGGCCGACCACCGCGGCCCCGGCCGTCGCCGTGCTGGGGCCGGCCGGCAGCCGGGTGGACGTGAACTGCTACGCCTTCGGCAGTTCGGTCTTCGGGGACAACGTCTGGTATCACATCGTGCACCCGTTCACCGGCTTCGTGGCGGGCTTCTACCTCGGCACCGGGCGTGACCCGGCCCCGGGCATTCCTGCCTGCTCCCCGCACCGGCACCGGCACGTCTACCACACGCTGGTCAACGGCCTGCATGTGCGCACGGCACCCACGACCGCGGCCGCGACGATCGTCCTGCTCGCCGGGGCCGGCAGCAAGGTGACGGTGAACTGCTACGCCATCGGCAGCCCGGTCTTCGGGGACAATGTCTGGTACCACATCGTGAAGCCGCTCTCCGGCTTCGTGGCGGGCTTCTACCTCGACACCGGGCGTGACCCGGCCGCGGGCATCGGTCACTGCTGACCGTCGCCCGGGCGTGGACCCGGTACGCTAAGCGCGGTCGCCACGACGGGGCGGACGCGGGCGCATAGCTCAGTGGTAGAGCACTCGCCTTACAAGCAAGAAGTCCCTGGTTCGAATCCAGGTGCGCCCACCAGGCAAAACTCAATAATCCGGCCGAAGAACTGGCGCCGTGTGTACGAGGGTGTGTACCACCGTGGTATGACGAGGCACAAACGGCGCAGGGCCGGTGTACTTCGACCGCAAGAAGGGCTACTTGCCGCGATGAGCGGTACCACAGGGTCTCCGTCTTGCGGCCGTTTGTGACTCGACTCACAACTCCTGAGGGCCCCTGACGCGGGCGGCCCAGACCTCCAGCAGGTAGTCGTCGGCCTTCCGGACGTGCATCTCCTGGTTGTTCTTTACCGGGGCCAGCCGAAGCCAGACACCGCCTTCGCCGCAGTCGTCCACGCCGAGCACATACACCTGCTGGGTGTGGTCCGAGTAGACGGCGAACAGGTCTGCCTGGTTCCGGTAGCCTCGGAGCTTGCTGCGCGCGGGCGGGTTTGTGCTGCTGGTGTTGAAGCGGATGACCGCCCCTCCGCGATGCACCGATGCCGTTTTGCACTGGACCCGCTGGAAGACGCCGTTGACTTCGACGACCAGGTCGTAGCGCTGGTTGTCGCCGAACGGCAGGAGGACCGGGAACCCAGCCTTCAGGAACTCGGCGAGGATGATGGCTCCGGTTCTCTCGCCGATCGCCTTGGTGTTCACCCATCCAAGTGTCGTCCCCTGCCCACCTCAGTACACGCATCTGGAGCTGCAGGTCGTCGGCCTGTCGCGCGCACTCGTCATCTGGGCGAGTGACCCGGATCGTGTGTACCAATTTGTGTACCACCCGCGCCGGTACAAGGCGGTACAAGCCAGTGTCCGGCCGCAGGACCAGGGAGTTACGCAGCGTCCTGACCTGCGCGTATACGTAGTTATGGCTGCTCAGGGTATGCGCTCTCGGGTATGAGCTGCCCCTCATATAAGTCGCCTTACAAGCCAGGGGCCGGTGGTTCGAACCCACCCGCGCCCACGGCTGAGGCTGGTTAAGGCGGTAGTGTCAGCCGGGGTCCCGCTGCGGGCGTGAGGTGGGAGACATGAGGGACAGCTGTCGCCTGGTCCGAATGCTGCGCCCAGGAGCCCACGGTGACCAGCCGCGCTGACGCCGTTGCCTCCAGCACCGGAATTGACCTGGTGACCGCCGCGGCTGCCGCGCCGCAGGAGGTGCTGAAGCGGCTCGGCAGCAGCGACTCCGGCCTGTCGGCCACCGAGGCGGCCGGCCGGCTCGAGCGCTATGGGCCCAACGTCGTTGGTTTGCACCGGGTGCGTGCCCTGGCCGTGCTCTGGGGCCAGCTCCGTAACCCCCTGCTGCTCCTGCTGCTGGTGGCGGCCGGGGTTTCTGGCCTGACCGGCGATCCCACCGGGGCCATCATCATCGCGGTCATCGTGGCGCTGAGCGTGGGGCTCGGCTTTGTCAACGAGTACCGGGCCGCGATGGCGGTGGAGCAGCTGCACGAAAGGATCCGGCGTGAGGCCGTGATCTGGCGGGACGGGCATCAGCGCAACGTCGACGTCACGCAGTTGGTGCCCGGCGACGTGGTGGCGCTCCGGATCGGCGACATCGTGCCGGCCGACATCCGGCTGCTTCAGGCGGACCAGCTGGAATGTGACGAGAGCGTGCTGACCGGTGAGTCCTTGCCCGTCAGCAAGGACGTGGCACCCGTCGTGGGGAGGGCAGATGCCGACCTGTCGTCATGCGTGTTCATGGGCACGATCGTCCAGCAGGGCTCGGGACGAGGGGTCGTGGTGGGCACTGGCGCCTCGACCAGTTTCGGAAAGATCGCGTCAGGGCTGTCCGACCGGCCACCCGAAACCGGGTTCCAGGTCGGCCTGCGGAAATTCTCGAAGCTGCTGGCGACGATAGCCCTGGCCGTGGCGATCCTGGTTTTCGTCGTCAATGCGGCTCTGGGGCGTCCGCTGCTGGAGGCGCTCCTGTTCTCCCTGGCGATCGCCGTGGGCTTGACCCCCGAGCTGTTTCCGGCGATCGTCTCGGTCAGCCTCTCCGCGGGTTCCCGCGCCCTGGCCAAGCGGCATGTCCTGGTGAAGCGGCTGGTGGCCATCGAGGACCTGGGAAACATCCAGGTCCTTTTCACCGATAAGACGGGCACCCTCACCGAGGGCGCCATCACGTTCAACCGAGCCGTCGGGCCTGATGGCAAGGACGCGGCCGGGCCATTCCGGCTGGGCCTGCTCTGCAACGAGGCATCGATGACCGACGCCGGTCCCGTGGGCGGCAATCCGCTCGACCAGGCCCTCCTGAAGGCGGCGGCCGCCAGGCCGCCGTCAGCGCCGGAGGGCCTGGCCGCCTACCACCGCCTGGGGATACTGCCGTTCGACCACCAGCGGCAGATGTGCTCGGTGCTGGTAGCCCGGCCGGACCGTCCCCCCATGCTCATCACCAAGGGTGCGCCGGAAGCGGTATTCGCCAGGTGCTCCGCCCTTCCCCAGGGTGCTCAGGCCACGCTGGACACGCTCTTCGCCGACGGGGAACGGGTCGTCGCGGTGGCAACTCGTGACCTCCCGGCCGGAGCTTCGGCCATCACCACTCAGGATGAGCGCCAGCTCACCCTGGCAGGCTTCCTCACCTTCGCCGACCGCCCCAAGGCGGACGCCGGCCCGGCGGTGGCCCAGCTGTCCGGGCTGGGCGTGGACGTGAAGATCATCACCGGGGACAACGGCGTCGTCGCGGCCAAGGTATGCCGGGAGATCGGGATCAAGGTCGCCGGTGTCATGAACGGACCCGATCTGGCCCAGCTCGACGACAAGGGCCTCGCCGCCGCCATACCGGAAACGACGGTGTTCGCGCGGGTCAGCCCGGACCAGAAGTCCCGCATCATCGCCGTGGCCCGGAGCGCGGGCAAGGACGTCGCGTTCATGGGCGACGGCGTCAACGACGCGGTGGCGATCCATCACGCCGATGTCGGAATATCGGTCGACTCGGGCACGGACGTGGCCAAGGACGCGGCCGATGTCGTGCTGCTGGAAAAGGACCTGGGTGTGCTGGCCACGGGGGTGATGGAGGGCAGGCGGATCTTCGCCAACACGATGAAGTACGTGCTGATGGCCACCTCCTCGAACTTTGGCAACATATTCAGCGCGGCCGGCGCCTCCTTGTTCCTGTCGTTCCTCCCGTTGCTGCCTTCCCAGATCCTGCTCAACAACCTGCTGTACGACACCGGCCAGCTGGCCATCCCCACCGACCATGTCGACCCCGAGGCGGTCGCCCGCCCCGCCGCCTGGGACATCAGGTTCGTGCGGCACTTCATGTACGTCTTCGGGCCGCTCAGCTCGGCCTTTGACTTCATCACCTTCTGGATACTGCTGTCGCTGCTCCATGCCGGCCCCACCGAGTTCCGCAGCGGCTGGTTCGTGGAGTCGATCGCGACCCAGACACTGATCATCTACGTGATCCGCACCCGGCGGGTACCTTTCTTCCGGAGCCGGCCCAGCCTGCCGATGATGCTGGTCCCCACGGCCGCGGCGGCCGTCGGCATCGCCCTGCCGTTCACCGCGCTGGGCCACGTCCTCGGGTTCACGCCCCTGCCTGCCACCTTCTTCCTCGTCCTGGTCGTCCTGATCGTGACGTACATGGCGCTGGTCGACGTGGCCAAGGCGCTCTTCTACCGGGCGCAGGACGCACGGGCAGCAGTGCTCAGCGCGCAGCCGCCCATCCCCGGTGCGCAGCCAGCGACCGATCCCCGGTCGGTGCGGCGGCTCCACCGCCGGGCGGCCCCGTTTGTGGTTCACGCGCTCACCGGGCCGGGCCGGTGGCTGCTGCTGCGCACTCCTGTTCATGGGCGGACCTCGTAGACCGGTCGCAGGCGCCATCCGGACCCGATTGTCGGCCACCGCGCGTACCGTGCCTGGCATGGCTATCGCACGCTTCCCCAGCATCGTCATCGACTGTCCCGATCCGGGCGCTCTCGCGAGGTTCTACGGCGCGATGCTGGACTGGAAGGCCGACGTCTCCTCCGACTGGGCTGAAATCCGCGGAGAACATGGTCAGTGCATCTCCTTCCAGCAAGTGGAGGCCTACACCCCGCCGAGATGGCCGGGCCAGGAGGTGCCCCAGCAGATGCATCTCGACGTGATCGTCGACGATCTCGACGCCGCCGAGGCGGCGGTGCTCGATCTCGGCGCGGCCAGGCACGAGCACCAGCCGGGTTCGTCTTTCCGGGTGTTCCTCGACCCGGCGGGGCACCCCTTCTGTCTCTGCCTGGACTGACCGGGCGGCCGAGGTGACCGGCCACCAGCCGATGGGACGTACCGGTGGTGGCCGGTGATGGCGCCAGGCACGGTCGAGATGGACGGCTACTGGTTCGTGGAAGCGGCGGCGGCGGGGGCGGTCCCGCGGCCCGCCGTCTCAACGCTCCTCCCGGGCCGGGCCGGCGCGGTCAGGTAGAAGCCCGCCACCAGCCACGAGGCCGCGAAGGCCCAGACGGAAACGACCTCGCCGATGTAGAGCGGAGTCAATTCCCAGATGCCTGCGCCCCAGAACGCCCATGCCCCCGCGGCCAGGATGATGAGCGCGCACGCGATGTGGGTCCAGAACAGGCCCGGCCTCCGGAACCTGGCGGGCTTGGCTGCAAGCACCTCACTGGCCGCGAAGAGGAAGCTCATGATGGCCAGGAAGAGGATGAACACGATGGCGAAGATTCCATGTATCACCGCCGTCTGATGCTCGCCTAGTGCCTGCTCGACAGCGGAGCAGCCTGCCGGCTGGGGAACGCTGCCACAGGCTGGTGCGCCATGGGGCAGATTGGATCGCGTGGTGGGAAAAAAGACGACTCCGAGGACGGCGATGCCCGCGATCAGGCTTGCCCCGAAATCCCAGGTCCTCCATTCGCCGGCCATGTACGTGGCGAGCAGAAAGCCGATCACGCACAAGCCGCCCACGAAGATGTCCTGCATGGACGTGTGGTAATACTCGCTGAGCGAGCCCCGGACGTGGACACCGCCGCGCAGGAAGAATGCCTCCCCGACGATGAAGATGACCGGCAGGAGTATCCCCAGGAACCCGATCACCAGGCGGATGAAACGGTACGAACTGGTGTACGCTTCATCCCTTTTGGCGTCGGGATACCTGCTGTGTGAGTGCAGTCTCGACAGGAAGCCAAGGACTCTTTCACCAAGGGCCGCCATAACTAGTCTCCCCCCAGATATCTTGCGACGGGCTCACTTCCGCCCGTAATCCCGCCCTCATCAATGTCATTACTCCTGGTTGCGCAGGCCGTCAAGGTCCAGTTGCTACTGGTTGCCCGATTGTGACCCAGTTACGTCTGAACACCCTCACGCCCATGGGCAAAGCGTTCGCTCCTGGTGGGGGACTCGCGCCGCCAGCGGCACCCTTGAACGTACTCGACAGTGCTTTCTTCCGTTGAGGCTCCAGCTCTCCGGGAGCGGGGGCGGGATTGGCTTCCGGCCGCGCCGATTGCCGGAAGTTCATCTAGAAGCGGCGTCCAGAAGCGGACGCCGGCCGCACGGGCGGGCAGATTTCCCGGACCTTGACGTTGCCTGGATAGCAGCGGCGTCATACGGTCGGCCCCGTGCAGGGCTATGAGATGCTCGCGGCGGCCGAGCGGTTGCCGGCGCGTCCGTTCACCGATCCCGAGCGCACCGCCGCCGACGCCGCGGTCATGGACCGGATGCTCCAGCGTCTGCGGCGTGAGGCCCGGTCCTGGCCACGCGGGCAGACGTCGGCCGAGGTGCTCAAGCACACCCGCGGCTGCCGCGACTGGCTGGTGGTGCCCAGCGTGCCCGCCCTGGCCGGCGCGCGCGACGCCACGGCGGTCGGGTTCTTCGGTGATCTGCGCCCGGGCATGAACCACTCGGCGATCTACCAGCTCGAGGCCGACGTGGTAGCCCGGCTGGGCCGCTACGCGCCGGTGGGGCTGCTGGCCTACTACGACGCCGAGCTGGCCCCGGCCCTGCATGGCAACCTGGTGCTGTTCGGAGCGGGCGGGGTGCCGCCGCAGTGGCACCATGACCGGGTGCACGCCGCGGCGGTCGCCAGCGCCCCGCGCCATTACCGTGCCGTGCGCCTGCACCGGGGCATGATCCGCGGCGCGCTGCTCGGCCGGGGCCACCTGGTCATCGCGCGAACGCGGTACCTCGACTTCACGCAGCAGCCGGCCTGGCACGGGCTGCGCCAGTTCGGGTAACCCTGGGCTACCCGGCCACGAGGTGCGGGAAGGCGCGGGTCACGGCGGCCGTGCGGCTCGGTACCTGCAGCCTGGCGTAGATGTTCTGCAGGTGAATGCGCACGGTTCCCTCTGATATGCCGAGCCTCCGGGCGATCTGGGCGTTGGTGTGCCCGGCGGCGACCAGGTGCAGCAGTTCCCGCTGCCGCGGGGTCAGTGCGGGGATGCCGTGGCGGCGCCGTTCGGCGTCCAGGTAGGCCTGGTGCAGGTGGGGGCGCAACAGTGCCAGCAGCGCGCGGTCGCGCTCGGAAAAGTCGGGGGCACCCCGCTCGTCGCGGGCGAACTCCAGCCGCACGGTCGGTCCGGGCCCGGTGACCGGCCCGGGCCCGGCGGGCAGCACCATCAACAGCAGATGTTCGGTCCCGTAGAGCCGGAAGTAGTCGGTGTACAGACCGGTGGAGTGCCACTGCCGCGCGGAGTAGAAGTCGCTGAGCTTGGTGACGCTGCGCAGGTCGCCGGTGCGGTCGTAGTAGGAGCACTGGGCGGCGTCCCCGTAGTTATCCCAGAAGCCCTGAACGTCGATGTCGCCGTCGTCCGGCGGGACCTGCTGGTCAAACGAGAACGTCTGCTGGCCTGTGTCCATGCCGAAGAAGTTCACCCCGTCGCAGCGGATCAGGCTCAGCAGATCGGACAGCAGGGACGGCGGCAGCCCGTGTGGCGGCAGGTCGTCACGCTCACAGGTGACGATCCCGAGCAGGGTGCGCAGGTCGGTTTCGCTGACCGTCACCGGAGCGACCACGACACGCTCCTTCCCCCCGTGCTGATCCCACGCTACCCGGCGCCGGTGAGCTGGGCATATGAGGAACGTCAGATAGCGGCCCCGCCGCGGCCCTGGCAACACTGGCAGCTGAACCAGAAACGCCCGCACCAGCAAGGGGGACCGCGATGAACCGCATCCAGCGCTGCCTGGCCGCTCTGGCCGGGCTCGGCGGCGCCCTGCTCGCCCTCACCTCCACGGCACCGGCTGCCTTCGCCCACCTGCTTGCTCGCGGGCCGGCGTCGCCCAGCCCGCGGCCGCTGCCGCCCAACTGGTACAGGTTCCACCCGCACCTGCCGCCCGGGCACATACACCAGCCCGTGCACCTGCCCCCGGCCCCGGTTACCGTCCAGACCATCATCGGCGGCGGCATGCCCGGCTGGCAGATCACCCTGATCGCGGCCGGGGCGGCGCTGCTCGGCGCCGTGCTGGCGGTGCTCGCGAGCCGGGCATGGGCGGCGCGGCGCGCGACCACCAGCGTCACCTGAACCAGCCCCGGCCGGCTCAGCTGGCCGCCGCCTCCTGCCTCTGAGGCGAGGCGCGAAGTGCGCTGCGTCAGCCGCCGAGGACCTCCCGCAGTTTGCGCGCGAAGGCCTCGGGCTGGCCGGCGTATCCGAACTCGCCGCCGAGGAAGCCGCCGTGGTGGCTGGGGAACACGGTCGCCTGCTGGCCGAGCAGCTCGGCGGCGGCCAGCGACGTCCGTCCGGTGAAGGTGCCCATGGACTCCTCACCCACGGCGATCACGACGCGTGTTGGCGCGGCGGCCAGCGCGCCGGCGTCGGGGTGATAGCTGCTGACCGCCCAGGACCGGTCGGACAGCAGCGGGTCGTCACGGGAGCCGTCGTCATCGGCTGGCATCCCGAACATGGCGGGGTCGGGCGGGGGCTGGGCGAAGTAGTCGTCGGTGAACTCGCCCCGCCAGGACGTCATGGCGATGAAGGCGGCCATGCCCGCATGTGACCCCTTGGCCTCATAGGTGTCCCGGACGGCGGCGCGGGCGCGCTCGGCGGCCTCGGCGTCGGGGAGCACCGGGATGAGCGGCGGCTCGTGTGCCACCAGGGTGGTCACGTCGTTGGGGTAGGCCGCCACGAGCGCGAGCGCGGTCACCGCGCCGCCGCTGCTGGCGAACATCTCGACCGGGCCGGCGCCGAGCGCCTCGATCACGGCGTGCACGTCGCCGGCCTGGACCGTGGGCGAATGGTCGGCCCGGCCGTCTTTGCGGGTGCTGCGGCCCAGGCCACGCGGGTCGTAGGTGACCACGGTGCGGTCGGGGAAGTGCGACGCCAGCGCGCCGAAACCGCTGGCGCCCATGGGCTGGCCGATCATGAACAGCGCTGGGCGCCCGTCAGCGGTGGGCAGCGGGCCGTGGACATCGTAGGCGATGTCGGCCTCAGCGGTTTCCAGCACGTGCGTCGTTGTCATGGCAGTGTCGACGTCTCCCGAGCTGAGAACTCATCGGCCCCCACGTCCTATGGGCCGCCGCCCCAGCCGGGGAACGCGCGGGTGACGGCGGCGATGGTGGCCGCGCCGGGCGCCCGCACCCATGTGACCGCCCATCCTGTGGGCACTCCTGTGGGCCGGCACGTGTGGTGCCTTCCGCAGGCTCCGGCGACGGTGGAGCTAGACGGACGACACAGGAGGGCAGAAACGATGGCTATTACCCAGCCCTGGAGAGCCTCCCGGGCACGCGCGGCCGCGGGCCGGGCCCCGGCGGCGAGTGGCGGGCGTGGCCGTGGCCGCCGGAGCGGGCCCCGGCTGTGGGCCCTGCTGAACGCGCAGGCTCTGCTCAACGGCGCGGCCGGGCCCCCCGGCGGCGTCGCCCCTGTCGAGGACGACCGCCGGCGCATGGCCTCCCGGCCGGCGGACTGATCACAAGATGCGCCGGGCTCTCGCGCTGGCCAGAAGCTTCGCGCTGGTCAGAGGCCCAGGCCGTCGAGCGTGTCCCGGACCCGCCGGGCGTCGGGCGCCCCGATGTTCTGATAGATCTCCAGGGCTTGTTGCAGGTGCGCGGCGGCTTCCGCGGGGTCCCGGTGAAGCAGGCTGTGGCCTATTCCCTCCAGCGCCCGTGCTTGTTCAGCCGGTACGCCAAGCTCGCGCGCGATGGTGAGCGCCTCAGCATGATGGCTTCGGGCCTCCTGGGCCGCCGAGGTTCGCAGCGACAGCTCGCCCAGGCTGTTCAGCGCCTTGGCCTGGCCGTGCCGGTCGCCCAGGTCGCGGAACAGCTCGATCGCCCCGGCCAGGCAGGCGGTGGCGGCCGGGTAGTCGCCGGTCAGCTGGTGCACCCGGCCCAGCTCGTCAAGGGCCCACGCCTGGCCGAGCCGGTCGCCGAGGTGATGGAACAGGTCCAGGGCCTGGTGCTCGCAGGCGATGGCGGCCGGGTAGTCCCCGGTCAGCCGCCGCGCGGTACCGAGCTGGCACAGCGCGTCGGCCTCATCGAACGCCGAGCCAACGCTCCGGGTCAGGGGCAGCGCCTGCTCATAGCTGGCGGTGGCGGCCTGGTAGTCACCGGTCAGCAGCTGCACCATGCCCACGTCGATGAGGGAGACGGCCTCCGCGAGCCGGTCGCCCGCGTCGCGGGCCAGCGCCAGCGCCTGCCGGTGGCTCGCGGCCGCGGCCGGGTAGTCCGCCGTGTCCACCTGTACCAGGCCCAGGTGGTTGAGGGCGTAGGCCTGACCGGGAAGATCGCCGAGGTCCCGGAACAGCCCGATCGCCTCGGCCAGGGTGGCGGTGGCGGCCGGGTAGTCACTGGCCAGCTGCTGCAGGAGACCGAGCTCGTCGAGCACACCGGCCTGGCCGGGCCGGTCCCCGGCCTGGCGTGCCGCGATGAGGGCCGTCTGGTATTGCTCGGCCGCCTGGTCCCAGTGGCCGCGGGCCCGCAGGAAGCCACCCATCGCGGCCGCGATGGCGATGGCATGCAGGGGCATCTTCTGGGTGGCGGCGTAGCTGACGGCCGCG
>Ga0335085_10014009_pt1 | contig 11725 bp, 13 predicted proteins | sample Lox_Sample_45_FD_206712 | JGI IMG/M metagenome (GOLD analysis project Ga0335085, IMG submission 206712) | Soil microbial communities from Loxahatchee National Wildlife Refuge, Florida, United States - Lox_Sample_4.5 | ecosystem: Environmental > Terrestrial > Soil > Wetlands | place: USA...
TCGGTCGCACCCGCCGCGGCAGCAGCCGCTCTCGTCGAGGGCGAGTCGGTGAGGTCGCGCACCCCGAGGTTCGGTGCCTCGATCCGGTGGTCGATACCCGTCACCCACACGGGAGTCTTCGTCAGCTGCCGCGCCCGGTCACCAACCGCGAGGACGACCGCGGTGCATCCGTCCGCGACATACGTTTTCGGCACGTCGGGCACGTCGCCGAATCTCCCCGAGTCGCGCATCGCCTGCGCCTGAAGACCGGCAAGACCGCGCGCGTCGGGCCATAGCGGCGCCACCGTGTACGGGTCGAGCTGGATCGACAGCGTGCGGTCCAGATCGCCGCGCGACGGGCGGGCGAAGGAGTAGACGAGGGCGGTGTCGACGTTGCCGTGTTGCAGAACCTCGACTGCCTCGTAGAACGCGAAGGCGCCGTCCATCTCGACATGCGACTCGCGGATCGGCGGCCAGGCGCCGACCGCATCGAGGGCGCTCACGAACGCGAACGGGAAGCCCTGGAGGTAGTCGCTGGAACCCGAGACGGTGAACCCGATGTCCTTGTTGGTCAGACCGGCCTTGTCCAGCGCCTCCTTGATGACCGGCAGCAGGATCTCGACCTCGTTGCGTGCCGGCTCGGAGGGTGTCTCGAACGACGCCGAGGAGACAACGGCGACCGGCCGTGGGAACTCGGTGCTCATACGTAGTCCTTGTAGTCCTCGTACGCCGCATCGGGTTCGCCGTTGGGCCGGTAGTACCTGATGTTGCCCAGATCGGCCTGGCGCTCGGAGTCGGCCACCCACACCGGCTCGACCCGCATCCCGAGCCGGACATCGGCCGGGTCGCATTCCTGGATCAAAAACATCGACGTCATGTCCGCTCCGTCGAGCCTGATCCAGGCGGTGACGTACGGCGGGACAAGCCCCGGGCTCGGGATCTGCGTCGTACAGAACGTGGTGATCGTGCCGTTGCCGGTCAGCGTCACCTCTTCCTCGGTCGCCACTCCGCACATCGAGCAGGCCCCGCGCGGCGGCGTGATCACCTTGCCGCAGCTCGGGCAGCGTTGGCCGGTGATCACCCCCCGCTCGAGCGAGCGCAAGAAGCGCGCGCTTGCGACACCGGGGGTGTAGCTGTAATGCAGGGCGATCGGTGTCTCGACCACGGTGACGGGTCCGGGCGTGGCCAGCACCTCCGGCTCACTCATCCGATCACCTCGAAGCAGGCGAGATCGCGGATCGAACCGATTCGGTCCTGCGCCCACCGGGCCTTCACGCGGGCGCCGGTCGAGATCGCGCCGGCCGAGCCGCAGTCGACCGCGGCGAGCAACGGCGTGTCAGCGCCGTCGAGCGTAACGAGGGCCCAGGCGAACGGCTGGGTGAGCGGCTGGCCCTCCCTCGGCTCGTCGTTCCACGACCAGGTCGTCACCACCCCCTCATCGGCGACCTCGACCAGTTCGGTGAGGTCCTCACTGGTGACCGGGTCGTAATCGATCGCCGGGACGATGACCCGCCCGTCGGCGGCGCGCACCCCCACGATCGTGCGATCACGTAGACCGGTGAGGAACGCGCCGATCATCGGCCCGGTGGAGCGGGTGTAGGTGTATTCGATCGAGTGTGGTGCGGTAAGGACATCGCTCATGATGCGGGCACGAATTTCACGGTCATTTCCTTGATCCCATTGATGAAGTTCGAACGAAGCCGGCGCGGCCCCGCGACCAGCTCGAGGTGGTCGCACTGCTCGGCCAGGGACCGGAACATGCACTCGAGCTCGAGCTTGGCGAGGTGACGACCGAGGCAGAAGTGCGGCCCGCCGCCACCGAATCCGACGTGAGGGTTGGGCTCACGCGTGATGTCGAAGACGTCCGGGTTGTCGAAGACCGACTCGTCGCGGTTGGCCGAGGTGTAGTAGATGACCACCTTGTCGCCCTTCTTGATGGTCACGCCGCCGACTTCGACGTCTTGGGTCGCGGTCCGTCGGAACAGGTTGACCGGTGATACCCAACGCACGATCTCGTCGGCCGCGCTCGGGATCAGCGACGGATCCGCCTTGAGCTTGGCCCACTGGTCGGGGTTTTCGATCAGGGCCTGCATGCCGCCGGAGATGGCGTTGCGGGTGGTCTCGTTGCCGGCGACCGCGAGGAGCATGAAGAACAGGTCGAACTCGAGCTCGGAGAGCACCTCGCCGGCCTCGTCCGGGGTGATCAGCTTCGAGATGATGTCGTCATTGATGTTCTTGCGCTTCTCGGCGGCGAGTGCGCTCGCATACGCCCACATCTCGGTGGCGGCGTCGAGCCGTTGCTCTTCGGTGACGCCGTACTCCGGGTCCTCGCCACCGACCATGCGGTTCGACCAGTCGAACACCTTGTGCCGATCTTCGACGGGCACGCCCATCAGCTCGGCGATCACGATGAGCGGGAGCTCGGCCGCACACAGCGTGACGAAGTCGCCCTCCCCCTTCGCCACCGCGCTCGCGACGGTGTCGTCGCAGGTCTGCTGAATCCGCTCCTCGAGCCGGGCGATCATCCGCGGGGTGAACCCCCGGTTGACGAGCTGACGCAACTTCGTGTGCTCCGGCGGATCCTGGTTCAGCATGAACATCCGCTGCTGGTCGATCTGGTCGGCGTCGAACTCGTTCAGCATCGCGGTCTTCTCATACGAGGAGAAGATCTCGGGGTTGCGGGAGACGAAAACGACGTCGGCGTGCGCGGTCAGCGCCCAATACCCGGCGCTCGACTCCGGATCCCGCAGGTGGTAGACCGGCGCCTCCGCACGCAGGCGCCTGAACTTCTCGTGGGGAACGGCGTCGATGTACTGATCGAGGCTATAGACATCGATGTCGTCCAGGGAGTTCGTCACGTTGGATCCCTCGTTCCGCTCGGGTGAGCCGCTTACCCAGATGAGAACCTGTTCTAATCTTGCTTGAATCTGACGGGGCGTCAACACTTCTGGCCCAAGAAACTAGAACGTGTTTTACTTTTTGCGACGTCCAGCGCTCGAAAGGCACACCATGGCTGATGCAGTGATCGTCGAAGCGGTCCGAACTCCGATCGGCAAGCGCAACGGCGCCTTGGCGGGGGTGCATCCGGCCCACGCCGTCGGTCACGTTCAGCGGGAGGTCATCGCCCGCGCCGGCATCGACGCCGTCCAGGTCGAGCAGGTGGTCGGCGGGTGCGTGACGCAGGCGGGCGAGCAGGGCAGCAACATCACCCGCTACGGCTGGCTCGCGAGCGGACTTCCGCAGACGACCGGAGTGACGACCGTCGACTGCCAGTGCGGGTCGGCGCAGCAGGCGAACCACTTCATCGCCGGGCTGATCGCCGCCGACGCGATCGACATCGGCATCGCCTGTGGCGTGGAGATGATGAGCCGGGTCGGGCTGGGCGCCAACGTGATGGGCGGCCCCGGCGTACCCCGTCCCGACGGCTGGGACCTCGACCTGCCGGACCAGTTCACCGGTGCCGATCGGATCGCGAAGGACTTCGGCATCTCGCGTGCCGATCTCGACGAGTGGGGGGTGCTGTCCCAGAAAAAGGCGGCGCAGGCCTGGGCCGAGGAGCGGTTCAAGAGCCAGATCGCCGGAATCGAGGCGCCCGTCCTTGGCGAGAACGCCACCCCGACCGGTGAGACCCAACTGATCGACCGAGACCAGGGGCTTCGCGACACCACCCTGGAGGGCCTCGCGGCACTCAAACCCGTGCTGGAGGGCGGCTTCCACACCGCAGGCACCTCCTCGCAGATCTCCGACGGCGCGGCAGCGGTCATGCTGATGTCGGCATCGAAGGCCGCCGAGCTCGGCGTCAAGCCACGCGCCCGGATCCTCGCCCAGGCCCTGGTTGGCGACGAGATCTACTACCACCTCAACGGTCCGGTCGCGGCGACAACCCGGGTCCTGGAGCGCGCCGGAATGACGATCGCGGACATCGACCTGTTCGAGGTCAACGAGGCGTTCGCGTCGGTCGTCGTCAACTGGGCGAACCAGCACAGCGTGGACCGGGACAAGGTCAACGTCAACGGTGGCGCGATCGCCCTCGGCCACCCGGTCGGCTCGACCGGAAGCCGACTGATCACGACCGCGCTGCACGAACTCGAGCGCACCGGCGGATCGACCGCGCTGATCTCGATGTGCGCGGGTGGCGCGCTCGCCACCGGCACGATCATCGAGCGGCTCTAGTCGATGGGCCACCTCGAGGTCGAGCAGCACGACCACGTGCTCGTGCTGACCATGAACCGCCCGGAAGCCCGTAACGCGCTGTCTCCGGAGATGCTCGTCGGGCTGGCCGACGCCTGGGACCGGATCGACTCGGATCCCGAGATCCGGTGCGCGATCCTCACCGGAGCCGGCGGCGTCTTCTGCTCGGGTGCCGACCTGAAGGCGATGAACGCGACCGGCACCACCTCGGAGGCGGCCGATCGCATGCGCGAGGACAGTGGCCTGCACTGGAAGGCGCTCTTGCGCGGTCACCGGTTGACCAAGCCCCTGATCGCCGCGGTCGAAGGGTTCGCGCTCGCGGGCGGCACCGAGATCCTCCAGGCGACCGACATCCGGGTCGCCGGGGAAGGCGCGGTTTTCGGCGTCACCGAAGTCACCAGGGGACTGTTCCCGCTGGGCGGGTCGACCGTTCGGCTGCGACGCCAGATCGGCTACACGAAGGCGATGGAGATCCTGCTGATCGGTGAGCGAATCCCGGCCGCGGAGGCCGAGCGGATCGGGCTGATCGGCCGCGTGGTCCCCGACGGGCAGGCACTCGTGACGGCGATGGACATCGCCGCAAAGATCGCGGCGAACGCACCGCTGTCGGTGCAGGCGGTGAAGAAGTCCGTGCAGATGACCGAGGGCCTGCCCGAGGACGAGGCACTGGCCATCGAACTCCAGATCGGCGTCGGGGTGTTCGGCACGAACGACGCGAAGGAGGGCACGCTCGCGTTCAAGGAGAAGCGCCCACCGGTCTTCACGGGCACCTGAGGATGACGGTCACCCCGAGCGGCAGTCGCACCGTGTACGACGAGACCGAGCCGGCCATGGTGGCGCTGGTCGCGAGCCTGCGCGAGCTGATGGATGCCACCGTACTGACCCGGGCCGGCGACGACGTTCTCGCCGATGTCACTGCCGCGGTCGACGCCGCCCGCGCCACCCTCGCCGGTGCGGACCGCGACCTTCTCGTCGACCGCATGCCCTGGCCCGAGGCGAACAAGATCGTGCACGGGGACCGGCCGCACAATCCCGTCATGGGTCCGGTGAACCCGCTGGCGCCACCCGTGCCGCTCACCATCGAGCCGGACGGCTCGATCGTTTCCCGGCTCACGATGCGACCGATCCACGAGGGGCCGCCCGGAGGCGTCCACGGCGGGTGGGTCGCCGCCGTCTTCGACCAGATGCTCGGCGTCGCCAACATCGTCTCGGGCGTCGGCGCGATGACCGCCGAGCTCACCATCCGCTATCGCAAGCCGACGCCGATCGACGTACCGCTGGAGATTCGCGCCCGGACCGACTCGGTGGACGGGCGTCGGGTGCGCTCCAGCGGGGAGATCACCGCGAACGCAGTGGTCACCGCCGAGGCGACCGGGCTGTTCCTGCTCGCGACGCCGGAGCGGATGGCAGAACACCGCGCGCACGTCGAAGACAACCGCGACCTTTCCTAGCGGGACACCCGGTCCGAGCGGGACACCCGGTCCGCCCGGAAGCACCAGGTGCGGATCGGCAGCCCGATCTCGGTCGCGCCGGGGAAACGGGCGTCCAGCCGGGCGCGGGTCGCATCGAGCAACGCGGTGCGGGTGTCGGTGTCCGCGGTGATCACCGCGCTGTAGGTCGCAACCATGTCCACGACGTCGTCGACCCGCATGGTTCTGGTGTAGCCGAAGCTGACCTGTTCGATCCCGTCAAAGCCCCGGATCGAGGCCAGGCCGGCGGCGCGGCGGCGGCGGTGACGAGCCTCGCCGCTCTCGTCCCACGCCGGCTCACCGGGGCGCCGGTCGAGGTCGCGCACCCAGGGAACGTCACGATCGCGACTGGTCCACAGCACCGCGAGTCGCCCGCGGTCACGCAAGACCCGACTGATCTCCGGGACTGCGCGATCGGGGGCGAGCCAGTGCCAGGCAGAGGACACGAACACGGCGTCAGCACTCGCGTCCGGCAGCGGGATCGACTCCCCCGTACCGTCGAGGACCTCGACCTGCGGGGATCGCGCCGCAAGGACCGCACGCATCCGGGGGTCGGGCTCAACGGCCACCACGGTCGGGACCCGTTGAACCAGTGCCCGGGTCATCAGCCCGGTGCCCGCTGCGATGTCGACCGCAATCTGTGCACCCTCGGGCACCAGCCAGTCAACCGCCTCGGGCGCCGGGGGCGGGCGGAGCCGGTCGTAGCTCTCGGCGATCGCGCCGAATGATCGCGCTCGCTCCGCCGCTGCCACCTCGCCACGGTACGACGTACAAATCTGACGAGGCGTCAGATATGGTCCAACGCATGCCGATCTCGATCATGCGCTTCAACCACATCCTCCCGGGCACGGATCCGGCCGCGCTCGCCTCGATCTACCAGGCCTCCCTGGAGATGGCCTCGGTCGCCGACGAGGCGGGCTTCATGGCCGTGAGCCTCGAAGAGCACCACGGCGTCGACGACGGCTGGAGTCCCGCCCCGCTGACGACCGCGGGGCTGATCCTCGGCCGGACGAAGAACCTGCGCATCATGGTCCAGGCGTTGCTGCTCCCCCTCAACGACCCGCTGCGGGTCGCCGAGCAGATCGCCGTCCTCGATCTGGCGAGCGGCGGTCGGCTGAACGTCGTCGCCGGCCTCGGGTACCGCCCCGAGGAGTACGCCGACGCCGGGATCGACTGGAAGACCCGCGGCGCGCGGATGGATGCGTCGCTGGCGGCGGTGGTGTCCGCATGGTCCGGCGAGGAGTTCACCTACGAGGGCCGAACCGTGCGCGTCACACCGACGCCTCGGACGCCGGCGGCCGGCATCCTGTTCGTGGGTGGCAGCGGGAAACCGGCGGCCCGGCGCGCGGCGCGCCTGGGGCTCGGCCTGCTGCCCGCGGCCAACCTGCCGGAGCTTGCGGCGTACTACGAGGAGCAGTGCGCCGAGCACGGGACGACACCGTTCATCATTATGCCGCCCGCGGATACGACCCTGAACCTGATCGCCGAGGACCCGGACAAGGCGTGGGCCGAACTCGGCCCGCACCTGCTGCACGAGGCGCGGCGGTATCAGAGTTGGCAGACCGCGGACATCCACTCCGCCGTGTCGTCGCACGCGGAGACCATCGAGGAGCTGCGGGCGGAGGGTATCTACCGGATCCTGAGCCCGGAGCAGGCCATCGCCGCATGCACCGCCGCGGGCGAGTGGTCAACGATGGTGCTGCACCCGCTGTGCGGCGGGATCCCGGTCGACCGGGGATGGGACACGGTGAACCTCTACGTGAACAAGGTCCTCCCGGCTCTCGCCTAGCGAAACGGCGTCACGCCGTACAGGCCAGAGCGAAACGGCGTCACGCCGTACAGGCCAGAGCGAAACGGCGTCACGCCGTTTTCTCCCCCCGGATGGGCAGGCCGGCCGCGCGGTAGATCGCGTCGATGATCCCCATCGTCACGATCGCGTCCCGTGCCGTCGTCGGAAACTGGGCACCCTCACGCACCGCCGCGACAAACGCCTTCAACTGCGCCGTGTACGACGCATCGCCCCGCACCCGCTCGGCGGACGTCTGTCCGTCGACGGTCACCGCGAGGCGGTTGTAATACTGCGGAGCCACGAAGTTGCGCACCCGCATCTCGCCGCGGTCACCGGTGACCCGCACCGAGAACCGCAGCAGCCGGTGCGACCACATCGAAGTGATCGAGCGACCGGTCGCGCCGGACGGGAACGCGTACGTCGTCTCCATCGCTCGGTCAATGTCGTGTCCGTGCAACGTCGCCTTCGCCGACGTGACCGTCGGCTCGCCCGGGCCGACCAAGCGCAGTGCGTGAACCGCGTAGCAGCAGTCCATGCTCGTGCCACCGCCGAGCGCGTAGTCGTAGCGAATATCGGAGAAACGAGGGAGCGGGAAGCACATCGCGGTCTCGACGTGCCGGATCTCGCCGAGCCGCCCGCCGTGCGCGATCTCGCGCATCTTCTCGGCCAGCGCGTGGTAGCGGTAGTGGTAGGCCTCCATCACGACCAGGCCGGACGCATCGGTCGCATCGGCCACCTCGCGGGCCTCGGCCTCGTTCGAGGTGAACGGCTTCTCGCACAACACGTGCTTGCCTGCCGCGATCGCTGCCAACGTCCACTGCGCGTGCAGGCCGTTGGGCAGGGGGTTGTAGACGGCCTCGATCGAGGGATCCGCGAGCAGGTCGTCGTAGGACGAGTGGACCACCGGCAGGCGATGCTTGGCCGCGAACTTCTCTGCCCGACCCCGATCACGAGCCGCGATCGCGACAACCTCAGCGCCCGGGACAAGGGCTGCGGGCCGCACGAGCGCTGCCGGCGCAATCCGCGCCGCACCGAGGATGGCGATCCGCACCGGTTCGGTCACGAGTCCTCCCTGACCAGGCGGGACCACTCCCGCAACGTCGGCAGGACGTCCGGCTCGAACGGCAGCAACAACACCGACCGCTGGACGCCGAGCGCAGCGTAGTGGTCGAGTACGCCGCGATCGGGCCGGGCCCAGTACATCGTGACGGGAGGCACCGGCCGGCCGGCTGCGGCCGCGAGCGCGGCCAGTTCCGCGAGCCGCTCGGGAAGGGCCTGTCGGGCGGGCATCGGCATCCACCCGGTGCCGTAGGCGACGGTCTCGCGCATCGCCGTGCGACTGCTCCCGCCGATCAGGACCGGAAGCGGCGACTGCGCCGGCTTGGGCCACTGCCACGACTCGGACACGCGGGCGTGCACCCCCTCGTACGACGCGACGTCGCTGGTCCACAGCGCCTGCATGAGCCGCACCCGGTCCCCGAGAACCGCCCAGCGGTCCTCGAACGCGGTCCCGTGGTCGGCCATCTCTTCACGGTTCCATCCGACCCCGACGCCGAACAGAAACCGCCCGCCGCTGAGCCGGTCGAGCGAGCTCACCTCCTTGGCGGTCACGACCGGGTCCCGCTCAGTGACCACACAGACCGCCGTACCGAGGGTGATCCGCTCGGTTACTGCCGCGGCGAAGGACAGGCTGACGAACGGGTCGACGGTGTGGGAGTAGACCTCGGGCAGGTCGCCGCCCTGCGGGTACGCCGTCTGGCGGGAGGTCGGGATGTGGGTGTGCTCCGCGACGAACAGGCTCTCGAAACCCGCGTCCTCCGCCGCCCGAGCGACGTCCCGGATGTCGTTGGTGAGATCGGTTGCGAAGAAGCCGATCCCGAGGTGCATCAGCTGCCGGCGCGCTTGAGGAACAGCGCTCGCTTCGGGCACATGTCGACCGCTTCCTGCACCTTGTCGAGCAGCTCGGCCGGCGGGTGGAAGTTGCTCACCTGCAACATGTCGTTCTCGTCAACGGTGAAGATCTCGGGAACGATGCTCTCGCAGACCGCGTTGGCCTCGCACTCGTCCCAGTCGACCACGATTTCGGCGTCGGATTCGCTCACTGCCGCAGTAGAACACGTTCCCGTTTGCTCGGACAAGCACCCCGCCCGCCGATACCGGTCCGGATCGCAGACCGGCATACTTTCGCCCATGGCCCGAATGGAGCCGGTCGCCGACGAAGCCGACTGGATGTTGCGACTCAGCGTCGAGGAGGGCATCGCGACCCTCACCCTCGACCGGCCGGAGAAGTTGAACGCCTGGACCTACGACTCGTCCCGGCAACTCGGCAAGCGGGCGGATGAGATCCGGTTCAACGACGACGTTCGGGTGGTGGTGCTCCGCGCCGAGGGTCGGGCGTTCTGCGCCGGGATCGACCTCGGACTTCCCGAGGATCGGATCGTCGGAAGGTCGCACGCCGAGAAGGCGCGCAACTTCTACGAGAACCTGCGCTGGGTGCACGAACGGTTCGCCGCGTTCGCCAACCTCCCGCAACCGGTGGTGGCCGCCGTTCACGGCTACTGCCTCGGCTTCGGCTTCGAGCTCGCCCTCATGGCCGACATCCGCATCGCTGCCGACGACGCGGTCTTCGGGTTGCCCGAGGCGCAGGTGGGCGCCTCGATCGACGCCGGCGGCGACCTTCGGCTCGCCCGCGACATCGGGGCCGGCTGGGCGAAGCTGCTCGCGCTGACCGGACGTCGACTCGACGCCAGGGCCGCCGAGCGCCTCGGTGTCGTCCAGCAGGTCGTCCCGCGTGAGCAGCTCGACGCCACCGCAATGCAGATCGCCCGCGAGATCCGTGACAACGCCCCACTCGCCGTTCAGAGCATCAAGCGCACGATCAACGAGTTCGCCGATCGCGGTCTTGCCGACGCCCTTCGGTTCGAGGCACTGTCGGCGTCGACCCAGTTCATCTCCGACGACCTGCCCAAGGGCTACGCCGCCAAGGCCGCCCGCACCGCACCGGAATTCGAGGGAATGTGACGACACCACCGACCGTACGTTCACCCGGCCCGATGCTGCCGGCCGACACCTACGACGGTGACGTCGTGATCGTCACCGGAGGAGGCACCGGTCTGGGCAAGGCGATCGCGGTCGAATTCGCCCGCGCCGGCGCGGCGGTGGCGATCGTCAGCCGATCCGCCGAGCACCGCGAGAAGGGGATCGCGGCGGTCGACGAGGTCGGCGGCACCTCGCTCGGGGTCGAGCTCGACGTCCGCGAGCCGGAATCCGTGGCGGCGGCGTTCGACACCGTCGAAGCCACCCTGGGTCCGGTCTCGGTGCTGGTCAACAACGCGGCCGCGAACTTCCCGATCCCGGCCGCGAACCTCTCGGCCAACGGCTGGCGAGCAGTTGAGCGGATCGTGCTCGATGGCACCTTCTTCTGCTCCACGGAGCTCCACCAGCGAATCAGGGCTCGCCGCGGCTCCGGATCGATCCTCAACATCGTCTCGACCGCGGCCGAGACCGGCGGGCCGGGCATGGTGCACTCCGCCTCGGCCAAGGCCGGCGTCGTCGCGATGACGAAGACGCTCGCGGTGGAGTGGGCGCCGCACGTGCGGGTCAACGCGATCGCGCCCGGCATGTTCCCCCACGAAGACATGCCGGAAGCGATCCGCGCCGTGCGCGACGAGTCGCTCGACGCGTCCCGTCAGCCCGCGGGTCGGGTCGGACACCCCTACGAGCTCGGCTGGGCGGCGACCTACCTGTGCTCGTCGTACGCGTCGTTCATCACCGGGCACCTGCTCGTCGTGGACGGCGGCAACTGGCTGCGCCGTGACTTCGCGATGCCACCCTTCCGATCGATCGAGGAGCAACTCAGCCGATGACCGCCACCGCCATCTACCCGGTTCCCTCGGCCGCCGGCATCGCGGAGACGCAACTGCCGGACGAGCTGCTCGCCCGCCTTCCCGACCGGGTCGCGCCCGCACCGTGGCACACGACCGACTGCCGGGTGACGACCTGGATGCACGAGCTGGACCCTGCGGCGCTCGCGGCCTATCCCGAGGTAATCCGGCCGAAATCCGTCGCGCTGGTGGCGTGGGCGTTGGTGCAGTACGGCGACACCCCGGTCGGGCCCTACTCCGAGCTCGCCGCCACCCTCGTCGGCGGCGACAGCGACTACGCGCACATTCCCTTCATCGTGGTCGACTCCCTGGCGAGCATCGTCGGCGGGCGAGCCAACTGGCTGCTGCCGAAGGCGCTCGCGCGATTCGTCTGGACCGACGACACGCTCGGAGTCTCGATCGTCAACGAGGTG
>Ga0335085_10014010_pt1 | contig 11724 bp, 8 predicted proteins | sample Lox_Sample_45_FD_206712 | JGI IMG/M metagenome (GOLD analysis project Ga0335085, IMG submission 206712) | Soil microbial communities from Loxahatchee National Wildlife Refuge, Florida, United States - Lox_Sample_4.5 | ecosystem: Environmental > Terrestrial > Soil > Wetlands | place: USA: Florida...
CTGTCTCCGAACGCGGCATCTTCCAGTGCCTTGATCATCCGTCCGGCGATGGGACCGGGGCAGACGGCGTTGACCCGCACGCCCCGCGCGGCCTGTTCCAGCGCGGCGACCTTGGTGATGCCGATCATGCCGTGCTTGCTGGTTACGCAGGCGTCGAGCCCCGGCGCGCCGACAAGCCCGAGCGAGCTGGACGCGTTGACCACGGCGCCGTTGTGGGCGACGACCGGAAGGTGCGGCTAGCCGCGGACGGCGGTCACCCAGTCCCGCAGGACCGAGAGATCGGTCTCCCGGGGCAGCGATTCCGGGGTGCTCACCACCCCGGTCGCCGGGGCCGGGGCCCGCAGGTCGACCGGCAGGGTGCCGGGCAGACCGTAGCGCTCCCGGCCGTGCGCCAGCGCGACCGCCTGGTGGAATCGGGCGATGTTGGCCAGCGTGCTGAGGGAGGCTCCCGCTGACTCGGCCTCGTCTTGCACGATGAGCAGGTCTGCCCCGGCACCGAGGAATTCCTTGCCCAGCGCGAGTACGGCCTCCACGGCGGCGGTGGCGTCCGCTCCGGTCCGCGCGGCGACCGCGGCCGGCCCGGGCAGCACCGCAACGAGCGCGATGTCGTCCCGGAACGACGCACGGAGCCGTCCAGCCGCCTCGACCGACGCCTTCAGCTGGGCGCTGGCGGCGACGTCGGCTACGCTTCGGCAGCCGTCGAGGAGCACTTCGGGGTCGGACACGGGCACGCCGTCAGGGTCGATCGCGCCGATCAGGTCGCGCAGGGCGTTGGCCAGCTGGGTGGGGTCGTAAAGGAAGTCCTCGGCGTCCCGTTCGGCGATCCGCGCCGATACATGCAGGGCGAGCGGGACCGCGACGGTTCCCGTGGTCTGGCCGGCGGCGACGCTGCGCGCCGCCGCGCGGCGGCTGGCGGTCACCGCGTCACATCCGAATCAGCGGATTCACCACGGCGCCGTCGGGCCAGGAGCCGAAGAGGCCGAGAATCTCCTCTGGCGGCTTCCGCTGCGACCATTCGGCCTCGAACTCCTCGTACGGTACACCGCGGCTCAGCCGGGCGGCGGTCTGCCCAGCGCGCTCGGCCGAGGTCGCCTCGGTATCGACCCGCCCGGTGTTCTCGTCGATGACGACCCCGTACACCGAGCGCGCCACCGCCGTGGACACCAGGTTCCTGGTGACGTCAAGCTCGACGGCCGCGGGATCGCGGTCGAGCGGGTCGCCGTAGCCGGTCCCGCCGGTGGACAGGCCGACGATGACGCTCTGCCCGCCCATCACCGGGTGCACTGCGCTGCCGTAGGGCTGGGAGACTACGGTGCCGCCGAACCGGCCGTCGAGCAGCGCCTCCAGCGTCAGCGTGCCCGCCGTGGCGCTGGCCAGGGCCTCGGCGACGTTGATGCCGTCGAGCACGATGCCGGGGACGGTGGGCTGCGCGTAGCCGCCGAACAGCGGCTGCGGCGTCTGGATGACCGAGTTGTCGGCGATCGCCATCTCGAACAGCATCGGGACGTGGTGGGTCACCCACAGCTGGGCGGTGCCGACCCCGCCGCGGTACTTGCCCGCGCCGCCGCTGTCCTTCCAGTGGGCCGAGAACGGGATAAGCATCGGGAACTCGTTCTCCATGCTCTCCACGTCCGGGGCCCGGCCGAAGGCGCACCAGGGGAACCCGTAGGCGTCCATGCCGTCCTCGGTAGCGCGGGCGCCCTGGCCCTCGGTGTTGATCGGGTAGGCGATCATGTCGGCGAAGTTGGCGCCCCACTGGCTGATGCCCGCGAGCACGATCGCGTTGCCGCCGTTCCCCTGGCTGGCTGCCACCTGGTGCCATTCGTCGGAGCCGTACCGGGCCCGGCTGATGCAGTTGGCGACCGCGCTCATCGCCCCGGTCGCGGCCATCACCGAGCAGGAGGTGGCCGCGCGAGCGTCCGGGGAGAGCATGGAGTTGGGCGGGAACACGAAGTCGATCGGCTCGAAGGTCGCCGAGCTGACCGGCAGGTCGTGGAACACGTACTCGTAGATGTAGTTGGCCATGTGCCCGATGACCGCCTGCGGGTGGGCGTTGTAGCTGGACGGCGTCTCCGGGCTGGTCCCGGCGAAGTCGAATGTCAGGTGGTCGCCCTGCTTGGTCATCGTCATCGAGCAGTTGCGCAGCAGGCCGGGAGTCAGTCCCGCCGCGTCACTGAAGGTGACGGCGCGGTAGGTGCCGTCGGCCCAGTGCGCGATCCGCTTGCGCGCGCCGGCCTCGGCCTCGTCCAGCATCCGGCGCAGCAGGCCGATGGCGAAGTCCTTGCCCTCCCGCTGGAACAGCTCGAGCAGCCGGACCCGGACCCGGTCGGCGGTGGTAGCCCGGGCGCGCATGTCGACGGTCACGTTGGCCTCGGCCCGGATGCCGAAGGCAGCGAACATCTCCAGGACGTCGGTGTTGATCCGGAAGTTGGTGCCGACCCGCATCGGCGGCAGGTTCATGCCCTCCTCGAAGCGGGCCTTGGCGGCGAGCGGCATCCCGCCGGGCTCGACCGCGCCGGTCTCGGTGGTGTGCGACAGCGCGGCTGTCCAGGCCACAAGCTCGCCGTCGAAGAACACCGGCATGATGGCGACCTGGTCAGGGTTGTGGATGCCGCCGTACAGCGCGTCGTTGGTGTACCAGATGTCGCCGTCGTTGATCCCGGGGTTCTCCGCGTGCCGGGACAGGATGTACTTGATCACGATCGGCGGAATCACGGCGTGCAGGTAGGTGCCGGCCGAGGCGTTGACCAGGTCACCCGCCGCGTTGAAGATCGCGACGATGGAGTCGCCGGCCACGCCCATCGACGAGCGGGACGAGCGCATGAAGATCTCGTAGCCCTCGTCGAGGATGTCGGCCGTGCGCTGCACCGCGATCTCGTAGTCACCGCTCTTGACCTGCTCGGCGCACTTGCGCTCGTACTCCGACGGCACTGACACCTTCAGCGCCGCCAGCTTCTCCTGCAGAGTGGGGTAGGTCATGGCTAGCCCTCCGTTCCGGCGTTCTTGAGGATGCCCAGGCCGTGGGAGTCGATCTCCATCTGCTGGCCCGGCGGGATGACGATGGTGGAGAACTCCATCTCGGCGATGGCCGGCCCGGGCACGACGTTGCCGGGTTTTAGCGCGGCGAAGGCGTACACGGGAGTGTCCAGCCGCTCGCCGTATTCGGGCCAGTAAGCGGAACGGGAGCCGGTCTTCGCCGCACCCGGATCTGGCTCCGCTAGCGGATGGACGGGAAGGTCGAGCTTTTCGGTCGTCACGGTTGCTTTGAGGACGATGCCGTCGAGGTAGACGCCGCCGGGCTTGTTGACCACATGCGGGCTGAACGCCTCGGAGAATTCCTTCTCGAAGTCGTCGTAGACCCGCCGGGCGTCATCGTCGGACTCGATGAACAGGACCGGCGAGGAGACCCGCTTGACCTGGACCAGACCCCCGTAGAGCATGTCGAGCTCGACACTGAACACAGGCTCCCGGTCGGCCAGTCCCTCCGCCTCGAGGTCTTTCCTGGCCTTGTCCACGAGTTCCCGCACCCGTTCGTTGAAGGCTTCTCTGTCGATGACGAGCTGTTCGGTGGCCGGCGCCATGAACTGCATCCGGCCGCTCTGCTCGTAGACGTGCATGATGTCCATCACCGAGCTGCCGAGCGCGGAGAACACCGGCGCCTGGGGGAAGATGACGGCGGTCGGCACGTCGGCCCGGTAACCGGCGACGTGGGTGGGGCCGCCGCCGCCAAAGGCGAACAGCACGAAGTCTTCCGGGTGGTAGCCCCGCAGGTGCACCTCGCGCTTGATGGCGGAGGCCATGTTCTGCTCAACGATGCGGCGGATCAGGGCGGCGGCCTCTTCGATGGAGACACCCAGCGGCTCGGCGATCTGCGATCGGATCGCCTCGGCCGCCTTGGCCGCGTTCAGCGGCATCTTGCCGCCGAAGTAGCTGTCCGGCGCGATGTAGCCGAGGACCACGTCGGCGTCGGTCACCGTGGGCTCGGTGCCGCCCAGGTCGTAGCAGGCGGGCCCGGGGTAGGAGCCCGCGCTGCGCGGGCCGACCTCGAGTCGGCCGCCGAGCAGCTCATTCAGCCAGGCCATAGAGCCGCCGCCGGCGCCCATCGTGGTGGTCTGCAGCATCGAGATGCCGACCATCCACTTGTCGATGATCGGCCGGAACTCATACGAGCGGATCGAGCTGTCCACCACCATGCCGACGTCGAAGCTGGTCCCGCCGACGTCGGAGGCGATCACGTTGCGGTATCCCAGGGCCCTGCCGATGTGGTAGGCGCCCATGAGCCCGGAGACTGGGCCGCCGTTGAAGGTGCGGCTGGCCGTCGTCTTGAATATCTCCGCGCTGCCGCCAGTGTTGTGAGTTAGCAGGAAGGTGCCGCGGTAGCCGTTCTCGCGCAGCTTGTCCCAGGTGGTCTCCAGCTCGAACTTGATGCTCGCCTGCAGGTAGGCGTCGAGTATCGCGGTCATCGTGCGCTCGTACTCGCCGACCTTGCCGACTACCTCGTGGGACAGCACGACCGGCAGGTAGCCGACGTGGTAGCCCTTGTACTCCTCGCGGATGATCCGGCGGACGGCCCGCTCGTGCGCGGGGTTGGCGAACGACCACAGCAGCGAGACCGCGATGGCCCGGGCGCCCTTGTCGACTAGCTCGCGCAGCTTGGCCCGCACGTCGTCTTCGTCGAGCGGCCGCAGGATCGCGCCGGCCGAGTCGGTGCGCTCGGCGACTCCGACGATCATGTTTCGCTCGACCAGCGGGGCAGGCTTGCGCTGGGCCGCGAGGTTGCGCCGCTCGCTGATCCGGGTGCCGTCCGTCCACTGGGCGCCGCGGCCGATGAGGATGGCGTCCTCGTGGCCCTCGGTGGTGATCAGGCCCAGCCGCGGGCCCTTTCGCTCGATCAGCCGGTTCATCGCCACGGTGGTGGAGTAGCGGACGATCTCGACCAGCGGCAGGATCTCGGCCAGCGGCCGCCCGAGCTGGTCCGCGCCGGCGTTCAGCACGTTCAGGAAGCCGACGGACAGGTCGTACGGCGTGGTCGGCGACTTGGCCACGTAACGCTGGTCGTCCCAGGTCAGGACTAGGTCGGTGAATGTGCCGCCGACGTCGATGTCGATCGCCTTCATCGGGTGGCCTCCAGTTTCCCGTTGTCGTTGATACGGACGCTGCCGTCGGCCAGCCGGGCCTTGACCGCGTCCAGGTCCAGGTCGATGTCGCGGGTGAGCGGATGGCCGGGCGGCAGGTACTCGGTCTCGACCTGGCGGCCGCAGCCGGGGCAGTAGAACTCGATGATGCGGATCCACTCGCCGTTGGGCGCGAAGGTGTAGTCGCCCTCGATGACAGGCGGGTGGATCTCCTGCGGGTCCCGCTCGGCGACCAGCAGGCCGCGCTTGTAGTCACCGCGGGCCGGCCCAAGGTCGCGCCCGCAGTCGTGGCAGCGCCAGCGTTCGGCGGCGAGGTCGACGTCGATGTACTCGGTGATGTGCAGCAGGTCGGTCACGGTCTCTCCCTCAGTTGGCCTGGTCTTCGGCGGACCGGTGCAGGGAAGCGTCGCCAAGCGCGTCGACCGTCAGTGACCAGCCCGCGCTGATCAGCCAGGTGAAGGCGCCGCCGTCGACGAGCAGCGGTCCCGGGACCGCCGCCGCGCCTGGCAGTGCGGCGAACTCGCGCACCGGGATGGAGCCGTCTCGGCCGAACGGGCTTGGCCGGCTTGCGGCCAGGGCTTCAGCTGTCGCTGTGACAGCTGGCTGCTCCAGGGTGGGCAGCAGGTAGCGGGCGGTGAGCCGGACCAGAAGCGGCTGCGCGCCGAGCCGGTCCAGCAGTGCAGCAGGATCGGCGCCGACGCCGTACTCGGTGCCGGCCGCGGAGCGGCCCTCCCAGGAAAGTTCAGCCCGGTCCGGTTCGAACCCTTCTCCGTGCAGGTCACGCGAGGACTCCGCGACCAGTTCCGCGCACCGGCTGAGGACGGCGTCGCGTCCCATGTCGCCGGTGGCGCTTTCGTAGACGTGCACCACGTCGGAGATCGCCGAGCCGTAGGCGGAGTACACGTTGCCGAAGCGGAACATCCGCGCTGTGCTGGCCCCGAGCCGCTCGGCCACGGGGGTAATGAACAGCGGGCCGTTGCCGCCGTAGGCATACAGAGTGACCTCTCCCGGGTCCCAGCCTGCCTCGCGGGCCGCTGCCGTGGCGAGCGTGGCGACCTGGTCGTAGGCGGCATCGACGATGGCCCGCGCGGCTGCCTCAGTGTCGAGACCGAGCGGCGCGCCGACGCGCCGGTCGATCGCGGCCCGGGCCTTGTCGACGTCGAGGACGCGCTTGCCGCCGAGGAACGCGGCCGGTGAAACGAGGCCGCAGGCGACAAACGCGTCGGTGACGGTCGCGTTTCGGCCGCCGAGCCCGTAGCAGGCCGGGCCGGGGGCCGCGCCCATGCTGTCGGGCCCGAGGATGACGTGCCCGTCGCTGGCCCGGGCGACGCTGCCGCCGCCGAGCGCGATCGACTGCAGCAGCGGCAGGTCGAGCTCAAGCGGGATACCGAACAGGTCGCCGCTGGTGCGCATCACCACCCGCCCGCCGGCTACGGCGCTGGCCTTGGCGGTGGTGCCGCCCACGTCGACGGCGATTACCTTCGCGTCGCCGTAGCGGGCCGCGGCCGCGGCGCAGGCGTGCGTGCCGAAGACTGGTCCGGACTCGATCGTGTCGAACGCCTTGGTCTTTCCGATCCGGGCCACGCCGCCGAGGATGTGGCCGATGAGAATGTTGCCGCGCCAGCCGTGCTGCTCACGGACGATCTCCTCCGCCCGGTACAGCGAGCTCGCCGCCGCCGGGTGAACGTATGCATTGACGAGCGCGGCGACGGTGCGGGTGGCGTCGTCCGGGCGGCGCACGATCTCGCTGGCGGCAAGGGCCGGGATCGAGCCGAGGAAGTGATCCGGGTAGTCCGTTTCCAGCATCTCCACCACGGCGAGCTCGCCGGAATTGTCGCGGAAGGCGCCGGCCAGCGAGATCGTGATCCGGCGGATGCCCTTGTCGAGCAGCGCCTTGACCGCCTGGCGGACGGCAGCGTCGTCGGCGTCCGCCGGGATGCCGGTGATGTCTTCGGCGTCGACAAGCGAGCCGATAACGCGGTCTGCCAGCCCGGCGGGTCCGTAAAGGTCCTGCTCGTGCCCCGCGCTCACCAGAAGCCCCAGCTTGGGACCGATGTGCTGAGCGAGGGCATTGGAGGTGATGGTGGACGACCAGCGGATCACGTCCACCTGGTCGAGGAACGAGCGCAGGTCGCGGAATCCGAAATGCAACCGGGCCGCGTCGAGGATGTCGACGAACGCGATCGTCACATCGTGCGGCGTCGTCTCAGCCTTCAACGCGACGACGCTGCCATCCCCGCTGACCAGGCCATCGGTCATCGTGCCGCCGGTGTCGATGTCGACGTTGTACATGGCCGACCGCTCCCTTCGTTGGGCGGGGATCGCCACGGCTGCCCCCGGCTGTGAGCCATAACACAGTGGGAACATGTTCGACATGTGGATGACGCCGTGGCAACACTTTGTAGGACAAGCGGCGCTGGCTGCACACAACACGGCACTGGCCGCACAGGGTCAGCCAGCGCGTCGCTAATCCGCTAGCCGCGGGCGCGGAACTCCCGGGGCGTGACACCTTCGACGGCTTTGAACAACCGGGCGAAGGCCGAGGCGTCGCGCAAGCCGTGCGCGGCGGCGATCCGGGCGATCGAGCGGTGCGCCAGGCCTGGATCGCGGAGATCGCGGCGGATCCCAGCCAGCCGCTCTTCCCGAATCCGCGCGGCGACCGACTGCCCGGTCGGCTCGAGCAGCGCGTGCAGCCGGCGCACTGAGATCCCGTGCGCGGCGGCCACGCGGGCCGGGTCAAGGTCTGGGTCGCCATGGTGGTCGCGCACGTAGGTCTCGATGGCGCACAGCAGCACGGTCTCGGGGTCGGAGACATCCCACTGCTGGCCGAAGCGGCTGCGCACCATCGTCGCGATCAGGTCAGCGGCATTCTCGCCGAGCGCGCCGGCCCCCGGCCCGCCTTCCAGACTGGGCACTTCCGCCCCTAGGCCGCGCAGGAACGCCGATACAGCCCGTGACATGCCGCGCGACCCGGACAGCGGGATAGCCGTCACCTGCGCGAGCTCACGCTCGGAGCGGCGCAGCTTCGACTTGGGCAGCAGGAAGACCTGCCACCGGAACTGATCCTGCATCACCAGCGTGAACGGCCGCGAACTGTCGTAGAGCACCATGTCGCCCGCGTCCAGTACCGCCTCGCGTCCATCCTGGATCAGGATCGACTGGCCGCCGAGCGGCATGCCGACCTGTACCGTTTCCGGGTCGCCGGTACGGATGTCGCGGGCCTCGCGGGTATACACGTGATCGCCGCCGACCACGTCCCTGATGCGCAGATCCCCCAGCGTCGCACAGCTCATCCGCGCAGCAGTCAACCGGTCGTGGCGCAGGTCGATCTGCACCGGAAGGATCTGCGTGCACACCGTGTCGAGCCAGAACTCCGGGCGCCCTCCTGGCACCTGGCGGCTTGTCTCGAATATGTCCACGGGACCCGCCCCTTCGCTTCGGGCCGCAGAACCTGGCAGCTTTCACCGCACAAGTTCACAACGTCAACTTAACCCTGGCGAAACGGGCTCGCAAGCGTAGCGCGTCGCAGCTGCGGCACCCTGGCCCGGCTCTTGCCAGGCGAATCGTCTCAAGCTGCTCGCCCTACTCACTGGCCCACGATCTGGCCCGCCCAGGCCGCATCACCTACCGGGGACCGCTAACAGCCACCGAAAACTCCTTGGTCAAGGCGATGTCGATCATGTGCCTAAGCTGCAACTCGCTCCCCGCATGCGCTACCACTGGTTCCGCCAGTGCGCCGGGTACCTGGCCCTGGCCGTGCCCGCCCGCGAGGGCGGGCACGGCAGGCCTCCGGTAGTGCAGGTGCTGCTCCAGTTCACCTCCGGCTACCACGACCCGGACCTGCGCGATTCCACCGGCCTCGGCCACGGAAGGCTGGTCGCCGCGCACGCCGCACCGCAGGTCCGAGACCGCTGGCTGCCCCGGCTGCTGGCCGGGGACGTACCGGGGATCGCGATTACCGAGCCGCACGGCGGCACCCAGGTCCACGCCACTGCCACCCATGCCGTCCCGGCAGCGGGCGGGACCTGGCGGGTGTCCGGCACCAAGACCTGGATCAGCCGCCTGACGGAAGCCGCCGTGTTCTGCATCTTTTTCACCGCGCCGGACGGAAAGCTGACCGCCGCCGCCATCGACGCGGGCGCGGAAGGCCTGTCCCGCCGGCTGATCACCCCGGCTGGACTGTCCGGCTGGACCTGGGGCGAGCTGCGGCTCGACGGCGTCACTGTCCGGCCGTGCGACATCCTCGCCGGCCCGGCGACGGGATGCGGCTGCTGCACGACCACTTCGCCCGCTACCGGCCCCTGGTCGCGTCGACCGCACTCGGCGCGGCAGCCTCCGTCCACGACCAGACCGCGACGCTGCTCGCCGACCGGTGCCACGCGGGCGTCATTGCCAGGGTCCGCGACAACGCGCTGATCACGCTCGGCCGGACTTGGGCGCAGCTCAACGCCACGCGGGCGTGAGACTTGCCGATGCTCCCTAGCCCGCCCGGCTCCGGAAGATCACCAGGCGGCGGCGGACTCAAGAGGGACGGACCCTCCACTCAGCACGCCGCGTCAAGCTGAAAACGGGTGCCGCGACCGGGCGGTACGGCGGCGGCACCCGGCCGGGGACAGGCCCAACTATACCAATTGGTCTGGACCTATTTCATTATTGGTCTAGACCATAGCCCTTCAGGTATCAGCACGGATTCAGCACGGGGTCGGGAAACGACCGGAAATAACCGACACGTATCGGGTAAACCCGACACGAGAAGCGACCGCCCCGCTCCTCCGGGGGATGGCCCGCCTTCGATGCATGGACCGGGAGTAGTCCACGTGGGCATGGACACCTCGATGCGGGAGATCGTGTGCGGGGTGCTGCGGCCGGGGATGGAGGTCCCGGCAGTGGACCGGATCCCGAACGACGAGGAGTCGGTGCGGAGGCTGATCGGGAAGCTGGGCGACCGGCGCCGGCTGGCGGTCTGCTATGAGGCCGGGCCGTCCGGTTACGAGCTGCACCGGCTCATCACCTCGATGGGGGTGGCGTGCGAGGTGATCGCCCCGTCGCTGGTCCCGAAGGGCGCCTCGGAGCGGGTCAAGACCGACCGGCGCGACGCCGTGCGCCTGACGCTGGCGCTGCGGGCCGGGATGCTGACAGCGGTGCGGGTCCCGTCCCCGGCTGAGGAGGCTGTCCGGGACCTGGTCCGCGCCCGCGGCGACCTGCTAGACGACCGCAGGCGGACGCAGCAGCGGCTCAGCGTGCTGCTGCTGCGGCACGGCCGGATCTGGAGCGGCGGGTCGAAGTGGACCATCGCCCACCGCCTGTGGATCGACCGGCAGCGGTTCGGCGAGCCGGCGCTGCAGGAGGCGCTGGACGCCTACCGCGGCGCCCTCGAGGCCCGGGAGGCCGAGCTCCGCGCGGCGGAGGCCCGCCTGTCGGCCTGGGCCGGGCGGGACCCGCTCGCGGAGAGCGTGGCCCGGCTGTCCGCCTACCGGGGAATCGCTGAGCTGACCGCGCTCACCCTGGCCGTCGAGGTCACCGACTGGCACCGGTTCCCCGCCGCCCGCGCGTTCATGGGCTTCACCGGGCTGATCCCCAGCGAGTACTCCAGCGGCGCCCGCACCAGGCGCGGGTCGATCACCAAGGCCGGCCAGGGGGAAGTCCGGACCGCGCTGGTGGAGTCGGCGCAGGCCTACCGCTGCCGTCCGGCGGTCGGCGCCCGCCTGCGCCGCCGCCAGGCCGGGGCAGACGCGGGCACCCTCGCCCGGTCCTGGAAGGCGCAGCAGCGTCTGCACGCCACCTACAAGAAGATGACCGCCCGCGGCAAGCCGCACGGCGTCGTCGTCACCGCGGTCGCCCGCGAGCTCGCAGGGTTCGTCTGGGCCGAGATGACCAGCTGACCCCCTCGTGAGGCCAGCCAGAAGACCGGCGGCGTGCCGGGAGTCCCGGCCACCGGACATGGCGGCTGCCAGCACGGGGCGGACCGCAGGCGAGCTGCTGGCGGGGGCGGAGGCCCAGCGGGCCGATCGGGAGGCCGCCAAGGCGCGAGCGCGGGAAGAAGCCAGGGCACGGCGGGCGGCGGAGCAGGCCGCCGCCTACGAGCGCCGCCTGGAGAAACTGTCGGGGAGCAAGGACGAGGCGTGGCAGCAGGTGGAGAAGCTGACCATGTTCTCCAAGCCGAAAGAATACGACCAGGCGACACAGCTCCTGAAGGACCTGCACGAGATCGCGCGGCGCCAAGATGACACCGCAGCGTTCACGGCGCGGGTACGCGAGCTTCGGACACGGTACGCGAAGCGGCCATCGTTGATGGAACGGTTCGACAGGGCAGGACTGGCCCCGGCTGGAGAAACCGCGGCCGCCGTCCCCAGGATCCGCGCCGCCGACTCCTCCGGCGTCGCGCCGTCCAGCAGGTTCGGCCGGTACCCTGGACCCGTGCTGGACCTGGACAACCTCGATCTGGGAGACATCGCGGACGCGCTGGCCGACCAGTTCGGCGGCTACGAGCATCTCATGCTGATCGACCCGCAGACCGGCGAGACGGTCTACTGGTCGGCTGACACCGGGATCGACGGCAACACCCCGATCGACCTCGACGAACTGCTCG
>Ga0335085_10014011_pt1 | contig 11724 bp, 9 predicted proteins | sample Lox_Sample_45_FD_206712 | JGI IMG/M metagenome (GOLD analysis project Ga0335085, IMG submission 206712) | Soil microbial communities from Loxahatchee National Wildlife Refuge, Florida, United States - Lox_Sample_4.5 | ecosystem: Environmental > Terrestrial > Soil > Wetlands | place: USA: Florida...
ATTGGCGTTCTTCAGGTCGAAGATGAGCTGAGCCAGATCCTCGATCGAGTAGATGTCGTGGTGGGGCGGCGGGGAGATCAGCCCCACCCCGGGGGTCGAGTAGCGCACCTTGGCGATCCAGGGGTACACCTTGTGCCCCGGCAGCTGCCCGCCCTCGCCCGGCTTGGCACCCTGGGCCATCTTGATCTGCAGGTCGTCGGCGTTGACCAGGTACTCGCTGGTGACGCCAAAGCGGCCAGAGGCCACCTGCTTGATGGCGCTGCGCCGGGAATCCCCGTTGGCGTCGGGGGTGAAGCGCGCCGGGTCCTCGCCCCCCTCGCCTGTGTTGGACTTGCCGCCCAGGCGGTTCATGGCGATGGCCAGGGTCTCGTGCGCCTCCTGGCTGATCGACCCGTAGGACATGGCCCCCGTCGAAAAGCGCTGGAGGATGGACTCGACCGGCTCGACCTCCTCGATCGGGATCGGCGCTGCGTGCGGCTTGAATCCGAACAGCCCGCGGAGCGTGCATCGATGTTTGCTCTGGTCGTCCACCAGCGCGGTATACTCCTTGAACACGCCGTACTGCCCGGACCGGGTGGCGTACTGAAGCTTGAACACCGTGTCGGGGTTGAAGAGGTGATACTCGCCCCCGAGCCGCCACTGATACTCCCCGCCCCCGTCGAGATCGCGGGGTCCCACCAGGCGCTCGGGGAAGGCGTGCCGGTGGCGCCGGAGAACCTCTTCGGTGATGGTGTCCAGGCCCACCCCGCCGATGCGCGAGGCGGTCCAGGTGAAGTAGCGATCCACGAAGTCCTTGGCCAGACCCACCGCCTCGAAGATCTGGGCGCCGCAGTAGCTCTGGATGGTGGAGATCCCCATCTTGGACATGACCTTGAGGATCCCCTTGTTCAGCGCCTTGATGTAGTGGGCGACCGCCTCGGCGTGGGTGAGTCCCGGCAGCATCCCCTGCCGGATCATGTCGTCCAGCGTCTCGAAGGCGAGATACGGATTGATGGCGCCCGCCCCGTACCCCATCAGCAGCGCACAGTGATGCACCTCCCGGGCCTCGCCGGACTCGATGACCAGGCCGACCTTGGTGCGCGTGCCCTGACGCACCAGGTGGTGGTGGACCGCGGCGGTGGCGAGGAGGCTCGGGATGGGCGCGTGTTCCAGATCCACGCCGCGATCCGAGAGGATGATGATGGAGTAGCCCCGCTGGCTGGCTTGGCTCACCTGCCGGCAAAGCCGGTCGATGGCTCGCTCCATCCCCTTGGCGCCCTCCGCGACGGGGAAGAGTATGGGCACGGTCGCCGCCCGGAAGCCCTGCCAGGTGATGTGGCGCAGCTGCGCCAGCTCGTAGTTGTCAAGGACCGGGTCCTTGATCACGATCTGGTGGCAGCTCTCGGGCTCGGGCCTGCACAGGTTCCGCTCGGGCCCGACCGTGCTCTCCATCGAGGTCACCAGCTCCTCGCGGATGGCATCCAGCGGCGGATTGGTGACCTGGGCGAAGAGCTGCTTGAAGTAATCGTAGAGCAGCCGCGGCCGTGCGGAGAGCACCGCCAGGGAGGTGTCGGTCCCCATCGACCCCACTGGCTCCTGCCCGGCCTGGGCCATGGGGGCCAGCAGGATCCGAAGGTCCTCGTGGGTGTAGCCGAAGATCTGCTGGCGCTGCAGGACCGTGTCGTGGTCGGGCTCGTGGACGTGGGGGGGCGCAGGCACCTCCTCCAGCCGGACCATGTGCCGGCGCAGCCAGTCGCCGTACGGCCGCTCGGTCGCCAGGGCCTGCTTCAACTCCGCGTCGTCGATGATCCGGCCCTGGCCGGTATCCACCAGGAAGATCCGGCCCGGGTGCAGGCGCTCCTTGATCAGGACCTCCTCGGGCGGGATGTCCAGCACGCCGACCTCCGAGGCCATGACCACCAGCCCGTCCTTGGTGACATAGTAGCGGGAGGGCCGCAGGCCATTGCGATCCAGGACCGCGCCGATCACCGTGCCATCGGTGAAGGCGATCGAAGCCGGTCCATCCCACGGCTCCATCAAGGAGGAATGGTATTCGTAGAAGGCCCGGCGCTCCGGACTCATGCTCTCGTGGTTCTGCCACGCCTCGGGGATCATCATCAAGATGGCGTGGGGGAGCGACCGCCCCGTCATCACCAGGAACTCGAGGACGTTGTCGAAGATGGCCGAGTCGCTGCCACCCTCGAGGATGATGGGCAGGATCTTGTGGAGATCCGGGATCAGGTCGGATTGCAACAGGCCCTCGCGGGCGCGCATCCAGTTGATATTGCCCCGCAGCGTGTTGATCTCGCCGTTGTGGGCGATGTAGCGGTAGGGATGGGCCAGGGGCCAAGAGGGAAAGGTGTTGGTCGAGAAGCGCTGGTGCACCAGGGCCAGGGCCGACTCCAGGTCCGGGTCCAGGAGGTCCGGGAACATGGCCTCGATCTGGTCGGCCGAGAGCATGCCCTTGTAGAGGAGTGTGCTGGCCGACAGGCTGACGACATAGAAGGCCCGCCGCGAGGGCAGGTCCGAGCCATAGACGGCGTGCTCGACGCGCTTCCGGATCACGTAGAGGCGGCGCTCGAAGGCCTGATCGTCGGCCAGGGCGGGATCCCGGCCGATGAGCACCTGCACGAAGGCCGGCTCGGCGGCCCGAGCGCTTGGCCCGAGCAGGCGATCGACGGTCGGAACGCTGCGCCAGCCCAGCAGGGGCTGTCCCTCTTCCCGGGTGATGGCCTCGAAGATCGCCTGGCACCGCGCCGCCTCGACCGGATCTCGGGGCAGGAACACGAGGCCCACGCCGTAGTGCCTCGGCGCCGGCAGCTGGATCCCCAGCCGGGCGCACTCCCGGGCCAGAAATTTGTGGGGCATCTGGACCAGGACACCCGCCCCGTCGCCGGTGTTGACCTCGCAGCCGCAGGCCCCGCGATGCAGCAGATTCTTGAGGACCGTGAGGGCCTTGTCGACGATGGCGTGAGATTTTCGGCCCTTGACATCCACGACAAAGCCCACCCCGCAACTGTCTCGCTCGAAGGTGGGATCGTACAGCCCCTGCGCGGGTGGAAGCCCCGGCAGCCCCGTCGCGTCCTCGGGTCCACTCACCGTGTGCCCCCCTCTCCGTTTCGGCCGGCCGCCGCCGCCGACCCGCCGCTCAGGCGCTCTGCGGCCGCTGCGGCGGGCCAGCTGCGAAGCGGGGCAAGACTACCGCAACGTCAATCATAAGTCACTGAAAATCTAAAATATACATTGCATTAGAATTGCTTATTATCTAATCTGTCCCCCATGCACCTCGAGACCCTCCAGCTCTTCTGCGACATCGTCCGCCTGCGCAGCTTCTCCAGGGGCGCCGTGGCCCACCAGGTTTCCCAGTCGGCTGCCAGCCAGGCCATCCACCAGCTCGAGGCGGACCTGGACGCCCTCCTCATCGACCGCACCAAACGCCCCTTCGTCGTCACCCCGGAGGGCCGCGCCTTCTACGACGCCTGCCGGACCCTCCTGGAGGCCTTCGAGAAGGCCCGCGCCCGGCTGGCCACCTCGCGGCTCCAGGTGACGGGGAGCGTCCGCATCGCCTCGATCTACTCCGTCGGCATCCATATCCTGAGCCAGCATGCCCGCCGGTTCATGTCTCTCTACCGCCAGGCCAAGGTCCGCCTCGATTACCTGCACCCCCACAAGGTGGTGGAGGCGGTCTTGGCGGACGAGGCGGATCTCGGGATCATTTCCTACCCGGGCGCAGGTCGGTCGTTGACCGTCCTGCCCTGGCGCAACGAGCCCATGCTGCTGGTGTGCGCGCCCTCGCACCGCCTGGCACGGCGCCGGCGCGTCGTTCCCGCGGAGCTGATGGGCGAGCACTTCGTCGCCTTCGATCCGGACCTCCGGATCCGAAAGGCCATCGACCGTATCCTCCGACAACACGACGTCCGCGTGAGCGTGGTGATGGAATTTGACAACATCGAGACCATCAAGCAGGCCATCGCCGTGGGCGCGGGCGTGAGCATCCTCCCCCAGCCCACAGTGGCGAAGGAGGCCGCCAACCGCACGCTGGCGGCGGTTCCGCTGACGATCCCCAACCTGGTGCGGCCGCTCGGGATCATCCACCGCCGGGGCAAGCCCTTCACGCCTGCCCTGACGCGATTCGTGGAGCTTTTGCGCGAGTCGGATGAAGGTCAGCCGTCCGGCTGAGAGCGGCGGGGCGAGGCCGAGCGCGGCTGGGAGCCGCCCCCTCCCCCTCGCTTCGGCCGCTAGGCGCGGGCCATCGCCAGGATGGCCCGCCACAGGGGAGCCGGGACCGGCATGACGGAGAGACGAGGCAGGCGGACGAGCTCGAACCCCTGGAATCGGGGATCCGCCTTGATGGAAGCCAATGGAACCGGCCGGGGCAGCGGCCGCACCGGCGCCACATTCACGACGACGAGCTTGGGATCTCCACGGGCGGGATCGGGATAGGGCGGGCTGACGGCTCGGGCCACGCCCACCACGGCCCGAACGGTCCCGGTGTGATAGATCAGCAACGCGTCCCCGCGCCGGATGGCGCGCAGATGCCGCAGGGCCATTGGGTTGGTGACACCGTCCCACTGGGTTCCTCCATCCCGCACCAGATCGTCGAAGGCGTACTCCCGCGGTTCCGTCTTCAGCAACCAGCCATGAGCCATCGCGGACCCTCCTCGTCCCGGGGTGTCACCGGACACCCCCGCCCTGCCTGAGCATCACTGCCCCGTGCCCAGCAGCCGAACCTCCTGCCGAGGGACGGCCAGGGCGATGCGCCGCTCCGCGAACCGATCCAGGAGCGCACGGTAGACCTCATAGTGCACCGGCCAGTACTCCTCCGCCCGGCACCAGGGCCGCAACGTGATCAGGATCCCCGAGTCGTCCAGCCGGGTGATGCCCACCTCGGGCGCCGGGGTGGTGAGGACGCGGGGATTCTCCGCCAGGACCTCGTGAATCGTCCGCAGGGCCTGGTCCAAGTCTTCCCCGTAGGCCAGGCTGATCGCCAGCGGGACCCGGCGCTCGGCCGTGTAGTTGTAGATGATCTCGCCCACGATCCGCCGGTTGGGGACAATCACCCGGGCGTCCTCGAGGGTGCGTAGGATCGTCATGGACAGGTCGATGGCCTGGACCTGGCCCCGCACGGTGCCGATCTCGATATAGTCCCCGATCCGGAAGTGCCGCGACAGCATGATGCTGAGACCCGCCGCCACGTTGGCCAGGACCCCCTGGACGGCGAAGCTGGCCGCCACGCCGGCCACGCTGATGCCGGCCACCAGGGCCGTGACCTGCACGCCGAACTTGTCCAGGGCCAGGATGACGGTGAAGAGCAAGACCAGCACCTTGCAGGCCCGAACCGCCAGGCGCTGCAGGTGCAGCTCCAGCCCCGTACGTGCCAGCGAGCGGGCGACGAACTGGCCCACGAAGCGCGCGCAGAGCAAGCCGGCACCGAAGATCGCCAGGGCCGCCAGCACCTGGAAGCTGTAGCGGACCAGGAGCTCGGTGACGATGTCCCCGACACGTGTCACGTCCATGGCGGCCTCCTCTCGGCTGGAAGATGACGGGGCAGCTCATCAACAAAAAGCCCGCCAACCGAGCGGCTGGCGGGCGCGGGGTGTCGGTCGCACGGACCTACATCCGGTATTTCCCGAAGTCCTCGGGCTTCAGATTCTCCAGCCACTCCTTCCACTTGTCGGTCTCCTCCTTCTCCTCGGAGATCTCGACACTCTTGGCCTGGGAGACGACCTTCTCGGTCACGAAGATGGGGGCATTGACCCGCAAGGCGAGGGCGATGGCGTCGCTCGGGCGGGCATCGATGTTGATGACGTTCCCGTTGTGCTGCAGCTCGATCACGGCGAAGAAGGTGTTGTCCTTCAGGTCGTTGACCACGATCTGGCGGACGGTGGCCCCCAGACCGTCCAGGACGCTCTTCAGCAGATCGTGGGTCATGGGGCGGGGAGTGGAGACCTTTTCCAGCTCCAGGGCGATAGCATTGGCCTCGAAGATCCCCACCCAGATGGGTAGGGCCTTGCGCTCCTCCACGTCCTTGAGGATGATGATGGGCATATTGGTGATGGGGTCCAGGGCGATCCCCCGCACCGTCATCTTGATCATGCTGAGGCCCTCCTCACCGATCGGGCTCGTGGAACAGCGGATATAATCGCTCGTAGCCGGCCTGCAGGGACTCCGGCATGACCTTCACGTCCGCCAGCACCGGCATCATGTTGGTGTCCCCCGCCCAGCGCGGCACGATGTGCAGGTGCACGTGCTCGAGGACCCCGGCGCCCGCGGCCTTGCCCAGGTTGAAGCCGACGTTGAAACCTTCGGCGCGCACGGCGCGGCCGAGGATACCGGTACAGCGCTGCGCCCCTTGCATGATTTCGAGTGATTCCTCGGGGGTCAGGCCAGCCAGGTCCGGGCAATGCCGGTAGGGAACTACCATGAGGTGGCCGTTGGCGTAGGGGTAGAGGTTCATGACGACATACGCCAAGGCGCCACGGTGCAGAATCAAATTGGTGCGGTCAGCCCCCTCGCGTGCCTTCACGCAGAACAGGCACCCCCCGTGCTGCGATCCCTCGATGTAGGCCATCCGCCACGGCGCCCAGAGTCGCTCGGTCATGAGGTCTCACCGGGGCTTTCCGGACGGGGGAGCGGGTGGCGCGTCCTCCATGGCAAGCCGGTAAATCGCGATCGAGCGCGCGATGCCTTTAAACTTAGCATCGCCCACGTATTCCAGCAATACATTTTTCCGGAGTACCTCGTCCTGGTAGCGGTGGCCGCCCCCACCCGACTCGGCCAGGGGCTGACTGGACACGACCTTGATCACCTCTTCCACCGTGTCCTGACTCACCACGATGCCGGTGTTGTAGAGCGTGCCGTCCTCGTCCACCCAGACGTCGCGGGCGGCGCTGATGGCGGGCGTGACGCTGGCCTGCATCGCCCCCTCCCAGGCCTGGTCGTCGAAGGCCGAGGCCTGCGTCTTGCCCGAGCCGGACAGCCGTCCGGCGATGTTGACGTTGCGCCCGATGACGGTGTGATCCATGGTCCGCTCGTCCACGATGAAGTGCGCCACCTGGGCCCGCCCGGTGTGGACGCTGATGCCGATTTCGAATCGGGTCCGCCGGGCCGCGCGCAAGGCCCGCATCATGTCCTGGAGCGTGAGCGCGGTGCGCAGCGCGTTCAGCTCGTCGTCGCGCGCCACCCGCGCCGTTCCGAAGGTGATCATCACGCCGTCGCCGGTGAACTTGTCGATCTTGCCGTGGTAGCGCTCGACGATGGAGGCCAGCGGGTCGAACACCTCGTACAGCTGCTGCGTCAGCTCTCGCTCGGAGAGCCCGCCCTCCGAGGTGCGGGTGAAGCCCCGCAGGTCGGCGAAGATGACGGTGATCTTCCGGGCCTGATTGAGGATCTCGCCCTCCGGATGGAAGCGATAGAGGCGCCCCTCGTCGTAGCGCTCGCGCCGCAGCTGCTCATCCTGCTGCGCCCCGGCGATCCGGATCGCCTGGCGCACCAGGTCCACCGCCTCGCTGCGCTTCACCGCTTGCAGCAAATCCTGGTAGTCGAGCAGCAGCTCGCTCCAGCCCTTGCGCGCCGCCGCCTCCGCCTTCAGGGTGGAGTTGCCGAGCAGTCGCGCCCCCAGGCCCCCCACATCCGCCAGCAGGTAATGGAGCACCCGGGTATTGAAGAGGATCCGGGTGGCCGCCTTCTCGTCGTCATAGTGCTCGGGCCGGATGGAGGGGAGCTGGCGCCGCACCAGGTCGAGGAGCTTCCCCTCGCGTTGCGCCACGCCTTCCCGCAGACGCTCGCGGCAGGCGGCGTAGATCTCCTTGAACTCCCGGAAGGTCAGACGGAAGCGCTTGTTGTGCTCGACCAGCAGCTGGGTCAGATTGAGGCGGGCCAGGCTGGGCTCGATCAGCGGGAGCTGGTCGTCGATGATGCAATCGATCAGGCGGGGGTTGAATCGGGAGCCGAGATTGTACCGGAGCTTGTCCCGCCGGTAGCTCTTGAAGCGGGTCCAGGCGCGGTTCCTGGCATTGCGGTATACCCCCTGCAGCAGGGGGTGCATCTGGTACTTGACGTGGATCTTGATGCCGGGCTGGTCGAAAAACTCGTGGACGATCTCGGCGGCGTCCCGGGAGTGCGCCACCCAAAACAGATTCAAGAGGCCCAGCCGCCGTTCCTGGTGCAGAATGGCGGTGAGGAGTGCATCCAGCGCGTTCTCGAAGCGGTTGTACGGCGTCCCCGGGCTGCCGCCCAGCTGCCCGCTGCCGACATCTCCGGCACCCGCGGTGCGCCGGTCCGTCAGGCTTCGGTAGATGAACTCCACGACCTCCCGGAGCGCGGTCCGCAGGCCCGGGTGGATGTCGACCAGCAAGGCCTCGCTCTCGCCCGAGGTGGGGCGGGCCTCCGGCAGCTCGGGCAGCGGACTGCCGAACAGCTCCTCCAATTCGGCGACGCTGCCCTCGATGAAGCGGGGCTCGAGATCACCCCGGTGCTCGAAGAATGTGTGCATCGCACTAGGAGTCCACCAGCGCCTTGAGTTCCTTGCCGGGCTTGAAGTAGGGCACCCGCTTGGCCGGGACCTGCACGGGCTTGCCGGTCTGGGGGTTGCGCCCCTGGCGAGCCCGGCGCCGACGCACGCGGAAGCTGCCGAAGCCCCGCAGCTCGACCTTGGCATCGGCCTTCGCCGCCAGCGCCTGGGAGATGCTCTCGAAGATGGTATCAATGACGACTTCGGTGTCCTTCTTGGTGAGGTTGACCTGCGTCGCAACTTTCTCCACCAGGTCCGCCTTGGTCATGGGACGCCACCTCCTTCGTGAGGCCGTGAGGCCTTCGGCCGCGGAAGGGCCTCGACTCGTGTCGGGGAGCCTCCTGCAGTCGGGTTGTCACTGCCACAGGTACTGTATGGATAGGGGAGGAGCCGCCCCCGGACCAGGTAGGGCAAGCCCCAGTTGCTCGCGGGCGAGGTCCCATAGCGAAAACCGGCTGCGCCGCTCCTGAACGACCCGAGGCCGGCCGCTGATCCCGACGAGGTGCGCGGCCCGGTCCACGGCGTCGGCCAGATCCCCGAGCTCGTCCACCAGCCCGAGCCCGAGCGCCTGTCGCCCGCTGAAGATCCGGCCGTCGGCCAGCGGCTCGACCTTGGCCCGGTCCATGCGGCGACCGGTTGCCACCGCCTCGATGAACTGGCTGTGCACGTCGTCCATCACGCCCTGCAGGATCTGCCGCTCCGGCTCGGTCAGGTCCCGGGTGATGGAAGCGAGGTCCTTGTACTGCCCGGCCTTGATGATGGTGGCGCGGATTCCCACCTTCTCCAGCAGCCCCCCAAAGTTGGGGATCTGCATGATCACGCCGATGCTGCCGGTGATCGTCCCCGGATTGGCGACGATCCGATCCGTCGCCGCGGCCACATAGTAGCCCCCCGAGGCCGCCACGCTCCCGAGGGATGCCACCACGAGCTTGCCCGTCTCGCGACGCAGCTTCAAGACCTCGGTGTAGATCTCCTGCGAGGGCGCCACCGCCCCGCCGGGACTGTCGATGCGCAGGACCAGCGCCTTGACGTTGGGCTGATCCCGGTAGCGGTGCAGCTGCGCGATGATGTCCCGGGCGTCGGTGATCGTTCCCTCGACGGCCACGACGGCGATCCGATCGCCACCCACGGGCAAGTACGATCCCAGGAAAGCCGCGGCCAGCGCCACCAGGACCAGGAACAGCGCCACGCCCACCAGGATCTGAAAAAGAAGCCGCCGCCCCCACCCCACTGTCACGCGCGCCTACTCCTCGGCGCCCTCGCCGCGCCGCCGCTTCCAGCGCCGCCCTCCGTCCTCCTCGCCGCCTCCCTCGATGTGGGTTTCCAGGAAGGCCCGCAGGCTCAGGCCGATCTTGCGCTCCTCGGCGTCCAGCTTGATCACCTTCAGGGTGAGGTCCTGCCCGACCTGCACCACGTCCTCGGGCTTGTTGACCCGGTCTTGGGACAGCTCCGAGACGTGCAGCAGCCCCTCCACGCCATCCTCGAGCTCCACGAAGGCGCCGAAGTCGGTGAGCCGGACCACCTTGCCTTGGACGTCCATGCCCACCCGGTACTTCTCCGGAACGCTCGACTGCCACGGATCCTCCTGCACCTGCTTGAGTCCCAGCGAGATCCGGTGGTTGGTCCGGTCCACGTGCAGCACGATGGCCTCGACCTTCTCGCCCTTCTTGAGCAGCTCCGAGGGGTGCCGTACGCGCTTGGTCCAGGACATGTCCGAAATGTGGATCAGTCCGTCGATCCCCTCCTCGAGCTCCACGAAGGCGCCGAAGTCGGCCAAATTCCGGACCCGACCCTCAACCCGGGTGCCCACCGGGTAGCGCTCCTCGATGGAGTTCCAGGGATTGGGTTCGGCCTGGCGCATGCCGAGGGAGATCCGCTTGTTGGCCCGGTCTACGTCCAGGACCACCACCTCGACCAGGTCGCCGATGGCGACGACCTTGGAGGGGTGCTTGACCCGCTGGGTCCAGGACATCTCGGAGATGTGGACCAGCCCCTCCACTCCGTCCTCCAGCTCTACGAAGGCCCCGTAATCTGTGAGGCTGACCACCTTGCCCTTGACCTTGGAGCCGACCGGGTACTTCTGCTCCACCGCATCCCACGGGTCCGGCAGCCGCTGCTTGTAGCCCAGCGACACCCGCTCGTTGGTGCGGTCGAACTTGAGGACGACCACCTCGATCTCGTCGCCGACCTGGAACAGCTCGGAGGGGTGGCCCACCCGGCCCCAGGACATGTCGGTGATGTGGAGCAGCCCGTCCAGGCCCCCCAAATCGACGAAGGCCCCGTACTCGGTGATGTTCTTGATCTTGCCCCGGATTACCTTGCCCTCGGCCAGGTTGGTCAGGGTGGCCTCCTTGAGGGTCTTGCGCTCTTCCTCCAGCAGCTCCCGCCGGGATAGCACGATGTTGCCGCGCTTCTGGTTCAGCTTGATGATCTTCATCGGGAAGGCTTTCCCGATCAGCTTGTCCAGATCGCGCACCGGCCGCAGATCCACCTGGGACCCGGGCAGGAACGCCCGCACGCCGATGTCCACGATGAGCCCGCCCTTGGTGCGGCCCAGGATCGTGCCGGTCACGGGTCCGCCCTTGTCGTACACCTTGGACAGCTCGTCCCAGATCTTGATCTTCTCCGCCTTCTCCCGGGAGAGGACGATCAAGCCATCGGTGTCCTCTTTCTGCTCGAGGTAGACGTCCACCACGTCGCCCACCTTGGCGGTGTTCTCGCCCGCGGGGCTGCGGAACTCCTTGAGCGGAATCAGCCCCTCGGACTTGTAGCCAATGTCCACCAAGACGGAGTCATCGCGGACCTCCAGAATCGTACCCCGGACGATCTCGCCCTCGACGATGTCCCGGACGCTTTGCTCGTAGATCTCCTGCATTTCCTTGGACGGGCCAGTGCTCTCCAGTTCCTCGGGCTCTGGGGAATCGACGGGGTCGGAAGATACGGACAGTGAACTCATGCGGATACCATCCTCCTGCACGCGGCGGTGAAATATGATCCCTGACCCGGCTCCCCAGGGGAGTCCGAGGCGAGGATGTGCCGAGGCGGCCATGCCGCCTCGGCGAGTCGTCAACTTCGGGACACACTCCAGCCTTCAACGTCCAGATCGAAGAGTACACGGGCGGCCAGCCAGCGGAGATGGGAGGTGCGGTCGTAGGTCCACGCTGTGCCGCGAGGCGGGCTGTTATCCCGCGAGAGTGGCATCATACACAGCCGATCTGATCGAGGCAAGGGAA
>Ga0335085_10014012_pt1 | contig 11724 bp, 6 predicted proteins | sample Lox_Sample_45_FD_206712 | JGI IMG/M metagenome (GOLD analysis project Ga0335085, IMG submission 206712) | Soil microbial communities from Loxahatchee National Wildlife Refuge, Florida, United States - Lox_Sample_4.5 | ecosystem: Environmental > Terrestrial > Soil > Wetlands | place: USA: Florida...
GGCTGTAGTGGTAGTCGGGAAGAGGCGTACCCGTGAGGTTATTGTCCCAGGTATTTGCCGAGAAGTTGTTGTCCAGATAGTACTCGTAGGCGGTACCGTGCCACGCTTCGTGGCCGCGCTTCGTCTCCACAAGCACCTGAGCACCGGACGAATTGCCGAAATCGGCTGTCTGGCCGGCTGTGTTCACTTTGAACTCTTCGACGCTGTCGACAGGTGTCGGCAATACGCCGGTCGGCCCTGCTGCCACGTTGTTGCTCTGGTTGGCGATGCCGCCGGTGGGATCATGGGCCGCAAAACTCGCGGTGTAAATGCTCATGCTGCCGTCCATGTCGTTGGTGTTATTTCCACCATCGAGCATGAAGGTGCTTTGATCGACCACCGTTCCGGCGACGCTGCCGTCGGGGCTGACCGCGGGCTGCAGTTCGACGAAGGTGCTTACGTCGCGATCTTGCGTCGGCATGGCGTCGAGAGAGACACCGTTGATGGTGTTGCCGACCGTTGCGTTCAGCGTTTGCAACTCGGCATTAGTCGCCGTTACCTCGACTTCCTCGCTGGTGGCGCCCACACTCAACTTCACGTTTTCCGTGAGATTCGCGCCTACGTTTACTCTCTGGTTAGCCAGCTTGAAGCTGCGAAATCCTTGCTTAGTGACAACCATGTCGTAAACACCAGGGCTCACGGCAGCGAAGACGAAACGTCCCGTATCGTTGGTTGCTGCCGTCAGTTGTTGTTTGGTAGATGTATCGACCAAGCTGACATTCGCTCCTGGGACAGTTGCACCCGAAGGATCGGTCACCTGGCCCACGATGGTGCCGGAGGAAACGGCTTGCGACAGAGCCGGCACGGATGCGAGTAGCAGACAGAGCAATAGCGAGCAAGCTATCGCAAGGGGGAAAAGGCGAGCTGAGAATCTTGCTTTGTTCTGCGTGCCCACAGCAAAATACAAGCACGCATAGTTTTTCCAGCGTGACATTTGAACCTCCGGCGGAATTTACTTGACCCAAGCAACTTTCAAAAGAAGCCGGATGTAAAACGTGGCCGAAAACACGTGACTCAATAGTGTTGCTTATGAAGAACGAACCAAATTTGTAGTGATGAAATGCCCCTTGGGAGTGACCGAATGCCCCTTATTTGACGCGAAGCATAACACAGCGTGTCAAGAGGGACACCTGTTTCGCTTATAGAAAATCGAGATTGACGTAATTAGGCGTTTTTATCCGGTCGTTTTCGCGACCGCAGATGTCGTCCAGAATGACTCGCGCTCGACCGCTAGACACTTCTTTGTGGCTGCGTCCATTCAGTCGCTTCGAGGCGTAAGATCAGTGGCTGTGCAGGCAGATGTCAGACGTGCGATGGCGTTTATTGCTGCTAAGCTGAACGGCAGTTTGGCCACGTCCGTTTACGATTACAGCGAATCGAAACACTTCCTGTTCAGCGGCAGCGTAGGCACTGACCACGTTTCCGTTTATGATCACACCCAAAATTGCCATGTAACCGGAACGTTACCCGTCTTATTCCACCATGGCAGGCGCCAGCACGTGGATATGGACCTCGATGGCAACCAGTTCAGCGGACTCGATCACGGCACCGGCTCACGCTTTGAGGGGAGCGTCTCTGGCCGTATGGTCTCCCTCTTCGATTACGGACAGAACTGCCGATTCGACTACTTTGCCTGATTGGCTGCGACTCTGCTTTGGTACCTATGGCTAACCACTATTCAGGATTCCAGTTTGGGAATTCGCGGAGCACGGTACGATCGATCACGCGTCAGTCAGCCGCGGCAAAAAAAACGTCAAGCACTACTTCTACGAGCAGGAGGAGTTCGATATGGCGCCGCCGACGCGATCAAGGTCAGCACTGAGTATCAGGAGAAGCACGGCGTCTAACAGATCAACAGATTACCGCTAAAAGTCAAGGACCTGCGAACGTGTCTCGAGTTGTCTCGAGAATAATCTTTTCGCGAAACTGCCAGGTTAGCGTCAGGATTGATAGACTTTGAATGTCTGATTCGCGGACGGTTTCCGCTGTCAGACAGCTAATTAAGGACGCTTCACGCCAGCATGCTTCGTCACCTGCTCAGCGATCACCACGAAAACGTTCGCGGACGTGTGGCCGGAATCTATGCGCTGCTTTTGTTGTTCAATGCGGCGGCCTGGCTCTGGGCGATAGCGGCCTTTCGCGGCTATCCCGTTCTGCTTGGCACCGCTTTTCTCGCCTACAGTTTTGGACTTCGCCACGCCGTCGACGCCGATCATATCGCCGCCATCGACAACGTCACCCGCAAGCTGATGCAGGAAGGGAAGCGGCCGGTGGCGGTGGGGTTGATGTTCTCCCTGGGCCACTCCACTGTGGTGGTGCTTGGCGCGTTGGGAATTTCGGTTGCAGCTTTAAAGTTACAGCAGCAGGTCAGCGGTATCCGCGATATCGGCGGTGTAATCGGGACGCTCGTCTCCAGCTTCTTCCTCATCGGGATTGCGATCGCCAACCTGGTGATCTTGCGCTCGGTCTATCGCACGTTCACGCGAGTGCGGCGCGGTGAGCCTTACGTCGACGAGGACCTCAATCTGCTACTTTCTAGCCGCGGATTTCTGGCACGACTGTTCCGCCCGGTGTTCAACATGATCCGCCGCAGCTGGCACATGTATCCCCTCGGCTTTTTATTCGGGCTCGGATTCGACACCGCGACGGAGATCGGCCTGCTCGGCATCTCGGCCGCGGAAGCCAGTCGGGGACTCTCGCTGTGGTCCATCATGGTTTTCCCCGTGCTGTTCGCGGCGGGTATGTCGTTGATCGACACCACTGACAACATCCTCATGCTCGGTGCGTACGGCTGGGCCTACGTGAAGCCGATCCGCAAGCTCTATTACAACATCACCATCACGGCTGTCTCAGTGATCGTCGCCTTCGTGGTAGGCGGCATCGAGGCGCTCGGTTTGATCGGCGAACACCTCCACCTGCAGGGTGGCTTCTGGGATCTTGTGAGCCGGCTCAACGAAAACTTTGGTGTGCTTGGTTATTGTGTGATCGGGATCTTCATCTTGAGCTGGATCGTGTCCATCGCAATCTATCGCTTGCGCCGGTTCGAAGAACTCGAAACCGCGAGCGCCGACTGATCAGGACCGTTACTGTTTTTTCCGCGCTACTTAGGCTTATCACGCGCTCGCAGACCCCGCAATGTTGGCGCGGCTCTCGGTGGCCCTCTGGAACGGCAGGAACACCGAAAACGTCGTCCCCACTCCAAGCTTGCTTTTTACGCGCATCGTGCCACGGTGTTTGGCGATGATCTCCTTGGAAACCCAAAGTCCTAATCCTGTTCCGCGGAGGCCCTTCGTGGTATAGAACGGTTCGAAGATTCGCTGGAGCGTCTCAGGATTGATGCCGGATCCGGAGTCAGCCACGGTCACGCGTATTCCGGCTTCGCTCGTTTCCCAGTTGCGAGTTTCCGATGTGCGGACCACCAGGCGCCCTGTCCTTCCGGCCATTGCATCGAGCGCATTGCCAATCAGATTCGTGAACACCTGCCGCAGCTCGCCCTCGAAGCAGTGGAGTTGCTTCGTGGCGCGATACTCCTTCACGATTTCAACCTCGCTGTTCGCGACCCGACCGCGCAGCAGGCGCAGCACCGAGTCCAGGAGGCCGCTCATGTCTGCGGATGTAGGATTCGTCGTCTGGCGATAGAAGCGCAGCGTCTGGGTGGTGATCTGGCTGACCCGCGCGAGTTCCTGCTCCGCCTGGCTGAGGTACTCGCGCGTGTCAAGGGGGAGCCTCTTATCGCTTAAAGCCAGGTACAGCAGGTTGGTAATGCTCTCCAGCGGGTTGTTGATCTCGTGCGAGATGGAAGCGGCAAGGCGTCCGGCGGCAGCAAGTTTCTCCGAGCGCAGCAGTGCTTCCTGCGCTCGTTTATGTTCATCGATATCGCTGAACACCAGCACTCCGGCCACGATACTGTCCTGCTTGTCGCGGATGGGCGCTGCGCTTGCGCGGATCCACGTCTCTCTGCCGTCAGGGCGCGTATAGCGATAATCCTCGCTGCGGATAACCTCCCCGGCGGCTACCGCACGAGCCAGCGGGTGTTCATGCGGTTGTACCGGCCGTCCATCGGTATGGAGCGTGTGATATTGCGCGTAGGAAGCAATGTCTTCGGATGGGTAGAGAGCGTGCCCGAGAATCTCTTCCGCGCGCCGATTCATCAGGATGATGTGGCCCGAGGGGGCATCAGCCAGCACAATTCCGACTGGGGCGCTTTCAATGATGACGCGCAGGCGCGCGCGTTCGGTGTCCAGGGCCGCGTCGCGGGCATGGATCTGCGCCAGCATGTCGTTGAATGCTTCAATCAGTACGGCGGTCTCATCACGGTTGCCAGTGGGCTCCGCACGGATGGCGTAGTTCTTATCGCGAGATACAATCCGCGCCGTTTCGGCAAGTCGCACGATTGGCGCCGCGACAGCGCGCCGGAAGAAGGACGACAGAATTAGTGCTGCGCCGAGCGAAAAGATCAACACTCCGATGGCGATTTGCAGGTATTGCAACAGGCGGTCACTGAGTTCACTAAGGCTGCCGCGAATGACAATGAAGCCCATGGGCTTGTTGCCAAAAACGATGGATCGGGTCAGCAGCACCTGTTTTCCGATGACGATGTAAGTCTCTCTTTGCCCCGCAGGCGGCGGCGTGCCTTCTGTAATCTGATATTTCTGGTCCTGTGCGTACGTCGCAAATATTCGTCCGTCAACGGTAAAGATGCTGGCCGCGAGAATAGCGGGAGAGGCACGCAGTGCGGACAAGGTTGTCGTTGCCGAATCGGGATCGTTAAACACCAGGGCGGAGATGCTGTTGAAGCCAACTACCTGGGCCTGGGCCGACAAGTCGTGGAATAACGTCCTCTTGTACGTCACCTGATCGTAGGCAAGGAACGCGATGCACGCCAAGGTCAGTGCCGCAGCACTAACCAGCGCGTTCAACCACGTCAGCTTTCTGGAGATTGTCAGGTTTTTCAACATGCCATCAGTCTCCAGATTTTTCCTCTCGCTTCACTTCAGTCGCCACCTTCAAAAGCTCAGAACTCATGCTCAGGCCGGCACTTTCCGCCGCCGAGAGGTTCACCTTAAAACGCACCCGGTCCCCGTCCATCACAAACTGAATCATTCCCTGACGTTCGACAAAGCCAGACGCATCGCTCACGGTTAACACCGGCGATCGGTTGAGTATTGGAAGAATGGAACCCATGCGGTTCTGTTCCGACTCGCTGACAAATACAATCCGGCATCCCGAGGCATCTGTGGGAGAGTTGATCCGGCGGACGACAACCTGTTTGCTATCGATCCGTTCGCCCGATACGGTGCTGTCCAGAACTCCATGGAATGGGTCGGAACCCAAGACACAAATTGCGAAATTGTCTTGCGGTGCGGACGGTGGCCACTTCACAAACTTTCCGAAATTGAAGAGATAAGCGGCTTTCACCTGGTATTCGGTGGGCCTGCTTACTTGGGCATCCATGGAGAAGGGAAACAGCAACAGGGCGAGCACACCAGTACCCAAGGCGCGAGCCAGCGCTCGCGGTCCGATCGTCGAGCCAGGGCCGGAATGCCGATGACAAGGTTTCATCTACCGTTGAAACAACTACATCGGTGGAACGCTATCAAAATCTAACAGGCGACACGATTCGCTCGGCAGGCAGACGCGAAATGCGCGTTCAGTTTTTATGACCAAGCTCCACACGACTGGTGGTCAGGAACCCGCTTCTTGAGCCGAATCAGTTGTGCCCCAAAAGACTGGAATTGAATCGGAGCATGCTTCTGATAATTGCAGTTTGGATTCCTTCTTGCTCTGGTAAATGAAATCTGTGCGCAAACCGCCCCTCTGCGCCAGCGAAGTGAGATGCAGATTCGCGCTCGCGGGTTGTTCGAGGTGCATTCGTTTCAGGCCGTTACGACATGCCTCATCATTTAGAATGCTTCGTTTGAATTTATTCTAATTTCCAGGAAGATAATGGCCAGCAGACCGAAACCGCTCGTGCTCACCATCCTCGATGGCTGGGGATACTCCCCGAAGACGGAAAACAATGCGATCGCGCTCGCGCGCAAACCTATTTACGACAAGTTATTGGCGGAGTATCCCAGCACGCTGATCTATACCAGCGGCCGCTACGTCGGCCTTCCCGAGGGCCAGATGGGCAACAGCGAAGTCGGTCACCTGAATATCGGCGCCGGACGTGTCGTTTACATGGACATCGTTCGCATCGACATGATGATCGAGAAGGGCACGTTCTTTGAGCATCCGGTGCTGCTCGACGCCATCAAAAACACGCGCAACGGCGGGCGAAAGCTCCATATCTTCGGGCTGATCTCCGACGGCGGCGTGCACTCGATGAACACTCACCTGTACGCGCTGTTGAAGATGTGCAAGCAACAGGGAGCAGAACGGGTGTTCGTCCACTGCTTCATGGACGGTCGCGACACTCCGCCGAACAACGGCGCCGGATTCGTCGGCGAACTGCAACAGAAGATGCGGGAGTACGGCATCGGCAAAATCGCCAGTGTCTCCGGACGTTACTATGCGATGGACCGCGATCGTCGCTGGGAGCGCACCAAGAAGGCGTTCGACGCGATGGTCCACGGTAATGCCGAGGGCGGCACTTTCGTGGATGCCGTACAAGGCATCAAGGAGTCGTATAACAAGGGTGTTACGGACGAGTTCATCGTGCCGTTTGTGTGCGTCGACAATCAGGGCAAGCCGTTGACGACGATTGACGACGAGGATTCCTGCATTTGCATCAACTTCCGCGCCGACCGTGTTCGCCAGATTACGCGGGCGCTTTGCCGCAACAGCGGCCTCAGCAAGGAGGCCGGCCGCGATCTGCTCGGCTGGGAAGATCTCGACCAGGCCATTCCCCGCGATAGCGAACCAAAGAATCTGAAGTACGTCTGCATGACGCAATATGACGCCAAGTTCACGCTGCCGTTCGTTGTTCCGCCGGAGTCGCTCGACAACATTCTCGCGAACGTCATGGGCCAGGTGAATATGCGCAACCTGCGCGTCGCCGAAACCGAAAAGTACGCGCACGTCACCTACTTCTTCAACGGCGGCGTGGAAAAGCCTTTTCCCGGCGAAGATCGGCTGATGGTGCAATCGCCCAAGGTCGCGACCTACGACTTGAAACCAGAGATGAGCGCCGAAGATATCGCTGAGGGCGTAACGAAAGCGATAACCGACACAGCTTTCGATGTGATCGTCGTCAACTTCGCCAATGCCGACATGGTTGGCCACTCCGGGAAGCTGGAGCCCACCATCAAAGCGGTCGAGACGGTGGATCATTGTCTGGGTCGCATCTACAGCGCGGTGAAGCAGCACGGGGGCGCGATGCTTATCACGGCCGATCACGGCAACGCCGAGATGATGGTCGACCCAGTAACCGGCGGTCCGCACACCTATCACACGACGAACCCTGTTCCTTTCATCGTTGTCGGTGAAGACGCAAACAAGTACGCGCTGCGCAAAGACGGAGCACTGCAGGATATTTCGCCGACGATACTAAACATTCTCGGAATCCAGCAGCCAAAGGAAATGACGGGTCACAGTTTGTTGGTTTCCAAGAACGGAAAGTGACTATGCCGAAACGCAGAGATTCGGAATCCTTTTTTTTCATTCTTTGCGTCTCTGTGTCCCTGCGTTGAAAAATGAAGGTCCTCATCGTTCTTAAACACCGCTTCGCTCTCTGGACCGCACCCGCCTGGTTCGCCGAGACCCTGTCGGCTGAGTTTCCCGACGTTCAGTTCGTCGATCGCAAGAACTACGACACCATCGATACCGATATCAAAGACGTCGACGTGGTCGTGAGCTGGTCGCTGAAGCCCGAGCAGTTGGTGCACGCCAAGAAGCTTCGCTGGATCCACTCGACCGCTGCGGCTATCCATCAGTTGATGATTCCCGAGATCGTGAACAGCAACATCGTCGTCACGAATGCGCGCAGCGTCCATGGGCCGGTTGTCGCCGAGCATGTTCTGGCACTCATGTTTGCCCTCGCCAAGCGCCTGCCCAGCGCGATACGGATGCAGCCTGAGCACGAGTGGGGACAGGAGGCGATGACGCGCGAGCAGCCGCCTATCCGCGAGCTACGCGACTCGACGCTCGGCCTGATCGGAGTCGGCTCGATCGGAAGCCATGTTGCGACAATCGCCTCGGCGATCGGCATGCGGGTATTCGCCGTTCGCATGCATCCGGAGAAGGGAATTGATTGGCTGCAGCGCAACGATCCGCGGCTCTCACAGCATCGAGTGTACGGGCCGAAGGATCTTGATCGCGTACTGCGCGAATCTGATTTTGTCGTCATCACCGCGCCGGTGACAAAGGCGACGGAAAAGCTGATCGACACGGTCGCCTTCCGCGCCATGAAGCCTGACGCGTACCTCATTAACGTAGCGCGCGGAGCTTTAATCGATGAAACGGCTCTGATCCACGCGCTGAAAGAAAAACGGATCGGCGGGGCCGCGCTGGATGTCTTCGCCGAAGAGCCGCTCCCAGCGAACTCGCCGCTCTGGGATCTCGACAATGTCGTGATCACGCCACACCAGGCGGGCATTGCGCACAAGTTGTGGGAACGTCAGCACGCGCTGTTTTCGCAGAACTTGAGCCGCTTTCTAAATGGCGCGCCGCTGATTGGAATGGTCAACAAGAAGTCCGGATATTAGATCCGATTGTTCCCGAAACGGGACGATTTCCACAGGGGTACCCCCTCCCCTGCCGTAATTGATAACAATAGAGTTACGGAACATTTCCCGCCAGTGATTTGCATATAAAAGACTTAAAGTCATCGATAAGAAAACACGGGACTTGCAGGCACGATTTTCGGTTGCAAGCCGTCTTCGAGTTCAAAACGGGAATTCGGAGCACTCTTCGGGCCAAACGTCTAAGTTAAGTTTTCAAAGAACCAAAAGCCGGCGGAAGAAGGAGTCCTTCTTCAAGACAGCTATCTTATGTTTCGAGTGTCGATGATCACGGAGCGGAATGGCAAGAAAAATCTAACGTCTGGGTTAGCTAAGAATTCCCGGATTGGAACGCTTTGCACGTAGGACGCCAAAGTTGCGACCAGTTGCGCTCCTTGTGAAAGCCCCGATTCCGAAACACTGACGCCTGCTTTACTTCATTTGCGCCGCGATCAGCTTCCGAAGCTTCCCGCGGTCTTCCATCCCAATATCGGCGATCTCGAACAGCATGCCCGACGATTCCTCACGGATCAGCACGCGGCTGCGCACCGGACGGAACCCCATCCACATCTCCAGCGTGGCCTCGCTGCCGTACTGCCCGCGGCCGTTGCGCGAAGCGAATCCGCCGCCGAGACTTATGCGCTCCAGCGAAATCTGGCACTTGCCTTTGTGCGTAATTGTGGATGCCGTGATAGGAGTGCTGGGAATCACGCGAGCGTACCGCCGTTGGCGCACCCAGTTCGAATCGCGCTCCTGTAGCGGACGAACGTCCAGCTCCATTTTTTCCAGACCGCACTTCGGCTGCAGGAACTGCGCTCGCTCTGGGTTAACTCGTTCGAGTGCCTGCATGGCCGCAATGCGGAGTTCGCGAGGAAACGTCCACGCCAGGATGGTGCGACGTTCCAGTATTTGAGCGAGCAGTACTTCTGCGCCCGCCGTCCGAAGCCTGCCGAGTGCCTCGACAGCCTTTAATTGCACGTATGGCAATGTCGCGGCAATGGACATGCCTGCGCCCAGAGCAAGGATGGGCTCCGCAGGGATATTTTCCCCGCTCAGACCGATTTCATCGATCGCCTGCGGCACGATGAGAGGATCGAGATTCCTTATCAAGTCACAGAGTATCTCGCCTCGGTTCTTGGCGCCAGAAGAGGCGATCTGGCGGACTGCCGAGTCCTGGTACTGCCGCGCCCATCCACAAATGCGGCCCGGCAGTTGATCGACGACGAACTGCGGATTGAAGCGCGTGAGGAGTCCAACGCCAATCCCGGCTTCCGCGCCCGCGCGTGTGATCAACAGTTCTTGCAGATGGCTGACGGCCGGTTCGCCGATTTTCTCCATCAATTCGCAGTAACGCTCGGCCTCCTGACGGGTCGAGCAGCGGCTGAATTGTTGAGCGATCTCCTCAGCCGCCGCTGCCGGCGTGCGGCGAAGGACGTCAACCAGACCCTGTGGGAGCATCTCGAGTTTGTGAACTTCGGTGACAAAATCACGCAGGCGGGTATGCACCGATACACGAGGACGAATGTCGCGCGCAACATTGGGCAGAGTCTTCTCAACCCGCGCGAGGCTGCACAACGATTGCTCCAGCGCCAGGTAATCGCGCTTGGAACTGGCTTCCTGGTTAAGTCGCACGAATGCCGCGGACAACAGCGTTTGCAGCTCCAGGGAACCTTCATTCGCTAGCTGGCGTCCCACGCGCAGAATCGCCTGCTGCAAGAGGCCGTGGTCAGCACGCCCGTAAAGATCCGCGAGATCGGCAATGCCGGTGGCGCACTTGCGCCGTGCCTCGGGATCTTTGTTTTCGATTGTGCTGAAATATTTAGCCAGAATTACGATCACGGTCTGGGTGTCGCGGCGATCGAATAGCTGCTCGATGTAGCTGCGAATATTGCGCGGAGGAATGCACCACGCATCATCCGACAACAGAATGTTCTTCTTGCCCCACTCGGGAACAGCCGCCCAGAACTGACGATCCAGGATCTCTGCGTGACTCTCGACGACCATGCCGGCGCGCGACATCTGGTCTTCATGGGCGTTTAATACTTTGCGCAATGTGTCGAGCTCAGTATTCATACGCTCGAGCATTTGTTGAACAGCGTTGATCTTGACATCGCCCTTCTCGAAGCTCTCAACCGCGAACTTGATGGCGAGGTGCTCGGCGACCTTTAGCAGGTCCGGCATTTCTGCCTGTCCGTCGAACGAGTTCGCTGCCGTCGAGAACAGCAACTGGTAGAGAACCTGCTGCGAGTTTCCCTTGAGCGCCGTCATTTCGTGCTGCAGTACCGCCGTATCAGGCGGAGCCGACTCGTTTTCCTTGAGTTCTCCCATGCGCGAAAGGAAGCGCAGCACGCTCATTACTTCGTCTTCCTTGAGCGGTTCCGGACGATCATCGTAAGTCGGAGTCACTTCGAGTTGCAGCGTTCCGGTACTGGTTCCGTCACTCTGACCGCCGTGAGTGCCATTGGCGGCGGAGATCAGCTGCAACAGTTTCTTCGGATCCTTCAACCAGTTCGTGACCTCTGGTCCAAGCTGGGTGAGAGCGCGAGCTGTAATCGCGGTCGCGATGGTGCCGGCCTCACCTTCCGACCCGTCCTGTGCGACAAAACGTACTTCGTTGACGCGGATTCCGGTTGTCGGCACTTCGTTCATTGCATGTTGCAACGCCGTAAGCAGGTCAGCCGGGCGGGCGTTGGCGAATGTTTCCACCAGCATCTGCAGATCGTTGGCGGTGATGCGGTTATAGAAGTGAATACTGGCAATGCCTGCACCGGCGAGCATCTTGGCGAACGTCTGCTCAGAAGGTCCGCACTCCAGCGGAACTCCGTCAAGCAACAGCTTGTTGCCGGAAACACCGAGCAGGAAACTGGTTTGTCCGCTGATGACGGTCTTCAAGAGCGACCACGCCTGTTCGAATTGTTCGGCGGATCGCTTGTGACCTAGCCCATACAGGCGCACGTGTTTCAACAGAATATTCAAGCTGCGCGCAAAAGCCCTGGCGCTCGACAGCTTGTCTGTTGGGGAGAGA
>Ga0335085_10014014_pt1 | contig 11723 bp, 7 predicted proteins | sample Lox_Sample_45_FD_206712 | JGI IMG/M metagenome (GOLD analysis project Ga0335085, IMG submission 206712) | Soil microbial communities from Loxahatchee National Wildlife Refuge, Florida, United States - Lox_Sample_4.5 | ecosystem: Environmental > Terrestrial > Soil > Wetlands | place: USA: Florida...
CGAGAGGAGACGGTGATCATCGGCAGCGGGGGGATAATCTCGGCGGCGGACGGACCCAAGGCGATCATCTGCGGGGCGGATGTCGTGGGCCTGGACACCGCCCTGTTGGTTGCCCTCCAGGGCCGCATCGACGGGGAGGCGCTGGACCGCGAAACGGCGCGCTTCCTCCTCCCCGCGTTCGAGCCGCGGTGGGCGGTGCAGCGCCTCGTGAACCTGATGGCGGCCTGGCGAGACCAGATGCTCGAGATCCTCGGCGCCATGGGGCTCCGCGAGGTGCGGCGCCTTCGCGGCGAGGTGGGACGGGCCATGTTCATGACCGACCTCGAGCGGGAGGCCTTCTCCGGGATCGCGGGCTTCGAGGCCTGAGATGGCGGAGCCGGGTGCATCCAACCAGGAACTGATCACGGCGCGGCATGTCAAGGCCCTGCGCAGCGGCTTGCACCGGCGACCGCGGATGGGGGCGCCGCCTCCGGCCCTGGGGGACCGGCGCTGGACGGCGGAGCTGATCCTTTCGACCTGGATGCAGGCGGAGACCGGATCGGCGCCTGAGGCTCAATGGGAACATCGGCGCGGGGCCTCGGACGGGGGCTTCGATCGCCTGGACTTCCAGGCCCCAACGGGGCCCGGCCGATTGCCGTCTGAGACCTCGATCGATCTTTCGATCCCGCTCAATCGCCGGTCGTGGGACGTCAGGATCGACATCCCCGTTCCCTGGTACGGTGGCGGGATGTCCTTTGGATCGGTCAGCGAGCAGGTCATGCTGGCGCGGGCGATGGCCGCCCAGCGGTGGAAGACCTTCACCTGCACCGGCGAGGGGGGCTACCCGGAATCGTTGACCCCTTACAGGGATTCGGTGATCACCCAGATCGCCACTGGGATGTTTGGCGTCCGAGAGGAAACGATCCAGCGCGCCCGGATCGTGGAGTTCAAGTACGCCCAGGGGGCAAAGCCGGGCCTGGGCGGACATCTCCTCGGGGACAAGGCGACGTTGGCCGTGGCCAAGATGCGGGAATCGGTGCCCTGGGTGAGCCTGTTTTCACCCTTTCCCTTCCACAGTGTCTACTCGGTGGAGGACCACCGCAAGCACGTGGACTGGGTCAAGACCATGAACCCCGAGGCGCTAGTGGCGGTCAAGGTCTCCACGCCGACGGATGTGGACATGGTGGCGGTGGGAAGCTACCACGCCGGGGCCCACATCCTGCAGATTGACGGGGCCTACGGGGGAACCGGGGCCGCGCCCGAAGTGGCCAAGAAAGAGATCGCCATGCCCGTCGAGTTCGCCATCCCCAGGGTCCACCGGTACCTGGTGGCCGAGGGCATCCGGGACGAGATGGTGGTGCTGGCCAGCGGCGGCATCCGGACCGCCCACGATATCGCCAAGGCGATCGCCCTGGGGGCGGACGGGTGCGTCCTGGGCACGGCGGAGCTGGTCGCGCTGGGATGCACCCGGTGCTCCAACTGCGAGCGCGGCCGGGGCTGCCCGTACGGGATCACCACAACCGATCCGGAGCTGTCGCTGCTGATCGATCCGGCGTGGGGGGCCGAGCGGATCGGAAACTTGTATGCCGCGTTTGCGGGCGAGCTCCGGCAGCTGCTGCGGCGTCTCCGCCTGGTCAGCGTCCGGGAGCTGCGCGGCCGGACCGATCTGCTCTGCTACCGCCGCGCGGGGGGGGTCGGTGCGGCGGTGGATTCCAACCGGCCCAAGGAGGACTGAGGTGGATCGGGCTGTGCTCGTCGAGCGACTGGCCGGCTCGCGCCGTCCTCTGGCAACCGGCAGATCGGTGACGGCGCACCGGCGTCCCGCCGAGGCCGAGGGCGGCTGCGGGGTCATCGGGATCGCCTCCAGCGAGCCGCTCCCCGGGCGCCACCTCCTCCAGGCGCTGGCCCAGATGCGCAACCGCGGGAACGGGAAGGGCGGGGGCGTAGCCCTGGTCGGTCTGCTTCCAGAAGAGTTCGGGGTCACGGAGCGGGTGCTGGCAGAAGATTACCTCCTGGCCGTCGCGTACCTGGACCCGTCGGCGCGACCGGAGGTGGAGCGGGACTTCGTGGCTTCCACCTTTCTGGTGGATCACGTCGTCTCCTTCCCCGTCGAGGACGGCTCCGACCTGCCGGTGCCCCCGCCGCAGGTCGCGGCGTATTTTGTGCGGGTGCGGCCCGAGGCCCGCGAGGCGTTCGGCCGCGAGCATCGGCTCTCTGGCGCGCCGCAGGAGACCATCGAGGATGAGATGGTCTACCAGAACAGCTACCGGCTGAACACCGCCCTGTACAGCTCGCTGGGCGAGAAGCGGGCCTTCGTCCTGTCGCACGGCAAGGATCTGCTGGTCCTCAAGATGGTGGGATACGGGGACGACGTCATCCGCACCTATCGCCTGCGGGACGTCCATGCCCGGGTCTGGATCGGCCACCACCGCTACCCCACCAAGGGACGGGTCTGGCACCCGGGAGGCGCCCATCCCTTTGTCGGCCTGCACGAGGCGCTGGTCCACAACGGCGACTTCGCCAACTACGCTTCGGTGTGCAGCTACCTGGCGCAGCGGGAGATCTACCCGCTCTTCCTGACCGATACCGAGGTCTCGGTCCTGATGTTCGACCTGTTGCACCGGACCTTCGGCTATCCCCTGGAGTACGTCATCGAGGCGCTGGCCCCGACCACCGAGCGGGACTTCATCCTCCTGCCCCCCGAGAAGCGGCGGGTCTACCGGATGCTACAGACCAGCCACATGCACGGGTCGCCGGACGGGCCGTGGTTCTTCCTGATCGCGCAGTCGGAACGAAGCGGTGGCGGACCGCGGACCGCGCGGCTGATCGGGATCACCGACACCAGCATGCTCCGCCCCCAGGTCTTCGCCTTGCAGCAGGCAGATCCGGACGGGCCCGCCATCGGGTTTGCCGCCTCGGAAAAGCAGGCCATCGACGCGGCGCTGGAGAGCGTGGCGGCCGAGGACGGACGGTTTTACGCCCGAGCGGACCGGGTCTGGAATGCCCGTGGCGGCAGCCACACAGACGGCGGAGCCTTCACCTTCGCGGTCACGCGGGATGGCCCCGACCACGGGCGGCTGGTGTGCACCGACAAGTTCGGTCGGGTGATCGGGGTGGAGCGCGGGGAGCACCCGGCTTCCCTGGATGCCTGCCCCTCGGCGGTGGGCCGACCGACCATCTCACCATCCGGGCCATCCGCGGGAGGGCGTCCGGTCCGGTTCGCACTCGATGGCTCGGCGGTTGCCCTCTTTCGCCAGGTGCTCGAGGCCCTTCCAGGTTGGTCGGCGGACGACCTGATAAGCTTCCGGGATGGCCTCACGGCAGTGCTCGGCGAGGACGAGCGACGCCGCCTCGCGCTGGAGACGCTCACCCTGCTCCTCGATCGACGGTATCCCGCCGGTCCACTCTCCCGGAGCGGACTGCTGTCCCGGCTGGACGAGGGGCTGGCCGCCGTGTTCGCGTCGGTCAAAGCGGCACCCTCGCCGGGCTTCGCGTCCCATGGCTGGAAGGGCGTCGCGCACGAGCCGACTAGCGACCGCCAGGTGCTGATCCTGGACGCGCGAGGATTTCCGCCGGAGGGGCCAGACTCCCTGGCCCTGGAAATTGTCCGGATGACGCGTCGCGGGTTTCGACGCATCGTGGTGGCACACGCCCAGGGACACCGGTTCATCGCCTCGGGTCTCGGCCCGGATACCGCGGGGGTTCGGATCGATGTTTACGGCTCCTCGGGAGACTACCTGGCATCCGGGATCGACGGGGCCACGGTGGTGGTCCACGGGACGGCCCAGGATCAGCTGGCGCAGATCATGAAGGCCGGGCGATTGATCGTCCATGGGGATGTCGGGCAGACGTTCATGTATGCGGGCAAGGGCGGGGAGGTGTTCGTCCTGGGCAATGCGGCCGGCCGCCCCTTGATCAACGCCGTCGGCAGTCCCCGGGTGGTGATCAACGGCACTTGCCTCGACTACCTCGCGGAGAGCTGCATGGCCGGCGACCCGCTCAACGGGGGCGGGTTCGTGATCGTGAATGGACTCTGCTTCGGCGGGCAGGGTCGCTGGGAAGATCTCGACACCCCGTACCCCGGGGGCAATCTCTTCTCCCTCGCCTCCGGCGGTGCGGTGTTCCTCCGCGACCCCGAGGCGCGGGTGGGCGAGGATCAGCTCAACGGTGGGCAGTTCGGCAACTTTACGGCGATCCACTGGGATCTCATCCGCCCGGTGCTCGAGGAGAACGAGCGGCTGTTCGGGATCCCCGTCGGTCGCCTGCTCGAGGTGGGGGGCGAGCCGCGCCCGCCGGATCGCGTTTATCGGATGGTGATCCCCGCCCACGTCCGCGCGCTGCAGGCCGAGCAGGCTTGGGTGGCACAGCACTGACGCCTGCCCAGCGCATGCAGCTGCGGTCAGCCCCCGGGACAGCCTCGGGGGCGCCGCTTCGCCTTCCTATTCCGAATTCCTCGAAAGTGGAGTAGACTGACACCCCTGCATCGACCGGCCGTGCTCTGGCAGGCGGTGCCGGGACTTTGTCCCCCTCCACAGGAGCCCGGGCGTGAGCACCTCCCTGGGGCGTGCTGCGGACCACCGGCTACTCGCTCTCCTGGATAGCGTGCGCCAGGGGCGCGAATTATCCCGCGAGGCGGCGGTGCGCCTATTCGAGCCGTGGAGCCCGCTCGAACCGCTCCTCGCGGCGGCCGGTTCGCTCCGCGACCACGGCAAGGGCCGGGTGGTCACCTATTCCCGCAAGGTCTTCCTGCCCCTCACCAACTACTGCCGGGATCGCTGCGGCTACTGCACGTTCCGGCGGGACCCGGGCGAGCCGGACGGCTGGGTGATGACCCCGGAGCAGGTGCGGGAGGTGGTCAGCGAGGGCGCCCGGCGGGGCTGCACCGAGGCCCTCTTCAGCCTGGGGGATGCGCCGGAGGTCGTGTTCGCGGAGGTCCGGGAGTCCCTGGGCCGCCTTGGCTTCGCGCGGACGCTGGACTATCTCCGCGCGGCCTGCGGCGCCGTGCTGGAGCAATCGCCGCTACTCCCGCACTCGAACCCCGGCCTGATGGGGCAGGCGGACCTCGCCGCCCTGAAGCCCGTGAACGCCAGCCTGGGCCTGATGCTGGAGTCCGTCAGCCCGCGTCTGCTGGAGCCGGGCGGCCCGCATCACGGGGCGGTGACGAAGCATCCGCGGGCCCGCCTCCACGTGATGGAGATGGCGGGCGCCCTCCGCATCCCCTTCACCACCGGCATCCTGATCGGGATCGGCGAGAGCGCCGCGGAGCGGGTCGACTCGCTCCGGGCCATCCGGGACCTTCACCAGCGGTACGGCCACATCCAGGAGGTCATCGTCCAGAACTTCAGGGCCAAGCCCCGCATTCCCATGCGGGACTATCCGGAGCCCACATCGGAGACCATGCTGCGGACCACGGCGGTGGCGCGGCTGATCCTGGGTCCCGCGATGAACCTGCAGGCCCCCCCGAACCTGACCCAAGACTACGGCCGGCTGCTGGATGCCGGGATCAACGACTGGGGCGGGGTGTCCCCGCTGACCAGGGACTTCATCAACCCCGAGGCCGCCTGGCCGCACCTCGAGTCCTTGCGCCAGGTCACCGAGGCCCGGGGATTCCGGCTGCGGCAGCGGCTGCCGGTGTATCCGGAGTACATCCAGGACCGGCGGGAATTCCTCCCGCCGGCATTGGCGGAGCGCATCCGGGCGTCGGTGGACGGCGACGGCCTGGTCCCCGACGGCCCGTCTCGAAAGCGGGAGTCTCAGCGATGACGACGATCGTGGCACCCGACACGGACACTGCTCTCCACCGAGCCTCTCCCCGCGTGGCTCGCATCCTGGACCGCGCGCGCGCCGGGAACGAGCTGACGCAGGCGGAGGGGCTGACCCTCGCCGAGACCCGGGCGGGGGACCTCGAGGCGCTGATCCAGGTGGCGGATGAGATCCGGCGCCGGCGCGTCGGGGATATCGTCACCTATGTGGTGAACCGCAACATCAACTTCACCAACGTCTGCATCATCGGCTGCCGGTTCTGCGCCTTCAGCACCGGCCCCAACGCCCACGACGCCTATGACCTCAGCTTGGACGAGATTGCGGCCCGGGCCCGCGAGGCCTGGGACCGCGGGGCCACCGAGGTGTGCATCCAGGGCGGGCTCCCCCGCGAGCTGGATGGCCTGCATTACCGGAACATCCTCCGGGCGGTGAAGCGGGCGACCCCGGCGATGCACGTTCACGCCTTCTCGCCCATGGAGGTGGTCTACGGGGTCGAGAAGACCGGGATGCCGCTGTCGGAATACCTGGCCATGCTCAAGGCGGAGGGGCTGGGAAGCCTTCCGGGAACCGCGGCGGAGATCCTGGACGACGACGTCCGGCAGCTCCTCTCGCGCAAGAAGGTGACGGTCCGCCAGTGGGTCGAGGTCATCACGACGGCCCACCGGCTCGGCATTCCCACCACCTCCACCATGATGTACGGCCATGTGGAGCAGCCCCGGCACTGGATCAACCAGCTGTGTCTGATCCGCGACATCCAGAAGGAGACGGGGGGCTTCACGGAGTTCGTCCCGCTGGGGTTCGTCCACACCAATACCGACCTGTACCAGCAGGGGAAGGCCCGACCCGGTCCGACGGCGGAGGAGCACCTCGCCGTGCATGCCCTGGCCCGACTGATGCTCCAGGGGGTGGTCGACAACATCCAGATCTCCTGGGTGAAGCTCGGGCGCGAGCTGTCCCAGCGCTGCCTCCAGGCGGGGGCCAGCGACTACAGCGGCACCCTGATGGATGAGAACATCTCACGGCTGGCAGGGGCGACGGCCGGTGAGTACTTGCCGCCGGAAGAGTTCCACGCGCGGATCCGGGAGCTGGGCCGGATCCCCGCGGAGCGGGACACGCTCTACCGGCTGCGGCGGATCTTTGCCGCCGGCCCCATTGGGGCCGGTGGGGCCGGCGGGAGCAACGGGGCGGGGTAATCGCGCCCGGGACCGAGGAAACGGGTTCACCGCCAAGACGCCACCGGAGCTGCCAAGGTCGGCAGGAGCCGATGGCGGGCCGACATCTCAAGCGCACCCGTGGTGCGGTGGCGTCGCTCAGTTATCTGCCGTCTGAGTCTTGTGAATCCTGGCGCGCGTGGCGTCATGGCGGTTCAAGATTCTCGGATTTTAGACCAAAGGGGGAGGGGCGGATGCGGATTGCCATCATCGGCGGGACGGGCAAGGAAGGCCAGGGGCTGGCCCTGGGCTGGGCCCGGGCCGGGCAGCAGGTCATCATCGGGTCGCGGGCGGCGGAGCGGGCCCAGGAGGCAGCGGCCGCCATCAACAGCGCGGTGGGCCGGCCGGCGGCAGCCGGCATGTCCAACCCCGAGGCGGCGGCCGCCGCGGACATCGCCGTGGTCACGGTCCCCTACGCGGCCCACGAGGCGATCCTGAAGGACATCCAGGCGGCAGTCCAGGGCAAGATCGTGGTGGATGTCACCGTGCCCCTGGACCCCGAGAAGCCCCGGCGGCTCCGGTCTGCCCCCGGCGGCTCGGCGACGGAAGAGGCCCAGGCCCTGCTCGGCGCCGAGACGCGGGTCGTGGCCGCCTTCCAGAACATCTCCTACAGGCAGCTCGCCGAGGGGACGACGGGCGACTGCGACGTGCTGGTGTGCGGGGACGATCCCGAGGCCCGGCGGCAAGTCATCGGGCTGGCTGAGCTACTCGGATTCCGTGGCCTGGACGCCGGTCCCGCGCGAAACGCCCGGGTCGTGGAAGGGCTGACGGTCCTGCTGATCGGCATCAACATCCGGTACAAGGCCACGGAGGCGGGGATCCGGGTGACGGGGATTCCGGAGGGGAAGCAGAGCTAGCAGGCTGCTGAAAAAGGCCCATCTGCGGCGTTGGCGCGCTCCCGCGGCGCTGCGGCGTACGAGCCAAGTACGCCTCGCGTCTCGGATCGCGCGCCGCCTTGCAGCTGGACCTTTTTGAGCAGCCTGGCGAAAAGCGGGCTTTTCGCGACCCGGTAAGAGGCCTTCGGGCGTTCGGGAGTTCGAGCGTACTGGGGAGCCGTGATCTGCCGAACATCCGAACCCTCGAACTGCTGGACTCGCGAGTGCTCGCGCTCTCATCCTCTCAAACCACCGAACGGGTCTTCACATGCGCAGCGTGGTGCTGGCTGGCGGCGTGGGCGGATCCAAGCTCCTCTGGGGGCTGGCCCAGGAAATGGACCCGGAGGAGCTCACGGCCATCGTCAACACCGGCGACGACATCGAGCTGCACGGGCTGCGGATCTGCCCCGACCTGGACATCGTGACCTACGCGCTGGCCGGCGTGGTGGACGCCGAGAAGGGATGGGGCGTCGCCGGCGACACCTTCGCCTGCCTGGGGATGCTGGCCAGGTACGGCCTGCCGTCGTGGTTCAACCTGGGCGACCGCGATCTGGCCACGCACATCTTCCGGACCCAGGCGCTCCAGCAGGGGCGGCGCCTGACGGAGGTGGCCGATCACGTCCGCCAGGTCCTGGGGGTCCGCGCCCGGATCCTCCCCATGAGCGATGATCCCGTGACCACTCACATCCTGGTGAGCAACGGAGTGCTGCGTCCGCTGCATTTCCAGGAGTACCTCGTGGAGCGGGGGGCGCGGGACGAGATCCGGGGGGTCGAGTACCGGGGCAGCACGCGTGCCCACGCCACCCCGGAAGTCCTGGCGGCGCTGGGGGAGGCTGACCTGGTCTTCATCGCCCCCAGCAACCCGGTGGCCAGCATCGGGCCGATCCTGGCCGTGCCGGGGATCCGGGTCGCCCTGCAGGCGGCTGCGGCCCCGGTCGTAGCCGTCAGTCCGGTGGTGGGCGGGCGCTCGCTGAAAGGGCCGACGGACCAGTTCCTCCAGTGGGCCAAGGAGGAGGTGTCGCCCTTGGGCGTGGCCCGGCTCTATTGCGCCGCCCTGGGTGGGCTCCGCGGCATGATGATCGACCGGCTGGACAAGGAGCGGGCGGCCGAGGTCGAGGCGCTGGGGACCGCGGTGTGCGTTGACGACCTGGTCATGGGAAGCCCGGAGGACAAGCGACGGGTGGCGCGGGCGGCCTGCCGCTTCGCGGAGCGGCTGTGAGCGCCCGCACGGCGGTGCTCATCCCGGTGAAATCCACGGCGCGGGCCAAGGCGCGCCTGGCCACCGTCCTGGACCAGACGGCCCGCCAGCAACTGGCCCTGGACATGCTGGAGGACGTCCTGGCGGCGGTCGCGCCGGTGGCGGCCCAGGGCGCGGCCGTGTATGTCGTCACCTCGGACCGCGAGGCCGCGGAGGCCGCCCGGCGCTGGGGCGCCCAGGTCCTCGACGAGGAGGACCAGCGGTCCGAGAGCCACTCGGTCGACCGGGCATCCGAGGCGCTGGCGGCGCGGGGGTTCGGGGCAGTGCTCACCATCCCCGCCGATGTCCCGGCGGTCCGTCCCGAGGACATCGCCGCCGTGCTGGCCGAGGCCACGCCCGGACGAGGCGTGGTGCTGGTGCCCTCGCGGGACGAGCAGGGCACCAATGCCCTCTGGCGCTGCCCGCCCCTCTGCATCCCGGCGCGCTTCGGCTACGGGAGCTTTCGCAACCACCAGGCCGAGGCCGAGGCCCGGGCCCTGCAGTGGGCCGCCCTCCACCTGCCCAGGCTGGCCCTCGACATCGACGCCCCCGAGGACCTGGAGGCATTTCTGAACCTGCCCGGGGAGACCCGGACCGCTCGCCGCTTGGCCCGCCTCGGCGAGGCAGGCCGGCCGGGCGCGCGATCGGGGGCGCAGCTCACGATGGTCGGGCTGGGGGGCATCCCGGAGGTTCGGCCGGGAGACGACCTGGCTCATCACATCGTCGCCGCCGCGGCGCAGAGCGGTTGCGCGCTCCAGAGCGGGGACATCCTGGTCATTGCCCAGAAGATCGTCTCCAAGGCCGAGGGACGGGTCGTGCCCCTGGCGGACGTGGTGGCGTCCGGCGTGGCGCGGGAATTCGCCGAGAGCTGGGGAAAGGATCCCAGGGTCGTCGAGGTCGTCCTGCGAGAAGCCAAGCGGATCGTCCGCATGGACCGGGGGCTGATCATCGCCGAGACGACGCACGGCTTCATCTGCGCGAACGCCGGGGTGGACCTCTCCAACGTCCCGGGCGAGGACCGGGTCTGCCTCCTGCCCGTGGATCCCGACGGGTCGGCGATGCGCCTGCGAAAGCAGCTCTTGGACGCCTGCGGCGTCGAAACAGCGGTGATCGTGTCCGACACCTTCGGTCGGCCCTGGCGCGAGGGACTGACGAACGTGGCCATCGGCGCCGCCGGGCTGAATCCGCTGGTAAGTTATATCGGGCAGAAAGACCCCTACGGCCACACGCTCCGCGTGACCGAGCTGGCGGTGGCGGATGAACTGGCGGCGGCGGCGGGGCTGCTGATGGGGAAGCTGGAGCGGATCCCCGTCGTCGTCATCCGGGGATACCGCTTTGCCGTAACCGACGGGCGGGCGCAATCCCTGGTGCGCTCGCCGGAGCGGGATCTGTTCCGGTGAGGGCAAGCCCGCATTGTTCGCGAATGCGGCTCGCGAACAATGCGGGCTTAATTAAACACCCACGTGGGTAGCGGCCAAGAACGATTGACTATGTAAACCCGGATTATTCGCGAATCCCTCGTGAATAATCCGGGCTCGGCGGTGCGACGGAGCGAAGATGGCCGACACCGAAAGCCTGTGGGCAGCGCCGAGCGACGTGCGGGAGCGGGTGAGGCAGCTCCTGTGTGACCTCGTGGCCATCCCGTCTTACGGGGCGAACGAAGGGCCCGTCATCCGGCACCTCGTCGAGCGGTTCGGGCGCGAGGGAATCCCCTGCCGCGTGACGGAGCAGGGCGGGAAGCCGCTCAATGTCGTGGCGGAGATCGGCGATGGGCCGCGGACGATCATCCTGAACAGTCACGTGGACACCGTTCCCCCCGGCGATCTCGCGCCGTGGCAGACCGATCCCCTGACCCCGGTGGAGAAGGACGGACTGATCTACGGGCGGGGGAGCGAGGATGCCAAGGGCTGCCTCACGGCCATGATCGTGGCGTTCGAGGCCCTGGCGCATCGGGGCGACGGCCTCCCCGCCAAGGTGATCCTCATGGCCGTGGGCGGCGAGGAGCGGGGCGGCCTGGGAACGAAGGCGGAGGTAGCCGGTGGCATCCGGGCCGACGCCGCCCTCATCGGGGAATCCACCGGGCTGGTCCCGATGATGGCGCACAAGGGGGTGCTGCGCCTCGAGGTCGAGGTGATCGGGAAGGCAGCTCATGCCAGCGATCCCGAGGCCGGCATCAACGCCGTCACCGCCATGGGCCCGGTGGTGGTGGCGCTGGACCGACTGGCTGGCACGATTCGCCTGCGCCGCGAGGCCGCCACCGGCCATCCCAGCCTGGTGGTTTCCACCATCTCGGGTGGAGTGGCGCTGAACGTCATCCCGGCGCGCTGCACGATCACGATCGACCGGCGGGTCCTGCCGACCGAGACCGAGGCGGATGCCACGCAGGAGATCGTCAAGACGGTGCAAGGGGCCCTGCCGGCGGCTTCGGGGGCGACGGCGGAGGTCCGCAAGGTCCGATTCGTGCCGCCGGCCATGACGGATCCGAAGGCGCCCATCGTGGCGGCGGCCGAGGCGGCGTCCTCGCGGATCCTGGCGCGGCCCGTCCGTGCGATGGGGTTCACCGCCACCTGCGACATGACCTACCTGGTGAACGACGCCAAGATTCCCACGGTCATCCTGGGTCCGGGGAACATCGACGTCGCCCATCAAGCCAACGAG
>Ga0335085_10014016_pt1 | contig 11721 bp, 10 predicted proteins | sample Lox_Sample_45_FD_206712 | JGI IMG/M metagenome (GOLD analysis project Ga0335085, IMG submission 206712) | Soil microbial communities from Loxahatchee National Wildlife Refuge, Florida, United States - Lox_Sample_4.5 | ecosystem: Environmental > Terrestrial > Soil > Wetlands | place: USA...
CTCGCCTTGCTAGGTCAAATTCCTCCGCCGCACGATGTCTCGGCCACGACCGATCCCACGATTGTCCTATCGATGGCCGCGATTGCCCGAGACGACGCCAGCAACGCTTTTCGGATGGTCGACAAGGTTCCGATCCGCGAGCGGAAAGCGCAACCTTTCGCGGCGTTTGAACTCGCTGCGGCAGCCAACCTCGCCGCATACCGTCAACTCGCGTACGACGATTTTGAAGGCGTGCGCGATTGTGTGGCGGTCGCGCGCATGCAGGGCGAACGTGGCCGAGCTGAGTTCAGCCAAGGATATACGGTTGCGATTGCCGGCGTGAACCTGCTGGAGCAGGGGTGCCTCGGCGATGCCCTGAACCGCTTCGAGTCAGCAATGAGCAAGCAGCGTAAGCATGTGGATCGCTCTCACGCGGTAGCGGCTTTGGCGTCTTGCTATCTTTGGGCGCTCTACGAGGCCGACGCGCTCGTTGAAGCCGAATCGGTCTTCGGGCAGTATCAAGACATTATTTTGGAGTCCGCCGTGTTGGACTTTCAGGCGGTGGCTCATCTGTCTATGGCGCGCATCCACGACATCCGCGGCCGGTCGTCCGAGGCCCTGGCGGGAATCGAGCAAGCCGAGGCGATAGGCTATGCGAACGACTGGCCTCGCTTCTTGCGCACGCTGGGCTGGGAACGCGCGCGGCGCGCGCTTTTGTGCGGCGACCGTGAACGGGCTGAGGCGATCGCGGCGGCGATGGCGCATCAGATGGCGGCCGAACCGGAATGGCTGCAATTTTCTGAGGACCTCGAGGGGGAGACACTGGGACGGATTCGGCTGGCGATCCATTGCGGGACCTCGGACTTGGCCAAGAAACTGCTGAAAGCAGAGTTCGTTCGACGGCGACACCGTCCATTTCGCCAAGTCAAGCTAAATCTGCTGGATGCCCAATTGCACTATCGAATGGGTGAGCGCAACCACGCTCAGCGGAGCCTCGGCAAAGCGTTGAAACTCGCAGCGCCCGGCGGCTATGTGCGCTGCTTTCTCGATGAAGGCGGCGACGTGTTGGAAATGTTGGGCGAAGAATTCAAGAACCACGTGGATAGCGGCGGCCGCAAGGTGCCGCTGGAGACGGATAGGTCCTTTGTCGAGCGGTTGCTGCGCGCCTCCGGTGAACGTATCGACGCACCAAAATCAACGTTGCCACTCCTACTCAAGCCGCTGACGGACCAAGAGCAAAGAATTCTGATCTTTCTTGCCAACGGCGTCTCGAATAAGGAAATGGCCAGTCGGCTGTTCGTTTCGGAAAACACGATTAAGTTTCACCTGAAGCACATCTATTCAAAGCTCGGAGTGGCGAGTCGTGTTCAGGCCATTGCTAGCGCACGTGAACTCGGGTTGGTCAAGTGAGTTGGTTATCGCCGCTTTGGGGAGTGCAACGAACTCTCGCGGGCTTTTCGCGAGGGGCGACAAGTTGCGCTTTCTGCTCGACAAACCGGCCTTCAATCGCGCGCCCGGGTCGATCGGCGCAACCGACACTTCAAGCGCAGGCGACTCTTGAGTAAGGTCCCGCATATGAAGCCAGAGTGCCAAGCTTATGGCCTCAACTCTCTCCTCGACACCTACATCGCCTCGTAGTTCGGCCCCCCGCCGCCCTCGGGCGTCGTCCAGTCGATGTTCTGGGCGGGGTCCTTGATGTCGCAGGTTTTGCAATGGACGCAGTTTTGTGCGTGCATCACGAGTCGCGGATCCGATTTTGAGGCCTCGTCGGCATAGACAACCTCATACACCCCGGCGGGGCAGCAATGGGGCTGGCGCTCGACCCGATGACTTTGAAGCACAGTTGGGCGCGCATGCGGCAATTGTTTGCGCATCGATCTCAAATGGAAAATGCGCCTAACGTCGACGATCGATCGGCAAAATCGCCGTCTCCAATCATGTCGCGATGTCGACGGGGGATAGCGACGTCATGATTGAGATCGGATGGGAACAAAAGATCTACCCGGCGGCGAAAATTGCGATCGTCGTGGAGGCCCTTGCGGCCGAGGGCGTGCCGGTCGCCGACGCGCTCCGAAGGACCTCACTTTCGCCGAGCGATTTGCGATCGCCGACGACTCAGGTCTCTGTGAACCAGGTCATCGAATCCTATCGAAACGCCGTCCAGCTTTCGCGCACTCCCCACTTCGCCTTCGAGACGGGTTTGAAGACCCACGTCTCGGCATATGGAATGTACGGGTTCGCCATCCTCAGCAGCATGAATTTCCGTGAGACGATGCATTTCACTGTCAAGTATCACCAGCTCGCGACCCCCGTTGTCAAACTTCAATTCCATGAGGAAGCAGGCCGCGCGGATTGGACCATTGACCCGCTGCCGCATCCGGCGGTCGATGCTCGCCTCTATCGTTTCATCGTCGAAACGCAATTTGGCATCCTTGTCTCGCTCCACCGCAACATCATGGGATCGGGGTTCTACCCCTTGGCCCTTGAAGTGACGTTTGCGGCTCCCGAGCCCGAAGAGCAATACAGGACAGCGGTCGGATGCCAGGTCTGTTTTGGGCAGCCGCGAAACTGCTTCTTGTTTGACGCGGACTGGCTGAACGGCTCCCCGCAATTCGGCAACGAAATCACCTACGCGTCGGTCGTCGCTTTTTGCGATGACCTGCACGATCGATTGCAGAACCGGATTGGCGTCGCCGGAAAGGTGCGCTCCTTTCTACTCGCGACCTTGGGGCGAAACACCAGCCTGGACCATGTCGCCGCGCATCTCGGCGTCCCTGTGCGCACGCTGCGACGGAAATTGCGCGACGAAGACACATCGTTCCGCGACCTCCTCAACCAGCTGCGGGCCGAGGTGGCGATAAAATATCTGCGCGATACGGAGATGACGGTCGACGATATCGCGCACGCTCTGGGTTTCAGCGAGACAGCGAATTTTCGCCATGCTTTTCGACGCTGGAACAACGCTTCGCCGCAAGAGGTCAGGCGCTCACTGAACTCGGGGCAGACCAGCGAACCTTGACGTCGAACGCATCCACCGCTGACGACGTCGCCGCGCCCGCCCGATCGGCGCCGATCCCAAGCCGGAGCGGCGCCGGCGCCAAGCATATGGGGCGCCGACCCCAAATCCATGCCAACTCCTTGCAAGAGCTGCCCATTGCCGTTTTGCGCCTTTTCAATGACTTGCTCAGCCCAAGGAGACAAATTCGCCAATCCCCTATCGACAGGACGCAAATCAACAAAACGACTATGATATATAACCCTCCGCTTAAGACCCATGAATCACACCGAGTTGTCGATAACCCGCAAGAAATTTCCGCGGAAATTTCGGGCGGCGCGCGATTCGTCCGGCGATGAAGCAGATGAACCGTCCGGCGGGCGCCGCCGCTGCCGTGACAGAACGCAACCCTGTCATCATCCGGCCGAATAGCGATCATTCCGGCGAGCGGAAACATGGAGCTTACAGGAGAGAATGCGAGCTCGACGCGTAGGAACCGGGAAGCGGCGACCAGCGAACGGGAAGTTTGTCGAGGAAGCAGGGGTCGCCGCCGTCGCTTTGCACCCGGCTCCCCTGCGGCCTTCCCGTCGTCGCGGCGAGCGCCATGGAGAAGAGATCACGCCCTGCGGCTAACGACGACGGTTCGACCCGATCGCATCATGCTCCCTATATGGCCCATCCGGATCCGATTTGGCGATTGCCCCTGTCGCGCGCTATGGCCGAAAGAAACTCATGATTGGCCGAAGAGAACCTTACGCCGGCCTGCCGAAATCGGCATATGTTCTTGGGGGAGCCCGCACGCGCGACCCCCATGAAAGACGGCGGCGGCGGCGCTCACGCGTCACGTCGCGCCACACCATCAAGACGGCGAAGAGAGGGAAGAAACCGTGTCGGGCAGACTCATCGACGTTACCGCCTCCGCATATCAGTTTCCTCTGCTGATCAAGCACCTCCTCCATTCGTCCATGCTGCATGCAGCGGATCAGGAGATTGTCTACCGCGATCAGAAGCGTTTCACCTATCACATGCTGCGCGACCGCGTCGGCCGTCTGGCGGGCGGGTTGAAAGAACTGGGCGTCCGCCCCGGCGACACGGTCGGCGTGATGGATTGGGACACCCATCGGTTCCTGGAAGCGTTTTTCGCCGTCCCGATGATGGGCGCGATCCTGCAGACGGTAAACGTGCGTCTGTCGCATGAACAGATCATCTACACGATCGAGCATGCGGGCGCGACGACCCTTCTGGTCAACGACGAATTCCTCGGCCTTCTCGCAGAGATTCGGCCGCGCCTGACCAAGGTCAGGACCATTGTCGTCATGTCGGACAACGAGTCTTACGTCCTGCGTGAAGAGGGGGTCGCCGGTCACTATGAAGACATGCTGGCGGCGGCTTCGCCCGAATACGACTTCCCCGATATCGACGAGAACACGCAGGCCACGACGTTTTACACCAGCGGGACGACCGGGGCGCCGAAGGGCGTCTATTTCAGCCATCGGCAGATGGTGCTGCACACGATCAGCGAACTCGCGGCGTTCGGAATGGCGCCCAAGCAGGGGCGCTTTCACAGCGAAAGCGTCTACATGCCGATCACCCCGATGTTTCATGTCCATGCCTGGGGGTTTCCCTATGCCGCGACCGCCGCGGGCGCCAAGCAGGTCTATCCGGGGCGCTATCTTCCCGATCTGCTGCTGAAGCTGATCAAGAACGAGGGCGTGACCTTCACCCATTGCGTGCCGACGATCCTGCTAATGTTGCTGGACGCCCCGGCGAGCGCTGACACGGATCTCAGCGGCCTGACGATGGTGATCGGAGGGGCGGCGCTGCCCAAGATGCTTGCTTTGCGCGCGATGGCGCGCGGCATCGATATCTTTACCGGCTATGGAATGTCTGAAACGGGCCCGGTCCTCACCCTGGCGCATCTCAAGGCCTCGATGCTCAGCGGCGTCGCTGACGACGAAGTGAACTTCAGGACCAAGACCGGACGCCCCATTCCCCTGGTGGACATCCGGGTCGTCGATTCCGACATGAAGGATGTCGCGCACGACGGCAAAGCGTCCGGCGAAATCGTCGTGCGCGCGCCATGGCTGACCCAGGGATATTACCAGAACCCATCGGCCTCAGAGGACCTCTGGCATGGCGGATACCTGCACACCAACGACATCGCCAACATGTCGCCGCACGGCTATCTGCAGATAACCGACCGCATCAAGGACGTGATCAAGAGCGGCGGCGAATGGATCTCGTCGCTCGAGCTCGAAGACATCATCATGAAAGCCCCCGGCGTGAAAGAAGCCGCCGTCATCGGCGTCAAGGACGAGAAGTGGGGCGAACGCCCGGTGGCGCTCGTTGTTCGCGACTACCAGGCCGACGAGGCGCCGACCGAGAATGCGATCAAGGCCCATGTCGGCGGCTTTGTGGACGCGGGCGTCATTTCGAAGTTCGGCGTGCCGCAAACCATTTTGTTCGTCGATCAGCTCGACCGCACGAGCGTGGGCAAGATCGACAAGAAGCTCCTGCGAACGCGTTACACGCAGGACGAGTAGCCCACCGTCGTTTGTCGCGTGACGAGCGCGCAAGGCCCGCGATTCCGGAAGAGGATGACGATGACCGAGCTGACGATGTCAAACCTGAAGGACCGCGTGGGCAGCGAGCTCGGCGTGTCCGAGTGGATGGTCGTGGGGCAGGAGCGGATCAACGAGTTCGCCGACTGCACCGGCGATCGCCAGTGGATCCACGTCGATGTCGAACGCGCCAAACGGGAAAGTCCCTTCGGCGGTCCGGTCGCGCATGGCTATCTCACGCTGTCGCTGATCGGTCCGCTGTCGCTCGATGTCGGCGTCGTTCCCTCGGACGCGGCGGCCGGCTTCAACTATGGCCTGGACAAGGTGCGCTTTCTGGCCCCGGTGCCGGCGGGCGGACGTGTCCGATTGCGGGTCGTCCTGGATAACGTCGAGGAAAAGAAAGACGGCCAGCTTCTCGTCAAGACCAGGAACACCATTGAGATCGAGAACAGCGACAAGCCTGCCCTGATCGCGGAAGCCCTGGCGTTGCTGGTCCCGCGAATGACAGCCGGGTAGGGGGAGGATGCGATGGTAAAGGGTCCCGAAGATGGTCCGGCCGCGGCAGACGCGATCGCGGATGAGGCAGTGAAGCACACTCTGGCGCTCAATCCGATGGTCGGCCTGCGCGGCCGAGACTTTGTCGACGCCGCGCAAACCGTCTTCAAAGCGGCGATTGGCCAGCCGGAAATCGCGGTCAAGCAATGGTTCTCGTTCATGGGCGACCTCGGCAAGATTGTCGCCGGGGAAAGCGCGCGGGCCGCGCAGCCGGGGGACAAACGCTTCAACGATCCCGCCTGGAAAACCAGCGGCCTGCACCAAAAGCTTCTTCAGAGTTACCTGGCCTGGGGCGATGCGATCCATGCCTTCGTCGACAAGGTCGACCTCGACGACCAGGACCGCGCGCGCGCCAAGCTCATCTCGGACATCCTCGTCGATGCGCTGTCCCCGACGAACGGTTTGGCTTCGAATCCTGCCGCTCTGAAGAAGCTGGTCGATACGGGGGGAGAAAGCCTCTGGTCGGGACTGAAAAACTACTTTGAAGACCTCGTCAGGAACGGCGGCATGCCGTCGCAGGTCGACTCCAAGCCGTTTCAGGTGGGCAAGAACCTCGCGACCACCCCCGGGACGGTGGTGTGTCGCACCGAGGTCTTCGAGCTCATTCAGTATAAGCCGATGACGGCGGAGGTTTGGGCGCGCCCGGTCCTCATCGTTCCACCGCAAATCAACAAGTTCTATTCGCTGGATTTGTCTCCCGACAAGAGCATGATCCAGTTCCTGCTGCGCGAAGGCGTTCAGGTTTTCTGCATCAGCTGGCGAAACCCGACTGCCGAACAGCGCGACTGGGGGCTCGATACCTATGTGGAAGCCGTCGATGAAGCCGTCGACGCCGTGAGGGACATCGCGCGCAGCGCGGATGTCTCGGTGTTTGGGGCGTGTTCGGGCGGGATCACGTCGTCAGCCTATGCGGCATGGCAGGCCGGCCGCGGCGAGTCCAAGGTGAAAAATCTCATCCTTGCGGTCTGTACGCTCGATCCTTCAACAGTCGAAGATACGGCGCTCGGCGCGCTCATCACGCCGCAAACTGTCGAAGCCGCCCGGAAGACCTCCCAACTTCGCGGCGTGCTGGATGGCCGCGATCTCGCGAAAGTGTTCGCCTGGATGCGGCCGAACGATCTCATCTGGAATTATTGGGTCAATAACTATCTCCTCGGCAACGCGCCGCCCGCCTTCGACATCCTCTACTGGAACAGCGATACGACCTCGTTGCCGGCGCGCCTCCACTCGGACTATCTGGACCTGATCAATACCAATCCGTTCCGCAATCCAGGCGCCCTGACAATCTCGGGAACGCCGGTCGACATGGGGAAGGTCAAGGTCGACGCCTATGTCGCCGCGGGCTCGACCGATCACATCACGCCATGGAAGTCCGTTTATCAGACGGCCAGGATTCTGGGGGAAGGGACGACGTTCGTCCTGTCGAACGCGGGCCACTTGCAGAGCCTCCTCAATCCCCCGGGAAATCCCAAGGCGACATTCGTGACCGGGCCGGCGAGCTCGCCCGACCCGGAGGCGTTCGCGGCAAGCGCGGCCAAGCAGTCAGGAAGCTGGTGGACGCATTGGAGCCAATGGCTGTCAACCCGCTCGGGCGACAAGGTCGCGGCGCCGCGCGCCTTGGGCAACGCGGAGTTTCCGCCAGGCCAACCGGCGCCCGGAACCTATGTGTTCAATGCGTGAGCCAGAAGCAGCGCGCCTTGATGAACGGAATGAATTGGCCCGAAATGACGGCCGCCCGATGAACGCTCGCATGGTGCGCGTCGAGGCACAGGATCTTTGGGTCTCCGTCAAGCCCGGCGCGAAGGACCGTCCGCCGCTTCTCCTGTTCAACGGCATCGGCGCCAATGTCGAACTGGCCGAACCCTTCATGCGCGAGATGGGCGACGTCGAGACGGTTGCTTTCGACATCCCCGGCGTGGGCGGCTCGCCTCTGCCGAAACTACCTTATCGTCCGTCGACTGTCGCGCGCTGGGCCGCCGGACTGATGCGCCAGCTCGGCTATGACAGGATCGATGTCGCGGGCGTCTCCTGGGGCGGCGGCATCGCCCAGCAATTTGCGCATCAATATCCGCAAGTTTGCCGGAGGCTGATCCTGGCGGCGACGGCTCCTGGGGTGATCATGGTGCCGGGCAAATTGTCGGTGCTGTGGAAGATGGCGAGCCCGCGCCGGTACGTCGATACGGACTATCTACACTCGATCGCCGCGGAAATCTACGGAGGAAATCTTCGCGAGGATCCGAGCCGCATTCATGAGCACGCGGAAAACATGAAGGGGGCCTCGAACACCGGCTATCTCTACCAACTGCTGGCTCTGGCGGGTTGGACGAGCGTCTTGTGGCTGCACTCCCTGAAACAGCCGACGCTCGTGGTCATGGGTCATGACGATCCGATCGTGCCGATGGTGAATGGTCAGATCCTGGCGAGGCTCATTCCGAATTCCAGGCTCGAAGTGATGGCGTGCGGCCATCTCTTCATCGTCACGATGCCGCGCGAAACAGCAAAGCTCTTCCAGCAGTTCGTCGGCGAGGCGTGAAATGGATTCGTCCGCGCCGATCCTCGTTCCGCCATCGAGGCTTTCGCCCTCGTTCGCGCGCTCTTCAACCGACCTGGAGCGGGCGAGAGATTTGGCCCGTATAAAGGTCGTCGCGACTGCGCTGCTGGCTTTCAGCGTCGTCGTCGCCTTTGCCGCCAGGCTGCTGGCGAGCCGTCATTGGAGCCTCAGCTACGTGGCCGCCTGGGCGGAGGCGGCGGCAGTCGGCGGACTTGCCGACTGGTATGCGGTGGTCGCCTTGTTCCGCCATCCCTGCGCCATTCCTCTTCCCCACACCGCGATCATCTCGAGCAACCGGGAGCGCATCGCCGAAAGCTTCGGCGACTTCGTGGAAGAACAGTTTCTTGCCCCCGATCCGATCGAGCAAAAGCTGAAATCCGTCGACTTCGCTGCGGCGGGTGCAGACTGGCTGGCCGACGAGGAACGGAGCCTGTCGCTGTCGCGATTTGCGCTGCGGCTTCTGCCGCAGGCTTTGTCCGCCGTCGAGGAAACCGGGCTGCAGTCGTTCATGGCGCAACATGTCGTCGAGCAGATCGAGGCGCTGGAATTGGCCCCCCTTGGGGCCAAGCTGATTTCGGCCCTGGTCGACGACCAGCGCCACCAGCGCATTTTCGATGAAATTCTCATCGGACTTGATCGGCTTCTGCGCGACGAGCAGACACAGGAGGCGGCTCGAGAGAAAATACGCGGCGAACTGCCTTCGCTATTCAATCTGTTTCGCGCGGACGCCTACGTGCTGCGGCGATTGGTCACCTTGATTTCAAATTTCATCCACGAAGCGCAAAGCGATCCCGACCATGCCCTGCGTCGCGACTTCGACCGGTTCGTCCAAGATTTTGTCGAGAAGCTGGACTCCTCGCCGGAATACGCCGACAGGGCAGAGATGCTGAAACGAGAATTGCTGGCTCGCCCTGAGATCAGGGATCTCGCCGAGGATCTCTGGCTGAGCGTCAGGCGCTTCCTCGAGAAGGACGCGCAGAGCGAGAACTCAGTTCTGGAATTCCACCTCGGCCGATTTCTCACCGACCTCGGCCGCAAGCTCGCGCAAGAGCCGCGCCTGCGGGCCGAAATCAACGCCGGGATGGTGAAGGTCCTGCAGACATTCGTTCAAAGTCAAAAGCGGGAAATCGCGCGATTCATCACCGATCAAATCCGATCGTGGGACATCGATCAGATGGTCAATATCATTGAGCTGAATATTGGCCGAGACCTGCAATACATCCGCCTCAACGGAACCTTCATCGGCGGCTTGGCTGGCCTCGGTCTCTATGTAGTCCAGCATGGTCTGGGGTTGCATTAGCGCAGCATGCCGAGCGTTCGACAGGACGTCGAACCGTCGGCTCAACACAGGAGTGAAGACATGACAAAGGAAACGCAATCGTTCGTCGATATCGTGAGGCAATTCGGATCCGACCTCGGACTTCCGAAGGTCGACGTCGACAAGCTCGTCGAGACGCACCGCAAGAATTTCGAAGCCCTCACGCAGACTGCCCTGGTCGCCTCGGACGGGCTGAAATCCGTGGCGACGAAACAGAAAGAGATGGTCGAATCCGCGTTTCGCGAAGCTCTCGACATGGCGCGAAACTTCAAGCCGAGCGGCGATCCGCAACAGATTCTCGCCAAGCAGAGCGAAATGGCGCGCAAGGCATTCGATGCGGCGGTCGATCATACGAAGCAGATCGCCGACCAGGTCAGTAAGTCGCAGGCCGAGGCGCTCAAGATCGCCAGCGACAGAATCGTGGCGAGCATCGCGGAGCTTCGCGCGAGTTTCGAGAAGGCCGGAGGGGCGGACCAACCGAAGTCCTGAACCCTGGTTCGACAATTCACATGCGGCGAGACCACATACGCGGTGAGCGGCGCGGAGACAGTCCGCGCCGCGCAGCGAAGCGGGCACGATGGGAGCCTTGGACAGATGAAAGTGACGGTTGAGGTCGACTGCACGCCGGCCGAGGCGAGAGAGTTCATGGGGTTGCCCGATCTGCGTCCGATGCAGACGGCGATGGCGACCAAGCTTGAAGCGCAAATGACCGCGAGCCTGGACAGGCTCTCTCCTGACGCCGTCTTGCAAGACTGGTTCGGGTTCAATCCGAAGACTTCAATTCGAGACGTGTTCGCCAATTTCATCACGGGCGCGACAGCCAAGGTCGAAGGCGACAGGGCGGAGGCGCCCCGCTCATGAAGATTCTCGTACCCGTGAAGCGGGTGGTCGATTACAACATCAAGATCCGCATCAAGGCGGACGGGTCGGGCGTCGAGCTCGCCAATGTCAAGATGTCGATGAATCCGTTCGACGAAATCGCCGTCGAGGAAGCGCTGCGCCAGAAGGAGGCGGGCAAGGCGACCGAGGTCGTCGTGGTTTCGATCGGCCCCGCCCAGGCGAGCGAGGCCATCCGCACCGCGCTCGCCATGGGCGCCGACCGCGGCGTCCTGGTCAAGACCGACGCGACCGTCGAGCCGCTCGCGGTGGCGAAGATCCTCAAAGCGGTCGCCGCCGCCGAGCAGCCGGGGCTCGTCATCATGGGCAAGCAGGCGATCGACGACGACTGCAACCAGACCGGCCAGATGCTCGCGGCTTTGACCGGCTGGAGCCAGGGTACCTTCGCCTCGAAGGTCGTCGTCGGCGACGGCGGCGTCGAGGTGACGCGCGAGGTCGACGGCGGCATGCAGACGGTCGCACTGAAGCTCCCGGCGATCGTCACCACCGACCTGCGCCTCAACGAGCCGCGCTACGCGTCGCTGCCCAACATCATGAAGGCGAAGAAGAAACCGATCGACGAGAGGACGCCGGCCGATTACGGCGTCGACGTCGCGCCCCGGCTCAAGGTGCTCAAGACTTCCGAGCCCGGCGGGCGCAAGGCGGGGGTGAAGGTGAAGTCGGTGGCGGAGCTCGTCGCCAAGCTGCATGACGAGGCGGGGGTGATCTGACCATGGCGACCCTTCTTCTGGCCGAAGTCGCCGGCGGCGCCTTGAGCGACATGACCGCCCGCGCGCTGACCGCGGCGCTCGAGATCGGGCAACCGGTCGACGTTCTGGTCGCCGGCCACAATGTCGGCGCGGCGGCCGAGGCGGCCGCGAAGCTC